>Ga0308157_10000128_pt1 | contig 310109 bp, 271 predicted proteins | sample PhyBR1_FD_201035 | JGI IMG/M metagenome (GOLD analysis project Ga0308157, IMG submission 201035) | Phyllosphere microbial communities from UC Gill Tract Community Farm, Albany, California, United States - DLSLB.R1 | ecosystem: Host-associated > Plants > Phyllosphere > Unclassified | place... | reverse complement strand
AACACTGTTCCGCCATAAAGCGCCCAGACGCTGTCTGTTGAGCGAAGCAGAATCCCCGCTGAAATCACGACCAGGGCACCAAAAAGGGTGCGTTCCAGGCCGTACTTGCGGGAAATCGATGCGCTCATTGGAGAAAAGGCGGCAAAGGCCAGTAAAGGCAGCGAGTTAAGCAGCCCAACGGCCGTGATACTTAGGTCAAAATCATGGCGAATAGACTCTAAAACGGGTGCGATAGCGGTAAAAGGAACACGCAGGTTAATGGCGATAAAAAGGATGCCGGTCACTAGTAGGATTGAAGACCACTTGTTCGTAGTGTGGGACATAAGTTTTGCTTTCTCTGAAAAAAGAAAGACTTTAAAGGACGCATGAGTTACAGAATATAGATAACCTGACAACATATAGCTAAATCATGCCAGTTAATAAAAAATCCGTGACCTCGCCGGAAGAGTTTAATGCCGATGATTTCAGTCAGGCCGCTATCGCCCTGCATGTATCATCGTCAGGCGAGTATGCCGGGCAGAGTCCGCACGCTCATCGCAAGGGGCAACTTATTCTCTCTTTGCGCGGTGCAGTGCGCTGTGAGGTTGAGGATGCGCTGTGGCTTGTTCCACCGGGACATGCCGTCTGGGTTCCGGGAGAAATCCCCCACCGTTGCCGGATCACGAAGAATGCAGACACGTGCTTTTTATTCATCGAGCCCGGCACGGCAGCGATGCCAGAAGTCTGCTGTACCATAGCGATTACACCTCTGGTCCGCGAGCTTGTTCTGTATCTTGCAGAGCAGGAACATGCTTATTCGCCTGACAGTAAGACCGCAAGGCTGGCAGCGGTGCTGCTGGAACATATACCGGATGTGCCGGTTAAAACGCTCCACCTGCCGAGATCCGACCATCCTAAAATCCGGACTATGGCTGAGGCACTTTTTAATGATCCTGATGACCGGAGGACGTTAAAACAGTGGGCTGCTCATCTTGCTACCAGCGAACGATCTCTGGCCAGGCTGATAAAAGAGGCGACAGGAATGAGCTTTGGTCGCTGGCGTCAGCAACTGCATTTGATGATTGCCCTGAGCCATCTGTCTGAAGGTCAGCCCGTGCAGTGCGTAGCCGGAACGCTGGGATATGATTCGGTCAGTGCGTTTATTACGATGTTCAGAAAAGCGCTGGGTAAATCACCGACGCAATATTTTTCTTCCCTGGATTAGTACACAAGCACAGAAGGCGGATTTATTCAAAGAACACCAGCGTCCGCTTTTCGCTCGTTGCCGACCGTCATGCTGAATCGTGTTATAACAAAGAACACGGCCAGATCAAGTCTGAGCCTATACATCTAAAGTGATGAGCGGGCTCTTTGCCGCCCGCCCCCGCAGCCTGCGAATTTTTCCTGACACACAGTGCCACGAAAAATTCGTAGGGAGGTTATACCTTTAACACCACCACGACTCTGCCCACAAGAATATATTGTCAAAGCCACATTCCTTTGCGGCTTCTTGCCCCTGCCCTCAGGCTTTATCCATCAAATAACGATGTGCTTTTGATGCCGCACTGGCGGCTTTGAAAATATAGCGTTTGTCGTTTTTCAGTGCTTTCAGCCAGGAAGCGATATAGCTTTCGTGCTGAACCTCTCCGAGAATCCCCAGATCCGCCATAAGGAACGCGCTTCCCAGCTCGGCGATCAACTCCTCATAAGCATAATCCTCACTACCAAATTTTCCTTTAATCTCGCGATTCAGGCGGCTTTTACCACCACTCCAGTGCACCAGTTCATGCAGTCCAGTGGCGTAGAAATTGGCTGCATCTGAAAACAGATAGCGCTCTGGTAGCCAGACTTCATCAGTTGAGGGTCTGAAAAAGGCGTTTTGTCCTTTCTCAATAATGTTTGCGCCGCTCTTCTGGAACAGATTTTCAGCCTTCGGCAATGGGTCAAAGGTTGCTTCCGGGCTGACTGTTTCAGTTGTCAAAGGCAAGCCGTCAATTTGCTGAACGTTAAACACGGTGAAAGTTTTCAGCATCGGGATCTGGTCGATTCCACCATATTCGTTTTCTTTCTCTAAGGTTGTATAGAAAATGGCTGTCGTGCCGTGCTCGCCTTTGCGAACCTGCCCACCTACTGCCTGTGCTTGTTTGTAGGTCATCCAGCGTGAATCACCGAAGCCCTGTTTTGACGCACTGCACCACAGCAGCATGATATTCATTCCGCTATACGAGATACCGGTTGCGAAGTTGCAAGGCAACCCAGACATGCCCGGCACCCGTTGCCACGGGCAAGACCATGGTTTTACACCGACTTCAAGCGCTGCAATGATGTTGTCGGTGACGGTCTGATAAATATCTGTTCTGGTTTGAGAAAACTTCGTTTTTGAGGAGCCTGACTGCTCCAGCGGGGATAAGCTGGTCGCCGCTGCGGTGTTAGGGGCGCTAGTCTGGGTGGTATGCAGGGAAATGGTCATGTTTTTTCTCCGTCAGTGGTGTGATTTTCGTCTTCGTATCGCCTGACGATTCGCTTTCCCGGCATCGTTCCGTCCCGCAAGGGCGCAGAATGCGTGCCATTTACCCTTGCGGGACGGGTTGTGTTGGGAAACGATTAACCGGAAGCTGATACGGGAACGAAAATCACGCTGGAGAAAAACTGCTCCTGCATAGGCGGGCGTAGCGCCCCTTGTTCCAGAGTGGTGAAAGGGGGTTGGGGGTTGGGGGTTGGGGGTTGGGGGTTGGGGGTTGGGGGTTGGGGGTTGGGGGTTGGGGGTTGGGGTGGGGGGTTGGGGTTTGGGTTTGGGTTTGGGTTTGGGGTTTCCTGATAGAATCACATAGTGGGTGATAATATGTTTATCAACCGAGTTAGGCATTCATGTTCGCTGGAGATGGTTTTTTCTGTAAAGTCTCGCTCCGCCATTCTGATTCATATATATGATAGCTAAATTAAAATTTATTCAGAAAAATCAATCCAAACAACAAGTCGGCATAAAAATAATATAAAAAATGAATTAATTAATAATTAACAGTCACTCCAAGCCAGTAAAAATTAAAATCCCTCTCCTAGATTGATCTCCCGACTAGCCATATCATTATATATAAGCACCTCCCATGTGCTAGGCAGTTGTGGTTACAACATTAAGGCGATTGCAGTTATATTTCCGGCCTTGTTGTGTCAGCCTAAGCTGACGCGAGCCCTAATGAACTTCGCTGGCTTATGTCTCGTTACTTGTACGAACTCAGAGTTCGATAATTTTTCAGGTTTAGTACGCCTGGACCTTACCTATTTTGTCATTACTTACGACTAGTTGAGCAATCGCAGGAGACTTACTGATTTTGAGTCCTTAACAGCTACATCGTTTCCGGCTGGTTTAAATACTACTTATCGTGAGGCAGAATAGAGCAAATGGTTCTGGCCATTTTATTGTCCAGCACCGCCGATGCAAGTTTTACTGGCCGCTTTTTAAGGAGTTCTATTACCTAGGGCCCCGCCTGTTCACCTTTTGAGCTTGCGTTTTGCAAAAAATTTATTAACCATACATCCATATTTAATTTAAAAAAATTACAATAAAATATTAGGGAGGAGCAATCTAATTGCCCCCATGAATACTTCAAAAACCCAAATCTTATAAGCCAAGTTTATCTTTAATCCACAACCAAATTTTATTAAACACGCTCTGCTTGGAGTAAATGCGATTATAATGGTCAATTCGGGCTTGTTGCTCTCTATACCTTCCCTCTTGGATTTGCTTTTCAGTCCAAGCGCCGCACCATACTATCTTACCCTTTCTAATATAATAGTGAGATTTACATTCTTTTTGCCAATTACCTACAGAGGGATGTAAAGTTGGCCCCTGCTCAGTTTTAACAATACTCCACTCGTTGACATCTATTGGGGTTCTAATCTTTGCTCCGCATCCACATGCACATAAATGAGATGCCGTACCAAATCTTTCCGAGTAATAAAGGGTATTTGGCTCAAGATCTCTAGGCATACTATCAACTTCAACTAGCTTTATAGTAAAAGTTTTCATGATATTGACTCAGATACAATTTTCAAATCAGATATGTTGAATAATGTATGGTAAAAGTCTTCTTCACTCGAGTAAAATCCTTTATATTGCTTGAATTTTATAACTGCCAAGCAGGCATTCAATGCATTGAGCTCGCCGATTTGAATATTAGTGCGATATAAATTATCCCTTTGTTTAGATAAGTCAGAAAGATTTTTATCCAACACTTCTTGGGCGCTCCCCTCCGGATAGTAAGTAGTTCTTATCATTCCGCTTAAGGTTCCTGATTTCTTAGATAAGCCCATGCCAACATCAATGTAAGGTATTCCTAAACTAATTAATGCTTCAAATATCTCTGCTCTTGACTCCCCATTATCTACACAGACAAAAGCAAAAGTCACTCCCTGTAGTAACTCTAATGATTCTGTACCAATCTTCTGTGTTTTAAGGAAAACTCCATGTCTGAAATTATCATATCGCTCCTGATATACAGTGCTTTTCTTTTTCTTAAACTCGGTATTTTCCGTTTTCCCAGGAGACCTGAAAGCATTATGAATGAAGAAATCGTCGAAATCGAACTCCCTTATTTCCTTGACTGGAGACTTGACCAAAAAATCAAGAATATAAGAACCAGTGCCCCCTAGCCCTATAATTGCTACAATTTCACTTTTAAATTTATTCGACAACTCAACTATTTCGGCTCTGCTCGTTAAAGTATCTTGGAATTTAAAAACGCTATTTTCTTCTATATCAATTTTATGATTAAAGGTATAAGGATCAACATTGTATAATTCCATAGCTGGTCCAGATATTATTGATGTATAGCTTTCAATTTTTTTAAAAAAATCTTCAAAGTTGCCAGGTACCCCTTTTACATAGGGTTTATTTGAAAATTGTCTTTGAACTATTAAATCTGTACAATTTTCGCTTAATGTTAATGTAGCAGGACGGTCTGCTAAATTCGGGATCAACATGCCGTTTACATCACAAGGAGATTCTCCGGTAAAAAAAACCTGATGATCTTCTTGCATAACAGTTTCTGCGTCTTTATATACGATTTTGCATATAAATGCAGCGTACAATAATTCCTTACTTTCATTTAAGTAAGGAATATCTCTAATTATCAGATAATTACTATCGAAGCTTACCGCATAACCTTTTTCAACTAACAAGTTTAAGTCTTGATTATGACTGACCAGTTTCTGAAACATTGAATTCCATCCCGTTTTTTACATTAATGATAGCGCCTTTAGTGAGAATGCCTTCAGGCTTTACCCCTGGACCTTTTTTATATTTAACAGAATACGTTATTTCAGGGTGGGTAGCGTAATCAGGCACTTCCAATGTGACTACCTCTTCATAACTAATTTCTTTTTTGTACCACTTATGTAAAATTCCTTCTACAAAAATATCAAATGATAAGTCAGGCTTCTTTTTAGTATAAAAGCGTTCAACACTGGGTTGGGTAATATCTATAAGCCTATCATCATTAACTATTTGATCAGCCTCATCCTTATACTCTAAAAATAGATCGAAATCGCTTGAGTTTTTTTTGATAAGTTTCTTTATATCCCCCCCCCTGATTGCCCTCGGCCAAACCAAGTTGAGACCATCAACAGTAAAATTATAACTAGCATCGCCTTCTATGATATAAATATCGCTAGGGCTGGAAATATCTATTTTTTCATTAGGCCTTAATTCTTCCAGCTCTAAATTTTTTACCTGCTGATAAACCCTATAATTTTCAACTGGGTGCACACCAAAAACATCAGCCAACTCTCCACCTGTAACTTTGGCATCGTCAAAGGTGAAATCACTAAATTCAAATTTATCATCGGAAATTTTAACAACGTAGTTATTGTTACTCATTTTTCACCTATCTTTTTTAGGAGGAATCATCATTGACTTTTTAAATCGAATTCATGTTTCAATTTATTACCGAAAATTACGACAGTTAAGTAAACATGAAATAATTAAGATTATTTTTATAAGCAATTGTTTTTTAACAATTATTTTTGAAGAATGAAGATTAAAAATCGAATTTCGATTAGTATTTACATCTTGCTGACAAATAATTTTTCTAAGAGAGGATTTAGGTGGGGGTTCGGGCTGCTAAAAATAGACTGCCCTACTCAGTGATAACTTCCTGCATGCCCGGCAGATGCTCATGCCAAATTTTTGCGATCAGATAGCCCATAAGTTCACGTTTTATCGTTGGTTTTAAAGCTTTTTTCGATGACATCTTTCAGTGCCCCATATTCACGACCAAGCTCGGCAAACATCTTTTTGAGACGACGGTTTTCATCCTCAAGGCCTTTCATCTTTTTGATATCAGAGGCTTCCATCCCACTGTACTTAGCTTCCCAGTTGTAGTTCGAGGCCACAGATATGCCTGCTTCACAGCAGAAATACTTGACAGCACGTACGGCTTTGACGTACTTCAAAACGGCGATGATCTGGTGTTCCGTGAATAGGGTTCAACGCATAGCGATGTCCTCAGGGAACATAATCCGGCTGTCGGAAGATCTCTAAAAGTGGATGATTCGTTTTGCAGGGATGCTTAAAGGAGGTGCTCATATCATTATATATAACTTGCCATAATAAAATGACACATGCCGTAATAAACGGCATGAAAAAATTAAACTAGTATCTTCTTAAAAACATTTCATGCTGTTCACCAGGATATTTTGGTGTAAGCAAAATATCATTTTCATCACCTAAATACTTATACTCTGTGGAAGAGAATATAAATTGAAAATTAAACTTTTGAGATAACTTCTTCAAATTAAAAATGAAATTATTGATATCTTCGTAATGTATCTCATGCTGTTTAGGCGTATCGAATATTGCAAACATGAACGATTTATTTTCTAATTCAAGCATGCTTTCAATTAATGCACTACGATAAGCAAGTATAGCTCTTACTTTTGTACTTCCTTTGAGTTGCTCTAAAGTTTCAAAACCTAGAACAGGGCTAAAATCTTGCTCAAATGATATATTAAAATCTATGTTTGGGGTTTTTAAAACTTTTAGCCAACTGATGTACTTTTCTCTCAATGTAGATTTAACCCGCGTTAGCCGTGGTATTGACTGTCTATTTTTACCTAACCCCTCCAGTTTATCTAGCGCATTTTCCCGCTTATTAAGCATTTCGACATACTTATCCTCCAAAATTGATATTTTATGTAACTCACTTTTTTCTAACTGTAATTTAAACAACATAGATGTTATTGAAGAAATTGCATCAATTACTGATGAGAGGTCCTCTTCTTCTATGATTCCATTTCTCATAGAGTTGAGGTCTTCGACAGTTTTATTAACATAAGCTATTTCTTGTGTGATTTGATCATATCGTCCTCCATCCAAATTCAAGCTTCTTTCAATATCCTTGATTTGATCTTTAAGATATAAGAGATGTTTTGCATAACTTTCCGAACTACGCGAAAACATTTTACAATCAAGAGACGGACATATTTCTTCAAAAGAACGAAATATTCTTTTAGCTTCTTCGTTAAGGTTTAACGTATTGATCTCTGTATTAATTTCTTTCATTATCTGAACTAATGAAGACTCTCTTCTAGCGATAAAACTCAGTTCTTCGTTTAAATCCCTCAAGTTTTCTTTTTGTCTTCTTATAATTTCATCAATGCTATGAAGGGAATCATTCTTCAATGACTTACTATTTTTCAATACTGAAAGTTCATTTTTTAGATCTATAATTGAATTATCGATAGATTCTATATCTTTATCTTTATTAGCCTCTTTAGCTATTTCAATATCTCTTCTTTGTATAGCTAACGAGTTATCTAGGTATTTAATTTCCTCCATTATATTAATGGATTTTTTCTTAACATCGAAGGAATGTTTTTCGGGCAAAAAGAATACAATTCTAAGCATTTCAGAGAATTGATCTTTTATAAAATTATTTGGTGAATAATAAAACTTTGAATATCCGAAATCCTGATCTAAATAAAAAATTGGTAAAATAGTTGCTAAATACGGGTATGATTGCTTATTTTGGGTTGTAAGAAGAGATGGATATGCTAGTGATAGCTTTTCTAGGATATATTTAGAGTAATCCGCTTGATTATAAAACATTGATTTTTTGCTATTACATACTAATGATAAAATGAACTCAGTATGTTCAAAATCTCTTGTCGCCCTAAAATTATCATTTCCTATGGTAAAAGTAAGGGTGGCCGATTTGCATAGTTTATAAATATCCTCTCTGAACTTACATGGATACCCTAAGCAATAGGAGATAGATTGTAATAATGGAGTTTTGCCACATCCATTTGGGCCATAAAGCTCAGTTATATGCTCCCCAAAAATAAGCTCATCTGATTCAAGACCTGAAAAATCTCTTCCATTTATTTTGAGACTTAATAATTTCATAAAATTTCACCGTCCAATTTTGAATCAACGCAGTAATTCCTGTATGCTCTATCTATCAAGGCTAGATTATAAGACAAATCACTTTCATATATAAACACTTCGTCAATAACTTTCTTCCCCAATTTCGTAATGTTTAACTTGTTATTTCTTTCGTCTATTATAATTAGACATACTGACTCAAGGAAATTCAAAGCGGTAACGGTTCGTATCCTAAGATTTGCTGACCATCCTAATAATTGTGATGATCCTTTAAAACCTAGCATGACATCCTCTAAAAGTTTCCCTACCAAACCTCCAACTTCATTTACTCTTGGTTTCACTCTATTTTTAGATATTAAAAGTATTATCATGGCTATTAAAGGAAGTTGAAAAAGAGCTTCGTTATTAAGGCCAACACTTTCTTGTCTTTCAATATTTTTTATATCTATTCTAATATCTTTTTGAGATATACTATCGAAAAATTCATCGTAATTCATTTTGAACGCTCTACAAGTCTCGCAAAGAGGCTTCCAGTCAAAGCTTCTTTATCTAAAGAATTAAGTAAATTATTTTCAAATAACGAATCATGTAATTCATTAACAACCGATCTTAAGCCTGAGAGAAATAAAACACCATGCATAAATGTCAGCTTATCTAATGTTGAATTTATTTCACTATCTATAGTAATGTAATCTAAGTCAGAAATTACATGTCTGTTTTTTCTTAACCACTGATCCCATTTTATTTTACACCTTGCAAAAAAATCAATTTGACTTTCACTAGCTCCAGCCTTTCTTAACAATCTCTCAATCACAGATGCTGATTTCAATGCATGCTCATCCCCATTATAAAGAAACTCATAATAAGCATTTTTGGAGATACTCAGTACATCCAATAAATCATCTATGTCTATTCCAGACAGATCCTTAATATTGCCCCTTGAGCAATCGTTGATTTTTACGCTTGACTTATTATTAACAAGAGCTAAAAGAGAAAGTAATATCTCCTTAGCTTCAATATGTGATAAATCTATTTCGCTGTATTTAAAAATTTTTTCCTTTGCAAGAATCTCAAATGTTTCATGTTTGCTTTTTATATATTCAACATCGGTTTTAAATTTTAATTTCTTGAGGTTTTCTTTTATTTCTTCAATTTCGAGATTTTTCTTCCCGTCTCTGATAGAAATGAAGCAGTTATTAAACGAATCAATAATCAGTTTACAATGTACACTGGAAAACGCATCGGTTTTAATATCATCAATGACATTCTCAATATCTTCGTCAATATGGGTATTTGTAAGAAAAATGACTTCCTTACAGGTATCTTCAAAATTTATAGTGTGTTGTAATAGTTTACCGACAAAACTATCTCTAATCATCTCATCTGTTTGAGGGTTTTTTTTAGTTTTTCTTTTTAATATTCCAAATACTTCTCGAAGTTTCCATATTTCACGTAATTTCTCCTTAGTTTTGACTTGCACAAAGGTATAATGGATATCATTAGCGACAACTCTCTCGACCACAAAATCGTCGTGAAATTCACAAAACACACGTTTTACATCTTTACCTTCTAAAATTGATAAACACGCGATACTGGCCGCTCGAATTTGAGCGTTATATCGTTCTAATGTGTCTCTGCCTGCTTGTTCTCTCGGTTTAACCTCATGTAACTCAGCCATAACATTCCACATTGGTCCAAAAAAACATATAGATAATGTAAATGCTGAAATCATTTTTTGAAACAAAAAATTCAGAAAATCAATCACAAACATCTTAATTCAACACTGTTTTTTTATCCAGTTAAAAATGCAAATTATCCATGCTTCAATATCTGTCAATTCATTTTATGCGAATGTCCGAACTTAATTTCACAGAAAATGGAACTCTTAGACAATCCACTGTAGAGTTGATTTGGTTGAATTAGCCTTACTCCGTACGTTGAATGTGGTTAAGCGCATGATCAAAATGGGGTCACTTTGGTGGTCTTGACAACTCGAGAATTATGGATCACTATTTTTATCAGCCAGTTACTGGCGAAGGCGATCCCAGTCAGAGGAGCCAAATTTAGAGAAGCCCGCTTAAGGAAACTTAAGCGGGCTTTTTGCTTTTATTTGCCGACGCCGGTTCAGTTCAATCGGCATCGCGGCAAAACGCGGGCAACGGCGAACGTCATGATGATGACGCTGGACGCTACTGCTCGTTCACCGTGTCACGCCGCGTTGCCGGCACGCTATAACGGCTGGTTTTGAATGGAATGTCCAGCCGCTCTCTTAGCGTGGTCGCCGTCGACGGCTGCCAGTATCCGCGTGCCGCCAGCACCGGCAACACCAGCCGGGTAATGTCGCCCAGCGCCTCGGGCAGCACCGGGCCGCTGATGATAAAGCCGCTGGCGCCGCCCTCTTCTACCCAGCGGATCAACTGGTCGGCAACCTGCTCCGGCGTGCCAAAGAATTCACCGCGCGGCAGCGTCGTCTGATAGGCCACTTCACGCAGCGTCAGTTGTTCCTCGCGCGCACGTTTTTTAATACTGTCGGTGGTGGAACGGAAACTGTTCTGCCCCAGTTCACCCAGCTCGGGGAACGGGCCGTCCGGCGGGTACTGGCTGAAATCATGGTGCTCGAAGAAACGCCCAAGATAGGCCAACGCGTCCTCCAACGACAGCAACGACAGTAAATAGCGATATTTGGCTTCAGCTTCCTCTATGGTTTTGCCGACGATCGGGCTGATGCCCGGGAAGATACCCACCGGATGACGCCCATTTTTGCTGACCTGCGCCTGCAACTTCGCCGAATATTCCTGCGCTTCCGCCAGCGTGCGGGCGTTAGTAAACACCGCATCGGCGGATTTGCCCGCCAGCGCGATACCGGCATCCGACGCCCCCGCCTGAAAAATCACCGGTTGTCCCTGCGGCGAGCGCTGAATGTTCAACGGCCCTTCCACCGAGAAAAACTGCCCCTGATGATTCAGCTTATGCAGTTTGGCCGCATCAAAGAACACGCCACTGGCGCGGTCACGTACAAATGCATCGTCCTCCCACGAATCCCACAGCCCCTGTACCACGCTGATGTACTCCTCGGCAATCTGGTAGCGTAGCGCGTGTTCGGGGTGCTGTTTGCCAAAATTCTTCGCCGACCCGGCCAAGGGCGAGGTGACCACGTTCCAGCCTGCCCGCCCCTGGCTGATATTGTCTATCGTCGCCAACTGACGCGCGACGGTGAACGGATCGCTGTAGGAAGTCGAAATGGTGCCGGCCAGACCAATGCGGTGGGTCACCGAGGCCAGCGCTGACAGCAGCGCGACCGGTTCGAAGCGGTTAAGAAAATGCGGCAGCGACTTTTCGTTGATGTGCAGGCCGTCGGCGACAAACAGGAAGTCAAAACCGGCGGCTTCGGCGCGCAGCGCCAAATCGCGAAAATACGGGAAGTTGACGCTGGCATCGGCAGGCGCCTTTTCATGACGCCATGAATTCATGTGCCCACCGGCACCGTGCAACATCAGACCCAGCTTGATACTTTTTGCATGACTCATGTCATCTCCTTACCGCTGGCCAGCCAGCAGTTTGATGGATGCCAGACGCACTTCGGCATCTGTCAGTGGGGTATGGATCACAAATTCGTTCACCCGCAGATCGCGCTGAATATCGGCCAACTGCCGGTGAATATCCGCGGAAGTGCCATGCAGTACGTTCAACGGCTGCCGTTCAATGCGGTATTGCGTCGCGCCGGACTGTTGCACAAAGGCTTCTGCCTGTTCACGCGTGCCCACCGTGACGTGGCGATCCCCCAGCGTGACGCGAAAATTATGCTTTTCTGCCACCTGCTCGGCGGCCTGCTGACGGCTTTCCGCCGCCAGCGCCGCCAGGCTGACCAGAGCCTCCCCCTGTCCGGCAGAGTATTCATAAAATGCCAATATCGATTCGCGCATCACCTCGGCCGAGGTATTGATAAAGCCGGCAAAAACAAAGTTCCAGCCAAGCGAGGCAGCCAGACGAGCGCTTTCTTTACTGGCACCCAGAAAGAAGCGCTGCGGCGCCACCGGCGGGCACGGCAATGCGCGCGCTTCTCTGCCCGCCAGACGTTGGTCAAGGTGCGTCAGATAATGGGTCAATTGTTGCAACTGCGCGGGGAATCCCGGCGCCGATGCGGACGCGGCATGGGCTCGCAGCGCCTGAGTGGACAGCGGTAATCCGCCGGGCGCCTTGCCGATGCCGATGTCCACCCGATCCGGCGCCAGTGCGGACAACAGATGGAAGTTTTCCGCCACTTTATACGGGCTGTAATGTTGCAACATCACGCCACCGGAGCCGATGCGCAGCGTGCTGGTTTGCGCCAGCAGCCAGGCGATCAGCACTTCCGGCGAACTGCCCGCCAGTTGCTCGCTGTCGTGGTGTTCCGACAGCCACAGGCGGTGATACCCCAACCGTTCTGCCGCCTGGGCAAACGCCAGGCTGGCCTTGAGCGCCTGCGTCGCCGTCTGGCCGCCATCGATCGGGCTTTGGTCTAGTAAACTCAGTCGGTAATTCACCTGGCTATTCCTTTTTATCGGTTGTGATAAAAAGAGTTCCATTAAATAAAGCCAAAGGTAAATACCAAAATCACGTTTATATAGTCAGTATTTTGCTATACGCCGCGCTGAATAAAATGCATATAAATTATAGCAACTGCGTATTTAGTTAATTCCGCCGCGCTGACTAGCATAATCATCAGCAACATCGCATTAATCACTCTGTGCCAACAATAAGGTTATTTAGCCATGAGCATTTCTTTCGCCGAAGACGTTAAGCCGACTCCTGTACAGCAGGGCTCCGCGCTGGAAAATAAACTTATCGCCCACCGTCGTGAATTACACCAGCACCCTGAATTATCCAATCAGGAATTTGTCACTACGCAAAAAATCACCGACTGGCTGAATGCCGCCGGCATACGTATCTTGCCGCTCGGGCTGAAAACCGGCGTTGTCGCCGAGATCGGTCCGCAACAGGGGCCGGTAGTAGCGCTGCGCGGCGACATCGACGCCCTGCCGATTGAAGAAACCTCCGGAGTGCCGTTCAGTTCACGACAGGCCGGCGTGATGCATGCCTGCGGCCACGATGTGCATACCTCGGTGATCCTCGGCGCGGCCTATCTGCTCAAGGCGCGCGAAGATCAATTGCCCGGCCGCGTGCGGCTGTTTTTTCAGCCGGCGGAAGAGCGATTCGGCGGCGCGTCGCAGCTGATTAACGCCGGTGCGCTGGAAAACGTCGATGTCATTTTCGGCCTGCATAACGCCCCGGAATTGCCGGTCGGCACCTTCGCTACCAAAAGCGGCGCGTTCTATGCCAACGTTGACCGCTTCCAGATCACCATAACCGGCAAAGGCGCGCACGCGGCGCATCCGGAGGAAGGCGTCGACAGCATTGTCACCGCCAGTCAGATCGTCAGCGCGCTGCAAACCGTGGTCAGCCGCAACGTCAGCGCGCAGCAGGCCGCCGTGGTCAGCGTTACGCGTATCGAAGGCGGCAATACCTGGAACGTCTTACCGCAAACCGTCTTATTGGAGGGCACGGTACGCACCCACAGCAATCCAACCCGTGAACAGATCCCGCAGCGGATCCGTCAGTTGATCGGCGGCGTCGCCGATGCGCTGGGCGCCAAGGCTGAACTGCAGTGGTTTGACGGGCCGCCGGCGGTGGTCAATACGCCGCGCTGGGCAGATTTCAGCCTGCAGGCCGCCGCAGAGTTTGGCTACCAGGCCGAGGTGGCTCCGCTGCAGATGGGCGGCGAAGATTTTGCGTTTTATCTGCATCATGTGCCGGGTGCGTTTGTCAGCATCGGTTCTGCCAGCGAATTCGGCCTGCATCATCCGCAATTTAACCCTGATGAAGCGGCGATTTATCCTGCGGCAAATTATTTTCAGCAATTGGCAGAAAAAGCCCTCAGGGAATTAAGCGCCCAATAACCATCACCGGCAGCGAATAATAGCAACAGCCCTGGCTATGCCCGGGTTGTTGCGTAGCATATTTGGCGGAATGGCGGCCAAATAATGCATTGCCATTTTCTCTCTATGATTATTGAATTTTGTTGTTTTACATCTCTATAACGCTGGGGAATAGTAAAAGCGTCGGTACAAAAATTATCAATGCAAACAATAATAATGCAGGTAAAAATAATAATGATGATGAAATACAGGGCAACCATTACGGCGACCGCCATCGCGGCACTATTGAGCATGCCGGCGCTGGCCGCGCCAGGGATTGATCTGATTGCCAATGAAACACCGATCCATACACCAAAAAGCGCGGAAGCGGTGGCGAAAATCCCGGCCAACTTCAAGTTTGTCGAACCAGGCACGTTGACCGTGGCGTTGGCGGTGCTCGGCAGCGCCCCACCGTTCGGCCTGTACGCCCGCGACAATAAAACCGTGATCGGCAGCGAGGCCGATATCGCCCGTCTGGTGGCCGACGGACTGGGGTTGAAACTCAAAGTGGTGCCGGCCGCCTGGGAGGACTGGCCGTTGGGCGTGGCGTCCGGCAAGTACGATGCCGCCATCTACAACATTACCGTCACCAAAGAGCGTAAAACCAAGTTCGATTTTGCCACCTACCGCCAGGATACGCTGGGTTTCTATGTCAAAACCACCAGCAAAATCACCAAGATCAATTCGGCAGCGGATATAGCCGGCAAACGCATCATTGTCGGCTCCGGCACCAATCAGGAGGCGGTATTGCTGGCGTGGGACAAACAGAATCAGGCCAAAGGGCTGCCGGCGCTGATCCCGCAATATGTCACCGATGACGCCGCCGCCACGCTGGCGATCCAGTCAGGCCGTGCCGATGCCACCTTTGGGCCAAACGTGACCGGCGCGTATAAAGCCCTGTTGACCGGCAAAACCAGGCTGGTTGGCACCGTGCCGGGCGGCTGGCCGAACACCGCCAATATCGCCGTCACCTTGAAGAAGGGCAACGGGCTGATGAATGCCGTACAGGCCTCGCTCAATAGCGCCATCGCCAGCGGTGCCTATCTCAAGGTACTGGATCGCTGGGGCGAAAGCATCGAAAAAATCGACCATTCAGAGATTAACCCGCCAGGGCTGGGCGACTGAGAGGGAGCAGGACCATGAGTGAAGACGTTTTTATCCAGACCGTACCGGAAGATCCGCTGATCGCACCGGTGATTGCCGGGTTATTTGGCGAATACCGCGATCGCTACGGCGAGTTCTTTGCCAATCGGCCAGCAGAGGATGACCGCGCATTTTCCGCGCCCGACGGCATGTTGATCGTCCTGCTGAGAAACGCCGAGCCGATTGCCATGGGGGCCTATAAACGTTACGACCCGCAGACCGCCGAGCTAAAACGCATCTGGACGCAGCGCGCGCTGCGCCGTCAGGGGCTGGCGCAAAAAGTGCTGCATGAACTGGAACGCCGCGCCGTCGCGCATGGCTATCGGCGGCTGTTTCTGACCACCGGCTTTCGCCAGCCGGAAGCGGTCGGGCTGTATTTGTCCCACGGCTATCAACCGCTGTTCGACACCCGTCTCGATCCGGAAGTCTATTCCCGCCCTCCCTATGACGGGCGTTTGCCGTTTACCAAGACGCTGAAGGTCGGCCTGCCGGTCAGCTAGTCCACATCATTGTGCACCGTATTGGAAAGAGAACGCCTATGAATCAGCATGCCTCTCCCCACGTAAATCATCCGCCACTGAAAGTGGTGCCAGCACGCTATCCGTGGCGATTGGCCGGCGCGCTATTTGCCGCGTTCATCCTGTTGGCTATTATCCAGTCGATCGCCACCAATGACCGCTGGGAATGGGGTGTATTCCGTCAGTGGTTCTTTGATCCGGTGATCTTGTCAGGGCTCGGCAAAACGCTGTTGCTGACCTTGCTCGGCACCGTTTTCGGCGTGATGTTGGGCACCGCCCTGGCACTTGCCCGCCTGTCGTCATCTTACCTGCTCAACGCGCTGGCCTGGGGATATATCTGGCTGTTCCGCTCGCTGCCGCTGTTGCTGGTGCTGATCGTTCTGTACAACTTTTCCTATCTGTACGACAACCTGTCGCTCGGCATTCCGTTCACCAATATTGCCTTTTTCAGCACGCCAACGGTGGATTTGCTGGATCAGTTTTCGGTCGCCGTCATCGGTCTGTCGCTGGTGCAATCCGCCTATACCGCAGAAATCATTCGCGGCGGTATTTTGGGGGTGGAACAGGGGCAGCATGAAGCCGCCGCCGCCCTGGGGTTGCCGGCCTACCGCCGCACCTTCCGGATTATTTTGCCGCAGGCGCTGCGCTCGATTCTACCAACCGGCTTTAACGAAGTTATCAGCCTGGCGAAAGGGACATCGATTGTTTATGTGCTGTCGATGCCGGAGCTGTTTTATACCGTGCAGGTAATTTACAACCGCACTCAGCAGGTTATTCCACTGCTGATGGTGGCCACCGCCTGGTATCTGTTAATCACTACCGTACTGTCGATTTTGCAGCATTACGTCGAACGTTACTTCGCCCGCGGCACGGTTCGTCAGGTGGCGCCGACGCTGTTCAAACGCCTGCGCCGCTGGCGCATCGCCGGGTATTGATAAGGGAAAACCACATGTCTGAAGCCTTTGATCTCTTCGTTAACCGCCCGGAAAACGCCCCGCTCGAACCGAGGTGGGCGACTAAAACCGCCAGCGTCGGGCGCATCGACATCAATAATCTGAGTAAATACTACGGAGCGCATAAAGCGCTGGACAACGTCAGCCTGCAGATTGAGCCCGGCACCGTGACGGTGATCCTCGGCCCTTCCGGCTCAGGGAAGTCCACCCTGTTGCGCACCATTAATCATCTGGAACGGGTTGATGAAGGCTTTATCCAGATCGACGGCGAATACATCGGTTACCGTCGGAAAGGCGATACCCTGTATGAGCTCAAGGAGCGCGCCATCCTGAAACAACGCGCTCACGTCGGTTACGTGTTCCAGAACTTCAATTTGTTCCCGCATATGACGGTGCTGGACAACATCATTGAAGCCCCGATAGTTCACGGTCTTCTGTCCCGAAAACAGGCCGTCGCGCGCGCCTATGAACTGCTGCACACCGTCGGTCTGCGGGACAAGGCGCACGCCTGGCCGCGCCAACTGTCTGGCGGTCAACAACAACGTATCGCCATTGCCCGGGCGTTGGCGCTCAATCCCAAGGTGATGCTGTTTGATGAACCGACCTCGGCGCTCGATCCCGAGCTGGTGGGCGAAGTGCTGGATGTGATCAAGGCGCTGGCGCGCTCGGGCGTCACGCTGGTGGTGGTGACCCATGAAATCGGCTTTGCGCGTCAGGTCGCGGATCGGGTGGTATTCATGGTCGATGGCGCCGTGGTGGAAAACGGCCGGGCCGAACAGGTGCTGGACCGGCCGCGCCATGACCGAACCCGGCGCTTCCTGCAGAAAGTGCTGTAAACCGCGCCCGATGCGGCGACAAAGGCATACAATAGCGTTATTGAACCCCTTAGCCATAGACCCTGGTACTGACGGCATAAGTCACACACGGACACGCAGGGAATCATGATGGAAAGAGAGACGTTATGCGACTATGCCCGCCAACATTTTGCCTCCGAACCGGAGTATCTGTGGCGTAATCTCCCTGACTATGCGGTTCTGCGTCATCAGCGCAGCAACAAGTGGTTTGCACTGGTGATGAATGTTCCCGGCAGCAAGCTGGGGCTGACAACCGATCGACAGGTGGACCTGCTTGAAGTCAAGGCACGCCCGGAGCATATCGGTTCGCTGCGGCAAAAAAACGGTATCCTGCCGGCTTGTCCTATGAACAAGGAGCACTGGATCAGCATATTGTTGCCCGGCCCGTTGTCCGCACAGGACATACACCAATGGCTTGCCGACAGTTACCAACTGACATCCTGAAGCACCGCCAATGAGCTGGCGCTCTGGGGGGGACACGCCTCAAGGCGTCTGACGACGCCGAAGGTGCGGGCATTGGCTGAATTTATCTGTGAGAGGTATCCGGAGAGTTGGCTGCTGTAGCACGGCTAAGCAACGGCCTGGTCTCAGCGCGCAACGGCGGCACTGGCCTGGTCCAGACGCTAATGCTCAAAGCGCTGCACCAGAGCGCTGCGGCCAAAATGAAAAAACCCGCTTGATGCGGGTTTGGGCTATTCAGGCGCAATCGGCAACAGCGCCCTGCGCCGGCGCTGACCGCAGGTTATTTCACTTCACCCATGGCTTTCAGCTTTTTAGACAGCTCACGGCGCTCTTTCGACAGATCGGCGTTTTTGATGATGTAGTCATCAACGCGATCTTCGTAATCGCCGCGCATATTGGCAATGATCGCCTGAATGTCTTCAATGCTCATGCCCGGCTTGATGTATTCGCTCAGGTTGTCGAGCAGCAATACGCGCTTCTGGTTGTCGCGGATTTTCTTTTCGTTATCAACGATTTCACGTTGCAGCTTGTTTTTACGTCGGAACATACGCACAAACTCCAGCACGTCCTGAAAACTCGGCTTATTTGCATTATCCATCTTCATACCCTTGCTTTGTAATACACAGATTCATTAGCTTACGGCCACAATGACACCAAGATACAGGTTTGTGGCTGTGCGACACAACTCTCAATGCCGTTATCTTACTCACTTTAGCAGGCTGGCAAAAACCTGAAGCGCCTGCTTTATGATCTCACCCGCTATTCCAACTCGCTGACGGTACGCTATTTAAGCAAACCAGCGGATTGATGGCTGCGGCACGCGACCAATCAGCAGGCGTTAAGCAGCGTATTTGTCCACCAGCGCCTGCAAGGTGGCCGCCGTTTCGGCATCCATCACACCATCATACTGGCGCTGACGAAAATGCAATTGAAAGGCGCGCACCAGTTGACGGTAACCTTCGTCGCTGTCGGCGGCAGACGTGTCGTAGCCGTAGCGGGCGAACAGCGCCAGCAGCGCTGAACGTTCGGGCAGGCCGTGACGGCAATAATGCTGTTGATGGCGATGCTGCACCGCGGCGTCATACCAGGCTCCAACACCGGCCTGATACAGTTGTAACCAGGGGAACTGCGGGCCTGGGTCGCTTTTGCGGCCAGGGGCGATATCCGAATGCGCCACCACGTTAACCGGCGAAATGTCCGGATAGCGCTGCAAAATATTGCTCGTCAGTTGGATCACCGCGTCGATCTGCTGGGAATTGAACGGCGGGAAGTGAATATTTTCGCCGTCGCCGCTCGCCAGATTGACGATTTCGATGCCGATAGCGGTGTCGTTGAGATTGGTGCGCCCTGCCCACTGGCTGGCGCCGGCATGCCAGGCGCGTTCGTTTTCATCCACCAGGTTGAAAATACGCAGATCGCCATAGCCGGCCTCACGATAACTTTGATCGTCCGGATCCGGCACCAGATAATGCGCGCTGACGGCGGGCCCGGTCAGCGAGGTTATCGAGTCGGCAAAGTTTTGCGCGGTATAATGCAACACCAGAAAACGCACGCGGCGGTTGAAGCTGGTTACCGACCGATAACTGTTGTAATCAATAGTGAACATCACAGATTCCCTCTTGGTGGTTGCCGCAGATGCCGTTCACCGATCGTCACGATAGGCAAAACAGCCGCGGCGGTTCCTCGTGGCTCCCCCACTTTTAGCGGATTGCTAAATTGAGGGCAAGTTTTTAGCAACAGGATATTCCACTTTTTGCCAAACGGTGCGATTATCGGCCGATGGAAATCAAAGAAATACGGCGCAATAATCTGCGCGATCTGATGGCACGCTATGCGCGCAACGGCATCAACCAACATGAATTTTCCAGGCTGGTTGAATCTTCTGCGCCCACGCTCAGCCAAATCACCGGTGACAAATCCTGCCGCAATCTTGGCGATAACCTCGCCAGGCGGATTGAGGCCAGGCTCAGCCTGCCCACCGGCTGGCTTGACGTGTTCCATGAAAAATCGCTGGCAAGACCGTTTGAAAACGTCGCGGCGGGATCCGACTTTCAGCCTGCGCGGCTAAAACCGGTGGTGTGGGAAGAAACCGAGCAGGATCGGGAAGAGTTTGTGGAGATCCCGCTGCTGGACATCGATTTCTCTGCCGGCGACGGCTGCTATGATATTGTCGATCTCGAAGCGTTCTCCCTGATATTCCGCCGCTACTATCTGCACAAGATGGGCATTCCGGTCAATGCCGCGCGCATTATCCGCATTTCCGGCTCGAGCATGGAGCCTCGCCTGCAGGACGGTGACGTGGTGGGCATCAATACCGACGACACGCGCATACGCGAAGGAAAAACCTACGCCATTCGCCACGGCAACCTGCTGCGGGTCAAAATCCTGATCGAACAGCCGGACGGCGGGGTCATCATCCGCTCGCTGAACCGCGAAGAATACCAGGACGAACAGCTCAGCTATCAGCAACGCAAAGAACAGTTGATCGTGCTGGGCCGGGTATTCTGGTCGTCCTCGTCCTGGTAAACGTCTATTTGAAATCCACCACCATCTGCTGCGGAATCGACAGGCCACGCGTCGACTGCACGCAACGCGCGATATAATCGGTGAAGCGCGGTGGTTTCGGCATGCCCAGCTTGAGGATTTTTTCGTTACTGAACCGTACGTTGAGCATGGCGAATGAACCATACAGACGCATCGCCTTGAGCATCAGACGTTCATTGCACGGACCAAAAATGTCTTTCAACTGCCGGCGCATCTGCACCAGCGCATCATAGCTGACCTGCGCATAGCGATCGCCGACCGGCGCGGTTTCCAACGCCGCCGCCATTGCCCGATCAATGTCGGCAAAACTGACGCTGCACTCTTCGCCGGCAGAAATATGGTACAGATCATTTTCCAGTCGTTCGCCGTTGATCAGCATCACTAGCGCGTCGGCGCAATAATCGACCGGGATGACATCAATATTGTCCTGCAGCGAGCACATGAATTTACGCAGCATCAGCGCCATGCTGAACACCCAGAAAATACTGCTCGATGGCTGGCAGCCGAGGCGCGTATGGCCGACCACGATCGAAGGCCGGGCAATCACCAATGGCAATTGCGGCAATTCACGACGCATGCGCTGTTCGATGGTGGATTTGGAGCGGGTATATTCCACCAGGTGCTCGGCGTCAGATTCAAACTCGCCGCTTTCCGACACCAGCGCCCCCTGCTCCGGCGCACAGGACATAGCGGTGCCTACGTGTAAAAAGCGTTGCAATCCACCAACCTGCGACATTCTCTTCGCCAGAGCCAGCGTACCTTCAACGTTGACTTTCCAAATAAGCGGATTATTGCCAAATGACGCCACCGCCGCACAATTGATAACATGCGTTACCCGATTAATTCGACGGTCCGATAAAAAGCCTTCCGGCTCGGACAAGTCCCCTAATAGAATATTTTCTTCGCTAATATTGTTGAATAAATCAGGCGCAAGATTAAATTTGGCCATATTATCCTTAATACGCGTCAAGCCCTGTGCAGGATTATTAGCCCGCACCAGTAACAGGAAATTAACTGGCTGTTTTTCAATAAGTAACTTCTCAAGCACCGCGCCTCCGAGAAAGCCGGTAGCGCCCGTAAGTAGTAAAGTTTTCATGGTCATCATCCACATTGGCATTGAATGAGACGGATTGTATGTGGTAACAATTAAACGCATCATCAATAGAATACGCACGAAAAATAAAGAGCATCTTAATATTATCTTAAGGAATATCCTGAAACATCAAACCGCCATTGGTAACACTCTCCCTCGGCTGCAGATAAGATATTTCTTGTGCGTTGATATCTTATTTATGTTGCGTCTGTTTTAATCTGCACAATTATTCCCGTCCTTTTCGGAGCGACCATGAGCTACAAAAGAAAAGTCTGGCTGGGTGTGCTGCTATTTTGCACACTGTGCTGGCTAGCGGTGATCCAGGGTGTACATACGCTGAGCGAACGATTATTGCAACACTCTGCACAACAAAGTGACCAGATGGCAAAGGCCAGTATCAGTCCGCACGCCAAAAACCCGCACGCCATTGCTACGAACAGCATGCGTAACAACGCGCATTTCGATGTGAAAGCATAACCACTGCTTGGCATCGCGCCGCACGCCGTTACAATAGGGAGATATTCCTACGCGACTGAAGAGATGCGATTTTGAGCAGCAAGGCACCGGCCACATTCTACTTCCACGACTATGAAACCTTCGGCAAAAGTCCATCGATGGATCGCCCGGCGCAGTTCGCCGGCGTGCGAACCGACATGGACTTTAATATTATCGAAGAGCCGCTGGTGATCTACTGCGCCCCGGCCGATGACTACCTGCCCGACCCCGAAGCGGTGATGATTACCGGTATAACCCCGCAGGAGGCGCTGGCAAAAGGCGTGTGCGAAGCGGAGTTCGCCCGCCAGATACACCAGGCCTTCAGCGTCCCCGGCACCTGCATCGTCGGCTACAACAACATTCGCTTCGATGACGAAGTCAGCCGCAACATCTTCTATCGCAGTTTTTACGACCCTTATGCCTACAGCTGGCAGAACGGCAATTCCCGCTGGGACTTGCTCGATGTGATGCGTGCCTGCTACGCCCTGCGCCCTGAGGGCATCGTCTGGCCAGAAAACGACGACGGCTTCCCCAGTTTCCGGCTTGAGCACCTGACGCGCGCCAACGGCGTCGCGCATGAACAGGCGCACGACGCGATGTCCGACGTGCATGCCACCATTGCCATGGCCAAGCTGGTACGTCAGGCACAGCCACGGCTGTTTGATTACCTGCTGCAACACCGCAACAAACACAAGCTGAACGCGCTGATCGACATTGCCGAAATGACGCCGCTGGTGCACGTTTCCGGCATGTTTGGTGCCGCACGCAGCAACACCAGTTGGGTCGCGCCGCTGGCCTGGCACCCGGACAATAAAAATGCGCTGATCGTGTGCGACCTGGCCGGCGACATGACGCCGCTGCTGGAGCTGGATGCCGACCAACTGCGTGAACGACTGTATACCCGCCGCGATCGGCTCAGCGCCGATCGGCCGCCGGTGCCGATCAAACTGGTGCATATCAACAAATGCCCGGTGCTGGCGCCTGCAAAAACGCTGCTGCCGGAGAATGCCGACCGGCTGGGCATCGATCGCCAGGCCTGTCTGAACAATCTGCAGATCCTGCGCCAGCATCCGCAGGTGCGTGAAAAGGTGGTGGCACTGTATACCGACGCCGAACCTTTTGCTGCCAGTGACGACGTCGATGCCAGGCTGTATGACGGCTTCTTCAGCGACGCCGACAAAGCGGCGATGAAAATCATTCAGCAGACCAAACCGCAAAATCTGCCGGCGCTGGATTTGACCTTCAACGATGACCGTATGCAGGAGTTGCTGTTCCGTTTCCGCGCGCGCAATTACCCCAATACGCTGGATGACGGCGAGCAACGTCGCTGGCTGCAACATCGCCAGACAGCGCTCAGCGCCGAAAAAGTGCAAAGTTATGTGCTGCAACTGGAAGCGTTATACAACCTGCATGAAGCGGACAGCGCCAAGCTGGCGTTGCTGAAATCGCTGTTCGATTACGGCAAGCAACTGGTTGGTTGAGGCAAAGAAAAAGGCCGCAACGGCGGCCTTTCGGGTTATCACTATTCTGACTTGCTCAGGGTTCCGCTCGTGGAACCCTTTTTTATGCGCTTAGGCCAGGTCTTCGCTGGCTTGCGGTACCGGCAAACGGAAGCTGCGGGTAACAAACGCCAGGTAGATCAGGCCGATTGCCGCCCATACCAGGCCCAGCGTCATCGAGCTGCTTTCCAGATTCAACCACAGCGCGCCCACCGTCAACGCGCCCATGATCGGCAGAATCAGATAATTAACCGTGTCTTTAACGCTACGGTTCATTTTATCGCGAATATAGAACTGGGAAATCACCGACAGGTTAACGAAGGTGAAAGCCACCAGCGCACCGAAGTTGATCAACGCGGTGGCGGTAACCAGATCAAACGATACCGCAGACAGGGCAATCGCCCCCACCAGCAGCACGTTCAGCGCCGGAGTACGCCATTGCGGGTGTACATAGCCGAAGAAACGCTGCGGGAATACCCCATCGCGGCCCATCACGTACATCAGACGGGAAACGCCAGCGTGCGCCGCCATGCCGGATGCCAATACCGTCACGCAGGAGAACACCAGAATGACCGACTGGAAGAACTTGCCAGCCACGTACAGCATGATTTCAGGCTGTGACGCATCAGGATCCTTGAAGCGCGAGATGTCCGGGAAGTACAGCTGCACGAAGTAAGACACCACGATAAAGATAATGCCGCCGATCAGCGCCGTCAGGAAAATCGCTTTCGGGATCACTTTCTCTGCGTCTTTGGTTTCTTCCGACAGCGAACTGATTCCGTCAAAGCCAAGGAACGAGAAGCACAGGATGGTCGCACCGGTGATCATCGGCACCACGTGGGCATCCTCAGACCAGAACGGGCGGCTGCTGACCAGGTGACCTGCGCCTTCGCCGTGATAAACGCCGTTGATCACCAGGCCAAGGAACACGATCATGATGGCGACCTGCACCACCACGATGATGGAGTTCAGGTTAGCGACCAGCTTGATGCCACGCAGGTTGAATAGCGTCATCAACGCCACCAGCGCCGCGACGAAAATCCACGACGGCACGCCCGGGAAGATGGCTTCCAGGTAAATCTTGGCCAACAGGATGTTGATCATCGGCATGAACAGATAGTCGAGCAACGACGACCAGCCGACCATAAAGCCAACGTGCGGGCCAATGGCCTTTTGCGCATAGGTATAAGCCGAGCCGGCAGATGGGAATTTCTTCACCAATTTGCCGTAGCTAAGCGCGGTAAACAGTACCGCCAGCAGCGCAAAGGCATAGGCGGTCGCGACGTGACCATCGGTCAGGCCGGAAACGATGCCGAAGGTATCGAAAATGGTCATTGGCTGCAGGTAAGCCAGCCCCATCATTACCACCGGGATCAACGTCAGGGTTTTACGCAATTGAGGGCGCGGTGCCGCTGCGGCAGCGCTGATGATGTTATCGGACATTGCGCAGCCCCCCCTGACCTTCAGACTTGCGGATAATAGACACGCCAAGACTCAAGGTTGCGGGGAAACTTCGCAACGTGCGACTGAATTCTAAAAGAGGGGTATTGGAAGCTGGATAACGCGTCAAGGTGGCCTTGGCTGCTGCTCCATAATCGCTGCGAGTGCAGCGGAAACCGGCGGGCACCGGTGCTAAAGTGAAAAATTGCCCCATCTTTCTTATCCTCATGAGTCACGACCATAAAGTTTTGGTTGATCGTGAACAAACCTGTTTATCTATCCGGCTCGAAGTCCGGCCTCGCTTGGTGTATGAAACGCTCGGTTTACAAAACAAAAATGCAAAAAAATAACCGACGCTTTAAAACGTCGGCTATCTGCATTGGGGATATTTTGCATCAGAAAGCCTCTGGATGACAAGATCCAGAAGCCTTCTGACACAAATTCTTTTCGCGATCGACTGGAAAACCGCCTTACGGCTTAATAATTCCGCAAGTCATATCACGAAAAGTTATTTAACTAGCCTTACTTTATACCTCTTTTCAGGCATTTTTCAACATCCAGTCGATCTCGGTTTCGGTCACCATACGCTCGAACTGCATCAGCTCGTTCGACTTGCAGGCATGATAAACATGGCAAAAGCGCTGGCCAAGATACTGCTGCATCGCCGGCTGCTCGGCAAATTCATACAACGCGTCGCTCTGGCGGATAGGGAAAGGCAGCCCTTGCTGTTCCAACCCGTTACCGGTCACCGGCTCGGGCAGCGCTAATGTGTGATCAAGGCCGTATAGAATGCCACTCAGCACGGTTGCCATCACCAGATAAGGGTTGGCATCGGCACCGGCAACCCGATATTCGACCCGGTGATGTTGTGGTTCACCACAGGGAATACGCAACGCCACGGTACGGTTGTTGTGCCCCCATGACGCCTGCGTCGGCACGTACATCCCTGGCTGGAAGCGGCGGAAGGCATTGACATTGGGTGCCAGCAGCGCCATTGACGCGGGCATCAGCGTAATCATCCCGGCCAGAGCGCGGCGCAGCAGCGCGGAGTCGCCGCCGTCCGCGTCGGCAAACAGATTGACCCCGTTGCCGTCCACCATGCTGATATGGATATGCATACCGCTGCCGGTATATTCCTCATAGGGTTTGGCCATAAACGTGGCGTGCAAATCGTGGTTTTCCGCCACCTGGCGCACCAGCCTTTTCAGCGCCAGCGCGTGATCACAGGCCTGCAGCACGTTATCGGTATGGTTGAGATTCACTTCAAACTGGCCTGGCGAGGCTTCGGCCACCGCGCCGTCCGCTGGCAGCCCCTGCATCTGAGCCAGGCTGTCGATGTCGTTCAGCACCGCGGAAAAATGGTTCAGATTGTCCAGCGAATACACCTGGCTCTGCACGTTGCGTTCCTGAGTGCCGGGCGCGCACGGCGGTTGCAGATACCCTTCGGCATCGCGCTGTCGGTCAATCAGATAGAACTCCAACTCTACCGCTACCACCGGGAACATGCCGCGCTGGCGCAACATCTGCCACACTCGGTTCAGCACATTGCGGGGTTCAACGTCAAAGGGAGTGCCATCTTCATCCAGCATGGTCAGCAACAGCTGGCCGATATTTTCCGCATCCGCTGCCGACGGCGTCAAGGTGCCCGCTACCGGCATACACACCCGGTCCGGCTCACCCAGCTCCTGACCCAGACCGGTTTCTTCCACCACGTTGCCCAAAATATCCATGGCAAATACCGATGCGGGGAAATAACAGCCTTTTTCCAGTTTATTCAGCCCGGAGACGGGAATACGTTTACCGCGGAAGGAACCATTGAGATCGGTGAGGAGAATGTCGATATACTGCGTTGCAGGGTGGCGTTCCAAATAGTGAGCAACCTCACGTTGGAACGCGCTACTTCGCCTTTCTTCATTATGCTGTGCAAAATTTTCAACTGCTGCGATATGGGTTTGCATACTTCACCTGCCATTATGCCCTGGAAAGACGCCGTGGCGCCGCTTACCGAACGTTTAACATAGCGAATCAACTCTCTTTAGACAGCGCCACCGGCCGGCGCTCAAAATAACATCCATAATATGAAACATAGCCTTAACAGAATTGGTTTGCAAATGTTACAATGGTGATTGATTATTCGCCACCCGCTGCTAAATTGATAAAATATTGACCGAAAAGGCGATAGATTGTTTCGACATACGGAATTTATTTCGGTGAGTCAGGTATCATCATGGGCAATATATTTTCCACCGTCATCGTCTTGCTGCCCTATGGCGGCAACCTTTCTGCCAGCCATCTCTTTTAGAAGGAAGTACCACTATGAGCGAAGTCAGCTTGGCGCCAGGTAAGCGCCTGTCGCAAATCCGTCAGCAATTGGGTTTGTCACAGCGCCGGGTCGCCGAACTGTCCGGATTGACCCACAGTGCCATCAGTACCATCGAGCAGGACAAGGTCAGCCCTGCCATCAGCACCCTGCAAAAACTGTTGAAAGTGTATGGCTTGTCGCTGTCGGAATTCTTTGCCGAACCGGAGCGGCTGGATCAACCGAAAGTGGTGATCGACGCCGACGATCTGATAGAAATCGGCAGTCAGGGGGTATCGATGAAACTGGTGCATAATGGCAGCCCGACGCGTACGCTGGCGATGATGCTGGAAACCTACCCGCCAGGCACCACCACCGGCGAAAAAATAAAGCACCAGGGCGAAGAAGTCGGCACCTTGCTGGAGGGCGAGATCGTGCTGACCATCAACGGCCAGAGCTATGCTCTCAGCGCCGGCCAGAGCTACGCGATCAATACCGGCATTCCTCACAGTTTCAGCAATACCTCAACCCGCGTCTGCCGTATCGTCAGCGCACATACGCCCACCACCTTCTGATCGCCGGCCATTTCCCCCGCCCGTCGCGCCACCCGGACGGGGGATCGGTAATGCAACAACCATTTTCATCTCTCTTATGCCATTTCGTTCGTTGCCAAAACGGCAATCTATGTTAAAAAAGAACCACTTTAGCCATCTAAACACCTAAACGTCTTCATGCACATGATGCCAACCGCTACGCCCTCCCGCCTGGAGATGCGCAATATCTCGATCGCCTTTGCCGGCTTCAACGCCTTGCAAAATGTGAATTTTACCCTGACGGGAGGATCCATCCATGCGTTGGTCGGTGCCAACGGTGCCGGCAAGTCGACGCTGATGGCGATCCTGTCCGGCGCCCATAGCCATTATCACGGCAATATCTTGATCGACGGCCATGCGGTCGACATTCATTCCCCGCTGCACGCGCGGCAGCACGGTATTCACGTGGTACAGCAGGAGGTCGACGTCGCCCTGATCCCGACGCTGTCGGTCGCGGAAAACATCATGCTCGACTGGCTCAACCAGCCCGGCCAGCTGTTGAACTGGCGTCAGCTGTACACACAGGCGCAGGCCCTGCTCGATCAACTGGCGTTGACCATCAATCTGCGGCGGCGGCTGGCAGACTGCACGCTGGCGGAAAAGCAGCAGGTACTGCTGGCGCGCGCCCTATCGCACCGCTGCCGTTTTCTGGTGCTGGATGAACCGACCGCCCCGCTGGACCGCGCCGAAAGCCAACGCCTGTTCACAGTGGTGCGCCGTTTACAGTCTGAAGGCATCGGCATCGTGTTTATCTCGCACCGCATTCATGAACTGAGCGAAGTATGCGACCGCTTGACGGTGTTGCGCGACGGCCAACAGGTCAGTGAGGACACCATGCGCGGGTTGAGCGGCGAACAGATCGTCGAAAAAATGCTCGGCCATCGCCTGGACGACATCTTTCCACCGCGTCGCCCTACGCCACAGCCACGGCCGTTGCTGTCGGTGCGCGGCCTGAGCGATCGCCATAAATTGCGCGACATTTCCCTGACGCTGCAACAGGGTGAAATTCTCGGCATCGCCGGCCTGGCCGGTGCAGGCAAAACCGAATTGTGCAAGGCGCTGTTTGGCGCCACGCCGGCACGCATCAAACATGGCGAACTGCATGGCAAACGCTGGAAGCCTGATTCGCCGCATCGTTCCGTCGTGCTAGGTATGGCGCTGGTGCCGGAAGAACGCCGCCAACAGGGGGTGTTTATTGACGAAACCATTGCCATGAACCTGAGCGTCGCTGCCGACGACGGTTTCTGCCGCTGGGGCGTTTTCAGCCAGCGGCAGGCGCTGGACTGGGCGCAGCAGGTGATCCGCCGTCTGGGCATACGCGCCGCCGGGCCGCAGCAGAGACTGGCGCGACTGTCCGGCGGCAACCAGCAAAAGGTGGCGATAGGCAAATGGCTGCGCGGCGATGCCGATCTGCTGATTTTCGATGAACCGACCAAGGGCGTGGACATCAAGGCCAAGCAGGATTTGTTTGCGTTGATAGACCAGTTGGCGCGTGACGGCAAAGGCATCATTTATGCCTCGGGTGAATTCTCCGAACTGGTTGGCCTGTGCGATCGCATTTGCGTGTTATGGGATGGCCGCATCGTGGCTGAACTCAACGCTGCCGATATTGATGAAGAAACCTTGTTACTGTATTCCACCGGAGGAACCCCAGCGTGAGTAAAGACCTTTCCCTGCCCAACGCCCAACCCTGGCGTCATCGGCTGTTCGAGTTTTTATATAAATGGGGGATGCTGCTCACCGTCGTTGCTCTGGTCGCTCTGTTCGGCCTGGCGTCGGACAATTTTCTCGATCCCAACAACATCATCAATATTCTGCGTTCGATCGCCATCGTCACGGTGATCGCCATCGGCGTTTCCATTTCGCTGTCGGTTGGCGGGTTTGATCTTTCCGTCGGATCGACCGCATCGCTGGCTAATGCGCTAGTGATCTCGCTGTTTGTCTGGTACGGCTTTGGCACCACCGGGGCGATTGTCCTGACGCTGTTGCTATGCACCCTGGTCGGTTTGTTCAACGCGTTTCTGATCGTGGTGCTCAAGATCCCGGATATGCTGGCCACCCTCGCCAGTCTGTTCGTCATTCAGGGCGTGGCGATGACCTACAGCTATGGCGGCTCGATCACCCAGAATATGCTATTGCCCAGCGGTGAGATGGCCGAAGGCGTCATTCCACAGATCTTTTCCGCCCTGGGCCAGGTGCCGGTGATCGTGCTGATCATGTTGGCGGTAACGCTGGTGGTGCAGCTGTTCCTGTCGCTGACCAAGCACGGACGCCGCATGTATGCGATCGGTGGCAATGCGCAAGCGGCACGGCTCTCCGGCATTCGCACCCTGCGTTACAGGGTTATCGCATACGTGCTTTCGTCGCTACTGGCGGCGCTTGGCGGCATTCTTCTGGCGTCACGTATCGGCTCTTCCCAGGTCAACGCCGGCGGCGGTTATTTGATGGATGCAGTGGCGGCAGCCTATATCGGCTTTTCGCTGGCTGGGTCTGGCAAACCCAACGCCTTCGGCACGCTGATTGGCGCAATCATTCTTGGCGTACTGCAAAACGGCCTGGTGATGCTGTCGGTCCCCTACTACGCAATGGATATCATCAAAGGGTTGGTATTGGCGCTGGCGCTGGCCATCACCTACATCCAAAAGCGCTGAATCCCCCGGCACGCTGCAGCGTGCCGTTTCCCCCTCGTTGAATTATTCCTGACCAACCCCTGATCAAATATACAAATGATACGAATTATCATTTGCATTTACATTCGTTTTTATTTCCTTACAATACCCTTACGCACCACCCCTCGGGCCTTTTCATCCACAGAGATGCAAGGGTTTTCATTTTTAACTCAGTAGGTTAACAGGCAGAGCTGCCTGTTTCTCTGGCCAGGAATCGTTCATTCATGGAAATGCCAAACTATAATAAGCTCGCCGCATTAATCCTTGCGTCATTTGCCAGCCACGCTGCCTTTGCAGCCAGCCAGGACGATCAACATGACACCATGGTGGTTACCGCCTCCGGGTTCCAACAGAAAATTCAGGACTCGCCGGCGTCGATCTCGGTGATCCCCCGCCAGCAGCTGGAAGAAAAAGCCTATCGCGACGTCACCGATGCGCTGAAAGACGTGCCGGGCGTGGTGGTTAGCGGCGGTGGCAGCAGCAGCGATATCAGCATTCGCGGCATGTCATCCAAATACACGCTGATTCTGGTGGACGGCAAGCGCGTCGATACTCGCGGCACCCGGCCGAACAGCGACAACGCCGGTATCGAACAAGGTTGGCTGCCGCCGCTGGAGGCCATCGAACGAATCGAAGTGGTACGCGGTCCGATGTCATCACTGTACGGCTCCGATGCCATGGGCGGCGTGATCAACGTCATTACGCGCAAAACCAGCACCACCCAGGGCTGGAAAGGTTCGCTGCACGCCGACGCCACCTTCCAGGAGCGCCGCGATTCCGGCGATCTGTTCCAGACCAACGCCTACGCCTCCGGCCCGCTGATCGACGGCCTGCTCGGTCTGCGCGTCAACGGCCTGCTGTCGCACCGCGCCGAAGACGAAATTGTCAACGGCTACAACGAGCAGCGCATGCGCAGCGGTACGGCGGTGTTCAGCCTGACGCCAGATGATAAAAACGAATTCGACTTTGAAATTGGTCGTTCATTGCAGGATCGTAACAGCACGCCCGGCAAGTCGGTGGCCGCCGAACGTTGCAGCAAAGGCAAATGCACCCCAAGCCAGGTGAGCGAAAGCCTGTATACCCGCACCAACTATGCGCTGACGCATAACGGCTACTATGATTTTGGCCATACCAACAGCTACGTTCAACGCGAAGAAACCAACAACCCCGGCCGTAACATGAAGATGTACAACACCATCTTCAATACCCAGAACCAGTTCGAGTTGGGCGATCATATGCTCAATCTGGGCGGCCAATATCGTTATGAAAAGCTGGCTGACGGCGGCAACCAGTTGGTAGCGGCGCAGGATGTGAACCAGCTGACGCGCTGGAGCTGGGCATTATTTGCCGAAGATGAATGGGCGCTGACCAACGACTTCAGTCTGACTACCGGCCTACGGATGGATCAGGATCAAAACTACGGCAGCCATTGGACGCCGCGCATGTATGGCGTATGGCACCTGGCCGAGCAGTGGACACTGAAAGGCGGCGTATCTGCCGGCTACCGCTCACCTGACCTGCGTCAGTCCTCGCCCAACTGGGGCCAGGCCACCGGCGGCGGCGTGCGCTCCGGCATTATCGTCGGCAACCCGGATTTGCAGCCGGAAAAAAGCCTGAGCGAAGAGATCGGCCTGATGTGGGATAACCTCAAGGGCATCAACGCCGGCGTCACGGTATTCAATACCGACTTTAAAGATAAAATTACCGAAGTAAGGCGCTGCGAAGATACGCCAGACTGCATGATTGGTACCACCCACTATGACTTTATCAGCGACCGCGTCAACGTCGATAAAGCCAACATGCGCGGCGTGGAAGCCACCTTCGGCTGGCAGATCAGCAAGGATTGGCAGTGGAACACCAACTACACCTATACCTCGTCCGAGCAAAAGAGCGGTCAGTTCGAAGGCAAGCCGTTGAACCAGATGCCCAAGCACATGATCAACTCGACGCTGGACTGGCAGGCAACCCACGACGTCAGCCTGTGGTCGCGCGTCAACTTCCGCAGTAAAACCTCTGAATACCTGAGCCGCACCTCGATCGCGCAGAGCACGCCGTCATACACTTTCGTTGACATGGGCCTGAGCTATAAGGCGAACAAAAACCTGCTGGTCACCGGTGGGGTGTACAACATTCTGGATAAAAACGTCAATTACGACGACTACAACACCACGCTGGACGGCCGCCGCTACACGGTAGGCATGACCTACAGCTTCTAACGGACAAAAGGCCCTAAACGGGCCTTTTTATTCTGACGCTTACTCCACCAGCCGTTACACCACCGGCTCGGTCACCAACCCGTCAATCAATACCTGCGGCGTGCCCTGCGAGCAGCGCTCGATGCGACCGCGCACGCCATAGACCTGTGCCAGGCTTTGCGGCGTGATCACCTGCTCCGGCAGCCCGTCGGCGATCATATTGCCGTTTTGCAGCATCAGAACATGGTCACCGTGGCGTAAGGCAATATTGATGTCATGCACCACCACCACCGTCACGATATTGCGTTTGCGGGTTTCACGGCGTACCAAGTCCATCACGTGAAACTGATAGTTCAGATCGAGCGCGCTGAGCGGTTCGTCCAGCAACAACAAGGACGGTTGACGGATCAGCGACTGCGCCAGGCCGACCAGTTGCTTCTGGCCGCCGGACAGCTGATCCAGATAGCTCAGCGCCAGATGGGCGATACCGAGCTGTTCCAGCAGCGCCATCACCTCCGCTTCGCTGCCGGCATTGCTCCGGCCGCCGGAGGCGCGCTGCGCGACGATAATCGATTCCAGCACGTGCAAATGCACGCCGGCCGGCAGCGACTGCGGCAGATATACCACCTGTTCGGCGCGGCGGGCGAACGGCATTTGCATCAGGTCATTGTTGTCCAGCCACAGCTGGCCCTGCGCCGGGTTAAGGCCAGCCAGCGAGCGCAGCAGCGTCGACTTGCCGCTGCCGTTCGGCCCCAACAGCACGGTAATCTTGCCACGCGGCAGCATTGGTACCGATAGATCGACGATCACCGGTCGTTTTGGGTAACCGGCAGAAAAGCCGGCGATACGTAGGCCCTGGTTCATCAGACGTTCCCCCGGTGGCGTAGAATAATACTCAGGAAAAACGGCACGCCAACCAGCGAGGTGACAATACCGACCGGAATAATGATGCCCGGCACCAGGTTTTTCGATGCCACCGAGGCCATCGACAGCACCAGCGCACCAATCAGCGCACTGGCCGGCAGGTAGAAACGGTGATCTTCGCCAAACATCATGCGCGCGATATGCGGCGCAACCAGCCCGATAAAGCCTATCGGCCCAACGAATGCCACCGCCAGTGCCGAAAGAATACTGATGCGTAGCAGGGTCGCCAGCCGCAGGCGGCGTACGTCGATGCCAAAGCTGACGGCGCGATCTTCACCCAGACGCAGCGCGGTCAGTTTCCAGGAGCTCATCATCGACAGCGGCAGCAGCACGGCAAACGCCGCAAACAGTATACCGAGCTTATCCCATGAGGCGCGCGACAGGCTGCCCATGGTCCAGAACACCAATCCCTGCAGCGTGTCTTCACTGGCGATAAACTGCATCATCGACACCAGCGCATTGAAGGTGAACACCAGCGCAATGCCAAACAGCACCACGCCGGAGGTGGCGACCCGCGTCCAGCGGGTGATGCCGTCCAGCATCAACGCAGCCAGCAACGCAAAGACGAAGGCATTGGCGGAAATAAACCACTGGGCAGGAACCCCCGGCAGCCCAATGCCCAGCACGATAGCCAGCGCGGCGCCGAACGCCGCCGCCGAAGAAACCCCCAGGGTAAACGGGCTGGCCAGCGGATTATTAAGGATGGTCTGCATTTCTGCACCGGCCAGCCCCAACGCCATGCCAACCACCACCGCCATCAGCGCGTACGGCAGACGAATATCCCAGACGATGACCCGCGTGCCGGCATCGGCCGCCGCAGGGTCGATTAGCGTTTGCCAGAGGGAAGACAGCGAAAGGCCGGACGGCCCCATGGTAAAGTCCAGCAGCAGTGAACCGGCGATCGCCAGCGCCAGAATCCCCATGATTATCAGGCGATGGCGCAGAATATGCTGATAGTGCCCCATCACCTGGACGCCGGATTGCCCCTTTGCGTCTGGCAAAGGATCGGTGGTTACGCTCATTATTTTTGGCTACCTGTTACGACGAAATGATTACCACCGGTCAACCCGGTGATTGCAGCGGAAAAGTGCGCAGCATCTGCGCGGCAATAGGCGCTAACAATAAAGCAAACGATAATACTTATCAATCACAGCGATAGCCATGGCAACAAAAATTACAGCGTAATCATTTGTTTTATAAATAGAATTACAATTAGTTTCCCAGTGAAAGTATATGTTTCCTCAGGTTAAACATTCTGAAAAACCCACCGTCGCCTCCAGCGTTATGACAAATCGCCAAAAAAGCACATAGAATCCCAGCCATGGCCGCAGTTGAGCGCGCCGTTTCGGCCATATTAATAGGGATATAAAGAGGCTTTATGAGAACGTTACCCACCGCCAACGCGGCTAAACGCCCGTTACTGCTGCGCTGGTTGCTGCACAGCCCGTTACACGCCGATGACTGCCGGTTCCAGAGCCAGATGCGCCAGGCATTACCCGTGTCCGTCAATGCGTTGTGGCTGTATGTCGTCGGCGCAGTGTTGCTGTCAACGCTGGCGGTGCTGGCGGTACTTTCCGGTCGCTATGTATTGATGTCTGGCGCCGGTTTACTGCTGTGCGGGCTGGCCTTCTGGCTGATACAGTACCACGCCGCCGCGCCACGCTTGGCCATGCTGGAAATCACCCTGCTGACCACGCCCTACCTGCTGGCGACGCCGTTTTCCGGCGTGCAGAACCTTTATCTGCTGGCGGATATTCTGCCGTTGTGGTTATGGTTGGCACACGGGCTTATCCGCCGTCATCACCGCCAGCTGGCGCAGAGTGTGAAGCTGGCTGCCGAGCAGCAACGGGCGGCGCATCGGGATCCGCTGACCGGCCTGCTCAATCGCACCGGTGTCGAAGCGATACTGGCCGAGGTATGTCAGCCTTCGCCAATCGCGCATTCCCTATCGCATATGTTCATTCTCGAATTCGGCCCTTTGTCGGCGCTGTATCAGAGTCACGGCGTGCAAATCGGTGATGACGTGCTGCGCACGCTCGGCGAACGCCTGAAGACGCTGATCCGCCCGAGCGATCATCTTTGTCACTATCTTGGTGGACAGTTTCTGATTCTGCTGCATGACCTGCCGTACGGCGCGGAAAACGAGCTGCTGGCGCGCATTACGCCGCCATTGGCTGCGCCTTTTGACTTCGGCGCGTTCGGCAGCGTCAGCCTGAGCCTGACTACCGGCATCCTGATTTTACGGCCACGGCATGATCAAACGGTGGACGGTCTGTTAACGGCGGCCCAGCAGGTGCTGGCAGAGGCAAAACGGGGAGGGAAATAACGCGGCACCGCAGCGCCGCGTTTGATCGGATCAGGGCGTTATTTCACGTCCATCTTCGGGAATTCCATTTCGCTGTACTTCACCACGCGGGTGCCGCGCGTCAGCTTGTAACCGAACCAGATAATCAGGAACAGCGGAATACCGATGTAGGTGGCAGTCACGCCATACCAGTCGATTTTATCTTCCAGGAACGCCTGGTAGTTCTGGCCCAGGGTAATGATCAGGCACAGCACGAAAGCGAAGATCGGCCCCAACGGGAAGAAACCGGAACGGTACGGTAAATCGCTCAGATCACGCCCTTGCAGCATATAGCCGCGGCGGAAACGATAGTGGCTGATGGCAATCCCCAACCAGGCGATGAAACCGGTCATGCCCGAGGTATTCAGCAGCCACAGATACACCGACTGGTTGCCGAACATCGAACTCAGGAAGCACAGGCCCGCCACCACGGTAGTGGCATACAGCGCATTACGCGGTACGCCGCCCTTCGACAGTTTGGCGAAAATGCGCGGTGCCTTGCCTTCCGACGCCAGCGTGAACAGCATGCGGGTCGAGGCATACATGCCGGAGTTGCCGGCCGACAACACCGCCGTCAGAATGACCGCGTTCATCACCGCCGCCGCAGACAGCAGGCCGGCATGCTGGAATACCAGCGTGAACGGGCTGACGCTGATGTCTTTTACGTCGTTACGCAGCAGGCTCGGATCGGTATAAGGAATGATCAGGCTGATGATCAGAATGGCGAAGATATAGAATAACAGAATACGCCAGAACACCTGACGCACCGCGCGCGGGATATTCTTGCCCGGGTTCTCGGATTCGCCGGCGGCGATGCCGATCAGTTCAGTCCCCTGGAACGAGAAGCCGACGATCATCGCCACGCCTATCATTGCCGAAAAGCCGCCGGCAAACGGCGCGTCGCCAATGGTCCAGTTTTGCCAGCCAGCATGTTCGCCGCCCTTCAGGATGCCGACAATCATCAATACGCCAATGGCAATGAAGATGATGACCGTCGTGACCTTGATCAGCGAGAACCAGTATTCGGCTTCGCCGAAGCCTTTCACCGAAATGTAGTTCAGCAGGAACATCAGACCCAGGAACAAGGCACTCCAGATCCAGCCGGGCGTATCAGGGAACCAGTAACTCATCACCAACTGCGAGGCGACCAGATCAACGGCGATGGTAACCGCCCAGTTGTACCAATAGTTCCAGCCCAGCGCGAAGCCGAAACCTTCTTCAACGTATTTGGCGCCGTAGGTGGAAAATGAGCCGGAAACCGGCATAAATGCCGCCAGTTCGCCCAGACTGGTCATCAAGAAGTACACCATCAGGCCAATCAACGCGTAGGACAACAGCGCCCCACCCGGCCCGGCTTGAGAAACCGTTGCGCCCGAGGCGACAAACAGGCCGGTACCGATGGAACCACCAATGGCAATCATGGTTAAATGCCGCGCTTTTAGCTCGCGGCGTAGCCCGGGTGCTGGTTGCCCCGATGTTTTTATATCCTGCTGAGCCATTCTTACCCTATCTGCTCTTCAAAAAATGAGGGCGGATTGTAACAAATACCCGCCGGCGCACTAGCAACATTGCAATGATATAAGATAGCTTCATAATTCAGAGGCAATTATTAGCAGCAACCTGATTTGCCCGACTTCGTCTCATTAATGTGAAGCAGCACAGGTTTTTATGCTTGTGCTGGCAGGGTGCAATAGCTGAGAAAACGCGCAAGCGCGTTGGAAATATGTTTTTGCCGATGATGGATCAAATACAGCGTGCGCGTTAGCGGCGGCAGCGGTACCTGCAACTCCACCAGCGTGCCGGCCGCCAACTGCTCGCCAATTACCCGCCGTGACAGACAGCTGATGCCAATGCCGTGACGCACCGCGTGTTTGATCGCTTCCGAGTTGCCAAGCTCCATCACCAGTTGAAAATGCGGCAGATGCGCCAGTAACAGGTGATCCAGTACTTCACGCGTGCCAGAACCGCGCTCACGCAGGATCCAGGGGGCGTTGGCCAGCGCCTCCAGGCTTAGCGGCCGCTGCGCCAACGGACTGTCCGGGGCGGCAAACACCACCAGTTCATCGTCCTGCCACGGCTGGGTAACCAGTTCCGGCATATGACACGGCCCTTCGATCAGCCCCAGATCAACGCGAAAATCCGCCACCGCCCCAATCACGTCCTGGCTGTTGCCGACGTTCAACTCCAACGGCACATTGGGGAAATCCTGCCGATAGTGCGCCATCATCGCCGGCAGCAGATAGTTGCCGATGGTGCTGCTGGCAGCGATGCGCAACGCCCCGCCGTCATGACGAAACAGCTGTTCAATCTCTCCGGCCTGTTCCAGCAGCGCCAGCGCTTTGGGATACAGTAAACGGCCATGTTCGTTGATCACCAGCCGCTTGCCTACGCGATCGAATAACTGTACGCCAAGTTGCCCCTCCAGATCCGCCAACGCCGCGCTGACTGCCGATTGCGACAGCGCCAACACCACCGAGGCCTGAGTGGTCGAACCGCTTTTCAGCACTTCGGTAAACACTTCCAACTGACGTAAGGTAATATGCATAGCCGTCTCGATAATGAGGGTGAGCGGGTTATCTTGCGCCGCGTGAACACCTGAAATGAATGTCGGCCCCACGGGTAGCCAACCTGTTAACTGGAACCTGTTATTAAGATTATCACGTTTGCCCAAAACGATTGTGGACTCACCACGGCGGTTATACCACTTATTTAGATTGGTTATAAATATATAATCAATTTATCTTTTATAGCACGGCGCTATATCCTTGTTGGCAGAGAAACAGCACAAGGACTTATGTATGGCGACCAATACCACCCCACTGTTCCCCGAACGGCGTTTCCCGCTGTTCGGCCTGCCGCGCCTGGTGCCCGGGCTGGCGCTGACCGCCGCGCTGACCGCCATCGCCATTTGGGCTGGCGAAGTGCCGTGGATTGCCGGCTTGGGACTCGGCGCTCTGACGCTGGCGATCCTGTTGGGCATTGTCATCGGTAATACGCTTTACCCATGGCTGCAACCCAGCTGTCACAGCGGTGTACAGTTGGCCAAACAGCGGCTGTTGCGCCTGGGGATCATCCTTTACGGCTTTCGCCTGACCTTTCAGCAAATTGCCGACGTCGGCACCACCGGCATCATTATTGATGCCTTGACCCTCACCAGCACTTTTTGGCTCGCCTGCTGGCTGGGGAAAAAAGTGTTTGGCATCGATAGCCAGACCGCGATGCTAATCGGCGCTGGCAGCAGTATCTGCGGTGCTGCGGCGGTGATGGCGACCGAGCCGGTGTTGAAAGCCGATTCGAGTAAGGTGGCAGTGGCAGTCTCCACCGTGGTGGTGTTCGGTACCCTGGCGATTTTCGCCTATCCGTGGCTGTTCCATCTCAACCAGCAATTCCAGTGGCTGCCGTTCAGCCAGGAAACCTTTGGCATCTATACCGGCTCCACCATTCATGAGGTGGCACAGGTAGTGGCCGCTGGTCATGCCATCGGTCCTGCAGCGGAAAATGCGGCAGTAATTGCAAAAATGATTCGCGTGATGATGCTGGCACCGTTCCTGCTGCTGCTTTCCGGCTATATCAGTCGTGGCGGCCAGGCGGATAAAAGTGAAAAATCCGCCATCACCATTCCGTGGTTTGCCGTGCTGTTCATCGCCGTTGCCGGGTTAAACTCATTCAATCTGATCCCGGCGCCGGTAGTGCAACACCTGATTACCGCCGATACCTGGATGCTGGCGATGGCGATGGCCGCACTGGGTCTGACTACCCACATCAGCGCGGTTCGACAGGCTGGGGTCAAGCCGATTCTGCTGGCCACGCTGCTGTTTGTCTGGCTGATTGTCGGCGGCGCTGCCATCAACCAACTGGTACAACATCTGCTGTAATCCCCCTCTACGGGCCCGAAAGCGGGCCCGTTTCCCTCCCCACCTTCCAAATCCGCCGCTATCAATGCCATAATGACGCCGATAATACAGGAGAATGAAAATGAAGTTTGTCGGTGCACATGTCAGCGCGTCAGGCGGCGTGGATCAAGCAGTTATCCGCGCACACCAACTGGAGGCGACCGCATTCGCCCTGTTCACCAAAAATCAGCGTCAATGGAAAGCGGCACCGCTGCCTGCCGACGTGATAGATAAATTCAAGAGCGCCTGCGCGCAATACGGGTTCGGCCCGGGGCAGATCTTGCCGCACGACAGTTACCTGATTAACCTCGGCCACCCTGTCGCAGAGGCGCTGGAAAAATCTCGCGAAGCGTTTATCGATGAAATGCAGCGCTGCGAACAGCTGGGGCTGACGTTGCTGAACTTCCATCCTGGCAGCCATCTGAAGCAGATCGACGAAGATCGCTGTCTGGCGCTGATCGCTGAATCGATCAACATCGCGCTGGATAAAACCCAAGGCGTAACCGCAGTGATTGAAAACACCGCCGGCCAGGGCAGCAATCTGGGCTTCAGATTTGAACATCTGGCGGCGATCATCGACGGGGTGGAAGACAAGAGCCGGGTCGGCGTGTGCATTGATACCTGCCATGCCTTCGCCGCAGGTTACGATCTGCGTACCGAAGAAAACTGCGAGCAAACGTTCAAGGCTCTGGGCGATATCGTCGGCTTTAACTATCTGCGCGGCATGCACCTGAACGATGCCAAGAGCCAGTTCGACAGTCGGGTCGACCGCCATCACAGCCTGGGGGAAGGTAATATCGGTAAAACGGTGTTCAGCTACATCATGCGCGATGCGCGTTTTGACAATATTCCGCTGATCCTCGAAACCGTCAACCCGGATATCTGGGCGGAAGAAATCGCCTGGCTGAAGGCGCAGCAATAACCTCTCACCGCAACATCAGCAACATCAGCAACATCAACAACATCAGCAGATTACAACGCAAACCGGTCAGGATAGCCTGACCGGTTTGTGCGTATTGAGGCAGGGAATTACGCCGCGCTGGTCACCGCCGCTTCAGGGCGCTTCAACACTGCGTAAGATACCCCGGCCAGCAACGTCCCGGCGACGATCGCCAGCAGGTACAGTAACACCGGTGAAATTGCGCCCGGGATCAGCAGTACGAACAGGCCACCGTGCGGTGCCATCAGCTTGGCGCCGAACGCCATTGACAGCGCGCCGGTCAGTGCGCCGCCGGCGATGCAGCACGGCAGTACGCGCATCGGGTCACGTGCAGCGAACGGGATCGCCCCTTCGGAAATAAAGCACAACCCCAGTACCAATGCCGCTTTGCCGCCTTCCTGCTCGGACTTCTCGAACTTGCGACGTGCCAGCAGCGTAGCCAGCCCCATCGCCAGCGGTGGCACCATACCGGCCGCCATGATCGCCGCCATTGGCGCATACACCGAAGAACTCAGCAGCGCGACGCCGAAGGCATAAGCCGCCTTGTTCACCGGGCCGCCCATATCGGTACACATCATCGCACCGAGGATCGCGCCCAGCAGTACCGCATTAGCGGTTCCCAACGATTGCAGCCAGTGGGTCAGGCCTTCCATGATTTTGGCGACCGGCGTGCCGACCACGTAAATCATGACCAGACCGGTGATCAGGCTGGCAACCAACGGTATGATCAGTATCGGTTTCAGCGCTTCCATACTCTGTGGCAGGCGCAGCTTGCCGCTGATCGCCTTGGCGACATAACCCGCGAGGAAACCGGCAATAATGCCGCCGAGGAAACCGGCGCCGGTGCTCACCGCCAGCATCCCGCCGATCAGACCCGGCGTCAGGCCCGGACGGTCAGCGATGGAAAATGCGATGTAACCGGCCAATACCGGCACCATCAGGGCAAAAGCGGAACCACCGCCAATCTGCATCAACGCTGCCGCCAGCGTGCCCTTCTCTTCGAAGGCCTTGATACCGAACACGAACGACAGTGCGATGCACAGGCCCCCGGCTACCACCATCGGCAGCATGTACGACACGCCGGTCAACAGGTGACGGTATGGACCGGCACTTTCCTTTTTCTTGCCGCCGGTGGAGGCGGCAGCGCCGCTTTTCTGCGGCTGGTAGACTTCGGCTTCCGCCAGCGCCTTGTCCAGCTCCTGCGCGGTTTTCTTCAGCGCCAGACCGGTAGAGGTACGATACATCGGTTTACCGGCAAACTTGTCCAGATCGACTTCAATGTCGGCGGCAACAATCACCAAATCCGCCGCGGCCACTTCTTCCGGCGTAATGGCATTGCCAGCGCCTACCGAGCCGCGCGTTTCTACCTTCACCCACCAGCCACGTTTTTTCGCTTCACTTTCAATCGCTTCAGCAGCCATAAAGGTATGCGCCACGCCGGTCGGACACGCGGTGATCGCCACAACGCGTTTTTGCCCGGCGGCTTTCGCCGGCACGGCGGCGACCGCAGGTGCCTGATACGGCTGAGCGTGCACCTTGGCCGCAGCCAGGAAGGCCTGCGGTTCGCGCACCGCCTGCTCGACATCACCGAGGTAAAGCGCTTTACCGTTCAGGGCGGCGTCTGCGGGCACAGACTGCCCGGCCACCACCACCAGCTCGGCATCAGCCAGAGAATCAACCAGTTGCAGCCCCTGTTTGGCCGCAGCCGCACTCAGCATGCGTTGCGCCAGGTGGCCACGGGCCTGCCCCAGCGAACTGTCTATCATCAGCAGCGTTTTCATTCTGCCTCCTGCTATTGATTAAAAGGTGTTAAATCGACGCGCGCCATCATCGCGGCCAACTGGGGACGGTCGGTCACGCCAACGTTGCTCTGGCTGACGGCCAGGGCGGCAACGGCGGTGGCCAAACGCAGCGTATGTTCGCTGGATTCACGCATCAACAGACCATAGATCAGGCCGCCGACCATCGAATCGCCAGCGCCAACCGTGCTGACCACTTCGCATGCCGGCGGTTTGGCAATCCAGGCACCCGATGCATTCACCCACAGCGCACCTTCGGCACCCAATGAAATCACCACGTGGGCAATGCCCTGATCGCGCAGCGCATGGGCGGCTTCCACCACATCCGCCAGCGTTGGCAGTCGGCGACCGGCCCAGATTTCCAATTCACGGCGGTTTGGCTTGACTAACCACGGCGCGGCCTTCAAACCGGCCACCAGCGCTTCGCGGCTGCTGTCGAAAATGATGCACGGGCACTGGGCGCGCAAACGGGTCATCCAGTCAGTAAAGGCTTCCGGCGCGACGCCAGCCGGCAGGCTGCCGCTGACCGCCACCATGTCGAACTGGCCGAGCCAGCTCAGTGAATCACTGACAAAACGCTCCCAATCCTGTGGTGTTACCTCAAAGCCCGAGAAATTGAAATCGGTCACTTCACCGTCTTTTTCCGTCAGTTTGACGTTGATGCGCGTACGGCCCGGCACCACCTGAAAGCGATTGGCAATGCCCAGATCGCTGAACAGCAATTGGAAGCCGTCCTGATTATCTTTGCCCAGAAAACCACCGACGGTGACGTCAATGCCAAGATCTTTCAAGACTTTGGCAACGTTAATGCCTTTACCGGCGGCGTGCAGGCCGGCGGTTTTAACCAGATTCACTTCGCCACGTTCGATCTCGGGGCAAAAACCCACCAGATCGTAAGCCGGGTTCAGGGTGATGGTTGCGACTCTTCTGCTCATGCTGCGCCCTCGCCCAGTCCTTCGTTGATTGCCTCGCCGATGGTTTTCAGCGCGACTTCGGCATCTTCACCGCTGGCGGTAAAGCGCAGACGATGACCTTTCTTCACCCCCAGCGCGACCACTTTCATCAGGCTGCGCCCGTTGGCCGGCTTACCGCTGCCGTCCAGATTGGTCACGGTGATCTCGCTACTGAACTGTTTGATCACGTTGACCAGCGCCGTTCCCGGCCGCGCATGCAGGCCGTGTTCGTTGCGAATGATGTATTCAGCGGTCAGTACGCTGCTTTCCTCCGCTACCTCACTGGTCAGCAATGCCAGCACCCCGGCAGCGTCAGCGTTCAGCAGACGTTCAGCTTTTTGCGCCAGCAGCAGATCGCCCAGATAGTTCAGCACCGTCAGCGGCTGTCGATCGGCCACGGCGACGGTCAGCAGCAATGCCACTTTTTCACCCTCTTCGTCGAACGCCTGTGCCGGACGGCTAACGGTGGCAGCGCTGCCCAGATTGCCTTCGGTACTGTCGCTCAGCCAGATGCCCTGGCCCAGGTTCAGCGGCTTGTGGGTAATGACGTCGCTGACGAACTCGGCGCTAACCGCACCAATCTTTTGCAGACGACCGGCGTTCAGCGCCTGTAACGTCATCAGACTGTCGGCGGCCACATCGAGCGCAATCAGCGACGCGTCAAACTGGAATTCGGCCGCCTGTTTTTCACCCATCAGCAGGCTGCGCAGTTCGTCCGCTGAAGTGGTCTTCGCCAGTTGCTCCGCCACGCTGTCATCACTCAGCACGTGCGTCAGCTGGCGCAGCAGCGCCAGGTGTTCATCTGAACGCGCGGCAATGCCGATCACCACATAGGCGGTCTGGCCTTCGCCCCATTCGATGCCTTGCGGAAACTGAAACACCTGTACGCCGGTGTTCAATACCAAATCACGGGTATCGGTGGTGCCGTGGGGAATGGCAATGCCATTGCCAAGATAGGTGGAGGTCTGCAGCTCGCGCTGCAACATACCGTCCACATAGCCGGCACCGACGCAGCCAGCCTCGGTAAGGGCGGCCGCCACCTGCTGGATGGCGTCCTGCTTGCTGCCTGCGGCAGCGCCCAGGTGAATGTCTTGCTGTGACAACTGGAACATGGCTCTCCTCTCCTGCTGAATTGAATCGTTTCAGCTTCATTGAGAAAAAGGAGCGTTATCCAAACCAACCCAGTCAGTCCGATAACGCTGAAACGTTTCAAGGAGTGTGTAATCAGCCCATGCCGAAAGCAAGTTTTCTCCATCAGGACATAGTAGATTTTTGAGCTTACGCACATTTTTCCCCAGCACTCCCCCGCTACGCGTCGGAAGTGGCATAATCTGCTGAAATTTGCTGAAGGAGAAAAGCATGAGCGTCATGACCGGCATAGGCGTGATCATCGTTAACGCGCAGGGAGATATTCTGTTGGGCAAACGCTGCGGCAAGCATGCCCCTTACTGGTCGATTCCCGGTGGGCATCTGGACGTCGGGGAGAGTTTTGAACAGTGCGCTCAACGAGAGGTGCTGGAGGAAACCGGCTTGCATATCGCGTTGCCGCGATTTATCGGCGTTTGCAATAACCTGCAAACCTGGCGTGAAGAAGGTAAACACACGGTATCCATCTGCATGCTGGCACAACACGCTGGCGGTGAGCCACAGCGCCTCGAACCGGAAAAATGCGCGCAATGGCGTTGGTGTTCGCCAGACGCCCTGCCCGAACCGCATTTCGAAGCCAGTAAAATGGCCGTTACCCTGTGGCAACGTGGGCAATACTACCGCCCGGCGCGTTAATGTCATACCCAGCGCGGCGTTGCCAGCCACCGCGCGGGTTTCCCCTGCCAATTCCCTCGCCAGACAAATGCCTAATCCTGCCGCCTTTCGTTATGTAAAATAAAACATAGCGCTTTATTTTTCAGCAAACGTCGAATTATTACCTACAATTACCCCCAATGTGTTAGTCACACAAATAAATAGGCTCTATAATTGCATGGGTATAAGGGGTTAATACCCATCGAGCTTTTTGGCAAGGCATCTTCGGGATTTCATAATTATAAGTGGGTTCAATATGAGCAAAAAAACAACTGGCTTGGAAAAGCGACGCCGGTGGGGATGGTTGTGGCTGTTACTCATTGGCATCGTTCTTGGCGCAGCGCTATTGGCTGGCACCGCCACCGTATTTCATAAAACCAGCGATACCGCTTTTTGCGTTTCCTGTCATACCATGCAGCAACCTCTCGCCGAATATCAGGGCAGCGTTCACTTCCAGAATACCAAAGGCATCCGCGCTGAATGCGCCGACTGTCACGTTCCGCACGAACCGCTGGAGTATCTGTGGACCAAAATTCGCGCGGTGAAAGACATTTACGGCGAAATGGCCGGCACCATCAGCACGCCGGAAAAATACGAAGCGCACAAACTGGCAATGGCACAGTCGGTGTGGAAAACGCTAAAAGAGAATGATTCCGCCACCTGTCGTTCATGCCACAGCTTTGACGCCATGGACATCACCGCGCAAAGCGCTGAAGCGCGCGTGCAGCACCCGGTGGCGATCAAACAGGGTGAAACCTGCATCGACTGCCATAAGGGGGTTGCGCACATTCTGCCGGACATGAGCGGCGCAGCGCAGGCTGGCGCCGCCGAACTGGCGAAGGCGGCGGCTGAAACCTCACCGACGGCCACCACGCTGTACACCATTGCGACCGAACCGTTCTTCTTGCAACCAAACGATGAACACAACGCCGGCAACCTGATGCCTTCAACCGAAGTGCGGGTGGTGAAACAGGACGGTGACAAGGTGCTGGCCGAAGTGGCCGGTTGGCAACAGGACGGCGTCAGCGAAGTATTCTATGCCGCACAGGGCAAGCGCATCCTCAGCGTATTGCTGGGTGAAGACGCGCGCAAACAGCTGAAATCTGCCAACACCATGACCGACGCAGAAACCGGGCTGGTATGGCACCAGGTTTCCCTGCAGGTTTGGTTGCCGCGTAAGCAGCTGATTGACGATCAACAAAAAATCTGGCGCTACAGCGCAGACATGATGTCGGCCAACTGTACCGGTTGCCATGGTCTGACCGCGCTCGATCGCTTCAACGCCAACCAATGGATCGGCGTAATCAAGGGCATGGCTCCACGTACCTCACTGACGCAGGAACAGCTGCGTGTATTGACGCAATACGTGCAGAAACACGCCAGCGATATGCCGCCGGCCACCTCGGCCAAGCTTTAAGGGAGAAGCGCAGATGAAATCGTATTCACAACAACCATTAAAAATGAGTCGTCGCCGCTTTCTGACCGGCGCCACCGCGCTGGCCGCCGCACCGTTGCTGGCGGGGCTGTGGCCAAAAAACGCGCTGGCGCAAGCCATCAGCCAGGCGCTACCGCAGTTTGTGGTACTGCGTCAGGCGCAAAAAGGCATTCTGACCGGCGCTCACTGGGGCGCATTTGAAGCCATCGTGCAGGACGGAAAAATGGTCGGCGTACAGCCGGTCAAGGACGATCCATACCCGAACGATCTGATCACTATGGCGCCGTACCAGGTGCACGCCGAAAACCGCATCAAATATCCGATGGTGCGCAAAAGCTGGCTGGAGGGCGGCCCCGGTAGCCGCCCCGAACTGCGCGGCCACGATGAATGGGTGCGCGTCAGCTGGGACAAGGCCATCACGTTAGTGAGCAACGAAATCGCCCGTTTGCAGCAACAGCATGGTCCACAGTCGATCTATGCCGGTTCCTACGGTTGGAAGAGCGTCGGTATGCTGCACAACAGCCGCACGCTGTTGCAACGTTTGATGAATCTGACCGGCGGTTTTCTCGGTTACGCCGGGGATTATTCAACCGGTGCTGCGCAGGTGATCATGTCGCACGTGGTCGGTTCGATGGAGGTTTATGAACAGCAAACCGCCTGGCCAAACGTAATTGAAAACAGCCAACTGGTGATCCTCTGGGGCTGTAATCCGATGGTCACGTTGAGAAATAGCTGGAACGTACCGGATCACTATGGCCAAACCGGGTTTGAAGCGCTGAAGAAAAAAGGTACCCGGGTGATCAGCATTGATCCGGTGCATAACGACAGCGCCAAATTCGTCAATGCGCAGTGGATTGCGCCGCGCCCGTACACCGACAGCGCGATGCTGATCGGCATCGCCCATACGCTGTTGAGCGAAAAACTGCATAATCCGGACTTCCTGAAAACCTACACCGTCGGCTTTGACCGTTTTGCCGCCTACCTGCTGGGGGAGGAAGACGGCACGCCAAAAACTGCCGAATGGGCAGCCGACATCAGCGGCGTCGACGCCGAGGTACTGCGGCAACTGGCGCGCGATATGGCCAAGAACCGTACCATGATCATGGGCGGCTGGGGCATTCAGCGCCAGCATCACGGCGAACAGCAACACTGGCTGCTGGTCACGGTGGCAGCAATGCTCGGCCAGGTTGGTCTGCCCGGCGGCGGTTTCGGCTTTAGTTACCACTACTCATCCGGCGGCAGTCCGACGGCGAAAGGCGGCATTATCGCCGGTATTTCCGCCGGCAACGCGCCGAAGAACTCGCCGTCGCCAATCCCGGTGGCGCGCATCGCCGAATGCCTTGCCAACCCTGGCAAAACCATTCATTTCAACGGAGCCGACGTCACCTACCCCGAGGTAAAAATGGTGTACGTGGCGGGTGGCAATACCTTCCACCAGCATCAGGACACCAATAATCTGATCAAAGCCTGGCAGCGGCCGGAAACCATCGTGGTCAACGAACCTTATTGGACCGCTACCGCCAAATATGCCGACATCGTGCTGCCGGCAACCACCAGCTATGAACGCAATGATCTGGAGATGGGCGGCGATTATTCGCAGCTGTATGTCTTCCCGATGCATCAATGCGTGGCACCACAGCATGAAGCGCGTAACGACTTTGATATTTTTGCCGCCATGGCCGCCAAGCTCGGCGTGCAAGATGCCTTCACCGAAGGCAAAGACGAAACCCAATGGCTGAAGGGCATGTACGACGATATGAAACAGCAGGCGCGCAACGCCCGCGTGGCTCTGCCGCCGTTCGATATGTTCTGGCAGTCCAATAACTACGTGCGATTCCCGGTGCCGGAAGCCAATCAGCAATGGGTGCGCTTCGCCGATTACCGCGAAAATCCGCTGCTCAATCCGCTCGGCACCCCCTCGGGGAAAATCGAGATCTATTCCGATGCCATCGCCAAGATGGATTATCAGGATTGCAAAGGGATCCCAACCTGGATGCCGCCGCATGAATGGTATCGCGGACCGGAAGCGGCGAAATATCCGCTGTCACTCAATACCGCGCATCCGATCAACCGCCTGCATTCGCAGTTGGACAATACCCCGTTACGCAAAAAGTACGCGGTGGCCGATCGCGAGGCGATCATGATCAACCCGCAGGATGCCCAGTCGCGCGGCATTACCAATGGCGATCTGGTGCGTGCATTCAACGATCGCGGCCAGATTCTGGTCGGCGCGTTGATCAGTGAGGATGTGCGCCCCGGTGCGGTACGCATCAGCGAAGGGGCATGGTTCGATCCGGCCGATCCCTCACAGCCGGGCTCGATTTGCAAGAACGGCAACGTCAACTGTCTGACCTTCGACGTCGGCACCTCCAGCCTGGCGCAAGGCAACTGCGGGCAGATGGCGCAGCTGGAAATCGAAAAGTATCAGGGACAGGTATTGAAAAATACCGCACACGACGTGCCGGCCGGCGCGTAGCGTCCCCCCGCGACGGGCCTGCACGATAGGCTCAGGCAACATCAATGGCAGGGCGATGGCAAGCATCGCCCTGTTTTTTTATGTCAGCGTGCGTTTTGCTCCTGGCGACAATGAAACTGGTTTTTGTTTTTTTTAAACAGGCGTATTATACGCGCGACTTTCCTTCCAGCCATTTATTAAGCACTTATGCAAACTACTCCTGCGCTAACGCGGCGCTTGCCCGACCTCACCTCGTTGGCTTTTCTTGTCGTGGCTTTTCTTACCGGGATTGCCGGGGCGCTGCAAACGCCGACGCTGAGCCTGTTTTTGTCGACCGAAGTCAAGGTGCGGCCAACCATGATCGGGCTGTTCTTCACCGGCAGTGCGGTGATAGGCATTTTGGTCAGCCAGTATCTGGCGCGCCGTTCGGATCAAAAAGGCGACCGCAAATCGCTGATTTTCCTCTGCTGTATGCTTGGCGCTCTGGGCTGCGTGCTGTTCGCCTGGAACCGTAACTATTTTGTGCTGTTGCTGGTCGGGGTCGTTTTGAGCAGCTTTGGCTCTACCGCCAATCCGCAAATGTTTGCCCTGGCGCGCGAACATGCCGAGCGCACCGGTCGGGAAGCGGTGATGTTCAGCTCGATTCTGCGTGCGCAGGTTTCGCTGGCGTGGGTGATTGGCCCGCCGGTTGCCTTTGCGCTGGCGTTGGGTTTTGGTTTTAAAGTCATGTATCTGGCCGCCGCCGCTGCGTTTATCGTCTGCGGCGCGTTGGTTTGGAAGCTGCTGCCGTCAATGCGCAAAAGCACGCCGACGCCCGGCACGCTGCTGGAGGCGCCGCGCCAGAACCGTCGCGATACGCTGCTGCTGTTTATTGCCTGTACCTGCATGTGGACCGCCAACGGCATGTACCTGATCAATATGCCGCTGTATGTAGTGCATGAATTGCAGCTATCAGAGAAGCTGGCCGGTATCCTGATGGGCACCGCCGCCGGCCTGGAAATCCCCATCATGCTGCTGGCCGGCATGGTGGCAAAACGCGTTGGCAAACGCGCCCTGATGCGCGGTGCGGTGATCGGCGGGTTGCTGTTCTATGTCGCACTGCTGTTTATTAGCGGCAGTTGGCAACTGATCGCGCTGCAATTGCTCAACGCGGTATTTATCGGCGTGCTGGCGGGGATTGGCATGCTGTATTTTCAGGATCTGATGCCCGGTCAGGCCGGCGCGGCCACCACGCTGTTCACCAATACCACCCGCGTAGGCTGGATCATCGCCGGTTCAATCGCCGGTTCGGTGGCGGAAATCTGGAATTACCACGCCGTGTTTTATTCGGCGGTGGCCATGGTGATTGCTGCAGCGCTGTGCCTGTGGAAATTACAGGACGCCTGACGGCTTACGGCGCGGTGTCCGCTTCCAGCCTGGCCAGATAGATCAGCGCCTCTTCGCGGCGGTCATGGCACATTTCGCGGCTGGCCTGCAGGCTGCCGCAGACCTTTGGCCGCAACGGTGAATGGAACAGGCCGCAGCGCAGCTGTTCATCAAGATGAATGCAGCGAGTATTGGCCGGTTTGCCGTTCGGCATGCCGGGGATAGGGCTGGATATTGAAGGCGCGATGCAGCATGCGCCGCAGTCGGGACGGCAGTCCATCAGCGAGTCTCCTGGTGGGCTGGCGGAATTGAAGCGCGACAATAGCAGTCGCGTACCGACACCGCCAGCATAATCGTACCACTATGCCAGCCACCAGTCCGTCGGCCATCAGCGTTTGCCACGCCCCCTCCCCCTGCCTCGCTAAAAAACGGCACCGCCAGCTCGTTTGACGCACCGTTTACGCATAATAAGCGCTTTACATGCACCAGCCCAGCACGTACCATTAAGCTAGTACAAAAGAACTCACGACCGCATCGGTCATTCAGGAGCCCGCATGTCCACGGACACCATCCAGAAGCTTTCTCGCCCATCGGTTATCGGTGGCGCGATGATCATTGCCGGTACCGCCGTCGGTGCCGGCATGTTTTCGATCCCCATTGTCACTTCTGGCGTGTGGTTTAACGGCTCGATCGCGTTGCTGGTGTATACCTGGGCCTGCATGTTGATCTCCGGCCTGATGATCCTGGAAGCCACGCTACATTATCCGGCGGGCGCCAGTTTCCATACCGTAGTCAAAGACTTGCTTGGCAAAGGCTGGAACGCCATCAACGGCATTTCCATCGCCTTCGTACTGTATATTCTCACCTATGCCTATATTTCTGCCGGCGGCTCGATCATCGCCCATACGCTCGGTAGCATCGGTCAGACCAGCGCCGGCCTGCTGTTTGCCGCAGTGGTGGCGTTTATCGTCTGGTTGTCGACCCGCGCGGTGGATCGCCTGAGCACCATTTTGATCGGCGGTATGGTCATTACCTTCGTGATGTCGGTCGGCGATATGTTCAGCCATGTGCAACCGGCGATACTGTTCAACCAACGCGACAGCGACGCGCATTATCTGCCTTATGCGCTGGCCGCGCTGCCCTATCTGCTGACCTCGTTCGGCTACCACGGCAACGTGCCGGGATTGGTGAAATACTACCAAAAGGACAGCGGCGCGGTGGTACGCAGCCTGGTGTACGGCACGCTGCTGGCGCTGGCGATTTACATCCTGTGGCAGTATGTGATTCAGGGCAACATTGCGCGTGACGCTTTTAAACAGGTGATCGCCGAAGGCGGCAATATCGGCAGCCTGCTCAAACAGATGGGTAACGTCTCCAGCAGCCAGACCGTCAGCCAACTGCTCAACGGCTTCTCTTATATGGCCCTGGCCAGCTCGTTTCTTGGCGTGTCGCTTGGACTGTTCGACTATATCGCCGATTTTTTCAAATTCAGCGATGACGCCACCGGCCGCAGCAAAACCGCACTGGTTACCTTCGCGCCGCCTACCCTGGCCGCGTTGCTGTTGCCGAACGGTTTTCTGTACGCCATCGGTTTTGCCGGTCTGGCGGCCACCATCTGGGCGGTTATCGTGCCGGCATTAATGGCGCGCGCCAGCCGTCGCCGCTTTGCCAATGCCCGTTACCAGGCTCCCGGCGGTCAGGGAATGGTGCTGTTCATCATCCTGTTTGGCCTGATCAACGCCGTCGCACACCTGCTGGCGCTGTTCGGTCTGCTGCCGGTGTTTAGCTAACCCTGCCTATCAGAGGGGCGGAGCCATGCGCTCTGCCCCCACCTGCTGCCCCGAAAGCTGATTTGCGCCATGTTTTCACCCGTTGCGCTTGCCTGAATCATCCGGCGCGAGTAATTTGTCGCAACTTCCCCCGGATCCTTACTGACAGGTTATTTTTATGGCAAGAGCTAACGAAATCAAACGCGGCATGGCGATCAGCTACAACGGCAAACTGCTGCTGGTGAAAGACATCGACGTGCAGAGCCCAAGCGCCCGTGGCGCCAGTACGCTATACAAAATGCGCTTTTCGGACGTACGCACCGGTTTGAAAGTTGAAGAGCGTTTTAAAGGCGACGATATTCTCGATACCATCTCGCTGTCACGTCGCAAAGTCACCTTCTCGTACATCGATGGCGAAGAATACGTCTTTATGGACGAAGAGGACTACACCCCATACATTTTCAAGAAAGAGCAGATCGAAGAAGAACTGCTGTTTATTCCAGAAGCGGGTCTGCCAGGCATGCAGGTACTGACGCTGGACGGCCAGGTACTGGCGCTGGAACTGCCGCAAACCGTGGATATGGAAATTGTGGAAACCGCGCCAGGCATCAAGGGGGCTTCAGCCAGCGCACGCAACAAGCCGGCGACCATGGCAACCGGCCTGGTGATCCACGTACCGGAATACCTCAGCACCGGTGACAAGATCCGGATTCATATCGCCGAACGCCGCTACATGAGCCGCGCAGACTAGCCCATCGTCTTTCACGCTGCCGCGTGGTTGGCGGCAAACGCTCACCCCAGTCACTGATTGATGCAGACGGCTGGGGATTCGTGCGCCTGGCGCCTGGCCGCAGCGTGAAATCCATTGGACCTTGTTGCTGCTTATGGCAACAGATCCGGGAAGAAGCGCCGCTTGAGCGCCAGTTCGACGCCGCGAATTTCCGCCAATCCCTTCAACCGCCCAATCGCCGAATAGCCCGGGTTGGTTTTCTTCTTCAAGTCATCCAGCATCTGGTGACCGTGATCCGGACGCATCGGGATCGGCCGGCGATCTCCGGCTCGCAGACGGCGCTGCTCTTCGCTGAGGATCGCCTCAATCACCGCCACCATATCGACATCGCCGTGCAGGTGGGCGCCCTCGTGGAAGGTTTTCGGGTTTTCTTCACGACAGGTGGCACGCAAGTGGGTGAAATGGATACGATCGCCGAAAGTTTCGATCATTTTCACCAGATCGTTATCGGCGCGGACGCCATACGAGCCGGTACACATGGTAAATCCGTTGTGGATGCTGTCGACGGTGCTTTTCAGCCATTGCATGTCTTCAAGGGTGGAAACGATGCGCGGCAGGCCGAGGATTGGCCGCGGCGGATCGTCCGGGTGTACCGCCAGTCGTATGCCGGACTCTTCCGCCACCGGTACGATGGCACGCAGGAAGTAGGCCATGTTTTCACGCAGTTGCGCCTTGTCGATGGCGTCATACTCTGCCAGTCGCGCACGGAATTGATCGAGGGTATAGCCCTCTTCCGCACCCGGCAGGCCGGCGATGATATTGCCGGTCAGCCTGGCGATTTCCGCCTCGCTCATCGCCTTGAAATAGGCCGCCGCCTGCGCCTGTTCCTGTTCGCTGTAATCTTTGTCTGCCCCGGCGCGCTGCAAAATATGCAGATCGAACGCCGCGAACGCGATCTGATCGAAGCGGAGCGCTTTTGATCCATCCGGCAGGGTGTATTCCAGATCGGTACGCGTCCAGTCGAGGATCGGCATAAAGTTGTAGCATACGGTGTCAATGCCACACGCCGCCAGATTACGCAGCGACTGCTGATAGTTGCTGATATGCCGTTGATAGTCACCGCTGTGGGTCTTGATCTCTTCGTGCACCGGGATGCTTTCCACCACCGACCACACCAGCCCTTTTTCAGCCAGCTGCGCCTGGCGCGCCCTGATCTCTTCGACCGGCCAAACCTGGCCGTTGGCAATATGATGCAGAGCGGTGACGACCCCGGTAGCCCCGGCCTGGCGGACATCATCAAGAGAAACCGGGTCATTCGGCCCGTACCAACGCCACGTTTGTTCCATACCGTTATCCTTGTTTGGGTTATTGACTGCGCAGTGGTGAGGCAGATCGCACATTTCAGACAATGCTGTTATACCAACTTGCGATAGATATCATTCAGCTTTAACCTTACTCCTTCGCAGCAGGCTGTCAAAACAGAATCGTTATTTGGTTGATCCACCTCACGCTTCCAATCTATTTTGGAGACAACAATCAGCAGCGCTAAGTGGACAGATCGATGCTGGCTAGCGTGAAATTCAGCGTATACCGCTCGACCAACTGGTCTGATAACTTTTGCCGGCAACCCCGAATCCTTTACCTTGCTATGGAGCTTTGCATGAAGACTATCGCCAACCAGCCGCTTCCCGCCAACGTACGGCAGCCCACTTACGATCGCAGCGCGTTGCGCAGCCGCATTGTGCATATTGGCTTTGGCGCATTTCATCGCGCTCATCAGGCGCTGTTGACCGATCGCGTGCTTGAACGCCAGGGTGGCGATTGGGGGCTATGCGAGATCAGCCAATACGGCGGCGACAAGCTGTTTGAAGCACTGCGCCAGCAGGCGCATTGCTATACGGTGCTGGAAAAAGGCGCCGACGGTAATCAGGCCATCATTATCGGCGCAGTGCATGAAAGCGTGCACCGCAAGCTGGAAGGCATCGACGCGGTGCTGGCGAAGCTGGCGGAACCGCAGGTGGCAATTGTGTCAATGACCATTACCGAAAAAGGCTACTGCATCGAACCCGGCAGCGGTCGACTGGATTTGCAGCATCAGGCCATCCGTGACGATCTGGCCAACCCGGCACAGCCGAGCAGCGTGCCGGGCATTCTGGTTGAAGCGCTGCATCTGCGCCGACAACGTGGGCTACCGGCATTTACCGTGCTGTCATGCGACAATATTCCGGAAAACGGCCACGTGGTACGCAATGCGGTCATTGGTCTGGCGCAGGCGCGCGACGCCGCATTGGCCGACTGGATCGCCGCCCACGTCACCTTCCCCAGCACCATGGTTGACCGTATCGTACCGGCCGCCACGCCTGAAACGCTGGATGAAATCGCCGCTGCGCTCGGTGGAGTGCGTGATGAATGCGCCATCGCCTGCGAACCGTTCATCCAGTGGGTAGTGGAAGACAACTTTGTCGCCGGACGCCCGGATTGGCAAGTGGCCGGTGCGCAGTTGGTGGACGACGTACTGCCGTTCGAGCAGATGAAGCTGCGTATGCTGAACGGCAGCCACTCGTTCCTGGCTTACCTCGGTTATCTCGGCGGCTATCAATACATCAACGACTGCATGACGGATGATCACTACCGACAGGCCGCCCACCGTCTGATGCTGGCAGAGCAGGCGCCGACCTTGAGCGTAAGCGGCATCGATCTGGCCGCCTACGCCGATCGATTGATCGCCCGCTACAGCAACCCGGCCTTGCAGCATCGCACCTGGCAAATTGCCATGGACGGTACGCAAAAACTGCCGCAACGCATGCTGGATTCGGTACGTTGGCATTTGCAGCACGGCGGCAGCTTCGCCGGTCTGGCGCTGGGGGTCGCTGGCTGGATGCGCTATGTCGGCGGCGTTGACGATGCTGGCAATGCCATTGATATCCGCGATCCGCTGCTCAACAGCCTGCAACAGGCGGTTAGCAGCACGCCGGATGATGAAAGTCGGGTTCAGGCGCTGTTGGCGCTGAGCAATGTGTTTGGCGAGCAGTTGCCAAAGGATCAACGGTTTGTTGACTCGGTGACCCAAGCCTACCTGTCACTACGCGATCGGGGTGCCCGTCAGACGGTACAGGACTGGGTTAACCAGGCGTAAGCATGTCCGAGCTGCCGTGCCGGGCCAATCGACCCGGCACGGCGTAGGGGATTAGCGGTAGACCACCGTCATGACGGCCAGTTTTTGTTGTTGGTTCACCCAGCCCATTTCTGTCGAACCTAAATTCAGTGGAAGGTTTTTGCGGGTGGTATCGAAGTGTGACAGGGTGTGCTGTCGGCTTTGATAGTGGCGTCCGTTGCGATAACATTGCGTATTGGCAGTTGTCTCAGTGACGGAAAGCGTGCAAGGGCTCTCCACAATGGCGCCGGAGAAATAAATCACTCCGCCGTTGGTTTCGGCATGACTGCCTGCTATCCATGAAACTGCAAGTCCTACGATCGTGATAAACCGACGGGTATTCATGGCAACCTCACTTTTAATTAAGCCAATTTAAACATAGAGGATCTTCCTAAGAATAATCGCAAGGTAAGGCAGTATATTTGTTGAGTAATTGGGTAATTAACTACATGAAAACAAGCTAATAACAAATAGAGCCCCCTCCTAATACATGGTTTTTAATAGGAATTTTCTTGTAACGTAAGAGGGATTTCGACGCCAGAAAGCGGCATCTTTATCTGCCATATTTGTGACGCGGAACACGCCGGCCGGCCTGGTGCTGATAAAACGTACAATTAGCCTTAATGATTAATATGTTAAATCCATTAACATCAGGATGATATCCATGACAAAAACCAACCTGATCACCGGTTTCCTCGGCAGCGGCAAAACCACGACCATCCGCCACCTGTTGGCAAATAAACCAGAAAATGAACGCTGGGCGGTGCTGGTAAATGAATTTGGCGAAATCGGTATCGATGGCGCCTTGCTGGCCGACAGCGGCGCCGTTTTGAAAGAGATCCCGGGCGGGTGCATGTGCTGCGTGAATGGATTGCCGATGCAGGTCGGGTTAAACATGCTGTTGCAGCAGTCCAAACCCGATCGTTTATTGATTGAGCCCACCGGCCTCGGGCATCCGAAGCAGATCCTGTCGTTGCTGACACAGGAAACCTATGGCGGCTGGATTGATTTACGCGCCACGCTGTGCCTGCTGGATCCGCGTCAACTCAGCGACGCCCGCTACAGGGAAAACGAGAATTTTCGCGATCAACTGGCGGCAGCCGACATTATCATCGCCAATAAAAGCGACACCTGGCAGCCGCAGGACGTTGAGGCATTACAAGCCTGGCAAACGCAGTTTGCCGGCGAGCGCCCGCTCTTGAGCATCGAGCACGGCCGATTGGCGGTGGAGCTGCTCGACCGCCCTCGCACAAATAGCACAGCATTGCCGGATGCGCAGCATCATCATACGCACGGCAAAAGCCAGGGTCTGGCGGCCTTGCGCCTGCCGGAAAACAGCCGCTGGCGCCGTGCGCTGAATCAGGGACAGGGTTATACCGCCTGCGGATGGATTTTTGACGGCGACACCGAATTCGACACCATCGGCATGATGGAATGGGTGCGGCTGGCGCCGGTTGACCGCGCCAAAGCGGTGGTACGCATTAATGAAGGCACGCTGCTGGTAAACCGTCAAGGACAGGATTTCAGCATCGAAACCCGCCCGGGCGCCCCGCTCGACAGCCGTATTGAACTGATCCACAGCGCCGATGCCGATTGGAATGCGCTGCAATCCGATCTGTTTAAGATTCGTTTAAGTTAATGGTTTTACCGTTGTTCCCGTTTTTAGACTATAGATACAGGTTATTTCATGACGCGCCGCAATTTACCGATCATCCTGTTGCTCAATATACTGGGCATCGCGCTTTTTTTATCCTGGTACTTGCCGGCGAATCACGGCCAGTGGTTTGCGCTGGACTCGGCAATTTTCTTCTTCTTCAATCGCCATCTGGCGACCGACCCGGCGTTTTTGCATCTGGTGGCCATCACCAATAACCGCGCATTTGACGGCATTTCGCTGATCGCCATGGGCCTGCTGTATCTCTATTTTTTCCTCAAACAAGACGCCGCCGGGCGCCGTCGTCTGCTGGTCACCGGCATCGTGATGTTGCTGACCGCAGTGGTGCTCAACCAGTTGGGTCACCTGTTGCCGGTAAAACACCCCAGCCCGTCGGTCAGCTTTGAACACGTCAATCGCGTTAGCGAATTGACCGGTATCCCCACCAAAGATGCTTCGTGGGACAGTTTCCCTGGCGATCACGGCATGATGCTGATGATTTTTGCCTGTTTTATGCTGCGTTACTTTAACGTTTGGGCATTTGCCTGCGCCGTGCTGATTACCGTGGTATTTTCATTGCCGCGCGTGATGATTGGCGCGCACTGGTTTACCGATATTGCCGTCGGCTCCCTGTCGGTGGTGCTGGTTGGTGCCAGTTGGTGGCTGATGACGCCGGCCTGCGATGCCTTGATTAACGGTTTGAATCGCCGACTCCCTGGGAAAAATCGCCCGCAGTAGCCATAAGAGACCGTTATGACCGCCTGAAGGCCGCGCCGCCGTCAGGCGGATTCCATCCGCGCTACGCTATCCGCATCTATCGCCCGCCATCCCCTTTCACCGCCTGATTTGCAACAAATTGCCGACAGAATCAGCTTTGCTTTTTTATATGAATATTTACATTATGTTACATCGCTATTTTATATAAAAAAGCGCCGAAAAAAGTCTCGCAATCCCCTATTCGTTCCGGTAATCTCAACAACGTTTATATCTGGTTTACTGCCTTTCAGTAAGAAACCAAGGAAAACTGTGCGTTCCAGCACATTTTCAGCGGTAACTGATTGTCGGTGAAACAGCAGCAGACTAGTCTCGTTTCGTTTGGCATTTTCTGATAGCGACATCCGTCGTTAAGGACTTCAAGGGAAAACAATAACAATGGTCACATCTCAACCTTTTCTGAGATATGTTTTGCGGTTGGTACCTGCCGTTGCGGCAGCGATTCTGCTCTCCGCATGTAGTACGACTCACACATCGAACTTGGATAACGCACAAACTGAGACGCATGCAGTTAATGACAAAAACGGTCTTTTACTGCAAGCGTCTCAGGATGAATTCGAAGCGATGGTGCGTAATGTTGACATCAAGTCAAAAATTATGGACCAGTATGCTGACTGGAAAGGCGTTCGTTACCGCTTAGGCGGTGAAACCAAGCGTGGCATCGATTGCTCGGCGTTTGTACAGCGAACGTTCCGCGAACAGTTTGGTATGGATCTGCCGCGCTCGACCTACGGTCAGGAAGACGTCGGCAAGAAGATCCAGCGAACCAAATTGCGCCCTGGCGATCTGGTGCTGTTCCGCGCCGGTTCAACCGGACGTCATGTCGGCATCTACCTGGGTAACGATCAATTCGTTCATGCCTCTACCAGCAGCGGCGTGATGATATCGAAGCTGACCGATAACTATTGGAATAAACGTTATCGCGAAGCGCGGCGAGTGCTCACCAGCAGCTGAGTCGCAACCCGTCCGAAGTCCAGAATCCCAAACGAACGAACTAGCGCCGCCCCTCGTGGGCGGCGTTTTTTTCTGCTATATGCCGGTTAAATTTGCACTTTCTACCGTCTGCTTTTAAATTGTGACAAGATTTCAGTTTACTGAATCCGCCAGGTAATGGAGCCGACTTTGAGCGCTACCCGCGAAACATCCCCGAAAGGCACACGTAAAAACGATCCTGAAGGCCTGAAACAGCGTATCTTCGAAAGCGCCCTGACCGAGTTTTCCGAGGCCGGCCTGAAAGGCGCGCGGCTGGAACGGATTGCCGAGCAAGCCGAAACCACCAAGCGCATGGTGGTCTATCACTTTAAAAATAAACAATCTTTGTATATTGCCGTCCTGGAATATGCCTATGCCCATATTCGTCAGGATGAAATTGCGCTTAATCTGGCGACGGTGGAACCAAAAGCGGCAATGCAGCGGTTGGTTGAAGCCAGTTTCACCTATCACGCCGCGCACCCGGCGTTCATCCGCCTGGTCAGCATGGAGAATATGCAACGCGGGCAATATGCCCGCCAGTCGGAAAAACTGAAACTGCTCAATACCAGCGCCTTACACACGCTGGAGGAAATACTGCTGCGCGGCAAACGGCAGATGCTGTTCGACTCGCAGGTGAATGCCCGTGACCTGCACCGGGTGATCAGTTCGCTCTGCTTTCACTACGCCGCGAACCAGTACACCTTCGACACGTTGTTTGAAGGCAACCGCTCGGCAGAAGAAAAGCTGGCCTATTACCGCCAAATGACGGTGGAGGTGGTGATGCGTTATTTGAAGTGCGACTAACGCCTGCCGGCAAAAATGACCAGATCGCGGTTAATGAGATATAGTAAAAGCTGCCGCTATAATAAAAACAGACTGTTATGCCATGCTCAGGGGGCAGGTTTATGGGCTTAAAAAGAGCATTCGCGCGCCACGTTTCACACCGTCGGCGCAGCCTGATTAAAAGTACCGTTGCCGCCCTGGTCTTTTTTCTGCTGTTTATCTCGGTGACGCTATTTTTAATCGATCATCAGCGCGCACAATATCAGCGCCTGGTGGAGCAGCGGACGCAGAAGTTTACCGTCAACTACCTTAACCACCTGACCGACACCATGCGCGAGCTGACCTCGCTGACCGACAAACCCTGTCTGACCATGCAGGCCGACATTACCTATCAGGCCGCGTTCACCAGCGGCGTGCGCACTTTCCTGCTGATCAAGAACGGCTATGCCTACTGTTCATCCGCCACTGGCGACATGATGCTGGCGATGAGGGACATTTACCCGGATCTTAACTGGCATCAGCCACTCGACCTCAAATTGCAGCAAGGCACGCCGATGGTGCCCGACAAACCGGCGGTCGCCGTATGGCTGCGCCAGCCCGGCGCGGAGAACACTGGCGTGCTGGCAACGCTGGATATCGATTTGCTGCCGTACCTGCTGTTTACTTCGCATGATGAAGAAGCGCCCGGCATTGCCATCATCATGGGCAACCGCGCCCTGACCACCTTTGGTCCCGACCTGCTCTCGCTGGATCAACTGCCGAACGGCCGTTCCTACCGGCTGTCGATTCCCGGTTATCCATTGGCCATTCAGTTTTATAACGAAAAGTTGACCCCTAACGATATACGCCTGACGGTACTGGGCAGCCTGGTATTGTCACTGCTGATCGGCGTGCTGTGCTATTACATGCTGATGCTGCGCCAGAGCCCTGAACGCGCGATGATGCGCGCTATCAGGCACAACGAATTTTTTGTCGAATACCAGCCGGTATTACATAGCGCCAGCAACGCGGTTTCCGGGCTGGAGGCATTGATTCGCTGGCAGCATCCGATCGAAGGACGCATTCCGCCGGATTTATTCATTCCCTACGCGGAGAGCGAAGATCTGATTGTGCCGCTGACTCGTCATCTGTTTACGCTGATAGCCACAGATGCGCCCCGATTGGCGACGGTGCTGCCGCGCGGAGCCAAACTGGGACTCAACCTCTCTCCCCACCATCTCAGCGCCCCGTCGTTCCACCAGGATGTACGTGCACTGCTGGCGCAATTGCCGGCCGATCATTTCACCCTGGTGTTTGAAATTACCGAACGCGGCATGCTGGAAGAACAGAGCGCGCTGGCGGAATTTGACTGGCTGCACCGGCAAGGCATCGAGGTGGCGATCGATGATTTTGGCACCGGACACAGCGCGCTGATTTACCTGGAGCGCTTTAGCATGGACTATCTGAAGATCGACCGTGGCTTCGTCAGCACCATCGGTCAGGACACGGTCACCGCCCCGGTGCTGGATGCGGTATTGACGCTGGCAAAAAAACTCAAGATGCAAACCGTGGCGGAAGGCGTTGAAACCGCGGAACAACGGCACTATTTATACCAGCATGGCGTCAACTTCATGCAAGGTTATTACTTCAGCAAGCCGTTGAGCGCAGAGGCATTTGTCGAGTTTTGCGGCGTTAACGCGGTGTATCCACACCAGACCGATGCCTTGGCCGATATTTAAACTTCTTTACCCCATGCCGCAGCTGGCAATGATATGCTGTGCGCTGTTTAATTGATTACACAGCAGGAGCTTACCGTAAAAATGTCCATGCGCGTTTTTGCTGCTCTGGTGCTTTCGGCACTGAGTTTTGCTTCACAGGCCGAAGCCATCAACGAAGGATACGCTTTCGCTCTGCTCGGCGAGCCGAAATACTCTGCCAACTTCAGCCATTATGACTACGTCAATCCGGCGGCGCCCAAAGGGGGTAGTGTCCGGCTGGCGGCTATCGGCACCTACGACAACTTCAACCGCTACGCCAGCCGCGGCGTCCCCGGCCAGCGCACCGGCGAACTGTACGATTCCCTGTTCACCCAATCGCATGACGAACCGGCCAGTTATTACCCGCTGGTTGCCGAATCGGCACGCTATCCGCAGGACATGCGCTGGATGGAGCTGGACATCAACGCCCGCGCCCGCTTCCATGACGGCAGCCCGATCACCGCCAACGACGTAGCCTTCACCTTTGGCAAATTCATGACCGAAGGGGTGCCGCAATTTCGCTCCTACTACAAAGGGGTGACGGTCAAGGCCATTTCGCGTCTGACGGTGCGCATTGAACTGCCCAAGCCGAATCGCGAACAGATGCTCAGCCTGCTCAGCCTGCCGGTAATGCCCGAAAGCTTTTGGAAAAACCACCCGCTGAACCAACCGCTTGGCACACCGCCGCTCGGCAGCGGCCCGTATAAGATCGGCAGCTACCGCCTCGGCCAATACATCACCTATCAGCGGGTTCGCGATTACTGGGCGGCAGATCTGCCGGTCAACCGCGGACGCTTTAATTTTGATAGCCTGCGTTACGATTATTACCTGGATGACAAGGTGGCATTGGAAGCCTTCAAGGCCGGCGCCTACGACTTCCGCGCCGAAGGTTCGCCAAAAAGCTGGGCCACCCAGTACCAGGGGGGCAACTTTACCCGCAATTACATCATCAAGCATGATGAAACCAACGAAGCGGCGCAAAACGCCCGCTGGCTGGCGTTCAATATTAAACGGCCGCAGTTTGCCGATCGCCGGGTGCGTGAAGCCATTTCACTGGCGTTCGACTTCGACTGGATGAACAAAGCGCTGTATTACAACGCCTATCAACGCACCAACAGTTATTTCCAGAACACCCCCTACGCCGCCAAAGGTTATCCGGATGCCGCCGAGCTCGCGCAGCTGGCCCCGCTGAAAGGCCAAGTGCCGCCGGAGGTGTTTACCACCATTTATCAACCCCCCACCTCCGACGGCAGCGGTAACGATCGTCAAAATCTGCTGAAAGCCACACAGTTGCTGAAGGATGCCGGCTGGCAAGTGAAAGACCAGCGTCTGGTCAACGGCAAAACCGGCCAACCGTTGGTGTTTGAGCTGTTGCTGCTGAGCGGCAGCAACTTCCAGTACGTGTTGCCGTTCCAGCACAACCTGCAACGGCTCGGCATCACCATGGAGATCCGCGAAATCGACGCCAGCCAGTACACCCGCCGCGTCCGTAACCGTGACTTCGATATGGTGTCGACCGTCTATCCGGCGATGCCGTTCCCGAGCGCCGACCTCCAGATATACTGGGGTTCCGCCTATATCGATTCAAGCTATAACACGCCGGGCGTCAGCGATCCGGCGGTAGATGCGCTGCTTGCACAGATCGCCAAAAATCAGGGCAATGAGCAAGCCCTGCTGCCGCTCGGCAGGGCGCTCGATCGGGTGTTGACCTGGAATCACTACATGCTGCCGATGTGGTACTCCAACCACGATCGCTACGCCTTCTGGGACAAGTTCTCGCTGCCGGCCATCCGCCCTGCCTATGACATCGGCTTCGACAATTGGTGGTTCGACGTCAATAAAGCCGCGCGTTTGCCGGCTCAGCAGCAATAGGGGGCAACCGGTGGGCGCTTATCTGATTCGCAGACTGCTTTTGGTGATCCCGACCCTGTGGGCCATCATCACCATCAACTTCTTTATCGTGCAAATAGCCCCCGGAGGACCGGTAGATCAGGCGATTGCCGCCATCGAACTCGGCCATACCAGCGGCTTTGGTGGTGGCGGCGTCAGTGACGGTCTTGGCCATGCGCGCCCGGAAAGCCAGTACCGTGGATCGCGCGGGCTGGATCCTGAAGTGATCGCCGAAATCACCCAGCGCTACGGCTTCGACAAGCCGTTGCATGAGCGCTACTTCACCATGCTCTGGAACTATGCCCGTCTGGATTTCGGCGACAGCCTGTTTCGCGGCGCGTCGGTAATGCAGCTGATCGGCCAAAGCATGCCGGTCTCGATCACGCTCGGACTGTGGAGCACGTTGATCATTTACCTGGTGTCGATCCCGCTTGGCATTCGCAAGGCGGTGCGTAACGGCAGCGCGTTCGACACCTGGAGCAGCAGCCTGATCATCATCGGCTACGCCATACCGGCGTTTCTGTTCGCCATTATTCTGATCGTGGTGTTCGCCGGCGGCAGCTATCTGGACTGGTTCCCGCTGCGCGGGCTGGTTTCCAGCAATTTCGACACCCTACCCTGGTACGGGAAAATCACCGATTATCTGTGGCATATTACGCTGCCGGTACTGGCGACGGTGATCGGCGGCTTTGCCACCCTGACCATGCTGACCAAGAACGCCTTTCTCGACGAGGTGCGCAAACAGTATGTGGTCACCGCGCGCGCCAAGGGACTGGACGAACAGAAAATCCTCTATCGTCACGTGTTTCGCAATGCAATGCTGTTGGTGATCGCCGGCTTCCCGGCCACTTTTATCAGCATGTTCTTCACCGGCTCTCTGCTGATAGAAGTGATGTTTTCCCTCAACGGCCTCGGCCTGCTGGGCTACGATGCCACCCTGCAGCGTGACTACCCGGTGATGTTCGGTACGCTGTACATTTTCACCCTGATTGGCCTGCTGCTGAATATTCTGAGCGATATTACCTACACGCTGGTCGATCCGCGCATTGATTTTGAGGCCCGCCAATGAGTCGCCTAAGCCCGATCAATCAGGCGCGCTGGGCGCGCTTTCGCAACAACCGTCGCGGCTATTGGTCGCTGTGGATTTTTCTGCTGCTGTTTGTACTCAGCCTGGCGGCGAACCTGATCGCTAACGACAAGCCGCTGCTGGTGCGCTACGACGGTCGCTGGCTGCTGCCGGTGATGGTTGATTACAGCGAAACCACCTTCGGCGGCGAGCTGCAAACCACCACCGATTATCAGGATCCGTTCGTTCTCCGCCAGATAGAGCAGCACGGCTGGGCGCTGTGGGCGCCGATCCGCTTCAGCTACGCTACCATCAATTTTGCTACCGACGTGCCCTTCCCGTCTGCGCCGTCGCGCCATAACCTGCTGGGCACCGACAGCAATGGCAGTGACGTGCTGGCGCGCGTGCTGTACGGTTTTCGCATTTCCATGCTGTTCGGGCTGGCGCTGACGCTGGTGTCGAGTGTCATCGGCATTTGCGTCGGCGCGATACAGGGCTATTACGGCGGCCGTCTCGATCTGTGGGGACAGCGTTTTATCGAAGTGTGGTCTGGCATGCCGACGCTGTTTTTGATTATTCTGCTGTCGAGCATCGTGCAGCCGAACTTTTGGTGGCTGCTGGCGATTACCATTCTGTTTGGCTGGATGAGCCTGGTGGGGGTGGTGCGCGCCGAGTTCCTGCGCGCCCGTAACCATGATTACATTCGTGCGGCGCGGGCGATGGGCGTGCCCGATCGTACTATCATGCATCGCCATATGCTGCCCAACGCCATGGTGGCAACGCTGACCTTCTTACCGTTCATTTTGTGCGGCTCCATCACCACGCTGACCTCGCTGGATTTCCTCGGGTTTGGCCTGCCCATCGGCTCGCCCTCGCTCGGCGAACTGCTGTTGCAAGGCAAAAACAACCTGCAAGCGCCCTGGCTCGGCATTACCGCGTTTCTGGTGCTGGCGCTGCTGCTGTCTCTGTTAATCTTCATCGGCGAAGCGGTACGCGACGCCTTCGATCCCGGCAAGGCATATTGATATGGCTAGCACTCCCCTGCTCTCGATTCAGGATCTTAGCGTCGCTTTCCGCCACGGCGAGGCGCTAAACCAGGTAGTCAACGGCGTTTCATTACAGATCGAACACGGCGAAACGCTGGCGCTGGTCGGTGAGTCCGGCTCGGGCAAAAGCGTGACCGCGCTGTCGGTGCTGCGCCTGCTGCCCACACCGCCGGTGGTGTATCAGGGCGGCGACATCCATTTCAACGGGCGTTCATTGCTGCACGCCAGCGAAGCCGAGCTGCGCCAGGTGCGCGGCAATCAGATTTCAATGATTTTTCAGGAGCCGATGGTATCACTCAACCCGTTGCACACCATCGAAAAACAACTGGCAGAAGTGCTGATGCTGCACCGTGGCATGCGGCGCGACGCGACGCGAGCAGAGATCGTTCAATGTCTCGATCGGGTCGGCATCCGCAACGCCAAAGGTCGGTTGAAAGATTATCCGCACCAGCTTTCCGGCGGCGAACGGCAGCGGGTAATGATTGCCATGGCGGTATTGACCCAACCCAAACTGCTGATCGCCGATGAACCAACCACCGCGCTGGATGTCACCATCCAGGCGCAGATCCTGCTGCTGCTGAAAGAGCTGAAGCAGGAATTGGGCATGAGCCTGCTGTTTATTACCCATAACCTGAACATCGTGCGTCGCCTGGCAGATAACGTGGCGGTGATGCGGCAGGGGCAATGCGTGGAACAGAACAGCCGTCAACGGTTGTTCTATGCGCCGCAACATGCCTATACGCAGCAGCTGTTGGCCGCCGAGGAGGTCGGCGATCCGCTGCCGCTGCCGGCCGATGCCGCCCCGCTGTTGCGGGTAGAAAACTTGCAGGTCAGCTTCCCGATTCGTCGCGGCCTGTTGCGGCGTACGGTCGGTCAGCATTACGCCTTGAAGGATCTGAGTTTCAGCCTGAAATCAGGGGAAAGCGTCGGCCTGGTCGGCGAATCGGGATCGGGTAAAAGCACCACCGGGCTGGCGTTGCTGCGTCTGCTGACCTCGCGCGGCGCCATCTGGTTTAATGGCCAACCGCTGCATCAGCTCAATATGAAACAGCTGCTACCCTATCGCAGCCAGATGCAGATTGTGTTCCAGGATCCTTATTCGGCGCTCAATCCGCGGCTCAATGTGCAGCAGATCGTCGCCGAAGGATTGGAAGTCCATCAGCAACTCGGCGCGCAACAGCGTGAACAACGGGTGATTGCCGCATTGCAGGAGGTCGGGCTGGATCCGGCGCTACGCCATCGTTATCCGAGCGAGTTTTCCGGTGGGCAACGCCAACGCATCGCCATTGCCCGCGCGCTGATTTTACAGCCTCGGCTGCTGATCCTCGACGAACCGACCTCTTCGCTGGACAAGTCGGTGCAGGCCCAGATCCTGACGCTGCTGAAAACGTTGCAGCAGCGCCACCGATTGGCCTATCTGTTTATCAGCCATGATTTGCAGGTGGTGCGCTCGCTGTGTCATCAGCTGATCGTACTGCGTCAGGGCGAAGTAGTGGAACAGGGCGACTGCCAGGCGATCTTTACTGCGCCTGCCGCAGACTATACGCAACAGTTATTGCAGTTGGCGGATTAACGCGGTAGCTAGAAGGGATATTGTGCGCTCATTGGCTCGGCGATCGCCGCACCGACGTTTTTTAACCGGCACATGGTTGCGCTTTCGTCACAGCGATGAACAAACAGGCAAGGCTGCCCTTCCCATTCCACCACCGCGCAGTCAACCTGGATCTCTTGCAGAGAGGTTTTGAGCTGTTGCATTACGCGCCAGGCTTCATTGCCGTCATGGCTCAGCAGCTTCAGGCCGATCAGGTTGTTATCTTCGTCTAAGCCGCTTAGCGGAATCGGTTCAACCTTGACGCCGGTAAACCCCGTTAGCCAACGATAACTTTGCGGTAAGCGATGCACTACCGAAAGTTGGATACTATCCACATGAAATCCCTAGTTTGAAAAGATGAAACATTTTTTTTACATACAGGGTAACTAAGTTATAGCCGTTAGATACTGACTCTGCCGTGAATGTACGTTATCAAAACGTAAAATTTGTCACAAACAGTTAACGACACCCTGTACTCGCTGATTTCGCATTTTTTTACTGACTGCATGCGCGTGTTCCACGGCATTTTGCGACTCAGCTCGCATTTTTGCGTTATATGTAACCCTTTCCGCTTACAATCTCAACCCTTTTTTCTTGCATAACGATTACTTTTCCATCGCCATAATTTTACATTGTTTAAACATTACCATCTGGGCTGCCGTCATAAACATGTGCTTAACCCACTGATTAATAATGCTGACACCTCTATTCCCCCGCCGCAACGCCAGCCACGATACAGGTTTAACACCGATCGTCACCCCGCGCTGGCAGCGCTTTTTTTAGCAAAAAAGCCGCAGCGCATTTAATCAGCGTTTAATTAGCTGACTTATATTTAGCAACAAAAGAAAGATTGCAACTCTCGGCAACGGCTGAAATTACAGGGGAAAGTGCGGGGCGATGCGGTTCGCCCCGGCCAAGTGACTATACTGCGACCGGTTTGACCCGGTTATGGCGAGGACGGCTGGCATACAAATAGAACAATACGGCGATAATGCTGCACAGCGCCATCGAGATCACCATCGGCCATGCCGTTTTGCCCGGCACCAGCGACAGCAGTGCCCCGACGATGGCGCCGATGCTGAACCGCAGCGTACCGGCCAGCGAGGATGCGGTGCCGGCCATATGCGGGAAGTCATCGAGGATCACCGCCATGGCGTTGGAAGAGATCATCGCAATGCAGCCAAGATAGACCGCCACGCCCAGCACCAGCGACCAGAAGCCCAGATCGGCCGCGCTGACCACCAGCAACCAGATGCCCATCGCCAACTGCACCATCAGCCCCAGTCGGAACATGTTGATGGCACCAAAACGGCGCACGTTGCGGCTGTTGACCAACGTGGTCAGGAACAGGAATACGATGTTCAGCGCAAAGTAGTAACCAAAATGCTGCGGTGAGACGTGGTTCAGCTCGATGTAGACAAACGGCCCGGCGCTGAGGAACGAGAACATGCCGGCAAACGAGAAGGCGCTGGCCAGCATATAGCTCAGCACCCGTTTATGGCGAAACAGCGAGCCAAAGTTGCCCAACGTGGTACGCAAATGGAATTTTTGCCGCCGCTCTTTGGGCAGGGTTTCCTTGATGTACAGCGCCACCAGCAGCGAGCCGATCAGCGCCGCCGCTCCCATGCTCCAGAAGATCGCGTGCCAGCTGAACCACAACAGCAGCGCACCGCCGATCATCGGCGCCAGCAACGGCGCGATGGTCATCACCAGAATGACGAACGACATCATGCGCGAGAATTCGTCCTTGGTGAACATGTCGCGCATCAGGGCATTAATCACCACGCTGGCCGCCGCAGCCGCCAGACCGTGCAGAAAACGCAGGTTGACCAGCTGTTCCACCGAGTCGGCCATCGCGCACGCACAGCCGGCCAGGGCAAAGATCAACGTGCCCCACAGGATCACCGGCTTGCGGCCGATGCTGTCCGACATCGGCCCATAGAACAGCTGACCGATGGCGAAACCGAACATATAGGCGCTAAGCGTCATTTGCACCCGCCCTGGTTCAACGCCGAATTCCCTGGCGATTACCGGCATACTGGGCAAGTACATGTCTATCGCCAACGGCATCAGCATCGACAGCAAGCCCAATATAAAGATTAAACCCAGATGAGAGGTCCGGTTCTGTTGCACGTTCAACGACTCCTTTATCAGCCGCAGCGGTTAATTAATCTTGTAAATGCGGAGCGCCGACGCTGGCGATCTCTTCCTCGGTCAGCGGGCGGTATTCGCCCGGCGCCAAATCGTCGTCCAGCCTGATGGCGCCAATGCGTTCGCGATGCAGGTCAACCACACGGTTGCCGACCGCCGCAAACATGCGCTTCACCTGGTGATAACGCCCTTCGCTGATGGTCAGGCGCACCCGATGTTCGTCAAGCTGTTCCAGTTGCGCCGGCCGGGTCAGATCTTTTTCATTATGCAGTTGCACCCCTGCGGCAAAATGCGACGCGGTGTCTGCCGCCAACGGCTGCTCCAGGGTCACCAGATAGGTTTTCTCGCAGTGATGCTTCGGCGAGGTGATACGGTGCGACCACTGGCCGTCGTCGGTCATCAGCACCAGGCCGGTGGTATCGATATCCAGTCGTCCGGCGGCATGCAGCTTGTAGGCCACCGGCTCTTCAAGAAAATACAGCACGGTGGGATGATCGGGATCGTCAGTGGAGCAGACATATCCCTGCGGTTTATTGAGCATGAAGTAGCGCGGCCCGTTCAGCTGTTCCAGCACATTGCCGTCAAACGCCACTTCCGTTTCCGGCGTCAGCTTCAGCGCCCCGCTTCTTACCACTTCACCGTCAACGGTGACGCGCTTTGCTCGGAGTTCACGCGCTACCAGCGCGCGGCTGATACCTAACTGCTGAGATAAAAACTTGTCCAGTCGCATGGGGTCTGCTTTGCCTGTCGTTGTTATGATCGCTTTGATCGTATCGCTAAAATATGACGAACCACCGTTGCATCAGGTGCAATGGCTGGCTCGGAGAGGGTGAATCAGTAAAATCGCGTGGGGAAACAGCGATTGCTGTCCGATGATTATAGCGGTGGAAACGGTGCCATGACAGGGCAATTTTGCTGTTGGTCGCAACCAATGCGCACAAACGGTACTATACGCGGAATATTTTTACGGCCAGAGGCGTTATTTCATGGCATTCACCCTACGCCCCTATCAGTTGGAGGCGGTCGAAGCCACTATCACCCATTTTCGTCAACACCCCGAACCGGCGCTGATCGTCCTGCCGACCGGTGCCGGCAAGAGCCTGGTGATCGCCGAACTGGCGAAGCGCGCGCGCGGGCGGGTGCTGGTACTGGCGCACGTCAAGGAGCTGGTAGCGCAAAACCACGCCAAATACTGCGCGTATGGCCTGGAGGCCGATATTTTCGCCGCCGGTCTGCAACAAAAGCAGAGCGCCGGTAAGGTGGTGTTCGGCAGCGTACAGTCCGTGGCGCGCAATCTGCCACTGTTCGACGGCGCATTTTCACTGTTGATTATCGACGAGTGCCACCGCATCAGCGACGATGACGACAGCCAGTACCAGCAAATCATCCAGCATTTGCAGCGCAGCAACCCGCAGCTGCGGCTGCTGGGTCTGACCGCCACCCCCTATCGACTCGGCAAGGGCTGGATTTATCAGTTTCACTACCACGGCTTCACGCGCGGCGACGCCAACGCGCTGTTTCGCGACTGTATTTATGAGCTGCCGCTGCGCTACATGATCAAAAACGGCTATCTGGTGCCGCCGGAGCGGCTCGATATGCCCATCGTGCAATACGATTTCAGCCGCTTGCAGGCCAACGATCAAGGTTTGTTCAGCGAGGCCGCGTTGAACCGGGAATTGAAGCAGCAAAACCGCATCACACCGCACATCATCAGTCAGATTGTCGAATATGCCGACAGCCGCAAGGGGGTGATGATTTTTGCCTCCACCGTCGAGCATGCGCGCGAGATCCACGGTTTATTGCCGCAGGGTGAGGCGGCGCTGGTCAGCGCGGAAACGCCGCCGGCCGAGCGCGATGCGCTGATCGAGGCCTTCAAGCGCCAGCAGTTGCGCTATCTGGTCAACGTCGCGGTACTGACCACCGGCTTTGACGCGCCGCATGTCGATCTGATCGCCATTCTGCGTCCGACCGAATCGGTCAGCCTGTATCAGCAAATCGTCGGGCGCGGTCTGCGGCTGGCGCCGGACAAGCACGATTGCCTGATCCTCGATTACGCCGGCAATCCGCATGACCTGTTTACACCGGAAGTCGGCGTGCGCAAACCGCACGGCGACAGTCAGCCGGTACAGGTCTTCTGCCCGGCCTGCGGTTTCGCCAACTTATTCTGGGGCAAATGCACCGACAACGGCGACATCATCGAGCATTATGGCCGCCGCTGCCAGGGCTGGATGGAGGATGATGACGGCCAGCGCGAACAGTGCGATTATCGCTTCCGTTTCAAAAGCTGCCCGCACTGCGGGGCAGAAAACGACATTGCCGCCCGCCGCTGCCACCAATGTCAGGAAGTACTGGTCGATCCTGACGATATGCTGAAGGCGGCGCTGAAGCTGAAAGATGCGCTGGTGCTGCGCTGCGGCGGCATGACGCTGGACAGCGGCCGCGATGATAAGGGCGAATGGCTGAAGGCCACCTATTACGACGAAGACGGCACCAGCACCAGCGAACGTTTCCGCCTGCAGACGCCGGCACAGCGCAAGGCGTTTGAAATGCTGTTTCTACGCCCACACCAGCGTGCGCCGGGGGTGCCCTTCAGTTGGCAGCATGCCGCCGATATTCTCAGGCAGCAGGCGTTGCTGCGCCATCCTGATTTCGTCGTGGCGCGCAAACGCGGCCAGTTCTGGCAAATTCGCGAAAAGGTATTTGATTATCAGGGGCGTTTCCGGCGAGCCAACCAACTGTATTGACCGCCATCCCCCCGCCTGACCGGCAGGTTTTCATTGCCCTGGCGGTGGCTTTCCGTTAAAATGCCGCCCGCTTTACCCGGGTCCGCCCGGCGTAAACGCGAGTAAAACTGCTTTATCGAACCTGTTACTGGGTCGCCTGTAGCAGGGTAAATTTTCTTTCGAGAGAAAAAACAATGTTCACTATCAATGCAGAAGTACGTAAAGAGCAGGGTAAGGGTGCGAGCCGCCGCCTGCGTGCAGCTAACAAGTTCCCCGCTATCATCTACGGTGGCAAAGACGCTGCAATCGCTATCGAATTAGACCATGATTCTGTCAAGAACATGGAAGCTAAACCAGAGTTCTACGCTGAAGCTATCGTTCTGGTTGTCGACGGCAAAGAAACTAAAGTTAAAGTTCAGGCTGTACAGCGTCACGCTTTCAAGCCAAAACTGACCCACATCGACTTCGTTCGCGCTTAATCGCACAACGTTATCGAGCTTTAGTATTTCGGGACGCCGAAGTAAAAAACGCCGCAAATGCGGCGTTTTTTATTGTCTGCGATCCGCTGGCACTATTTGCCACCGTTCAACCGACGCTGTAGCTGGTCGCGCAGATTGGGTGGCGTGCCCCGGATGGTCAAGGTGTCGGTGGCCGCGTCCCAGAAAATGCGCTCGCCCAGCAACATCGCGTCAAAGTTGAGACTGATGCCGCCGCCGCTGCCGGCAAACTTGGTCAGTTGGCGCAAGGTGCCGCGATCCGCCGGGAAACTGTCTTCCAGTTCGTAACCCTGCTCGCTGGAAAATTGCAAAAAGTCTTTTTCGCCCAGCGGGGCGATTTCCGCCGACAGCGCTTGCAGTTCAATCTCTTCCCCTGCCTGCAACTGCTCGTTGCAATAGCTGTACACCTGCTGACGCACGCTCTGCCGTTCGTTTTTGTCCAGTTGCGCATCGGCACAGTAATCGTCTACCGCCTGCAACAGCCCACGGTTTTGCGCCTTGGTGTCCAGGCCCTCGGCCGCCGCCAGGAAGTCCATAAAGAAATCGGACACCTTGCGGCCAACCCGCCCTTTGAGGAAGGTCAGATAACGGGTGGATTCCGGGTTGGTTTCCCATTCGGTCAAATCAACGCGCGCAACGATATCCGCGTGGTTGATGTCCAGATAATGGGTGGTGCTGATGTCCAGCTCTTCGTTGACGCGCATACTGTTGCAGCTGTTGAGCACCGCGATCAGCAAATACTCCACCGCCAGGTAACGGTATTGGCCGAACAGTACCACGCCGCTCTCGGCAAACGGATATTTTGCCAGCTCGTCGCGCAGACGGCCGGTGGCGGCACGGCTGAATGCCAGGAAATCTTCGTCGCCCTTGCGGCAGGTCCGCAACGCCTGCGCCAACTCGCTCTCTTCATTGAACAGGCCGTAAGCCTTGCTTTTGGCGCTGTAAACGCGGTGCAGCTCCGCCATCATCTCTTCCACTGCCGCATTGGCGGGAAGAAGGGAATCGCGCAGCACCACATCCAGCGTTTGTTCGTCGCGTTTTACCAACTGGTGCAGTGCGATCTGGTCAATATCCAGACTCATGATAAATCCTCCTGTTCTTTGAGCGCGTATTCAAACACCGAAGGCAGAGAGCTGCAATTGAAAGATGGCGACGATCCGCAGGTCGCGATAAATTAGAGCGGAAAATCACGGCCCTATACGGTAAGATATGGGACTTTGTCAGGTTTTGAGCTCAACTTTATGCCACAATCATCCCGTTACAGTGACGAACATGTTGAACAACTGCTCTCTGAGCTAGTCAACGTTCTGGAAAAACACCATACTCCCACCGATCTCTCTTTGATGGTGTTGGGCAACATGGTAACCAACTTGATCAACACCAGCGTCTCTCCCGCACAGCGGCAGACGTTGGCGAGATCGTTTGCTGAAGCCCTACAGGCTTCTATCCGTGACGACAAAGCGCATTAATACTTAATTTATGGTGACAAACCGTCAGCGTTATCGTGAAAAAGTCTCCCAGATGATCAGCTGGGGGCACTGGTTCGCCTTGTTCAACATTCTGCTCAGCCTTGGGTTGGGCAGCCGCTATCTGTTTGTCGCCGACTGGCCTGCCTCGCTGCTGGGCCGGGTGTATGCGCTGGTCAGCCTGCTGGGGCACGTCAGCTTTATCGTCTTTGCCGGCTACCTGCTGATCATCTTCCCCCTCACCTTCGTGGTGATGTCGCAGCGGCTGCTGCGCTTTATCTCCGCCGCGCTGGCTACCGCCGGGCTGACCCTGCTGCTGGTCGACAGCGAGGTGTTCACCCGCTTCCACCTGCACCTGAATCCGGTGGTATGGGAACTGGTGGTCAACCCGGACCAGAGCGAACTGGCGCGCGACTGGCAGCTGATGTTCATTTGCGTGCCGGTGATTTTCCTGGTGGAAATGCTGTTCGCCACCTGGAGTTGGCAAAAGCTGCGCAGCCTGAATCGCCGCAGCTTCGGCAAGCCGCTGGCCGCGCTGTTTATTGTGTCGTTTTTTGCCTCGCACCTGATTTACATCTGGGCGGACGCCAATTTCTATCGGCCGATTACCATGCAGCGCGCCAATCTGCCGCTGTCGTACCCGATGACCGCGCGCAAGTTCCTGGAAAAACACGGCCTGCTCGACCCGCAAGAATACGAGCGCCGTTTGGTGCAGCAAGGCAACCCGGCTGCTGCTGCGGTTGAGTATCCTCTCAACGATCTCAGCTACAGCGACAAGGGCAGCGGTTATAACCTGCTGATGATCGTGGTAGACGGCATACGCACTCAGGATGTGGCGCAGGACATGCCCGCCCTCACCCGCTTCGCGCAGGAAAACGTGCGCTTCACCGATCACTACAGTACCGGCAACCATGCCGATACCAGCCTGTTCGGCTTGTTCTATGGCATTTCCCCGACTTACCTGGACGGCATTCTGGCATCGCGCAAGTCGTCAGCATTGATCAATGCGCTCAATAGCCAGGGTTATCAGTTCGGCCTGTTCTCTTCGGACGGTTTCAACGCACCGCTTTACCGTCAGGCACTGCTGACCGATTTCACCCTGCCGCCGGCGCAGGTGCAAAACGACAGCGCCACCACGCAGCAGTGGCAGCGTTGGCTGGCGGATCAAGGCAACAATATGCCGTGGTTCTCCTATCTCAACCTGCGCGGCAATGACACAGTGGCGTCCGACAATGGCGATACGCCAACGCCGGCCGATTTTATGCAACGCTACCGCAGCAGCGCACGCGAGGTTGACGCGCAAATCGCCCAGGTGCTCGACACGCTGAAGCAACGTGGCATGCTGGAAAAAACCGTGGTGGTGATCACCGCCGAGCACGGCGTTGAATTCAACGATACCGGCAAAGGCCACTGGGGTGCCGGCAGTAGCTTCAGCCCGGCGCAGTTGCAGGTGCCGCTGGTGATCCACTGGCCAGGCACGCCGGCGCAGACTATCAATAAATTGACCAACCATAACGACGTGATGCGCACCCTGATGCAGCGGTTGCTGCACGTTAAAACCGCGGCCAACGATTATTCACAGGGTGAAGACCTGTTTACCGCTCAACGACGTAACAATTGGGTTGCTACCGGCAACAGCGATCTGCTGGTGATCACCACGCCGACGCAAACCATCGTGCTGGACAACAACGGCAATTACCGCGCCTACGACAAGAACGATAGCGAAATAAAGGACGAAAAACCGCAGCTTGGTCTGCTGTTGCAGGTTCTGACCGATGTAAAACGCTTTATTGCCAACTAACTGCTTAAAACTAAAGCAATCAGACGCGGCCATCTTGCAATGGCATCGGGAAAAGGTAGACTGTTTTTATCGCGTCGGCATGTAGCGCAGCCTGGTAGCGCACCGTCATGGGGTGTCGGGGGTCGGAGGTTCGAATCCTCTCATGCCGACCAAACATTCCTTTAGAAACCAACCCGTTGCGGTTGGTTTTTTTATGCCTGTCATAGGGTATCGCCATTGCCCCGCTGACCATGGCAGAACATCTCAACCTGTCGGTGGCCGCCAACGCTCCATCACTCGGCGTTGCGGCACAACGGCTCGCTCATAGCCGGCAAAGGCCGTGCGGCCAGCCAGCGCCACCAGCGACTATACTGCTTAATCATCCCTCCATCGCGGGTAACCACAGGATAACAGTGAGGTGAGCAGATGTTTGACCACGTAAAATTCGGCGTCAGTGACTATGACGTCAGTAAGTCCTTCTTTCTCAAGGCTCTGGAGCCTCTCGGCGTCAGCATATTGTCCGAGGGCGAGCCGACTTACGGCGTTGAACTTGGCACAGAAAGTAATGTTTCATTATGTCTGTTTCAAACCACGGAAAAACCGGCCCCGCTGCATCTGGCGTTTATTGCGCACAGCCGCCGGCAGGTCGACGCGTTTTATCGTGCCGCACTGGAAGCCGGTGGGCAGGACAACGGCGCACCCGGTTTGCGACCGCACTACCATGCAAATTATTATGCCGCCTTTGTCATCGGTCCGGATGGCCACAATATTGAAGCGGTCTGCCATCAGCCGGATACCTAGCGCTGCCCCTGACGCCGGTCTGTTCGGTCTGCCCGCCTGCTGGCCGCGCCCGCCCGCATAACCCATACCTGAAACGGGGTTTCTCTGCTATACCTTAAAGGTGCCCTGAGCATGATTTAAGGAGGCTCGATGCAACGTTCAATCCCTCTGTTATTAGCCTTGCTGCTTGCTGCCTGCTCTTCCGGCAGTGGCCCACCGCCACCGCCAACTGGCGACCCCACCCCACACTGCAATGAAGCCAGCGCCGACGCCAAGTGTGCGCCTTCGGTGGGGCCACAAACCTACTGACCCCATGCGGGCGCCATTAGACGGCGTCCGTTTTCCTGCGCCGAAAGCCGTTCAATTAAAAATGAAATAATTAACAATTTTATTTATATCCTGCTGAAATAGAACCTCTTTCCCTGGCTGACATGGCAAAAAATCGAAAAATGGTACTACGCTATAGTGCTACTTGTGGCTATTCACCAAGGAAACATGATGAACGTATTACTGTATCAACAAAGCGCAGCCAGCATTTTCCAGACCACTCTGGGCAAAAAGCCGGCATTAAAAGACGTGGAATACTTTGCAAAAAAACTGATGGACGGTATGAGTACCAGCGAACTTGCCGCCTGGCTGATCCGTAGCCCTGACGGACAACGTCATTACGGTGAGATGTCAAAGGAACAGCAGGTATCGTTTGTTTATAGCAACCTGTATCAGCAACCGCCGTCCTCTAGCGAAGTCACCTCACTGGTCAATCAGTTAAATAGTGGGAAAACCCTCGGCAACGTTGCTGCCGGCCTGTCAGATGCATTGCTCAATTATCAGGGCCAGGATGAGACGATGCTGCAACAGCAAACCATATTGGATGATTCTATTATGCAGGCACTTTATCCGGGCGTTGCCGATACGCCGGCAGCCCACAGCGGGGCTCAAGATGTACTGGCGCTATTTTATGCCGTTGGCGCCATCGCCACTGCCGATGGCGTGACTTATTGGGGTAACGTCATCGGCAGTGGAACAAATACCTTTGCCAATGTTGCACAGAAATTTATCGACACCAGACCGGCGAAGTTCGCTGCCCTCAACGACAGCGAGTTCATCAACAAGATTTATGTTCAGCTGTTTACCCACGCGCCCAACGAGGTCGCGGTGAACCATTATCTCGGCGCCATGGCCGAACAGCAGCTAAGTCGCGGCGCCGTTCTCAGCATGATGATTGACGATTTGCGTACCTCGACCGCCGAAAGTGACTCAGCCGCCCAGCAAAAACTGGCGAAGGTAGAACATGTGTACGGTCCGGGAGAAATGCCAACGGCGGAACACCAGGAAACCGTGGCCGCCTTGTACCTGTCGATAGCCGGGCGCGGCGTGGACGCCTCTGGGCTGGAAGCCTGGTCCAAGTTTCTCGCCAGTGGTGCCAGCGAATACGATCTGTTGAAAATTCTCGCCAAAAGCGGCGAATTCAGCGGAGCCGAAGACTATGTGAAACTCTATTACACCCTGCATGGTAATCAGCGACCGTTAAGCGAGATGGAAAGCCAGGCCATTTTACTGCGCGCGGGCAACGATAAACTGCAGGCCTCGCTAGTAGTGCTGGAGGCCTTCCGCACCGGTGAAAGTCTGATCGGCAGTAACAATCCGGTGTCCGTCAGCAAGATTTTCGAGTTCAATCATGCTCTGGCCACCTCGCTTGGCTACAAAACAATCCCGCAACTGGATGTCAGCCAGGACGGCGGCAATCCGTCGGGCGATGTTAACGGCTACGGCTACCATAAGGTAACCGACAGCGAGCTCACGCTCTTTACCTCGCTGGTGCTGCAGGTGAACCATGCCGCGAGCGTCGATCTGTCGCACGCTATGGATCTCGACGGCGTCACACTGACCGGCGATCTGGCCGCCAACCCGACGACCGTCGCTTCGTTGGTCAATCAGGATAAATCGTTAAGCTTGCAACTGAATAACGCAGCACTCAACGCTGCCGCAGGCACGCTGCAGTTGGGCGTAGAAAACGATAATGTGCTCTTCACTGGCGATGCCGATCTCAGCCAGGCCAATCTGAAGATTTATCTGGATGACGGTATCAATACGCTGCGCTGGCAAGGAAACAGCGTCAATGGCGGAGCCAACAACGTCAGCGAGAATTTTTACGCCAGCGGTAAGGAGTTCACAGCCGAAAGCGCCTATTCCATCATGGACGCCAATTTTATTACCAAAACCATTCAGTTAACCACTCAGCCTGATGGCAGCATCACTGGCGCCGTCAGCCATAACCTGAAAAACTTCAGCAACTTCCAATACGTCGAGCTGAGCGGCTATACCGGTACCGGTGAAATTTATCTGGATGGCCAGCGGGTTGGCAACGACGGCGCAAAAGTCTTCGATCGCGGTTTGTATGTCAATATGGCGACCATTAACAACCCTGATCATGACGACGTAGCCTCGCTTACCCAGGATCGGATCAATTATGTGAATGCACAGTTCCCGGCCATGCTGCTAACGGCAAAACCGGATCAGGTTCGCGTTATCAACGTTCCGCTTGAGGATCAACTGGTGATTGCCAACAACCTCGGCAGCGACAGCCATCTGCAGTTGGAAACCGCACATTACCCCCGTATCAACAACGACCAGAAGGCGCTGACGGTGAGTATTATGCGTGATTTGGACGTAGGTTCAGGCGCTGCCCCCAATAAAGGGCAATATATTGATGCGGGCACCCTCGGCCTTACCTCACACTTTGGTGAGCAACCGGCAGGAGCGCTAAGTATTTTTGTCCAGTCGGTAAATACCTCGCTGACCCTGTCCGGCGGTAATAACCACCTCACCGACGTCACCGTTGATGGCATTGGCTTATACAGCAGTAATTATGAGGTTAACCTGCACATCAAGGCCGACTTTAGCGACTCGTTGCAGCATGTCGGCGCGATGCAGGACGACATGCTGCCCTACACCCAGATGCAATACAACCTGACCCTTGACGTCGGCGGTACCGGCGGCGGTGATTTTTATCAAAACCTGCTCTCGCTGCAAGACAACGCACGTTTCAGTGAACTGCTCGACGGATTGAGCGGCTATCAGTTGCGCGTCACCGGCGGCAATGCCGATGACAGCTTCAAGGTTATCGGCAACACCACGGTATCAGGCGGCAGTGGTTCAGGCGTCGATATTACCACCTTCGAGCACAGCAGCGTCGACAGCATGGTGAAAGTCATTGATGTGCTGTCGCCGCTAGACAGGATCGTTGCCGGAGAAGCCGGACATCAATGGTCATTTTCCTCCAGGGCCGAAAAGCAGATGGCGGTGTACGGGGATTACACCAGCAGCAGTAAGCTGAATGCCCTGTTTGACTCGATTGACGGTGCCGCCAACGGCTCCGCCCAGGCGCTGTTCTCTTCGGTATTGAGCGCGGCGACCGCAGGTGCCAGCGATGGACAACTGGCTGAAGTGGGTGCGTTGAAACTGGGGAACGCGCTGTATGTGATCGTGGACAACAACGCCAATCAGTCGTTTGACGATCGGGATATGGTGTTTTCTCTCGGCGATCGCGACATTTATCAAACGGCATTGCAATTACACTATGACTCGCCAGAGGTTGCCCTGAGCGGCATTGCCGCCGCCCAGCATGAGACGTTTGCCTGACGCAAGAAAAAACCCCAGCATAAATGCTGGGGTTTCTTTTATGGTGCCGGCTACCGGAGTCGAACTGGTGACCTACTGATTACAAGTCAGTTGCTCTACCTACTGAGCTAAGCCGGCGAATCTGTTGGAAAGTCGGTCTGTTTCCGTGGAGCGCAATATAATACAGCCAAACGAGAACAATCAAGGCTAATCAACAGATTATTGATTCAATCGGCTAAAAATCCCGCTAATGCGGTGCTGCGCCCTGCAACTGCGTAACACGCCTGCCCGGCGCTGGCGTTCCGACAAGCGGCGCGGCGTTAAACCCGCTCCAAAAAGCAAAAACCCCAGGCTAGTGAGCCTGGGGTTTGAATTTGGCGGAAGGACAGAGATTCGAACTCTGGGAGCTGTTACACTCGACGGTTTTCAAGACCGCTGCCTTAAACCACTCAGCCATCCTTCCAATGGGCGCAGATATTAGCGATACCGTTCTGAAATGTCTATCGTTTTTTGATAAAAAAATGCAGCTTGCCGCACAAGTGATTAATCTTCAGCCTTTTGGCGGCTTAAAAATGAAGAACCCCGCAAAAACGGGGCTCTTTTGATTGTTTCGCAGCCAGTTATTTAGGCTGTGAGTCGTATTCCGAACAGCTCTGATAGCCCTTGTTCATCACGTGACCGGTATCGTTATAGCTGACGAAATAGGTTTGCGCCTTGCCATCGCGTGGCGCGACCGCATAGGTATCACAGGTGCCCTGTGCATGGATCAGGGTCGCAGAAGTGGACGGCGGTCCGGCGATAGCGCGTACCTGTTGCTTAGTCATCCCTACTTTCACATCGCTTACCACAGGTTCCTTAACGTAACTGGCGGCCCTGTCGTAAGCGGTACAGCCAGCAAGAATGGAAAATACCGCGGCTGTGCTAACGGCTAAAACCAGCTTCTTCGTCATAGCTTGTCCTCTTAACGTGCATTTATTGTCTTCTAAGTCTAGATGGCAAAAGGCTTTTCGACAAATTTCACTTTAACGCTCAGTGCTGTTTTTGCCAAAGATAACGCAGCAGATCGCACAACAGGAACAGCAGCAGACTGATGCCCATCACCGGCAAGGCAAACGCCAGCAATAGCGTGCACACCACAATAACGCTCAACCATCCCTTCGGCGTACGTCGCAATACCAGCAACGGCGAACGCGGCGGTTTAGCGGTAATCCGCGTTGGCCGCCCGCGCCACCACATGACATACCCCATTACCACCATCGCCACCAATCCGGCGGCGAATGCCACCAGCACCAGTTCATTCACCCAGCCAAACAATACCCCCATATGCAGATCGATACCCCAGCGGGTAAGTTTGGCGGCCAGGGGATAGCGCTCAAAACTCACCTTATCGGTGATCTGCATGGTAGCGCCGTCTACCGCCACGGCATCTACCTGGGTCGGCCATCGACGGTCGATTTCACTGACCGACCAGGCCTGATCCGGTGCGCTCGGTTGCCTGATCTCAATTTTCTGCGCGTCGATGCCAGCCTGACGGGCCGCGTGCAGCACGCGATCGTAGCTTTCGGCTCGCCACTCGGGGCGGGTTTGCGGCAGCATCGACATGCCATGTGCGCGATGCTCGGCATGCTCATCCGCCGGCGTCGCCGAGGCGGCATGCAGAGCGGTCGAGATCGACGGCGTCGCCCAGCCAAACTGCTGGCGCAGCACGCTGATATTGTCGCCTGCCCACTGCGACCAGGTCAGCCCAGTGGCGGAAAAGAACACCAGCCCCAGCAGTATTATCAACCCCAGTTGCTGATGCACGCCGCGTATGCCTCGCTGCCGCCGCGCCGCCCTGCGGCGCACGCCCCAGAGAGCCAGCCCGCCCAGCGCCGCCAGCCAGAGCCATGAGGCGGCCAGTTCACTATAGTTACGCCCCAGTTCCCCCAGCAACAGGCTGCGATGCAGTTGATCCAGCCAGGTTCGTAGCGGTAATACGCCGCTGGTGCCATACACCGGCAGCTGTCCATGCGTTTCGGCACTGACCGGATCGACAAATACCGCCAGCCGCTCGGATGCCTGCATGCCGGCCACGTTGAAAAGAACACGGGTGTTTTCGCCCGCCGCCGCTGACGGACGCACCGCAGCAAGCGCCGCCCCGGCCGGCGCGTCGGCCTGTGCCGCCCTGATTTGTAACGCCAGCGGCAATGCCGGCCCCTGGCTCGAATGGTACAGCCGGTCAGCGTAATAATATGACTCGATTTGCGGCGTCAACGCATAGAATATTCCGCTGAGTGCGGCAATAAGCATAAACGGACCGACAAACAGGCCGATATAAAAGTGCAGGCGCATCAGCAATGGAATAAACCAGCTACGGGTAGTCAGCTGATGCTGAATATTATCCTCAGCCAGCGACAACGAGGGTAATCGTTCGGACATTATGCAGTTTCCTTTGCAGGAATAGAGATATCGCCGGAATCTACCCGATATTTTTTTATTTAACAAATAAAAATGGCATTTAAATAAAAAAACAACCAGAGCGCCGCAATGTATTACGGTGTTGGAAAATTGTGAAAGATGTTACAATCCGCTGCGAATTGTCTTTTCCGCCCGCTCGATTCATTGTCACCAAGGACGCGATAACCGTGAAGCGCTCAGCACAACATTTCCGCATGCCGGCCTGGCTGGGCCTGTTTGCCATGTTGATGATTTTCCTGGCGCCACTAATATCCTCACAACTTGCTGATAAACATCATTTAAGCATGACGATGCCGATGAGTGGACATCAGATGATGCCGCATCATCAGACGCGACAGTCAGCCCCCATGACGCATCATGACGCGGGAGACGCCGGGGTAGATCTTTGCGGTTATTGCAGCCTGTTCCATCATACCCCTGCGCTAGACACAACCCTATTCTTGCCACCGGGCAACGTGTTTCAACCAGCCGCTGTTATTGCCGTAGGTATATTTAGCATTACTCTCGCTGATTTATTCCCACCTTATCAAACGCGCGCGCCGCCAGTGGCGATTTTATTTTCATAAGACAACATAATGTTAATACCTTATTTTATTGAGGTAGGGTTTACTACATCCGTTAATTAATAAACCCAGACTCATTATTCAAATATTAATAAACTATTTAAAAGCCAAAGTCGCTTAATGCCGGCACATTATCCGGGCGCCGCCCCAACGGCCAATGAAAGTGGCGTTCAGCATCCTTAATCGGACAATCGTTAATACAGGCGTGCCGCTGCACCATCAACCCCTGGTCGTTGAATTGCCAATTTTCGTTACCGTAGCTGCGATACCAGTTACCGCTGTCATCATGCCATTCGTAGGCAAAGCGCACCGCAATACGTGCGCCGTCAAACGCCCATAACTCCTTGATCAGTCGGTAATCCAGCTCTTTCGCCCATTTGCGCTGCAAAAACGCCACCACCGCATCACGACCATCAACATATTCGGCACGATTACGCCAGTGGGTATCTGGTGAATAGACCTGCGCGACACGCAGCGGATCGCGGCTATTCCATGCATCCTCTGCCAGGCGCACCTTTTCTATCGCCGATTCACGGCTAAATGGCGGTAATGGGGGTTTGATACTCATGCTTCACCTCGGGTAACTGTAAGTAGACAGAGTTGTCTACATATTTACGCTAGCGCAGGTAGACAGAGTTGTCTACAATCGATGCAGTGAATTTTTCAGGACGGTTCAATGACCACATCAGGCAAAACCTCGGCGGCGCGTCAGCGCATTTTGCTCACCGCACATGATCTGTTTTACCGCGACGGCATCCGCGCAACGGGCATTGATCGGATCATCAACGCCGCCGGGGTGACCAAAGTGACGTTCTATCGCCACTTTGCCAGCAAGAACGCGTTGATAGAGGCATTCCTGAACTATCGGCATCAGCAATGGCTTGACTGGTTTCGCCATACCCTGGCCCAGCAGGTAACTAAACGGGGCGATCTGTTCCGCGCGCTGCCGCCCTGTCTGGAAACATGGTTCAACGATGGCGGTTTTCGCGGTTGCGCATTTATCAATAGCGCGGTGGAATTGGCCGATCTGCTGCCGGCAAGTCTTGAGATCGCACAGGCCCACAAGCAGCAGATGAGCGAGGAAATTGCCCGCTATCTGCCAGCAGACAATCGCCAGCAGCGGGCGGCGATCGTTGCCATGCTGGTCGACGGCGCGATCGTCAAGGTGCAAATCGAGCAACAGGCGCAGGCGGCGCTGCTGACGCTAGCAGAGACGCTGTCGGCGCTGTCCCTGGCCTGGCGCGCTCAATAATTGTCCCACAGTCCTGGCGTAACCAGCTCCAGCAGATGATGGTCGGGATCGCGAAAATACAGACTTTCGCCGCCGCGAGGCCAATTCATCCGCCCTTCTATCTCTACGCCATGCTGGGCAAGCTGGCGCTCCCAGGCGGGCAATTGCTGCCGACTGACCGCCAGGCCAATATGATAAGGCCCGTGGCCGTCATGCGGCGGAATATAGCCGGTCGGCTCAGGCGAACCGCCCAGCGCATCGCCTTTGACAAATAGCAGCAGCACGTTCTGCCCCCCCACGTCGTAGGCGCGAAAACGCGCTTTCGCCACCATCGCCGGCAGCAGCAGCACCGTTTCATAGAACTGGCTGGCACGCGCCATATCACTGACATACAACGCCGTTTCAATTACCCGCTCGATTTTCAATTCCATAGACTGCCTCCTGACTGGTCAGCGTCAGCCAAGCATAGTCAGGCGTTGCCAGCACCAACGAGCAATCCGTGCCAAAACGCCGGCAAAAAAAACGCGGCCCGGAGGCCGCGTTGCTAACGTCACGCTGGTGCTTAGAACTGGTAAACCAGGCCCACGGCAACCACGTCGTCGGTGTTGATACCGGCGGCTTTGGTGAAGTCATTTTCATCCATCAGGTTGATTTTGTAATCAACGTAGGTAGACATGTTTTTGTTGAAGTAGTAGGTCGCGCCCACATCAACATACTTCATCAGATCCTGATCGCCGTAACCTTGCTCGATGTCCTTGCCTTTAGACTGCAGGTAGGCCACGGAAGGACGCAGACCGAAGTCGAACTGGTACTGAGCCACGATTTCAACGTTCTGCGCTTTGTTAGCGTAGCCGTAAGCCGAGCTGCCGGTTTTACCGAAGCGGGTAGCGTTGTAAGACTGGGTGTACATCGCTGCCAGGTAAACGTTGTTCGCGTCGTATTTCAGACCGCCGCTGTAAGCTTCAGCCTTGTCGCCGCTGCCCAGGATGGTTGGGTTGTTATAACCATTCTGTTCGTTGGTACGGTCGGAAGAGAAGTATGCCGCTGCCGCGCTGATGCCGTAACCCAGGTCATAGCTGGCTGACATGCCGTAACCGTCGCCGTTCTGTGCCAGAACGTCACGACCGTTGTTGGATTCGGTTGCGCTGTCGTTTTTGCCCTGGTACTGCAGAGCAAAGTTCAGGCCGTCAACCAGACCGAAGAAGTCATTGTTACGGTAAGTCAGCACGCCGTTGGTACGCTGGAACATGAAGTTGTCAGCGCCGTAGGTGTCGCCACCGAACTCAGGCAGTACGTCGGTCCATGCGCCGATGTCGTACAGCACGCCGTAGTTACGGCCGTAATCCAGTGAGCCATAGTCGCCAAAACGCAGACCGGCGAAACCAACACGGGTGAAGGAGTCATTTTCAGCTTCGGTTTTGTTCAACTGAACCTGATATTCCCACTCACCGTAGCCGGTCAGCTGGTCGCTGATTTGCGTCTCGCCACGCAGGCCAAAACGCATATAGGACTGATCGCCATCAGAACCCTTGTCATCAGAGAAATAGTGAAGACCGTCGATTTTACCGAACAAATCCAGTTTATTACCGTCTTTGTTGTAGATTTCCGCAGCGCCCGCAGTGCCGGCAACCAGCAATGCAGGAACAATCAGGGAGAGTACTCGAAGTTTCATCGTTATTATCCTCGTTAATTATGTCGAGCTATGGCCACTGCCCTTCTGAGCATTATTAGCGCGACTGTGCATTACCATTCTGGTAACAAGGGTTATATTAATCCAGAAAGAAAATGATACCAAGTATCAGATAGTGTTTCAGAGTCATATTTAAAGGTTTCAAGATGTAAATATGGGCGAACTTTAACAAAACCTTACAGACAAAGAAAATACCGCACAGAAAGACAAAAAATAACCTAAAACAATAGAAAACAAACAGATATACAAAACTTTAAATTACTATTGAATACCATACAAAACTTAAGCGCGATAAGCACGTACTGTCAAAATGAAATGTAATCCCAGCATTATAATTCTCTCGCTATCATCATTATTTTCATTATTACCTTCATTATCTGTACGATAATTTCTGTACTTTACAGCCGGCCTACTGGGCCGGTTTTTTATTGCCCCTCTCCCGACTCCTGGTTGAAAAAAACGCACTTTTCGCCCCAAAATAGTCACTTACAGATATAATCACCCTCGCTTATTTGCGCACAAAACGCTAAACAAGATGGCGATATTTAGTCTACGCCTTAATATTTTATCGAATTATTTTTCGTTCACCGTTCGATTATTGTCCATTAAGGCACAAAATATGCACAAGCGGCGGGTTTTCTACGCCATTACTGATAGACTTGACGATTATTGTTTTAAGTAAAATTTATGAACCGCCAACTCGAAAGCCAATGGCAGCGATTGCAAGCATCAGCGTTCCGCGCCAAATTTCACCTCAATGTCAAAGACCAGGCCTACCTGCAGAATAAGGGGTTGCCGCTGATCCTCAGCCATGCCCGCGATTTTGTCGACCGCCGTTTGGCACCCGCCTGGCCGAAAAACGATGGCAAACAGACGCCGATGCGCGGTCACCCGGCGTTCGTGGCTCAGCATGCCACCGCCACATGCTGTCGCGGATGTCTGGCCAAATGGCATGGCATTCCACCGGGCGTGGAACTGGATGAGCCGCAACGCCAGTATATCGTGCAATTGATCGGTCTGTGGCTGGTACGCAAGGCCGGCGCGCAAGCGGAGGAACATGCAAATCCTTTCGACCCGGATCGCGCTTTGTGATAAAAACAGGGCACAACTTTAGTCGAACATCCCATAACAGATCCTGATGCCCACATGACATCCACTTTGTGCACTGAACAACCAAAACCCGGCGTCCCCGCCCAGATTGCCACGCGCATGGCGTTCTTTGTCGCTGGTCTGGGGATGGCCGCCTGGGCGCCGCTGGTGCCGTTTGCCAAAACGCGACTCGCGCTGGATGACGGTGCATTAGGCTTATTGCTGTTGTGCATTGGTGCTGGCTCGATGCTGGCCATGCCCTTTACCGGTTTGCTGACCGGTAAATTTGGCTGCCGTCGGGTGATCCTGCTGGCCGGACTGGCGCTGTGCATCGATTTGCCGCTGCTGGCCACCATGGACTCGACCGGCGGCATGGCGCTGGCGCTGTTACTGTTTGGTGCCGCGATCGGCATGATCGATGTCGCGATGAACATTCAGGCGGTGATTGTCGAACGAGCCAGCGGCCGCGCCATGATGTCCGGCTTCCATGGTTTTTTCAGCGTTGGCGGCATCGCCGGCGCCGGCGGCATTAGCGCCGTGCTGTGGCTCGGCCTCACTCCGTTAATGGCCTCGCTGGTGGCCGTGTTGGCCATTGCGCTGTTGCTGGCGCTTGCCGGCAGGCACTTGTTGCGCGACAGCGGCGCTCAGGAAGGCAGTCCTTTATTTGTACTGCCGCGCGGCTGGGTGATGTTTATCGGCATGCTGTGCTTTATCATGTTTCTGGCGGAAGGCTCAATGCTGGACTGGAGCGCCTTGTTCCTGACGACGCTGCGCGGCGTGGAGCATAGCCAGGCCGGGCTGGGCTATGCGCTGTTTTCGATTACCATGACCCTGGGCCGCCTGAATGGCGACCGGGTGGTCAATGCGCTGGGGCGTTATAAAGTAGTACTGGCTGGCAGCCTGTGTGCTGCGCTGGGTTTGGCGCTGGCTGTCATGTTCAACGGTGCCATCATCGCGCTGGTGGGCTTTATGCTGGTAGGGCTCGGCGCGTCAAACGTGGTGCCGATCCTGTTCAGCGCCGCCGGCAATCAACGCGACATGCCCGCCAACCTGGCCATCGCCTCGGTCACCACCGTCGGTTACGCCGGTATTCTTGCCGGGCCGGCGCTGATTGGATTTATCGCTCAGCTTTCCAGCCTGACGGTGGCCTTCGGCTGCGTTGCCGTGCTGTTGCTGGCGGTGGCCGCCAGCGCCAGAGCCGTTACTCGCTAATTCAGGACGCACTGCCGTTTATGCAAAACAAACAACTGATCATCAGTTCAAGCAATATCACCCGCTGTTTTCTGGTGTTTATTGTGCTGCTTTTCGTCGGCATCGGCTTGTATGGTTACAACTATACCAACGCCTACCTGACCGAGAAAAAACACGCGCTGAATACCATTGCCGGCAACCTGCAAAAGCGCATCGACAACTATCGCCATATCACCTATCAGATTTACGACCGCTTCGGCAACGCGCCGCCGCAGGTGGTCGATCCGACCTTGCGGGAAACGCGCCTGCGGCCGGACATTTTCTACGTCGAAAAACCGTATAAAAAGACCGATGCGGTGATTTTCGGTAGCCATGACGGCAACACGCTGGCGATGATCGCCAATATTTCCGAATACCTCGACGGCCGTTGGGGGGCGAAGACCGAAAATTACGCGATGTACTACCTGAACGGTCAGGACAATAGCCTGAGCCTGATCACCACCCAGCCGCTCAAAGAGTTGACGTCACGCTTTCGTGAAAGTTACCTGACCAACTCCGCCGAAGACCGCCGAGCGGAAATGCTGCAACAGGCTAACCTGCTGGATGAGCGCGAAAGCTTCTCCAGCCTGCGTAAACAGCGTTTCCAAAACGCCTATTCATTCTCGATTCGCACCACCTTCAATCAACCGGGACATCTGGCGACGGTGATCGCCTTCGATCTGCCGATCAACGACATCATTCCGTTCAATATGGCGCGCTCCAGCTTCCTGCTACAGCCTGATGATGACGACGATCTGGATGACAGTGGCGTTGCCAGCGAAGCGGCAAACGCCGCAACAGCCAGCCTGTCCGGCAGTTGGCTCGAATTCAGCGCACCGCTGCCGAATGCGCCGCTTAACCTGTTGTATCGCGTGTCCCTGTTTAGTCTGACCATTGATATGCTGCGCAACAATATGTGGCTGTTGATGATCAACGTGATGTTGCTGATGCTGTCGCTGGCCGGTATTTACTTTATCCGTCACCAGTACATTCACCCCAGTGAAAACCTGGCGGAGGAGCTGGCTAGCGAACGTGCGCTGAATCAGGAGATTATCGCCAGCCTGCCCTCCGGACTGCTGGTGTATGACTTTGCCAGCAATGCGGTGATCGCCAGCAACAAGATTGCCGAACATCTGTTGCCGCACCTGAGCCTGCAAAAAATTGCGCATATGGCCGAACAGCACCACGGCGTCATTCAAGCCACGGTGAATAATGAAGTGTATGAAATACGCATCTTCCGTAGCCATATGTCACCTGAAACCTACCTGTTTCTGCTGAACGATCAGGACAAAGAGGTGATGGTGAACAAACGGCTGCAACAGGCACGGCGCGAATACGACAAGAATGTGCAGGCACGCAAGTTAATGTTGCACAACCTGGGCATCGAGCTGACTCAGCCGGTACGGCAGATACACGATCTGGCCGATCGTCTGCGCACTCAACCCGATGCCGAACAACAGCAGGCGCTGCTGGATCAGCTGGTTAGCGAATCCGCATCGGTATCGGGACTGATCGATAACATCACGCTGCTGACCCGTCTTGAAACTCAGGATTGGCAGCCGTCGCGCCAGCCTTTCAACCCGGCGACGCTGGTTGATGAGCTGCTGAAAGAAATGCTGCCGTCGATCAATCAAAAAGGGTTGGCATTGTTCAATCATTACCAGCTCGACGTTGGCCAGAATTACATTGGTGACGCCAACGCCTTGCGCAAGGTGCTGTCGCTGCTGCTGCGCTATGCGATTATCACCACCGCTTACGGCAAGATTTCGATGGTTGTCGATCATGAGCCCGAACATCCGGAACGCCTGGTGTTTCATATCAACGACACCGGTTCGGGCATTTCCAACGAAGAAATCAGCAACCTGAACTATCCGTTCCTCAGCCAAACGCTGGTCGATCGCTTTGATCACGGTTCGGGGCTAACCTTCTTCCTCTGCAATCAGCTGTGCAAAAAACTCAATGGGCAATTGGATATTCGTAGCAAACTCGATATCGGCACCCGCTACAGCATTCGTGTACCAATGGAAATCGAACGTCGGGACGACGAGGAACAGGAGAAATTGCTGGATGGCGTTACCGCGCTGCTGGACATCACGTCGGAAGAAATCCGCGGCATCGTCACTCACCAGTTGCAGTCTTATGGCGCCAACTGCCTGATTGCCGAGGATCGTCAGATCAATCGTGACTACGACGTGTTGCTCACCGACAATCCCCAGCGCGCGGACGATTACACCCTGCTGCTGGCCAGCGATGAAGCCGGCTGGCAACAGCTCGACAAGCGCTATATCCGGGTAAATTATAATCTCGGCAGCGCCTTGCTCGACGCCGTTTTGATGCTGATTGAACAGCAGATGGCCGCCCTGGATCAGGAGCAAACCCCGGCGCAACTGACCGCCGACGATCTCCAACTCTATGAAAAACAATTAAAATCAAGTGATTACTATGGGTTGTTTATTGATACAGTACCCGACGATGTCAAAAAACTGTATACTGAGGCGGGCAGCAGTGATTTCGCTGCTTTGTCTCAGACCGCACACCGCCTGAAAGGGGTGTTTGCGATGTTAAATTTGCTTCCCGGCAAGCAACTGTGTGAATCGCTAGAACAGCACATCGCAGACGGTGATGCGCTTAAGATCGAGAACAACATCAGTCAGATTGATTTTTTCGTCAGTAGACTGCTGCAGCAAGGTAGCCAACAACATGAATAACCTGAACGTAATTATTGCTGATGACCATCCTATCGTACTGTTTGGCATCCGGAAGTCACTCGAGCAAATTGAATGGGTGAATGTCGTTGGGGAGTTTGAAGACTCAACAGCACTGATCAACAGTCTGGCCAAGCTGGACGCCAACGTCTTGATCACCGACCTTTCCATGCCTGGTGACAAATACGGCGACGGCATTACGCTGATCAAGTACATCAAGCGCCACTATCCTCAGTTGTCGATCATCGTTCTGACCATGAACAACAACCCGGCCATTCTCAGCGCGGTGTTGGATCTGGACATTGAAGGTATCGTACTGAAACAGGGTGCGCCGACCGACTTGCCAAAAGCGCTGGCCGCACTGCAAAAAGGCAAAAAGTTCACGCCGGAAAGCGTCTCCAAACTGTTGGAAAAAATCAGCGCCAGCGGCTATGGCGACAAGCGCCTGTCACCAAAAGAGAGCGAAGTGTTGCGCCTGTTCGCCGAAGGTTTCCTGGTGACCGAGATCGCCAAGAAACTGAACCGCAGCATCAAAACCATCAGTAGCCAGAAGAAGTCGGCGATGATGAAACTGGGCGTCGACAACGACATCGCCCTGCTCAACTATCTGTCTTCCGTCAGCATGACGCCGTTGAGTAAAGACTAGTTGATACCATTACAGGGGCCAAACGGCCCCTGATTCATTCTTGCCCTGCCGCCATACCTCTCGCCCTTTCGCCTCAGTCCTGCTGATTATTCTTGCGTACGATGGCTGAATACACCGCCAGCGTCTGTTCCAGGGTTTCCAGCGTTACCGGTTTCGACAAACAATTATCCATCCCGGCTTCGATACAGCGCTGCTTTTCTTCCGCCAGGGCATTGGCCGTGACCCCGATGACCGGCGAGGTGAAATTCATCTGCCGCAGGCGCTGCGTCAGGCGATAACCGTCCATATTCGGCATATTGACGTCGGTCAGTACAATATCTACCGGGTTATGGCTCAACACCCCCAGCGCATCAACGCCGTCATTGGCGGTAATCACCCGATAACCGAGCGACGTCAACTGATCGGACAGCAACCGGCGGTTGATCGGGTGGTCATCAACCACCAGCAGGCGAATATCGCCGTTATCCACCGCGCAGGCCTTGGTCGGCTGCGGCAGCTGCATCAACGTTTTGGCGCTGCCGTCATATACCTCAAACAGCCGGTTAAGCAAGCCGATGGTTTCCCGCGGCGTCGAGGTGCTGTGCATCCAGTAACCGGCACGAGTTTCATTCGACGGGCCAATATGGTCAATGGAAAACTCTATTTGCGCCAATAGCGGCGTGGCGATCTGCAACCCATGATCGCTGAGCAGCACGTCCTGTGCCGTGGTGTCCTGGCCCTGATAGCGCAACAGCGTGGCGCCATAGCCGCCGAGAATTTCCATCAGGTAATTTTCCAACCGCTGGTTACGGATCTCCAGCCACAGGGTTCTGCCCTGCCAGGTATCACTCGGTTGCGGCACCGGGTATTGTGCATCGAATAATGGAATGCGGATCGAGAACATACTGCCCAGACCCGGCTCGGACTCTACCGCAATGTCGCCGTCCATCATGTTGATCAGCTTCTCACAGATCGCCAGTCCCAAACCGGTGCCCTGGAAATGACGCTGCACCCCGGTGCCCACCTGGAAGAACGGATCGAACAGGCGGGAGATTTCCTTTTCGGGAATGCCGACGCCCGTATCGCGCACGCTGAACTCAAGGTAGCTGCCACGCGCCGTGACCTGCAGGATAATGCAGCCGGTATCGGTGAACTTGATGGCATTGTTCAATAGATTGGACAGCACCTGCTGCAAGCGCACCGGATCGCCTGAAATCCGCTCCGGTACGTTCTGTTCGATAAAGCAGTACAACCCCAGGCGTTTCTTCACCACCAGCGGCAAATAGTTGCCGGCAATATGGGTGATAACTTCCAGGCAGGAAAACTCCCGCGGCTCAATCTTCAGCTGTTCGGATTCAATCTTGGAAAAATCCAAAATATCGCTGATGATTTTCAGCAGTAACCCGGAAGAGTTGTTCATGGCATTGACCAGGCGGTCTACGCCCTCCGGCAGCGCTTTGGTCTGCAACAAATCCAGGTTACCGATGATGCCGTACAGCGGCGTGCGCAATTCGTGGCTGACGGTGGCGAGGAACATCGACTTCGACTGGCTGGCCTGCTCGGCGGCAGCGGCCATTTCCTGCAACGACTCTTCCATTTTGACGCGTGCGCTGACGTCTACCAGCACGCAGATCGCCACATCCTCGTTACGATAACGAGAGTGCACAAAACTGATTTGCAGATTGTTATTGTTGCTGGTCATCACATCAACGAAGTTCGCCTGCTGCTCGCAGATGATGCGCGTAATGCGGTCGCGGTCTTCCTGGGTCAGCAAATTGATATAGTTATGCGCCAGTTCGTTACTGAGGATGTTGGTGCCGTCGCTGATGCGCAGGATGCAGATCCCCACCGGCGCCGATGCGACAATCTTGCGGTTGAACTGTTCATGTTCCTCCAGCCGGAACGCGTTGTCTTCCGCCGGCAGGAACATTTTGCGTTCAAATAGCCACGCCAGAGTAAACAGCACGATAGCCGACAGCAGGTTGAGCAGTATCGCGTTGAGGATCAGCATTTTAAAACGCTCGATCACGCTCTTCACCGGCAAAGCATAGACGATGCTCAGCGACGACGGCGGCAATGCTTTTTTCAGGATCAAATCATGGTAGCTGTCGACGTAGCCAAAATAGGTGTGATCTTCCGGATAATTGGTGAGCGAGGAGGCATAACGTTCGCCGTCGGCCAGGCGCAGCACCGGCTGGTTATTTTCATCCAGCAGCGCGACACCGATCGGCAGACTGCCCGGCGTGATGAAATCTTCCAGACGAATGGTCTGTTCGATACCCAGCAACGCTTCCAGTTTGTTGCCGATATAAATTGGCGTCAGAATATACAGATAACCGACGTCTGAGCGTTGCTGGCTGGGGGTTACCCAATAGATGTTGCTGTCTTTGTCCTGATTTTTGGCGTTGCGGTACTTCAGAATGCGTTCATGCAACGACTTCAGCACATTTTCACGGTCGGTCACACCGCTGCTCTTGCCAAACTCGGCCATGCACAGGCTGTCGCCACCGATGAAAAACACCCGGTTCAGATCGTAGGCGGCAACAAAGTTCTCTTTCCAATATTGAATCAGGCCGCTAAGGGCATCAAGCGAGCTGCGATAGGTGGTGTTCAGCGCACAGTCTGATTCAGGGTACAGCGGGAAGAATTCCGGTTGCGCGCTCTTGCCGGGGAACACGCCGCTGAACAGATCGAGACTGCTGACGGAGCCGTTCAGGCGGTTTTCAGCCATGTATTTGATATCACGTATAATATCAGCTGAATGGCGGATATAGCCCTGTGCCTGATCGAAATTGAGATTGTATTCCTGCCGCAGGTCGGACTCTTTTTCATGCAGGATATTGAGAATGTAAAACGTGGTGAGCAGCGCGCCCAACGACCACAGCATAATCGCCAGTACCCGAAACAGGTAGCGGGAAATTTTTAACGTAGTACGGAAAGAGGCTAAATATTTCAATCGATTACCATACAAAAGTGAGTGGTGACGAACGCTTGCATCTCACGCCGGGCCTGCGTAGTCAGCCCCGCAATCAAACCCTATCTATCGATATAATCCGCGTGGCAAAGTGGCATCTGCCTGCGCAAACCGCTCGCAGAGCGAGCTGAACGCAGCCCCGCAGGGGTGGGAACAGCGTCACGCCACGCAGCAGGCACGGCCGCGAATGCTGAAAAAGGGCCTAGCATCGCTGCCAAGCCCTTTACTCATGCATGGCGCGCCTGACTCAAAAGCCGGCGCGCATCAGAATACGCGATTACGCGTTTTCATCATCCGCATCGTCAACAACCTCACCGTCGTCGCTGTCGTCCAACGGCGTGCCGTCGTCGATCGCTTCACCCGGTTCGATGCTGTCCAGCTCTTCGTCTTCAACCGGCTCCGCTACGCGCTGCAAGCCAACGACGTTTTCATCTTCTGCCGTGCGGATCAGGGTGACACCCTGAGTATTACGGCCAACCACGCTGACTTCAGATACCCGGGTACGCACCAGCGTACCGGCATCGGTGATCATCATGATCTGGTCGGTAGTTTCTACCTGCACCGCACCGACCACCTGACCGTTACGTTCGCTGACCTTGATGGAGATAACCCCTTGGGTCGCGCGCGATTTGGTTGGGTATTCGGTCACTGCGGTACGTTTACCGTAACCGTTTTGCGTGACGGTAAGAATGTCGCCTTCGCCGCGTGGCACGATCAACGAGATGACGCTGTCGCCTTCACCCAGGTTGATGCCGCGCACGCCGGTAGCGGTACGCCCCATCGAACGCACCTGCGATTCAGGGAAGCGCACCACTTTACCGTTGGCAGAGAACAGCATCACTTCGTTACTGCCGTCGGTCAGGTCAACACCGATCAGCTCATCACCCTCGTTGAGGTTGACGGCGATGATGCCGGCGCTGCGTGGACGGCTGAACTCGGTCAGGGCGGTTTTCTTCACCGTGCCGCTGGCGGTCGCCATGAACACGTGACGCCCTTCCTCATACTCGCGTACCGGCAGAATGGCGGTGATACGCTCGTCGGCTTCCAACGGCAACAGGTTGACGATTGGACGCCCGCGCGCGCCGCGGCTGGCTTCAGGCAGTTGATAGACCTTCATCCAGTACAGACGGCCACGGCTGGAGAAGCACAGAATGGTATCGTGGGTGTTGGCCACCAGCAGACGGTCGATAAAGTCTTCTTCTTTGATGCGCGCAGCCGACTTGCCCTTGCCGCCGCGACGTTGTGCTTCGTAGTCGCTCAGCGGCTGATACTTGACGTAGCCCTGATGCGACAGAGTCACTACCACGTCTTCCTGATTGATCAGGTCTTCGATGTTGATGTCGGAAGAGTTGGCGGTGATCTCGGTACGACGTTGGTCGCCAAACTGATCGCGCACCGCCTCCAGCTCTTCGCGGATCACTTCCATCAGACGATCCGGGCTTTGCAGAATAAAGATCAGCTCGGCAATAAAGTTCAGCAGCTCTTTATATTCGTCCAGTAACTTTTCGTGCTCCAGACCGGTCAGTTTTTGCAGGCGGAGATCGAGGATCGCCTGCGCCTGCTGCTCGGTCAGGTAGTATTTACCGTCGCGGATGCCGAACTCTGGTTCCAGCCATTCCGGACGCGCGGCGTCGTCGCCGGCACGTTCCAGCATCGCACCCACGTTGCCCAGATCCCACGGCTGCGCCACCAGCGCAACCTTGGCTTCCGCCGGGGTTGGCGCGCGGCGAATCAGCTCGATGATCGGATCGATGTTGGCCAGTGCAATCGCCAGCGCTTCCAAAATATGGGCGCGGTCACGGGCTTTACGCAGTTCAAAGATGGTACGGCGAGTCACCACTTCGCGGCGGTGACGCACAAAGGCTTGCAGGATGTCTTTCAGGTTCAGCAGCTTTGGCTGCCCCTGATGCAGCGCCACCATGTTGATGCCGAAAGTGACCTGTAACTGGGTCAGCGAATACAGATTGTTGAGTACGACCTCACCCACCGCGTCGCGCTTCACTTCAACCACGATGCGCATGCCGTCTTTATCGGACTCGTCACGCAGTGCGCTGATGCCTTCGACGCGTTTTTCCTTTACCAGCTCGGCGATCTTTTCGATCAGACGCGCCTTGTTCACCTGATAGGGAATTTCGTGAACGATAATGGTTTCGCGGCCTGTTTTGGCGTCGACTTCGACTTCGGCACGGGCGCGGATATACACCTTGCCGCGACCGGTACGGTAGGCTTCTTCGATACCGCGACGGCCATTGATGATGGCGGCGGTCGGGAAGTCCGGCCCTGGGATGTGTTCCATCAGCCCTTCGATGCTGATGTTTTCATCATCAATATAGGCCAGGCAGCCGCTGATAACCTCAGACAGGTTGTGCGGCGGAATGTTGGTGGCCATACCGACGGCAATCCCCGATGAGCCGTTAACCAGCAGGTTGGGGATCTTGGTTGGCATCACTGCCGGGATCTGTTCGGTACCGTCGTAGTTAGGCACGAAGTCGACGGTTTCCTTTTCCAGGTCCGCCAGCAGTTCGTGAGCAATTTTAGACATGCGTACTTCGGTATAACGCATTGCCGCGGCGGAATCGCCATCGACGGAACCGAAGTTACCCTGACCGTCCACCAGCATGTAGCGCAGCGAGAACGGTTGAGCCAGACGCACGATGGTGTCGTAAACCGCACTGTCACCGTGTGGGTGGTATTTACCGATCACGTCCCCGACGACACGGGCGGATTTTTTATAGGGTTTGTTCCAGTCGTTACCCAGTACATTCATCGCGTACAGAACGCGGCGGTGCACCGGCTTCAGCCCATCACGAACATCTGGCAGCGCACGTCCGACAATGACGGACATCGCGTAATCCAGATACGAACTTTTCAATTCGTCTTCGATGTTTACCGGTGTGATTTCTCTGGCAAGGTCGCTCATGGAGCTGCTATCCCTCATACTGAATGATTCATCTGCCCTGGCATAGTGCCAAAGGTGTAAAACTATATCACAAAGCAGGCTTTTCGGAAAAATAACCGGCGCTGTTTGCTGGAATTTGTGCATAACCGTGCGCTAAAAACGCATCGGTTGCGACAGCGCCGCGCGGTAACATGTATAATCCGCCGCAAAGAGAACCAGGAGTCCAACACGCTCATGAATGCAGAATCATCCAGCCGCGCACAAAACGTCGACCATCAGGAAATCGCCAAATTCGAGGCCGTCGCCTCGCGCTGGTGGGATCTGGAAGGCGAATTCAAACCGCTGCACCGCATCAACCCGCTACGCCTGAATTACATCATGCAACGCGCCGGCGGCATCTTTGACAAACAGGTACTCGACGTCGGCTGCGGCGGTGGCATCCTGGCGGAAAGCATGGCGCGCGAAGGCGCCCGGGTCACCGGACTGGACATGGGTGCGGAACCCTTGCAGGTGGCTCGGCTGCATGCGCTGGAAAGCGGCGTCGATGTGACCTACGTTCAAGAAACGGTAGAAAGTCACGCCCATGCCAACCCACAGCAATATGACGTCGTCACCTGCATGGAAATGCTTGAACACGTGCCGGATCCGGCGTCGGTGGTGCGAGCTTGTGCGCATCTGGTCAAACCGGGGGGTCATGTGTTCTTCTCCACCATCAACCGCAACACCAAAGCCTGGCTGATGGCGGTGATTGGCGCCGAATATGTATTGAAAATGGTTCCGCAGGGCACCCACGATCGTAACAAGTTTATCAAACCGTCGGAATTGATAAGTTGGGTAGATGGTACCTCTCTGCGCGAAAAGCACATGATTGGCCTGCATTACAACCCGATTACCGATCGTTTTAAGCTGGGTCGCAACGTAGATGTGAACTATATGGTTCATACCCAGCACGAAGGTTGATGTGCTAAAGGCGGCGCCGGCGCTGGATTTGGCTTATGTTGCCCGACGCCGCCATTAGGAAAAATGCCTAATTTTTCCACGTTCGTTGCAAAAATAGCGCGTAAAGGGTTTTTAAGAATATTAAAACAGATCAATATGCCGTTTTTTTCTAACGTTTAAGAAATCGGCAATCGATCATGTTTTTGCAATCGTGCGGAAAATCTTATCCCGCTTATTGACAAGCTTCCGGGGCCAGACACCACGCGCATTGCGAACCAACAGCCACAATTCACCCCCAAGTTATCCACAAAATCGAGCCATTTTGTTCACTTGCAAATAGGCCAGGTTCTCACTATCTTGTTACCTCACCGACATACACCCCCTATATATAGTGTTTACATACTGAGCAGAGCTACTACACTTTTGGCTGGGAACACTATACGGACAGGTAAAACAGCACATGAACCAAAGTCTGCTTGTAACTAAACGCGATGGCCGCAAAGAGCGCATCAACCTCGACAAAATCCACCGAGTCATCGACTGGGCTGCGGAAGGTTTAAACAACGTCTCGGTATCTCAAGTAGAGTTGCGTTCTCACATCCAGTTTTATGACGGCATCAAAACTGCCGATATCCATGAAACCATCATCAAGGCCGCTGCCGATCTGATCTCGCGCGATGCGCCCGATTACCAGTATCTGGCCGCGCGCCTGGCGATCTTCCACCTGCGCAAAAAAGCCTACGGTCAGTTTGAGCCGCCGAAGCTGCATGCTCACGTGGTGCGTATGGTCGAAATGGGTAAATACGATAAGCATCTGCTGGAAGACTACAGCACTGAAGAGTTCGAGCAGATGGACTCCTTTATCGATCACTGGCGTGACATGAACTTCTCCTACGCGGCCGTCAAGCAGCTTGAAGGGAAGTACCTGGTGCAAAACCGCGTCAGCGGCGAGATCTATGAGAGCGCACAGTTCCTGTACATTCTGGTTGCGGCTTGCCTGTTCTCCAACTACCCGCGTGAAACCCGTCTGGACTACGTAAAGCGGTTCTACGACGCGATTTCCACCTTCAAGATTTCGCTGCCGACGCCGATCATGTCCGGTGTACGTACGCCGACCCGCCAGTTCAGCTCCTGTGTGCTGATCGAATGCGGTGACAGCCTGGACTCGATCAACGCCACCTCCAGTGCGATTGTGAAATACGTTTCCCAACGTGCAGGCATCGGCATCAACGCCGGCCGCATCCGTGCGCTGGGTAGCCCGATCCGTGGCGGCGAAGCTTTCCACACCGGCTGTATCCCGTTCTACAAACACTTCCAGACTGCGGTGAAGTCCTGTTCACAGGGCGGCGTGCGCGGCGGTGCTGCCACATTGTTCTATCCGATGTGGCATCTGGAAGTGGAAAGCCTGCTGGTATTGAAGAATAACCGCGGCGTCGAAGGCAACCGCGTCCGTCATATGGATTACGGCGTGCAGTTGAACCGCCTGATGTATCAGCGCCTGATCAAGGGCGGCGACATCACGCTGTTCAGCCCGTCTGACGTACCTGGCCTGTACGACGCGTTCTTTGCCGATCAGGACGAGTTCGAACGTCTGTACACCCAGTACGAACAAGACAGCAGCATCCGCCAGAAGCGGGTCAAAGCGGTTGAACTGTTCTCGTTGATGATGCAGGAACGCGCCTCTACCGGCCGTATCTACATTCAGAACGTTGACCATTGCAACACCCACAGCCCGTTCGATCCGCAGATCGCGCCGGTACGTCAGTCCAACCTGTGCCTGGAAATCGCCCTGCCGACCAAGCCATTGGATGACGTGAACGACGAAAACGGCGAAATCGCGCTCTGTACGCTGTCCGCCTTCAACCTGGGTGCCATCGACAGCCTGGACGATCTGGAAGAACTGGCGACCCTGGCGGTACGCGCGCTCGACGCCCTGCTCGATTACCAGGACTACCCGATCAAGGCCGCTTACCGCGGTGCGATGGGCCGTCGTACGCTGGGTATCGGCGTGATCAACTTCGCCTATTATCTGGCGAAGAACGGCGTGCGCTATTCCGACGGCAGCGCCAACAACCTGACGCACAAGACCTTCGAAGCGATTCAGTATTACCTGCTGAAGGCCTCCAATCGTCTGGCGCAGGAACAGGGCGCCTGCCCGTGGTTCAACGAAACCACCTATGCCCAGGGCATCCTGCCGATTGATACCTACAAGAAGGATCTGGATGGTATCTGCCAGGAGCCGCTGCACTACGATTGGGAAACGCTGCGTAAGGAAATCCAGGAAACCGGCCTGCGCAACTCTACCCTGTCGGCGCTGATGCCATCGGAAACCTCTTCGCAGATTTCCAACGCCACCAACGGCATTGAACCGCCGCGCGGCCACATCAGCATCAAAGCGTCGAAAGACGGCATTCTGCGCCAGGTGGTGCCGGAATACGAACGTCTGAAGGATGCCTACGAACTGCTGTGGGAAATGCCAAGCAACGACGGTTACCTGCAGTTGGTCGGCCTGATGCAGAAGTTTATCGACCAGTCGATTTCTGCCAACACCAACTACGACCCAACCCGTTTTGCGGGCGGCAAGGTGCCAATGAAGCAGCTGTTGAAAGACCTGCTGACCACCTACAAGTTTGGTGTGAAAACCCTGTATTACCAAAACACCCGTGACGGCGCGGAAGACGTGCAGGAAGACATGCTGCCGGCCAAAAGCGCTGATGACGACTGCGAAAGCGGCGCCTGCAAAATTTAAGTTTTAACGCTAAGGGCCGAATGTTCGGCCCCTACACTGTTTTCCACGTAGGGGTCGACGTAATCCGGCCTGTCTCTGTGTGGTTTCAAAGGATTCCGGCTTATGGCTTACACCACTTTCTCTCAGAATAAAAACGATCAGCTGCTCGAGCCGATGTTCTTCGGCCAGTCGGTCAACGTGGCGCGTTTCGACCAGCAGAAACATGAAATTTTTGAAAAGCTGATCGAAAAACAGCTGTCCTTCTTCTGGCGTCCGGAAGAGGTAGACGTTTCCCGCGATCGCATTGACTATCAGGCGCTGCCGGACCACGAAAAACACATTTTCATCAGCAACCTGAAGTACCAAACGCTGCTGGACTCGATTCAGGGTCGTAGCCCGAACGTCGCGTTGCTGCCGCTGATCTCGATTCCCGAGCTGGAAACCTGGATTGAGACCTGGTCGTTCTCGGAAACCATTCATTCTCGCTCCTACACTCACATCATCCGTAACATCGTCAACGATCCGGCGCTGGTGTTTGACGATATTGTCACCAACGAAGAGATCAAAAAACGCGCGAAAGACATTTCCGGCTACTACGACGATCTGATCGAAATGACCAGCTATTACCATCTGCTGGGAGAAGGCACTCACCAGGTGAACGGCCAGAGCGTGACCGTCAGCCTGCGCGCGCTGAAAAAGCAGCTTTATCTGTGCCTGATGAGCGTTAACGCGCTGGAAGCCATTCGCTTTTACGTCAGCTTCGCCTGTTCGTTTGCGTTCGCCGAGCGCGAACTGATGGAAGGCAATGCCAAAATCATCAAGCTAATCGCCCGTGACGAAGCGCTGCACCTGACCGGCACGCAACATATGCTGAACCTGATGCGCTCCGGTGCCGATGACCCCGAGATGGCCGAAATCGCCGTTGAATGCCAGCAGCAGTGCTACGATCTGTTCGTCCTGGCGGCCCAGCAGGAAAAAGAGTGGGCGGAATACCTGTTCAGTGGCGGTTCGATGATCGGCCTGAACAAAGACATCCTGTGCCAGTACGTCGAGTACATCACCAATATCCGCATGCAGGCGGTGGGACTGGGCGCGCCGTTTAAAACCCGCTCCAACCCGATCCCGTGGATCAACGCCTGGCTGGTGTCCGACAACGTTCAGGTGGCACCGCAGGAAGTGGAAGTCAGTTCTTACCTGGTCGGCCAGATTGATTCTGAAATCAACGCCGACGACCTGAGCGACTTCGAACTGTAAGATGGCAACGCCAACCGTGACGCTGCGTACTTCCGGTATGCAGCTGGCCTGCCCAAACAGTGAACGCTGCCTGCTCGAGGTGCTGGAACTGCATGACGTACAGGTTGAATACCAATGCCGTTCCGGTTATTGCGGCGCCTGCCGTCTAAAACTGGTCAAGGGTGAAGTGGCATACCAGCAACAGCCGCTGGCGTTTATCAACGACGGCGAAATCCTGCCCTGCTGCTGTATGCCGCTGGCGGATATCGAGCTGGAAATCTAATCGGCTGGGGGCCTGAAACCGCGCCGAAGAGCAAAAGGCGGGGTTGCCCCGCCCTATGCTTTATCTGCAGCCCCATGCTGTTTGAAGTCAGTCTGGGGCTTTTATCTGCCTGCCTTGTCACACCATGGTCAAGACCAACAGTCTCCCGCACCCGCCAGCCGAACAACAGCATTACCCCACAACGAATACTCCCTATAAAATTATGATTTACAAGGGATATTTCAGTATTATCAACAATACCCTATTCGATGGTTTCCACAATCTCCAACCAGCCGTTTTTGCCGCAAACGGGCCCGCCGGCCAGCCAGCGACGCAGCATGTCCAGCGCCAGCATCGCGACCGATTCCTGGCGTAAACGCAAGCCATGGCGCGACGCGCGATAACGCACGGTTTGGCCAAAACGGCCCTGCGACGTATACAGTGCGACGCTGACCTGTTCACCCTGCATGGCGCTCACCGCCAGCGTCAACGGTGCGCCCGTCAGTTGCGCCAACGACTGCGCGCGTGCCAATAACAACGCCAGGGTTTCGCTACAGTAATCCGGCAGCAGTTCGCCGCCGGCCAGCGGAGCGCCGGCACTCTGTAACTGCAGATTGATCAACCCGGCGCTGAACTGCTCGCTTAACGCCAGTTTCAAGCCCCGTTGATGCAACTGCTCGGCGAGCAACGCCGGCAGACCAACGGTACCTTCGAAGATGGTGTTATCCCCTGCGACCTGACGCACGCGCTGCCAGGCGCTCTCCATCGCCGCACGCTGCGCAACCGGCCCGGTCAACTTGAGTTCGATTATCGGGCTGGACGAGCGATACCCCAGCACCACCTCCGGCGGCAGCGGCATGCCGTCCAGTTCGGCAGCCAGATCGCTTTCAGAAGTGCCAAAAGTGGTCAAACGCAGGCACAGAGGCGGTTCCGGTAAGCGAAACCGTTGCTGTAGACGCGGTAAAATCTGCTGTTCCACCATCACTTTAAATTCCGACGGCACGCCGGGCGTGAAGAACATCCAGCATTTGTTCAGTTGCAGCGCAAAACCACAGGCGGTGCCAACGCTGTTATCCAGCATCTCGGCATTGGCCGGGATGTGCGCCTGCTTGCGGTTGGACGCGGCCATCGGGCGTCCCCGCTCGGCAAAGAAGGCCTCCATGCGGGCGATCCATTGCGGCTGCTCAATCAGCTCAACGCCGGCCGCCCTGGCTGCCGCCAACGCGCTGAGATCGTCACTGGTCGGCCCCAGCCCGCCATTGACGATCAGCACGTCGGCAATCTGGCTACGCTCCTGCAAGGTTGCGATCAGGGAGGAGAGACTGTCCCCGACCGTTTCACGCCCAGTCATCGGCAGCCCTTGCTGAAACAGATAATCTGCCAACCAGGCAGCATTGGTATCAATAATTTGTCCATGCAGCACCTCATCACCGGTGCTGAGCATTTCAACCCTTAACATTGATCTCTCCCACATTTTCTGGTCATTCCACTATAGAAGCCTGTAAATAACTTTTCACCGTTGGAGAGGGTTTTATTGCTGCATAACGCATTTTTTTGCGCTGGCGTGCCGCCCGCCTGATCGTAACGATAACTGTACAGTATGCGTAACGCTCATTTGACACAAAATCACCGTTCAACTATCCTGCCGCACACTGAATTGATTACCTATAATTTTCCAAAATCATTGGTTGGTAGAGAAAAACGTGAAGAATCGCACTCTTGGCAGTGTTTTTATCGTGGCAGGCACCACCATTGGCGCCGGCATGCTGGCCATGCCGCTGGCAGCCGCCGGCGTCGGTTTCGGCGTCACCCTGGCTTTACTGGTCGGGCTATGGCTGTTGATGTGTTATACCGCTTTGCTGCTGGTTGAGGTTTATCAGCACGAGCAGGCCGATACGGGCCTTGGTACCCTGGCGAAGCGCTACCTGGGCGGCGGTGGACAGTGGCTGACCAGCTTCAGCATGATGTTTCTGATGTATGCCCTGACCGCGGCCTACATCAGCGGAGCGGGCGAGCTGCTGGCTGCCAGCCTCAGCCAATGGACCGCGTACAGCGTCCCGGCATCACTCGGCGTGTTGTTGTTCACCGTGGTGGCGGGCGGCGTGGTGTGCATTGGCACCCATTCCGTCGATCTGTTCAATCGCATTTTATTCAGCGCCAAAATCGTCTTTCTTATCGTCATGCTCGGTCTGATGCTGCCGAATATTCACCAAACCAATCTGATGACTTTACCGTTGGAACAAGGACTGGCGCTGTCGGCCATCCCGGTAATTTTCACCTCGTTTGGCTTCCATGGCAGCGTACCGAGCATTGTTAATTACATGGGCGGCAATATCCGCAAGCTGCGCTGGATATTTATCGTCGGCAGCGCTATCCCGCTGGTCGCCTATATCTTCTGGCAGTTGGCGACGCTGGGCAGCATCAGCTCCGATACCTTTGTCGGTATCCTGGCGCAGCAGGCGGGCTTGAACGGCTTGTTACAGGCGGTGCGTGACGTGGTAGCCACGCCGCACGTTGAGCTGGCGGTGCATCTGTTTGCCGATCTGGCGCTGGCAACCTCGTTCCTTGGGGTATCACTGGGGCTGTTCGATTTTCTGGCCGATTTGTGCAAGCGCCAGGATAATGCCCGCGGCCGCTTGCAGACCGGGTTGATCACCTTCCTGCCACCGCTGGTGTTCGCGCTGTTTTACCCGCGCGGCTTTGTGCTGGCATTGGGGTTTGCCGCCATCGCCCTGTCGGTATTGGCGCTGCTGCTGCCGTCGCTGCTGGTGTGGAAAACCCGCCGACAGCATCAGGCGCGCTACCGTGTCTGGGGGGGAACCCCGGCGCTGGCGGTGGTGTTTATCTGCGGCATCACCGTCATCGCCATTCAACTGGGCATCGCCAGCGGCATGCTGCCCGCCGTCGGCTAGAGAGAAAACCGACGTAAAAAAGGCGCGAAACCGTTCGCGCCTTGAACCGGTTCACAGCCGTTAGAAATCCAGGCTGGCGCCGAGGTACGGGCCGTCAGCCAGTACGTTGTCGCGGTGGCCGTCCTTCCCTGCCATCTCGATATAACGATAACCGGCGGTCACCGACAATGGACGGAAAACGTTCCAACGCACGCCGGCATTGGCTTCGCTATATTTGTCCACGCCGCTGGAGAGCGAGTCCGGGGCATAATACCCTTCGCCAAACAGTGCGAAATGCTCGCCCAACGGCAGCCGCAAGCCGCCGCCTACCGCGACCGCATAACCGTCATCACCGTCTTTTGGCCCAAGATACAGCGCCTTGCCACCGACCGTTGCCATCAGAGGCCCCAGCGGTAGGTTCAAGCCCAGCCCCAGCCCGGCGATATCGCCGTCATTGTCGCTGTGCGCCCAGTTGCCGCTGACCGCCAGTCCAGCCGAGGTGGTGCCAAAGCCCACGCCGAGATTGGTATAGTGTTCCCCCGCTTCGCCGGTAACGCTGATGGCATTGGCGGAGCCAGCCACAAGCAGCAAGCCTGCTGCACACGCGACTAAAGTCTTTTTCATTGTGTCCTCTTCGTCATTTTTTCATCATCAATGATGTATTAACCTGGTTTGTTGCGCTGGAGAGTGTAACCGAACGGCGGCGCCAGATGTTCGGCAGCAGGTCAAAAAATCTCTCAATCTTTCAGCAAATTGTAAATAAGTGATCCATTTCTGAACGTTATCACAACGATAACTACCGCCTATTTGCTGAGGCTGAATAATAGCGCTACAACTAATAATGACTTTGACAAAGGTCAGGGTGAGATTTTCCCTGCGCCATAGAATTGTGGACGTGAAGTCACCCGAGTATGAGCTGTCACACCTAAATGCAGTACCGTAAAGGAGCACATGATGAGCAAGAAAGGATTGACCACCGCTGCCGGCGCGCCGGTAGTAGATAACAATAATGTCATTACGGCAGGTAAACGCGGCCCGATGCTGCTTCAGGACGTCTGGTTCCTGGAAAAGCTGGCTCACTTTGATCGCGAAGTTATCCCGGAACGCCGCATGCACGCCAAGGGTTCTGGCGCTTACGGCACCTTCACCGTCACTCACGATATCAGCCAATACACACGCGCCAAGCTGTTCTCTGACGTTGGCAAAAAAACCGAGATGTTTGTTCGATTCTCCACCGTTGCCGGCGAACGCGGCGCAGCGGATGCCGAACGTGACATTCGCGGCTTTGCCATGAAATTTTACACCGAAGAAGGCAACTGGGATCTGGTCGGCAACGACACGCCGGTGTTTTATCTGCGCGATCCGCTGAAGTTCCCGGATCTCAACCACGTGGTCAAGCGCGATCCCCGCACCAACCTGCGCAATCCGGTGTACAAATGGGACTTCTTCTCGCACCTGCCGGAATCACTGCACCAGTTGACCATCGACTTCAGCGATCGTGGCATTCCCAAATCCTATCGCCATATGCACGGCTTTGGCAGCCATACCTATAGCTTTATCAACGCCGACAACCAGCGTTTCTGGGTAAAATTCCACTTCCGCTGCCAGCAGGGTATTGAAAACCTGATGGATGATGAAGCAGAAGCGATCATTGCCAAGGATCGCGAAAGCTCGCAGCGCGATCTGTTCGACGCCATCGAACGCGGCGACTTCCCACGCTGGAATCTGCAGGTGCAGATCATGCCGGAGCATCAGGCCTCGCAAACTCCTTATAACCCGTTCGATCTGACCAAAGTCTGGCCGCACGCCGACTTCCCGTTGATTGACGTCGGCTACTTCGAACTGAACCGCAACCCGGATAACTATTTCTCGGAAGTGGAGCAAGTGGCCATGAACCCGGCCAATGTGGTGCCCGGCGTCAGCTTCTCGCCGGACAAAATGTTGCAGGGACGTTTATTCTCTTATGGCGATGCGCACCGCTATCGCCTGGGCGTAAACCACCATCAGATCCCGGTAAATGGTGCCAAATGCCCGTTCCACAACTACCACCGCGATGGTGCGATGCGTGTGGACGGCAACAGCGGCAATGGCCCAACCTACGAGCCGAACAGTTTCGGTCTGTTCCAGGAGCAACCGGACTTTAGCGAACCACCATTAAGCATCGAGGGCGCCGCCGATCATTGGAATCATCGTGAAGATGATGATTACTACAGCCAACCGCGCGCGCTGTTCGAACTGCTGACGGAAGAAGAACACCAGCGTATGTTTAACCGCATCGCCGGTGAGCTGTCGCAGGTGCCGGAAGCGATCCAGCGCCGCCAGATAGCGCTGTTCACCAAGGTTCATCCGGCATACGGCGCCGGCGTCGCCAAGGCGTTGGGCATCCAATAAGCGTCATCTTGGCAGGGGTGTCACACACCCCTGCGTTTCAAGGCGACGCTACTGCCGCACCGATTGCGCCGCCCACTCCTGTACCTGCCGTCGAGCCACCTTGATTCCGCCGTTTTTCAACGCTGCCGGCAAACGTAGCAACGCCACCGGCCGTTGGAAGTTGGCCAATCGCGCCTGCGACCAGGCCAGCAAGGCGTCCAGCGTCAGCTCTCCCTCCGCCTCGACCACCGCCACCGGCCGCTGTCCGAATTCGGCATCGTCGACCGGTACCACAAACACCTGTGAAATCTGCGGGTGCTCGGCAAATATCCGCTCCACGTCTTCGGGTTGTACGCCTTCGCCACCGCAAAAGAACAGATTGTCCAAGCGGCCAAGGATACGCAGTTCGCCCTGTTCCATCACCCCGCGATCGCGCGTATGAAACCAGCCTTGCCGGTCAACCAGTGGGTGCAGCGCACCGTTGCGCCAATAGCCCAATGCCAGGCTTTGCGCGCGGATCCACACTTCGCCCTCTACCAGCCTGATCTCACGCCCGATGAGCGGCAGACCGACGCCCGGCAGCGCATCGGCGCGCTTGGCGCACACGGTCGACGCCAGTTCCGTCAGGCCGTAGCCACACCAACAGCGAATGCCCGCCGCTTCGGCCTGTTCGGTCAGCGGCACCGGGATCATCGCACCGCCAAGCAGCACTTCCTTTAGCGAATGCGTTGTCTGCGACTGGCTGAGCAAACGCCAAAGCTGCGTGGGCACCAGCGACGCATGGCTACAACCGTCCAACGCCTCGCTCAACGGCTGCATATTGCGTACCGCCAACCGTGCGCCTACCGCCAGCCAGCGCCAGACAATGCCCTGGCCGGAAACGTGGAACAGCGGCAGTGAAAGCAGCCAGCAGTCCTGCGGTTGAAAGTCCATCAGCTGCAATACGCCGGCGGCGCTGGCCAAATGGCCGGCAAAGCTGTGCGCTGCGGCTTTGGGCATACCGCTGGAACCGGACGTCAGCGTCAGGGTCGCCAAACGCTGGCTGTCCCAGTGCGGGATTGTCGGCAGCCGTTGGCGGGTAGCCGGCGGCGTCAGCGTCTTTATCCCCGCAGGCAGTGCCGGCAGCCCCTCCGGGCCGAAGGCAAACTGCACGTCCAGTTGCGGCAATAATACGTTAAGCAGCGGCGTTGGCAGGGCCGGATTGAGCGGCAGCAACCGCGCGCCGCATTGCAGTAACGCCAGATAGGCCAGTAATAGCGGATAGCCGTTTTTGCCGCACAGCGCTACGCCGCAGCCGGGCATTACCCCCTGAAACTGGAAATCCGCTGCCAGCGCATCAATGCGCGATTGCAGCGCCTGCCAGCTGACGCTTTGCCTGCCGACAATCAGCGCCGTGTCCTGTGCACGCTGGGCGGCCCAGTAACGCCAGGGCCAGTCGCTCAACGGCGCCATAGGCACTCCAATGTATCGACGTCCAGCAGCGGCAAATCACTTCCCGGCCAGGCACGCAGCAACTGCGCCTGCATCAGGTTCAGCGTATCGAGCCCCGGCACGGTATCCGGCGTCAGCCAATGCGCGATGCGCGCCAATTGGCTTAGACCCAGGCTGGACTCGATGCTGGAACTGATCACCGCGGTCAATCCGGCCTGCTGCGCCTGCCGCACCAGTTGCCGGCAGCGCGTCAGACTACCGGTCAGCATCGGTTTTATTACGATGGCCGCCACGCCCGGCTCGGCCCGTACCGCAAACCCCGGCTCGCGCACGCTTTCGTCCCAGGCAATGGCGATGCCGGTTTCCTCGGCGAAGGCGCGTGATTCATCGGGAGTTTTGCAGGGTTCTTCGAGAAAGGCGATGCGATCGCGCCACGCCGGATTAACGTACCTGGCAAAACCGTCGGCTTTGGCACGCGTCCAACTGCGGTTGGCGTCCAGCCGCAAACGCAGATCGGGCAACGCCTCCAGCAGCACATTGACTATCATGCCATCGCGCACCGCTTCATACAGCCCGACCTTGATCTTGGCGATCTTGTCACCCGGCAGCGCATCGAGTAGTGCAAACAGCGCGTCCGGATCGCCGGTACACAGTGGCGCAGTACGGTAGTCCGCCGCCAACGGCAGGCGTTGATCCAGCTCCGCCAGCGCGCAGCTGATGCCAAACGCCACCGACGGCAGCGCATCCTCATCCGGCTGCGCCCCGGCCAGCCAGTGCGTTAACCATGCCTGCGTCGCCTGCTGCGCCTGATCCAGCGTTTCGCTGCTGAACTCAGGCAGCGGCGCAATTTCGCCCCAACCGTGCCGTTCGCCCTGTTGCAGATGTACCAGCAAGCCGTCGCGCGTTTTCAACCGCTGGTGGCGCAACACTACGCCCGCCTCCATTGGCAGGCTGTAGCGATAGACGGCGGCGTTACGCAGTGAGGCCGTCATTACGGATTACGCTTGAATTTACTGAAGTCAGGCTGGCGTTTTTCGTTAAACGCATTGCGCCCTTCCTGGCCTTCATCGGTCATGTAGAACAGCATGGTGGCGTTGCCGGCCAGTTCTTGCAGTCCCGCCTGGCCGTCGCAGTCGGCGTTCAGCGCCGCCTTCAGGCAACGCAGCGCCATCGGGCTGTTTTGCAGCATTTCACGGCACCAGCGCACGGTCTCTTTTTCCAGTTCCGCCAACGGCACCACGGTGTTGACCAGCCCCATGTCCAGCGCGGCGGCGGCGTCGTATTGACGGCACAGGAACCAGATTTCACGCGCTTTCTTCTGGCCGACGATGCGCGCCATATAAGACGCCCCCCAGCCACCGTCAAACGAACCGACTTTCGGTCCGGTTTGGCCAAAGATGGCGTTGTCGGCGGCAATGGTCAGGTCGCACATCATATGCAGCACGTGGCCACCACCGATCGAATAGCCAGCCACCATCGCCACGACAGGTTTCGGACAGGTGCGAATCTGGCGTTGGAAATCCAGGACGTTGAGGTGATGTACACCGCTGGCATCTTTATAACCGCCGTAATCGCCGCGAACTTTCTGATCGCCACCGGAACAGAAAGCCTTATCGCCAGCGCCGGTCAGGATAATGGTGCCAATGCCATCGTCGTAACGCGCATTGCTCAGCGCATCGATCATCTCTTTTACCGTTTGCGGGCGGAAAGCATTGCGCACCTGCGGGCGGTTAATAGTGATTTTGGCAATGCCGTCGGCGGATTTGTGATACAGGATATCGTCGAAATCACCGCTGCAGTCTTGCCAGTCAATGGCCGCGTAAAGCTGTTGTTCTGTCGGATAAAGCATGTTCGGTTCCTTAACCTGGGTTAACGAGAAAATCATAAAGCTGTTCGGCAAAATGTTGCGGGTTGGCCAGATGCGCGTTGTGGCCGGCGTGTTCAATGACGCGTAACGGCAAACCGGCATCGCACGTCAACCGTTGGAATTTGCCATCGTCGGCACCGCACAACACGCATAATGGCAGGGTCAACTGCCGTAACAGCGGGACAAGATAAGGCTGACGACCAAGCGAAGTTGCTTCCAGCATCGCCGCCACCGCCGGGCCGTGGTTTGCCGCACGCGCGTCGATCAGCGACGCGCGGTGCACCTCGCTCATTTCCCGAAACACCGGCTGTTGATACCAATCGGCCAGCACCTGTCTGATCGGTTGATGGCGAAAGCGTGCAGCCCAGTCGGCATCATGCGCCCGACGCTGGTCGCGCAGCGCCGGATCGGCCAGCCCCGGATTGCCGCCTTCGATCACCACGCCCTGCAAACCATGGCTAGCGCCGAGACAGGCGTGGTACATGGCAATACGGCCGCCAAGCGAGTAGCCCACCAGCCAGTATCGTTCAATGCCGTGCCGTTGCAGGGTGGCGACGATCTGCCGGCTGACATCGGCAAAGTCATCACAACGCTGCGTAACCGACTCGCCATGGCCGGGCAGATCAATCGCCAGCGACGGCCATTGCGGGCAACGCGAAGCAATTACCCGCCATTCGTTATTATTGCCGAGCAGGCCATGCAACCACACCAGCCAGGGCCGATCGCCGCTGCCCTGCTGCAATACGCGCGCGGCCAGCATCAGCACGCCGCCATTTGCTGAACCAGCTGTTGCAACGTTTCCGCGCCGTCGGCCGGCGGCACCTGCAATTCAATCAGAGTAGCCCCGCTGTGGCGCCAGCCTTGCTCGACCGCCTGTTGCAGCTGACCCCAGTTTTCCGCCAGCGCATAATTGAGCTGGAACATCGCCGCCGCATGGCTGAACTCCAGATTCTGCGGCATACAGTAATAGCGGTTGCGTTCGGCTTCCGGCGTCGGCAACAGCGAGAAGATTTGCCCGCCGTTATTATTCACCACGATCAGCACCGTCGGCGCCGAACACTGGCGCAACAGCGCCAGCGAATTCAGATCGTACAGCGCCGACAGATCGCCGACGATAGCCAGCATCGGTTTGGCGGTAGCGCGCTGGACGCCGGCGGCGGTAGCAATCAGCCCATCAATGCCGCTGGCGCCGCGATTGCCGAACACCGGATAACCGGGCGGCAACTGGCTCAGCGCGTCGACCAGCCGTACAATCAGGCTATTGCCGAGAAATAGCAGGCCGTTTTCCGCCAGCAGTTCCGGCAGGCGGTGTGCTACCTGCGCCTCTCCGAACCGGTTCACCAGATAGCCGGCGGCTGCATCGAGCGCGTCGTCTGCCAGCGCCGCCAGCTCTCCGGCCCATGGCGAGCGCGGCTGTGCCGGGTGCAGATCCAGCCATTCGCCTACCCTGGCACGAATGCGACGGCCGCGGTGATGTGCCGGGTCGCGTCGGCCGGGCAAATCGTCAATCAGCCAGTACTCCTCCGGCCGGCACTGCTCTTGCCACTGCAACAGGCGTTTGCCGGTCAGGCTGCTGCCAAACTGAATCACCAGTTGGGCGTTGTCCAACAGATGCTGCGCCTGCGGCTGTGCCAACCACAGGTCGGCGCACGGCAGCGGTTGGCCGGTCTGAGACAATACGTCGCCGATCAACGGCCAGCCCAGCATGCCGGCCCATTCTGCCAGTTGCAGCCCCTCTTCAGCGCTCATGCGCCCGGCCACCACCACACCGCGTTTCTGCCGCCAGAAGAACCAGTCTGGCTGCTTTTGTGGTTGATGCAGATCACGTTGGCGCAGCCACGGGTGGCTGTCATGCCACCATTCGCCCAGCGCATCCGACCAGTCGGCATATTGCCGCTGGTCACCGCCGTACAGCGGCTCGGCAAACGGACAGTTGATGTGCAACGCGCCATGCAGCAACTGCGCCATGGCGCTGTCGACGGTGGAAACCAGCCAACTGGCGGGAATATCCGGCGTCGGACGCGGCAGCTCGATGCTCTGCGCCGGATGGCTGGCATACAAACCGTTTTGTCGGATCGCCTGATTGGCACCGCAGTCGATCAGTTCGGGTGGACGATCGGCGGTCAAAAATACCAGCCGTTCGCCGGTCAACCCGGCTTCTATCAGCGCAGGATAAAGGTTGGCCGCCGCGGTACCCGAAGTGACGATTGCCGCCACCGGCTCACCGGTGGCTTTTGCCAGGCCGAGCGCCAAATGGCCCAGCCCGCGTTCATCAAAATGCGTGTGGCAAATAAAAGACTTATTCGCGGCCGCCGCCAGCGTCAACGGCGTTGAGCGCGATCCCGGGGCGATACAGACGTGCCGCACCCCGTGGCGAGCCAGCGCTTCCAACAACAACGCCGCCCAGCGGCGATTAAAAACACTTGTCGACATAGTTCGCTCACACGTCAAAAAAGAGGCTCGGCTTTGGCAACGTTAAACCATGCCGCTTCACCGAAGTTATTAGCCTGAATTATATAAGTAGTTATCAAGGTAACTATTGCGCCAGCGCAAGAACGCCGTTTATCTCTGTAGAGCGATAAATGCACGTTACCGCTGCCGATCAATTTCAGCGTAAACAATAGTTTGTTTTTAAACAAAAAATAAACAAGATAGGCTCATTTATATTACAAAATAGTAAAGTAAATTAACACGGGCGTGATCATGGCGACTGCGCTCATCCCAGACTTTCAGGCTGCAACAGCGAACGCAGGCTCGCGGCCTTGTTTTCGATTTCCAACCACTCTTCGGCAGGATCCGACCCGCTGACAATGCCCGCGCCGGCGTACAATTGCAGCTGATGGTGATCTATTTGACAGGAGCGCAACGCCACGCAGAATTCTGACTGCGCCAAGGAGAGATAGCCGGCCGATCCGGCGTACCAGCCACGGGAAACAGGCTCATGCGCCACGATAAACGCGCGCGCCGCCTGGCGCGGCAAACCGGCGACCGCCGCCGTAGGCTGTAAACGCGTCAAGCAGTCGGCATCGTCCGCCGCATGCAGTTGCCCTTCAATACGCCGCCGTAAATGCTGCACCTTGCGCAAGCGCACCACGTCCGGCGGCAGTACGTCTACCGCCCGGGCGCCGCCTTGCAGGCGCTGGCAAATATCGTCAACCACCAGCAGGTTTTCATGCTGATTTTTGGCATCGCCCAATAACCACTGAGCCAGCAGACTGGCCTGCTGGTCGTCCTGATGACTGGCAACGGTACCGGCCAGCGCTTCGGTCAGCAACCGCACCCCACGCCGCAGGTACAGTCGCTCCGGGCTGGATCCCAAAAACGCCGAATCGGCGGCAAAGCGCATCATGAAATGGTAGCAGTGGTGATTGACCTGGCGACTGGCGGCCATCAGCGCCGGTGCCGACAACGGCTGTGCCAGCGTCAGACGGGTATTGCGTGCCAACACCACTTTGTCCATTTGCTGGCGTTCAACGGCGTTCAATGCCTGTTGCAGCATGCTTTCCCAACCGCTGAAGTCCGGCCGGTGACATGCCTCCTGCACCTCAACCTGCAATGGCATAATGGGCAATGCCGCCCGTAGCGACGTCAACACCGTGATGGCCGCCTGCGCGTCCTGGTCCAACGCCACATCAGAAAACAGGTTCAACGTCAGTTCGGTACGGTTGTCGCGGGTCAGAATTTCCAGTCGTGGTAAAACCAGCATGGCGCTGGCGTCAAAACCATTCAGCCCCCACAGCCGCGCCTGCGGATGACGCTGCAAAAACGCCTGCGCCGTTATCGGGTCGGTAAATTGGCGCAGCGCACCGCACACGGCCGCTTCTTCATGTTGTTCACGATGACGCCAGTAAAATTGTGGAAAGCACGGCTGTGCCGCCAGCCACTCCAGCAGGCTACCACTCAGCCGTTGTGGAACAGGTAAGGAAAATTGCCGAAAACCGGGCTCTGAGGGCAAATTCTGTTCAAGCTGCTGACGTAACCGCCGCAGCAACGCTGAAAGTTGTTCCACCATTACCTCATTAACCAAACGCAATGTAAGGAATTATACGGTAAATCCCTCCGCGCGGGCGGAAAAATCCTGATTGCCAGTGCGTTCATTCCTGACGCAATTGATTATAAAATCTAAAGTTTTAGCGCAAAAAAACACCAGACTGGTATTCTGCGACTATACTGAATTGGCATGTTCCTGCCCGCAGCGAGCTCTCACCAGATCTTACTGGTGCTGAAATCAGGATGCTCGCTCTCTCCCAGCGGCGATCACCGGCTGTCCTTTGGGTCAGATGTAAGGAGCTTTTGTGTGAAAGAAAAACTAATCAATTGGTTAAATAATCGACAAAAAGGTAAAAAACGTCAATCCTCCGTGAGTCGGCCCCCCACGGCAGCGCCGAACAACCACGCCGGCAATATCAAGGCAGAACTGTTTTCCGTCGATCAAATGGAGCGTTACGGCCAGCGACTGGCGCGTTCGCACAAGCTGGCGACGCGCAAGTCCCCCTACTATCTGTTGAAACGGCTGGACGATAACGAGCGGGTACTGGCCGAGAGCTGCCACCAGCTCAGCAACGGCAAAAAGACCAGTATGACCCCGGCCGGTGAATGGTTGCTGGATAACTATTATCTGATCGAAGAGCAGATCCGCGTGGTACGCCATCATTTGCCAAAAAACTTTGGTCGTGGGCTGCCACAGTTAGCCGCACCACACTACTGCCCGCGGATTTATGATGTCGCCACCGAGGCTATCGCCCACGGCGACGGGCGGTGGGACGCAGAAACCCTGACGCGTTATATCGCCGCTTATCAAAAAGAAGCCAATCTGACGCTTGGCGAGCTGTGGGCGCTGCCGGGCATGTTGCGTCTGGCATTGATTGAGAATCTGCGCCGCGTCGCGGTTGAAGTGGCACAGGCGCAGCAGGAACGTAACCTGGCCGACAGTTGGGTAAATAAAATGCAGGAAGCGGCGGAAAACGATCCCGCCAACCTGATCGTGGTGATCGCCGATATGGCACGCTCCAACCCGCCTCGCACCAGCGCCTTTGTGGCTGAACTGGTGCGACGCCTGCAAGGCCACGGCACCATGCTGGCGCTGCCGTTGACCTGGGTTGAACAGCGTCTGGCGGAAGTCAGCCTGACCTCCGATGAATTGATCCACCGTTTCAACCAGCAACTGGCGGTCAGTCAGCTGTCGGTCAGCAACAGTATTTCGGGACTGCGTCAACTGAGCGAAATGGACTGGGCCGAATTTGTTGAAACCATGAGCCAGGTCGATCAAACCCTGCGCCAAGATCCGGCCGGCGTCTATCCGATCATGCATTTTGACACCCGCGACCAGTACCGCCACGTGATTGAAATGCTGGCGCGGCATTGCGCGCACACTGAAGTAGAAGTGGCACGGCATGTATTGAACATGGCGCAAGTCGCGGCTGAAGACCCCACCCGCGATCCGCGCAGTCACCATATCGGCTATTTCCTGATTGACGACGGCAGGCCAGAACTGGAACAACAACTCGAGGTACGTCTCGGCCGCATTACCCGTCTGCGCCACGCGCTGAACCAGGCGCCGCTCCTATCCTGGCTCGGCAGTCTGAGCCTGCTGACCACCGCCTGCTGCGCCGTGCTGTTACGACACAGCCATAACAGCGGCGTCGGTTGGCTGGGGCTGACGTTGCTGCTGGTGCCGTTGGCCATCGTCATCAGTCAGTTTGTACTGAACGTGCTGAGCGAGGTAACCACCCGCAGTCGAGCGCCGCAACCGCTGCCGAGGCTCGACTTTTCCTGCGGTATCCCCGCCGAGTTCCGCACGCTGGTGGTCATTCCGACGCTGATCGGCAGCAAAGACGCCATTGACAAGTTGGTCAACGCCCTCGAGGTCTGTTATCTGGGCAACGCGATGAAGCATCTGCACTTTGCCTTGCTCACCGACTTTCACGATCACCAGCAGGCCCGACACCCGCAAGACGAGCAGTTGCTGAATTATGCGCGCCAACAGATAACCGCCTTGAACGCCCGCTATGCCAACGAAGGTCCGAGTCATTTCTTTTTATTCCACCGCGATCGCCAATGGAATCAGCAGCAAGGCGTGTGGATGGGCTATGAACGCAAACGCGGCAAATTGAACGCGCTGAATGACTGGCTGCGCAACCGCGACAATGCGTTCAGCGTGCAGATAGGCGAAGGCAAAGAGGTGCTGAAAAACGTCAAGTACGTGATTACCCTCGACAGCGACACCGTTATGCCGCGCGACTGCGCGCACCAGTTGATCGCCGCCATGGCGCACCCGCTCAACCAGCCGCAGTATGACGTCAGCCAGCAGCGGGTGGTGGAGGGCTACGCCATTCTGCAACCACGCATGGCAGAGGAGATCCCCCGTTACGGTCAGGGACGGTATGCCGCGCTGTGCAGCAGCATCCCCGGCAACGATCCTTACACCCTGATGGCGTCAGATATCTATCAGGATCTGTTCGGTGAAGGCTCGTTCGTCGGCAAGGGCATTTATGACGTCGATGTGTTTTCCCACAGCCTGAAAGGCACCTGTCCAGAAAACCTGGTGCTAAGCCACGACCTGCTCGAGGGATGCTACGCCCGCTCCGGCCTGCTAAGCGATGTGCTGCTGTATGAGCAGTATCCAAGCAACTACCTGGTCGACGTCGCACGACGCTCGCGCTGGATCCGCGGCGACTGGCAATTAGTCAACTGGCTACTGCCGCGCGTCGCCACCGAAGGCGGTACGCGGGTCGCCAATCCGCTTAGCGCGCTGTCGCGCTGGAAACTGTTCGACAACCTGCGCCGCAGCCTGGTGGCACCCAGCCTGCTGATTTTGCTGTTCTGCGGCTTTGTCTGGCTGCCGGACACCCGCTACTGGCTGGCGGTATTTTTGCTGATTCTACTGTTGCCGACCGCATTGGCGCTGTTACAGGACGTCATGCGTAAACCGGCACGCCGACCGATGCTGCAACATGGGCGCCTGGCATTGCAAGGTGCGCTACGCCGGCTGTCGCAGGTCGGCTTGCGCCTGGCGACGCTACCGCATGAAACCGCCTACAGCCTGCAGGCCATTGGCATCACCCTGTGGCGCTTGCTGGTCAGCCGGCGCAAGCTGCAGGAGTGGACCAGTTTTGACCAGACGCAGACCCGATTGCGGGTTACCTGGGAGAACGTCTACCGCACCATGTGGTTCAACCCGTTCGCCGGGCTGCTGCTGTTGACGCTCAGCACGCTGTATAACCCGATGGCGCTGCTGATTAGCGTACCGTTCGCCGCACTGTGGCTGGCGGCGCCCTACCTGCTGTATTTCCTCAGTCAAACGCCGCAGCGCAGCAAAACCGCGCTGGATCCGCAACAGCGCCGTTTCCTGCGCCGCACCAGCCGTGAAACCTGGGCGTTTTTCGCCACCTTTGTCAATCAACAGGAAAACTGGCTACCGCCGGACAATTTTCAGGAAACACCAGAGCCGGTGGTGGCGCACCGCACCTCTCCAACCAATATCGGCCTGTCGCTGCTGGCCAACCTGACCGCCTATGACTTCGGCTATCTGACGCTGAGCGCCGCGCTGCAACGCACCGAACTGACGTTGAACACGCTGGATCGCATGGAGCATTATCGCGGTCATCTCTACAACTGGTATGACACCCGCACGCTGGAACCCTTGAACCCGCGCTATGTGTCGAGCGTCGACAGCGGCAACCTGGCGGGCCATTTGCTGACGCTGAGCGCCGGACTGCCGGCATTGATGCACCAGCCGGTCATCGATCCACAGCGCGTGTTGAACGGGCTGGAGGACACGCTCGAACTGCTGGAGTTGCAATGGGCCGACGCGGCGCCGAAGGCGTTGCATAAACTGCGTAAACATTGGCAACAGGCGCACCATGCCCACCCCGCCGCGCTGTTCGGCGAACTGAATGCGATGCGTCATGCCTGCAACAGTTTGCAGGAAGCGGCGCTGGGCCATGACGAAGACACCCGGCGCTGGGCCGGCGCGCTGCATCAGCAGCTTAACGATCTGTGCAGCGAATGGGCGCAGTGGTTCAGTTGGCTGAGCGACAGCATGCCAGAACTGGAGCAGCTCCCCAGTCTGCACTGGCTGGCCAACCCGCCACGGCAGTTAACCCTGTCAGCGGAACAGCAAACCCAGTTGGCGACCGCCAGCGCATTGGCCAGCCAGCGGCTGAGTCAATTGCTGCAGTTGCAGCAGCGGTTGGAACAGATGGCGCAGATGGACTTCCATTTCCTGTACGACACCGCCACGCACTTGCTGACCGTCGGATTCAATTGCGATCTCAATCGCGCCGACAGCGGCAAATACGATCTGTTGGCGTCGGAGATCCGTCTGACCAATTACGTTGCCATCGCCACCAATCAGTTGCCACAGCGCAGCTGGTTTGCCCTGGGGCGCCTGTTCACGCTGATCGACAACGAACCGGCGCTGATGTCGTGGAGCGGATCGATGTTCGAATACCTGATGCCGCAGTTGGTGATGCCAGCCTATCCCGACACCCTGCTGGTACAAATGTGTCGCACCGCGGTAGAACGGCAAATCGCCTGGGGCAAGGAGCGTGGCGTACCCTGGGGCATTTCCGAATCGGGCTATTTTGGCTTTGACGCCCAGCAAAACTATCAGTATCACGCCTTTGGCGTTCCGGGACTCGGCCTGCGGCGTGGTTTGGGCGACGATATGGTGATTGCGCCCTATGCCACCCTGATGGCGTTGATCGTCGATCCCGACAGCGCTTGCAACAACCTGCTGACGCTGGAAAAGAACGGTGCCAAAGGGCGTTACGGCTTTTACGAAGCGCTCGATTACACCACCTCGCGCCTGAGTCGCGGTCAGCTGTACGTGATTATTCGTTCTTATATGGCGCACCATCAGGGAATGGGGTTGCTGGCGTTGTCACACCTGCTGCTGGACGCGCCCATGGTGCAACGTTTCGCGCAGTATCCTGCCTTCCAGGCCACCCGTTTGCTGTTGCAAGAGCGGGTGCCGGACGCCGTCGAGCTGTACAGTACCCGCCGACACTTTGAAACTCACGAGGGAACGCTCAAACCGGCCAGTTTTAGCGCGCGCGAATTCAGCCGTGTCGACTCGCCGATCCCCGAAGTGCAGCTGTTGTCCAACGCCAACTATCATCTGATGCTGACACAGGCCGGCGGCAGCTACAGCCGCTGGCAAAATCTGGCACTGACCCGCTGGCGCGAAGACGGCACGCGCGATAACTGGGGCGCCTTCTGCTACCTGCGTGACACCCAAAGCGGCGAAGTCTGGAGCAATACCTGGCAACCGATCGGCGGCGCGGCAAAAAACTATCGCGCGGTATTCAACGACGCCGGGGCAGAGTTTCAGCGCAGCCAGGGTTCCTTGCAGATTAAAACGCAAGTGGTGGTGTCACCGGAAGATGACATCGAACTGCGTCGTCTGACGCTGATCAACCGCGGTAAGCAGACGCGCACGCTGGAAGTCACCACCTATGCCGAGGTGGTATTGGCCCCGGCCAATAACGATTTGGCGCATCCGGCGTTCAGCAATCTGTTTGTGCAAACCGAACTGCTGCCGGAGCAGGAGGCTATCCTGTGCCACCGTCGCCCACGCGAGCCGAAAGACAAATCGCCGTGGCTGCTGCATATGATGACGGTACAGGGTCAAGGCAGCCAGACGTCGTTCGAAACCGACCGCGCCAAATTCCTTGGTCGCGGCCGTTCGCCGGCCAGCCCGCAGGTGATGCACCAGAGCGAACCGCTGAGCAACACCGCCGGCCCGGTGATCGACCCGATTATCGCCATCCGCCAGCGGGTGCAACTGGAACCGAACGTGCCGCTGACGCTGGATATTTTCTACGGTGTGTGTGAAGACCGCGCCGCCAGCCTGGCGATGCTGGAAAAATACCGCGACCGCCATCTGGCCGATCGTATCTTCGAGCTGGCCTGGTCACACAGCCAGGTGGTGCTGCGCCAGATCAATGCCAACGAAGAAGACGCCAATCTGTTCAATCGGCTGGCCAGCGCGGTGATCTTCCCGACGCAGGAAATGCGCGCCGCCAGCGGTGACATCATCAACAATCGGCGCGGGCAATCCGGCCTGTGGGGCCATTCGATCTCTGGCGATCTGCCTATCGTGCTGCTGACGGTAACCGACAGCGACAATATCGGTCTGGTGCAGCAATTGGTGCAGGCGCACAACTACTGGCGGCTGAAGGGGCTGCGGGTGGATCTGGTGATCCTCAACGAAGATGCCGGAGGTTATCGTCAGGAGCTGCAAAACCAGATAATGGGGTTGATCGCCGCCGGACTGGAGCCACAAACCGATAAACCGGGCGGTATTTTTGTACGTACCAGCGAGCATATGTCGCAAGAGGATCGCACCTTGCTGTTCAGCGTGGCGTGCGTGTATCTCGACGATCGTCGCGGCGGGTTGACCGAACAACTCAACCAGCGACTGCAAATGCCACAGACTTTGCAACAACCGCTGAGTCCCACTGATGCCTCCGCCACACTGACGCTGGAAGAGCAACCGCAACGTAATCTGCATACCCCGCAATTACCGTCGTTCAACGATTTGCAATTCTTTAACGGGCTCGGCGGCTTCTCGCAGGATGGCCGCGAATACCTGATCGCAATGAATGAAAGCAAGGTTACTCCGGCTCCCTGGTGCAATGTGATCGCCAACCCGATGTTTGGCACGGTGATTTCAGAAAGCGGCCAGGCGTATACCTGGTATGAAAATGCCCATGAATATCGATTGACGCCATGGGATAACGATCCGGTTGGCGATCGCAGCGGCGAAGCATTTTACCTGCGCGACGAAGAGAGCGGTCACCTGTGGTCGCCAACCCCCCTGCCCGCCGGCGGCCGCGGCCATTACCTGACGCGTCACGGCTTTGGCTACAGCGTGTTCGAACACCGTGAAACCGGCATCGACAGCCAGCTGAGCGTACTGGTGGCCAAGGATGCGCCGGTAAAACTGTTCCTGTTGACGCTGACCAACAATTCCGGCCGTACGCGCAAACTGTCCGCCACCGGCTATATGGAATGGGTGCTCGGCGACCTGCGGCAAAAATCCGCCATGCATCTGGTGACCCGCGGCCTCGAGCTGGAAAATGGCCTGGGGATCCTGGCCACCAACCACTACGGCAGCAGCGGTTCCGAGCGCACCGCCTTCTTCGGCGTCACCGGCGCGCACTGCTCGATTACCGGCGATCGGCGAGAATTTATCGGCCGTAACGGCTCGCTGGCCGATCCGGCGGTGCTGAAACTGCGCCGACTGTCCGGCAAGGTCGGTGCCGGGCTGGATCCGTGCGGCGCGGTACAGTCAGCGATCGGCCTGATCGACGGCGATCAGCGCAGCTTTGTGTTTGTGCTCGGGCTGGGGCAAAACGCCGACGAAGCGGACAGCCTGCTGCGCCGTTACCTGCATGAGGATGCGCTGCAAGAGCAATTGCAACAGGTTCAGCAGCACTGGAGGCAGTTGCTGGGCAAAGTGCAGATCCACACCCCGCATCCGGCGGTCAACCTGCTGGCCAATGGCTGGTTGCTGTATCAGACCCTGTCATGCCGTATTCAGGCCCGCAGCGGCTATTACCAATCCGGCGGCGCATTCGGCTTCCGCGATCAGCTGCAAGATACGCTGGCGTTGAGCCATGCCATGCCGCAGCGCATGCGTGAACAGATTCTACTGTGCGCTTCGCGACAGTTTATCGAGGGTGACGTGCAGCACTGGTGGCACCCGCCACAGGGCAACGGGGTGCGCACCCGCTGTTCCGACGATTATCTGTGGTTGCCGCTGGCCATCTGCCATTATCTCGATACCACGCAAGACGATGACATTCTGGAAGAACAGATCGGTTATCTGCAGGCTCGCCAACTGGCGCCGGGCGAAGAGTCCGCGTATGAACAGCCGACCGCCAGCAGCGAAAAGGAAACGCTGTATCAACACGGCGCGCGGGCCTTGAAGCACGGCCTGACCTTTGGCGAGCACGGCCTGCCGCTGATGGGGGCCGGCGACTGGAACGACGGCATGAATATGGTCGGGCTGGAGGGACGCGGGGAAAGCGTCTGGCTGGGCTTCTTCCTGTTCCATATTTTGCAGCGCTACGGCAAGCTGGCGGAACGGCGCAACGATCGGCAACTGGCAACCCTGTGTCGTGAGCAGGCGGAAACGCTGAAGAAAAACCTGCACAGTCACGCCTGGGACGGTGAATGGTATCGCCGTGGCTATTTCGACAGCGGGGAACCGCTCGGTTCGCATTCAGCGAGCGAATGTAAAATCGATGCCATTGCCCAGAGCTGGTCGATCCTGTCGGGAGGCGGTGAGCCGACGCGCAGCCAGCAGGCGATGCAGTCACTCGACCGGCATCTGGTTGATACAGAGGCCGGGTTGATAAAACTGCTGACGCCGCCGTTCGACGGCAACGGACCCAACCCCGGCTACATTCGCGGTTACCTGCCAGGCGTGCGTGAAAACGGTGGCCAGTACACACACGGCGCGGTGTGGGCGGTGATGGCATTTGCCGAAATGGGCAACGTCGAACGCGCATGGGAACTGATGGCCCTGATTAACCCAATCAACCACAGTCTCGACAGCGCCGCCGCCGAACGTTACAAGGTAGAGCCATATGTGGTAACCGCCGACATTTATGCCGTCGAACCCCACGTCGGTCGCGGCGGTTGGAGCTGGTATACCGGCTCCGCCGGCTGGATGTACCGGCTGATCGTCGAATCATTGCTCGGTCTGAAACGCTGCGGCAATGCACTGAGCATCGACACGCGTCTGCCCGCCGACTGGCCCAGCGTGACCATTGATTATCGGGAAGGCAACGGTGAGTATCACATCACGCTAAGCCAGGGCGACGCTGAAACGCAGGTGATAGTCGACGGTGAGCGACAGCCCGATGCGACCATCCCGCTCAGCGACGATGGCGCACGCCATCAGGTGGAGGTCAAACTGGGCAGCGCGCAAAAGGGCGGGCAACGGCAAAGGACATAAACGGACAAAACCGCCATGGAAGGCGGTTTGAGGTTGATGACAACGTGGCCTGTTAGACAGAGATACCCGGCTCTCACCCACCGATGCAGCGTCAGGCGCTACCGGCTATCAATCAGCTTATTTGCGTGCTAACAGCAGCCCCAGCACCAGGCCGACGGTTGCGCCGCATCCGACGCCGTGCCATGGTTTGTCGCGTACATAGTCATCCGCGCGGTAAGCCACCTGTTTGGCACGGGCATAATAGGTTTCAGATGCGCCGGACAGGCGTGACTTTACGTCTTTCAGCGCCTGCTCCGCGCGGGTTTTGATTTCGATATAGGCCTGGTCGGCGCGATCGCCGGAATATTTCAATACTTCTTCCAGCGTGTCGGTCAACATACGCAGATCGTCGTCAAGCGTGGTTTGATTTTCGTCCGGATTAATCGCCATTGTGCCGTTCTCCTTTATTAAAAAATCACCGTTTGCTAACTATAGACAACAAATTCGCCATTCGGCCATCGGATTATTGGCTAAATAGCGCCCGCCACACCTAGCGGTCGCCGCCGTTCTCCCCTAGCGCCGTCGGGGTTGATGCAGCACGTTGGCGCCCGCGTGCCGCCAGCCACAGCCCGCTGTTTTTCATTGCATAACCGAACACCAGCCCCACCAGCAGCGACAGCGTCACCCAGCGCCAGTTACCGTCGCCAGCGAAGGTGGCGCAGGCGCCGATAAAGGTACCCGGCACAAAACCCAACCACTGTTGGTAGGCCTGAATACACATCAGGAACGCCACCACGCCGGTCAATGCATACCCCAGCAGACTCCAGGCCGGATCGAGCGCACTGCCGTGAATAATCGCCATCGCCCAAAATACGCCGCTGCAGCAGGTTAGCGCGCATATCGCCAGCCCTTTCAGCCCGCCTTGCGGGCAGGCGAAATAGGCGGTACAGCCCAAAAAGCCGGCCCAACCGATCAACCCCAGACTCACCGCAACCCATCCCCAAATGCCGGACAGGATGCCGGTGGTAACGGCAATGGCAAAAATAACGTTCATAAAACCGACTCGCAAAAAGAAAGCGCGCAGTTTACCCGAAACCGTCGGTTATTTTGTGACTATAATCACTAAATTAATGTAACGAGAGAAAGGTTATTTTCAAAATCGGAGGATTAATCACAAAAAAAAACCAGCGTGCAAGCACGCTGGAAATGACACACAACAACACCAGGGAAATCGTCGGTCGTACGGTTACCTTAATCAACGCGTAATCAGCGCGGGAATCCCGCTCGCGTTACCAGCACACTCAATGCCAGGCAAACTACCGTACTGACCATAAACAGCAGGTTAACCGCCAGGAGCAAACTCACCTGGTCGATAACCACCCCCAACAGGATTGGCACCCAGTTGGCGATATAAGCAATCACATAAAACAGCGAAATCAATCGTGCATGGCTGGATTTTGGTGAAATCAGATTCACCAGCGTCGCGCTGCCGACAAAAATCGCACCGTAGGCATAACCCGCAATCACCATGCCCGCACCAGCCAGCGCCAGCGAATGGATATGTATCGCTTCAGCGAATACCACCACCGACAACGCCTGTGCCAGACAACCAAACATCAGCGAGTGTCGGGCATTGATTCTGCGACTCAGAATCTGGCTGATACCGGCAATCAGCAGATATACCGCAATCACATAGCCATACATGCCACGGCTGTGCATACCTAACAGTTTCTCTGCCACGCTCGGGCCAATCGCCAGAATACTGGCGGCTACCGCCCAACAGATAAACAACGCGCCAGCACAGAGGAAAAACTTGCTGCCGGTAGCTCGCAGCCCCTCGGCCAAGCCGCTGTTTTCCACTTCAGCGGCAGCCACCGGCTGACCGTTCAGCGGCGCAATCACCACATCACGCGGCCACTTGAGCATCACGCCCAGCACAGCCACTGCCGCCACTACCATGATAATGATGAACGGCAGCGAGGTGGTATGGAATCCGGTTTGCAGCGCCACACCGCTGAAAATCGGCCCCAGCGCCAGCCCCATGGTGAACGACAGCGTGGCAATCAATGCCGCATTCTTACCGCCGTCTTTTGGCCCAAAACGCACCAGCGCGATATTGGCCGCACCGGTCAACGCCCCGGTACCCACCCCGGCCAGCAGACGCGCCATAAACATCATCCAAAACGAATCCGCCAGCGAAAACAGTAACGCTCCGGCCAACACTATCAACAGTGCCGGAACGATCATACTGCGCAGATCCTTGACCTTGCCAGCCATATTGCCAACGCCAAACAGCGAAATCAGCACGCCGGCGGCGTAAGCGCCGTAAATCATGGTCAGGCTGACCGATGTCAGCCCCAACTGATGTTGATAAAGCGGATAAAGCGGTGTCGGTGCACTGCTGTTTAACAATGCCGACATTAGCGCCAACGCTAAAAACAGCAGAATAGCAAAATGCGACGTCACCGAGTTCGCTTTAGCGGTTTCATCAACGGCCAAACTTGCAGACATTACTCACTCCCAAAACAAGCAAGGCGTTAAGCCTTGATAAACGCGCAACCCTGAAAACCAAACTGCATCAGGAAACGCGTGCATCATACCGTTTTGGAATAACAGCCAAAATAGCCAAGAATGCATCACGGTGATTCAATATTGCATGCCGTGAGAAACATTAATGTCAGCTATGATAAACGCTAACAGACCTGGACGATACCGCCGTTGTTCGATAAGCACGGCTTACCTTGGAAAAAATAAGCATAAGTTATAAGCAATAATACTTTAACCATGCTTATTTTAATCACGGTTGTACCGCCTCAGCCTTGCGCGTCTTCGCCGATGAGCGTCGTGCGATAGCCAACCCGCCAGAAAGAATGATCAACGCCATACCCGCAGCGGCGATATAGGAGAGTTTTTCATTAAACAGCAGGAAGCCGAGCAAGGTAGAAAAGATAATGGTGCTGTATGAAAGAATGCTGACAATCACCGGGTTGCCGCTGCCGTAAGCGCGAGTCATGGTGATCTGCCCCAGACTGCCGAATACGCCAATCGCGCAAACGTTCAGCAAGGTGGCAGCATCCAGTGCGCTAAAGCCGATGGCGCCGGTCATCACCACCCCGACCAGCGTGCCCACCAGTGAAAAATAGAACACCACCCGCAGTTCAGGCTCGCCGGTGCGCACCAGTTTGCCGACGTTGAAATACGCCAGCGCGGTCAACAGGCCGGAAAGCAAACCGATCAGCGTAGCGGCATAGGCACCGTGCGGCACATCGGGCCGTAACAACACCAGGATGCCGACAAACCCCAACAATACCGAAAACAGCAGCCTGCCGGTCAACTGCCCCTTGGCCGTAACAAAGGTAATCACCGACTGAAAGATCGGGTTGGTGTAACCCAGCGTGGTGGCGGTGGCGATCGGCAAATGAATCAGTGAGTAAAAACCGCAATACATCGCCGCATTACCGATGGCCGCACGCTTCATATGTAATCCCAAATGACGCGTGCGAAATCCCAGATTCTTGATTTTAATCAGCGCTGCGACGATCAGCACGTTAATAAACGAACGGTAAAAAACGATCTCGAAAAAACCGACCTTCACCGACGCCAGTTTTATGCTGGCCCCCATCAGCGCAAAAAACACGCTGGCGACCAACATCCATAAAGCGACCATAACACCCTCTGATAGCGGCCTGTAACAGACCGCAGCACCCTGAATTAGCCGGTTATTTCCCAGCGCTGACCGTTAGCGGCCGGTTATCCGCACAGGCGAAAAACACCAGCATTTCCGCGCCCTTGTCTCCCGAAACGCCCTGATGAACAATATCTACCGTATCGGTGAAAGAGTCACCCTGCTTAAAGGTTTTTTTTATGCCGGTTTTTTCCACCGTCAGTGACACGCTGCCACCGGTCATATGCACCGCGCTGATGCACGGGTGCGTATGCCAGGCCAATACCTTATTGGGTTCCACCGTCACCTTCAGCATGGTGATTTGCGGCGCGCCGGCTGGATAATGCCCGTACGGCGTGCCCTCCCATGATGTTTCGGTTTTCAGCAGCGTTTCCTTGCTGATGCCCTCGCCGTGATCGTCTGCCGCCAACGCATTGCCGCAAGCCGCGCTGGTTATTGCCAGTAATAGTGCCTTATACATGGGATTATCGCTCCGTGATCGTTATTGATGAAAACACCCTGACGCAACGCGAGATTAAGCAAACTACCGTTGCTGGCTGCCCTGCAGGCAATGCGACCCGGGCAGCCGTTACGCATTACACGCCCTCGATGCGCCGTTGGTATTCTACGACGCTCTCGGCATAGTAACGATTGGGCACCGCATGATTACCCACCATCATTTCAATCAGATACGGGCCGTCATGTTCGGCGGCCGCCGCCAACGCCCGATCCAACTCATCCAGCGTCGCAGCCTTGGCCGCCGCGACGCCCAGACTGTTGGCAAACGCCTGCCAGTCGTGATTCGGTAATGCGGTGTAATCGGCGGATATGCCGCGATTTTGCAAGGTATCAATATGCATCGCGCCATGGGCACTGTTATTCATCACCACAAAGGTCATCTTGACCCGATAGCGCGCCGCCGTCTGGATTTCGATGCCGTGCATCAACATGCAGCCGTCGCCGGTCACCACCAGACAATCGCGATGCGGCGCCGCCAGCTTGATGCCGATGCCGGCACAAATCGCCCACCCCATCGGCGCCAGCGAACTGGAGGTGTGATAATCACCGCCACCGTTGCTGTGCCAGTGGTGTGCCATGAAGATGCGGTGTGCGCCGGAATCGACCACCACGTTGGCATCCGGCGCAAAGTGACTGCGCAGGCGCTTGATGGCATCTCCGGGATAAAGAGCGGTTTCGCCTGTTACGGTGCGTGCCGGCAGATCCGGCGGCGGCAGCTCGAGCGGCAGCCGACTGACGTGCTCCATCCACTGCATGCGCAGTTTAATGATGCTGGCCAGATGAGCATCGTCATCCGCCACCGCATTCAGCAGCCGTTGCAGCGATCCGCTCAGGCTGGAGAAGATCTGTACGTCCGGCTGGTAATGGGAACTGGCCTTGTCAAAGTCCTCGTCGAGCACCACCAGCGTTTTGCTACCGTGTAATTTTGCGCTCCAGTTCAAACTGTCGCGCTGGCCGAGATCGCAGCCCAGCACCAGCAGTACGTCGACCTCATCACCGTTGAGCGTCTCTACCGCTCGGGTGTGGCCGGCAAAGCCGTACAATCCCAGCGCCAGCGGATGGCCTTCGGGGAAAGCGCCCTTTCCGCCCAGGGTAGTCGCGACCGGCAGTTGGTACTTTTCCGCCACCCTCAGCAGCAGTGCGGCGTCTTGCGGGTTGTTTACCCGACTGCCGACCAGACAGGCAATATTCAGGCCGCGTAGCAGGTAATCGTCCAGAATGCCCTCCAGCGCCGCGTGATCCACCGCCGTTTCACGGCACACCGGCGCACGCGGCGACACAGGCCGTTCAACCTCACCCCATGACCGTTTCTGCATGTCCACCGGCACGCTGAGGTAAGCGCGGCCTTTGCGCTGACCGTTGAGGCACGACAGACTGCGGCGCAGTTCATGCGGCAAGGTCAGGTTGTTTTTTACTTCGATCGCCGCAGAGAGCAAGGGTTTGACGATGGTCAGCTCATCGATGCCGCTGTTGCTGCCGTCCTGGAATGCTCCCTGCGCTTCGTGGTGGGTGGCGATACCGCCAGCCAGGTACAACACCGGGATTTTATCTGCCTGCGCCGCTGCCATCGCCGGCAGAAAATTCATGGTGCCAGGGCCGGAAATCCCCAGACAGACGCCGAATTTACCACTGGCACGGGCGTAGCCATCGGCCATAAAGCCACAGGCCGTTTCGTGCGCCCCAACGATGCCGGCAATGGTCGAACCTTCGATCGATTTGATCAGCGGATAGATCAGTTTGCCGGGTACCAGAAAGATGTGTTGAATGTCACGTGCTGCCAGCGCCTGAATAATCGCATCCGCATTATTGGTCTGTGCGGTTTTGTGGTCGGAAGAAACGGTAACGCTGACACCGTTCGCGGTCGCCAGAGCCACCGGGGTGTACATGTTCTCTGCGTGAGACTCCATGGTTTAATGTCCAATCAAGAGGGGAAATTCGAGCGCATCCCTTCAGGTGGAAACCCCGGTAGAGACAGGCTCTTATAAATGTGCGCCAGATCACAGCATAAGCGTTGAGTAGCATAAGGTTTGGTAGGTAAAAATAAAGATGCAAAATTGCTTCTCAATGATGCAATTATTCATATCCTGAAACATAATAAATAATTATGATACGGATGCCTCATTTTTGGCGCAAGTCGCTCGTCAAGCCCGCTGACGCCAGCAAAAACCGCGCCGTATCCGGAAAAAGCGATAAAAAGGAAACAACATGATGAATTGGGATGACGCACGCTTCTTCCTGGCGGTGGCGCGCTGCGGCACGTTACGCAAAGCCGCGCATGAACTCCATGTTGATCAGGCCACCGTCGGTCGGCGTATCGCCGCTTTTGAAGAAGCCCTGGGCTCAAAGCTGTTCATTCGCACGCCAAAATCGTTCTCACTCAGCCCGTTGGGCGAGGAAATGCTGGCAGACGTAATGAACATGGAAAATGCGGTACAGGCCATCGGTCGCAAAGCAACCAGCGGTGACGACAGCCTGTGTGGCAACGTGCGCATTGCGACTACCGATACCATGGCCGAAGCGTTTGTCATTCCCGCACTCAGGTATCTGCGTGAACGGCATCCGCAGATCACCGTCACCCTGCTGACCGCGGTGAATATTTCCGATATTTCGTATCGCGGCGCCGATCTGGCGATCCGCGGTGCAAGACCGGATTCCGACGAGCTGATCATCAAGCGGATGGCCACCATCGAAATGGGGCTGTATGCCACCCAGGACTATCTCGACAAGCACGGCGTTCCACTCAAGGGCGACCACCTGCGTGGTCACGATCTGCTGATGTTCCCACGTGAACTGGTACCGCGCCACTGGAACGACTTTTGCGGCGAAACGCTGATCAACCCCAACGTGGTGCTGCAATGCAATTCGCAGCTGTTGCTGCGCTCTGCCACTCGCAACGGACTTGGCATCGGGTTGCTGTCATCGTTTCTGGCGGATGAGGATCCGGATTTGGTGCGTATCTTCCCGGACAGCAAGGACTGGGTGGATATCTGGCTGGTACTGCATCCCGATTTGCAACGGGCTGCCCGAGTGCGGGCGGTAGTTTCCGCACTGGAAGAGGCATTTACACACTATCCCCACTGACGACCCGAGGGTCTCTGGAAGGCCGGTAGGACAAGCTCCTGCCGCCCGACGTTTTCCACAGTGCACTGCCAATATCAGACAGCACGACAGCTGTCGCCGACGGCAGATGACGCTGTAATCTCATCCTCTACCAATAAAAAAAGGTCGCCGAAGCGACCTTTTTACTGCCTGAGTCAGACTTAGAACGTCGGTTGCGCCATCTGTACCAGCGTAATCAACGGCTGCGGATAGATACCGAGAATCAGCACCAACGCGGCAGAAATCAGCACCACCACCCCGCCGGCAGTCAGCGCCCAGTTGTTCGGCGTATCGCGCGACAGGGTTTCCGGCGCGCTGAGGAACAGACTGACGGTCACGCGCAGGTAGTAGTACAAACCGATGGCGCTGCCCAGCACCACGGCACCGGTCAGCCACCACAGCTGTGCGCTGACGCCCATCGCGATAACGAAGAACTTGCCAATAAAGCCCAGCGTCATCGGGATACCGGCCAGTGACAGCATCATCACCGTCATTACCGCCGACAGGATAGGCTTGTGCCAGAACAGGCCGCGGTAGGAGAACAGCGAATCTGCATCCGGGCCACGGTACGGGCTGGACATCAGACTGACGACGCCGAACGCCCCCAGGCTGCTGAACAGGTAACCGGCCAGATAGACCCCGGCGGTTTCCAGCGCCAGCTGATGGGTTTGCACCGCCACCAGCGCCACCAGCAGGTAACCGAGGTGGGCGATGGAGGAATAACCCAGCAGACGTTTGATGTTGGTCTGGCTGATGGCCATCAGGTTGCCGAACAGAATCGAACACACCGCGATGATCGACAGCACCATGCGCAACGCTTCGTTATCCGCCGCCGGCGCGTACAGGAACAGACGCATCACCACGGCGAAGATCGCAATCTTGCTGGCGGTTGCCAGGAAGGTTGAAACCGGCGCAGGCGCGCCCTGATACACGTCCGGCGTCCACAGTTGGAACGGTACCAGCGACAGTTTGAAGCCCAGACCGACGATCATCATGCCCATACCGGCCAGGATCAGCGGCTGGTGCATCATGTTTTCACCGAGGCTCTTGCCGAGACCGGCCATCGACAGATCGCCGGATTCGGCGTACAGCAGCGCCATGCCGAACAGCAGGAAGCTGGAGGCGGCAGCGGACAGCAGCATGTACTTGATGGCGGCTTCCAGTGGACGCTTCTGACGATAGGCATAACCCACCAGCCCAAACAGCGGCAGCGAGATCAGTTCAATACCGATGAACAGCGACGCCAGATGGTTGGCGCTCGCCAGCAGAATGCCCCCCATGGCGGCAATCAGCACCAGCAGGTAGAACTCTTCGCGGTTGTCCGGATAACCAACCAGCCACGGATAGGCGAAAGTACATGTGGCCAGACTCGCCAGCAGCACCAGCCCGGTATAGAAGATCGAATAACCGTCCACCCGCAGCAGCGGTGTGACGTCCATTGGGCCGGCCTGGCCAACAAAATACAAGGAAAGCAGCGCCAGGTTGAGGCCAATGACGGTCAGGGTGGCGTTGATAAAGTGGTCGCGTCGCCACGCAATGCTTAGCATCACAACCACCACCGTCAATCCGACGATCAACAGCGGCAACAGTGCGATCAGTTGTTGAGGAGTTATTGTCATGGCGAATTACGGCCTTGTTGTTGAAATTGCAGAAACTGACGAACCAAACCAGTGTTGCACGTTGCTCATCGCAGCGGCAGACGTGTCCAGCACCGGCTGCGGGTAGAAGCCCAGCAGTACCAGCAGAACCACCAGCAGCAGAATGATGAACAGTTCGCGCGCGGTCATGCCCGGCAACGGCTGGTCAGATTTCGGTGCGCCATAGTACGCACGCTGCATCATGATCAACGAGTAGACCGAGGCAAACACCAGACCGAAGGTGGAAATCACCGTGATCACCGGAACAACCTGGAAGCTGCCAAACAGGATCATGAATTCGCCGACGAAGTTACCGGTCCCCGGCATGCCGAGGGTAGCAACCGCGAAGAACAGCGACAGCGCAGGAATGAACTTGATGCGCCCCCACAGGCCACCCATCTGACGCATGTCACGGGTGTGCAGGCGTTCATACAGCTGGCCGCAGATGATGAACATGCCGGCAGCCGACAGGCCGTGGGCAATCATCTGAATCACCGCGCCCTGGTAAGCCAGCTGGCTGCCGGTGTAGATGGCAATCAGCACGAAGCCCATATGGGACACCGAGGTGTAGGCGATCAGGCGTTTGATATCGGTCTGCGCAAACGCCATCCAGGCGCCGTAGAAGATACCGACCACGCCCAGCCACATGGCGATTGGCGCAAATTCGGCGGAAGCGTTCGGGAACAGCGGCAAACTGAAGCGCAGCAGGCCGTAGGCCGCGGTCTTCAGCAAGATGCCGGCCAGGTCCACCGAACCGGCGGTTGGCGCCTGGCTGTGCGCATCAGGTAACCAGCCGTGCAACGGCACCACCGGCATTTTCACCGCAAATGCGATGAAGAAGCCGAGCATCAACAGGTATTCGATGTTATGCGACATCGGGGTTTTCAGCAGATCTTCGTAGTTGAAGGTCCACACGCCGGTGGCATTGTAGTGAACAAACACCAGCCCCAGAATGGCAATCAGCATCACCAGACCGCTGGCCTGGGTATAGATGAAGAATTTGGTTGCCGCAGTGATGCGGGTTTTGCCGTCTGACGCCTTGTGACCCCACAGTGCGATCAGGAAGTACATCGGCACCAACATCATTTCCCAGAAGAAGAAGAACAGGAACATGTCGATGGCGAGGAACACGCCAATCACGCCGCCAAGGATCCACAGCAGGTTCAGGTGGAAGAAGCCCTGATATTTCTGGATTTCACGCCAGGAGCAGAGGATCGCCAGCAGGCCGAGCAGCCCGGTCAGCACCACCATCAGCAGCGACAGGCCGTCCAGCGCCAGGTGCACGGTAATGCCGAAACGCGGGATCCACGGCAGAATAAACTCGGATTGCCACTGCGGCAGCCCCACCGGTTTGAGCAATGTATAGCCGCCCTGCAACCACAGCTGCAGAGAAAGCGCCAATGTCAGCCCCATTGCGATTAACGCGATCCAACGCGGCACCTTGCTGCCGAAACGTTCGCACTGCCAGCACAGCAGACCGCCGATAAAGGGGATAAGAATTAGCCAAGGTAATAGCATGGCGTTTTGTGTCCCTTATTCTACCGTTGTCTTTCACGTTATGGCGTTGTTGGCCCGGTTTGCTCACCCCGGCCGCTTACTTGAGTAAGTTTCCGGAGATACACCCACTTGCCACCTGACCACAACGCGAAATTCACACGGTATAAAACATTCCGCATAACACCGAGTTAACGGATGCTACGCCCGATAATTGCATCTGTTGAAATTAGCCATACCCTAAATAATTGCAGTTGCATCAAGGCGGCGGGTCTGTAAGTCCCCGGCGACAGAGAAAACTCTATGACCGGGACTACAGGTGGAGCCAACAACGATGCCACTTCAAGTATGCCGGGTATATTTAAACCAAAATCAACAGCGCCAATACGACCACTGCACCCACACCCATAGAGGCGATGTACCAGCGTACCTGCCCGTTTTCGCTGACCGTCAGGCCTCGGTTCCCCCAGCGGGAGAACACGGCCGGTATGTTCATCAGCGAGTTCAACGGATCGCTTTGCAGCAGGCGTGCAATGCCCAGGTAAGGCTTGACGAATACCTTGTCATACAGCCAGTCGAAGCCCCAGGCATGGAACCACCAGGTCGAGAAGAAACGACCCGGCGCGCTGTTGGCAACTGCGCTAACCAGGCTGCGTTTGCCCAGCCACAGCGCGGCCGCCAGCAGAATACCGACGATCGCCACCACCCCGGAGGTGATTTCAAGCGTCAGCACGCTGCCATGCGCCAGTTCGGTGGTGGCTGGCAATACGCCGTGCAATGGCGGCACGATCATCGCGCCCACAAAGGTCGACAGCACCAGCAACACCAGCAGCGGTAGGTGATGGGTAATCCCCTTGCCGGCATGCGCCTTGATCTTCTCTTCGCCATGGAACACGATGAAAATCATACGGAAGGTATACAGCGAGGTCATAAATGCACCGACCAGGCCGGCAATCATCAGATTGAGGTGACCATTGGCCATTGCCCCCGCCAGGATTTCGTCCTTACTGAAGAAGCCTGCGGTGACCAGCGGCAACGCCGACAGCGCCGCGCCCCCCACCAGGAAGCAGACATACACCAGCGGAATACTCTTGCGCAGGCCACCCATTTTGAAGATGTTTTGCTCATGATGGCAGGCGAGGATCACCGAACCGGACGACAGGAACAGCAGCGCCTTGAAGAACGCATGCGTCATCAGGTGGAAAATCGCCGCATCCCACGCCTGTACGCCCAGCGCCAGGAACATGTAGCCAATCTGGCTCATGGTGGAATAGGCCAGCACGCGTTTGATGTCGGTCTGTACCAGTGCGGCAAAACCGGCCAGCAGCAGCGTTACCGCCCCCACGATACCCACCAGGTGCAGCACTTCCGGCGCCATCAGGAACAGGCCGTGCGTACGGGCGATCAGGTAAACGCCCGCGGTCACCATGGTAGCGGCGTGGATCAGCGCAGACACCGGCGTCGGGCCGGCCATCGCATCGGCCAACCAGGTTTGCAACGGCAGCTGTGCGGATTTACCGACCGCGCCGCCCAGCAGCATCAGCGTCGCCCAGGTAATGGCGGTATCACCCACCGCCAGTTTCTGCGGTGCCAGCACCATCAGTTCGCGGATGTTCAGCGTGCCCAGTTCGTGATACAGAATGAACAGTGCAAACGCCAGGAACACGTCGCCGACGCGGGTGACGATAAATGCTTTCATCGCCGCGGCGCCGTTGGCCGGATCCTTGTAATAGAAGCCGATCAGCAGGTAACTGCACAGCCCCACCCCTTCCCAGCCCAGGTACATCAGCAGCAGGTTATCCGCCAGCACCAATACCACCATGCTGGCGATAAACAGGTTGGTGTAGGCGAAGAAGCGCGAGTACCCCTCTTCACCGCGCATGTACCAGGAGGCAAACATGTGGATGAAGAAGCCGACGCCGGTAACCACCGACAGCATGGTCAGCGACAGGCCGTCCAACACCAGCGTGACGCCGATATTGAAGTTATCCACCGCCATCCAGGTCCACAGATGCTGCTCGAACAGCGGCACGCCCGCGGCTTTTTGACTGAGGAAGTCCATCGCCACATACACCGTGACCAGCGCAGCCAGGCCGATGGAACCGACGCCGACGGTCGCCGACGCGTTCTCGGACCAGCGGCCACGGGAAAATGCCAACAGCAGGAAGCCGATCAGCGGCAGCAGAATAGTTAAATATAATAGGTTCATCCGCGCATCTCACTGACAGTATCGATATTCAGGGTATGACGACGACGGTACAGCTGCAGCAGCAACGCCAGACCAATACTGGCCTCGGCTGCCGCCAGGCTGATCGCCAGGATGTACATCACCTGCCCGTCCGCCTGGCCCCAGTAGCTTCCCGCCACGATAAACGCCAACGCCGCAGCGTTGATCATCACTTCCAGACTGATCAGCATAAACAGCAGATTACGGCGAATCAGCAACCCGGTCAGCCCGAGCACAAACAAAATTGCCGCCAGAATCAGTCCATGTTGAAGAGGGATCATGCTTGCTCCTCCGATTTTCTTTTCGCCATCTCACCGCTGGCCGAGGTGCTGCTCAGCACTTCGCCCGGCTTGTGTTCGCGGCCAATGTGGAAGGCAACCACCAGCCCCGCCAACAGCAGCATTGAAGCCAGTTCAACCGCCAGCACGTAAGGGCCGAACAGGCTGATGCCGACCGCCTTGGCGTCGACCATCTCGCCGCTGATGCCCTGGTCGGACACGCTGCGAATGGCAACGATCAATACCACCAGCAGGATCAGCGACAGCAGTCCCGGTCCAATCCATAGCGACGGTTTTAGCCATTCGCGCTCTTGCTGCTGAACCGCATTACCCAGGTTCAGCATCATCACCACGAACACGAACAGCACCATAATGGCGCCGGCATAGACGATGATTTCCAACGCGGCGGCAAAATAGGCGCCCAATGAGAAGAACACTGCCGAGATCGCCAACAGCGAGACGATCAGATACAGCAACGCATGCACAGGATTGGTATGCGAGATCACGCGAATAGTCGCGAGAATCGCTATCAAACCTGCCAGATAAAATGCAATTTCCATGCTTGCTGGCTCCTTACGGCAACAGGCTTTTGACGTCGATCGGCTTGGCTTCGTTTTCGGCTTCGCCTTTCGCTTTGCCGTCAATTGCCATACCGGCCATCCGGTAGAAGTTATATTCCGGATATTTACCCGGGCCCGAGATCAGCAGATCTTCTTTTTCATACACCAGATCCTGGCGTTTGAACTCGCCCATTTCGAAATCCGGCGTCAGCTGGATCGCGGTGGTTGGGCAGGCTTCTTCGCACAGGCCGCAGAAAATGCAGCGCGAGAAGTTGATGCGGAAGAATTCCGGATACCAGCGACCATCTTTCTGCTCGGCCTTTTGCAGCGAAATACAGCCCACCGGGCAGGCAACCGCGCACAGGTTACAGGCTACGCAGCGCTCTTCGCCGTCCGGATCGCGCGTCAGCACGATGCGTCCGCGGTAGCGTGGCGGCAGGTTCACCGGCTCTTCCGGATACATGCGGGTTTCGCGCTTGGCGAAGGCATGCAGGCCAATCATCCAAATGCTGCGCACCTGGGTGCCGAAACCAACCACTAACTCTTTCAATGTCATGGTTTATTCACCCCTTATTGAGCGTTGTACAAAATGACCGCAGCGGTCGCCAGCAGGTTCAGCAGCGTCAACGGCAGGCACACTTTCCAGCCGAAGGACATCACCTGGTCATAACGCGGACGCGGCAGAGCAGCACGAATCAGAATGAACATCATCATGAAGAAAGCCGTTTTCAACGCGAACCAGATGAACGGCGGCAGGAACGGACCCTGCCAGCCACCGAAGAACAACGTCACAATCAGGGCCGAAACGGTAACGATACCGATGTATTCACCGACGAAGAACAGACCGAACTTCATCCCGGAATATTCAATGTGGTAACCGTCAGCCAGCTCCTGCTCCGCTTCCGGTTGGTCAAACGGGTGGCGGTGACACACCGCGACGCCGGCAATGGCAAAGGTCACGAAACCAAAGAATTGCGGAATGACGTTCCAGACGTGAGCCTGTGACTCGACGATGGCCTGCATGTTGAACGAACCTGCCTGCGCCACCACGCCCATCAGCGACAGGCCGAGAAACACCTCGTAGCTCAGGGTTTGTGCCGAAGCACGCATCGCCCCCAACAGCGAGTATTTGTTGTTGCTCGACCAGCCGGCGAACAGCACGGCGTATACCGCCAGGCCGGCCATCATCAGGAAGAACAGAATACCGATGTTGAGATCGGACACCGCCCAGGTCGGACTGACCGGGACGATGGCAAATGCCAGCAACAGGGAAGTAAAGGCGATCATCGGCGCCAGGGTGAAGATCACCCGGTCGGAGAATTTCGGTACCCAGTCTTCCTTGAAGAACATTTTGATCATGTCGGCAACCAGCTGCAGCGAGCCGCCCCAGCCGACACGGTTAGGTCCATAACGGTTTTGGAACAGCCCGAGCAGACGGCGTTCGCCGAAGCTCATAAAGGCGCCGCAGCTCACCACCACCAGCAGGATAACCACCGCTTTCAAAATGGCGATCAGCACATCGATCACCTCAGGGGTAAACCAGCTCATCGTGCCGCCTCCCGCAGATTTTCAACCGTTGCACCCACCAGCACCGGCGGGATCCCTGGCAAGCCGAGCGGCAAACCAACCTGGCCCTGAGACAGGGTTTCACTCAGCCGCACCGGCAGACGCAGCGTCTGACCCGCACAGTTGAACTCCACCATACTGCCTTCGTTAACGCCCAACTGCGCGGCGTCGGCCGGGTTAACCATCGCGTACGCCTGCGGCATGCGCTGCTGGATAACCTGCGAGCGCTGCGACATTTCATCGCTGCCAAACAGGTGATAATACGGCGCCACACGCCAGCCTTGCGCCTCGAAGGCGGTCGGTACGCTGGTGAAGTAGTCGAGGTTGCCCTCCCCTGCTTCGATCAGACGCACGCCCGGATCGCCATGACGCAACTTGCCGCCCACTTCGGCCTGGAACTTGTTCCACGCCTGCGGTGAGTTCCAGCCCGGTGCCCAGGCAAACGGAATTTGCTGCCGATCGGCCAGCGGGTTGTTGTTCCCTTCCATCGAGAAGGCGAACATGGTGTCTTTGTCCTGCGGCTGACGCGGCTCGTGCACGCTGATGTCTGCGCGCATCGCGGTGCGTCCGCTGTAACGGTGCGGTGAACGCGCCAGTTTCTGCCCACGGATGCGGAACGAAGCGTCCGGTGCGGCATCCCTGATGCCTTGCAGCTGCGGCAATGCCTCGACGCAGGCGGCGATCACGTGATCGAGCTGCGTCCAGTCAACCTGACGGCTGGTGTAGGTGGAATGCAGCGAATGCATCCAGCGCCAGCTTTCCAGCATTTCGGTACGGACGTTTTTCTTCGCGTCATCGTAGTAGGCCGGATCGTAAACCTGGAAGAAACGCTGCGCGCGGCCTTCCTGGTTGACCAGCGTGCCATCGCTTTCGGCAAAGCTGGCCGACGACAGCACCAGATTGGCCTTGTCCATAATGGCGGTGCGCTGGTGATCGGCAACGATCAGGTTGCTGACCTGCGCCAGTGCCGCTTCGATCCTGGCTGCCGGCGCATGACGATAAAGATCGTTTTCCATCACGATGGCGGTATCGGCGGCGCCCGTTGCCAGTTGTTCCAACGCCTGATCGAGCGAACCGCCGCCGATCATCGCCAGCCCCATGCTGTTGGCCGCGCCGGCCACAAAGGTAATACCGACGTCAGAACCGCGACCTTTCAACGCCTTGGCGATGTTGGCCGCCGCTTTGATGATTGCTTCACTGCCGGCGTTGCTGCCGGTGACGATCAGCGGTTTGCGCGCATCGGTCAGCGCCTGCACGATAATCGCCACCTTCTTGTGCAAGTCATCGGCCAGACCATCCACCGCTGGCGCGGCGTTGTCCAGCGCGTGAGCGATGGCGAAGCCGAGGCGAGCCTGCTCATCGACCGGTGCACGGTAGTTCCAGGCCGCAATGTCGTCCATACGGGTATTGTCGACGTTGGTGATGAACAGCGGGTGTTTGGCGTGCTGACCAATGTTCTGCACTGCCGCGATCTGCCAGTCGGCAACGCGTTGCGCCGCAGCCATGGCCCGCGCCTTGCCCTTCACCGCCTGACGCACCGACAGCGCGATGCGCGCGCCTGTCTGGGTCAGATCTTCACCCAGCACCAGCACCGCATCGTAATCTTCGATTTCGCGCAGCGCCGGCGTATAAACGCCGCTGTTTTTCAGCACGTCGAGCATCAGCGCCAGACGCGATTGTTCCGCCTGGGCGATACCGGTGTAAAAGTTCTCGGCGCCGACCAGTTCACGCAACGCGAAGTTGCTTTCCACGCTGGCGCGCGGCGAGCCGATGCCGATGGTTTTCTTCGCCTGACGCAGAATGTCTGCCGCGCCCTGCATCGCCTGCTCGGCGTTCAGGGTGATCCAGTCATCGCCACGCAACTGCTGCGGCTGACGTGGACGGTCGTCCAGATTGACGTAGCCGTAGCCGAAACGGCCGCGGTCGCACAGGAAGTAATGGTTCACGCTGCCGTTGTAACGGTTTTCAATACGACGCAGTTCGCCGTAGCGCTCGCCTGGGCTGGTGTTGCAACCCACGCTGCACTGCTGGCAGATGCTTGGCGCAAACTGCATGTCCCATTTACGGTTATAGCGTTCGGAGTGGGTTTTGTCGGTGAAGACCCCGGTCGGGCACACTTCCACCAGGTTACCGGAAAACTCGCTTTCCAGCGTGCCGCTTTCCGGACGGCCAAAGTAGACGTTGTCGTGTGCGCCATACACTCCCAGATCGGTACCGTCGGCATAATCCTTGTAGTAGCGTACGCAGCGGTAGCAGGCGATGCAGCGGTTCATCTCGTGCGAGATAAACGGCCCCAGGTCCTGATTCTGGTGAGTACGCTTGGTGAAGCGATAGCGACGGAAACTGTGGCCGGTCATCACCGTCATATCCTGCAGGTGACAGTTGCCGCCCTCTTCGCACACCGGACAGTCGTGTGGGTGGTTGGTCATCAACCATTCAACCACGCTCTCACGGAACTGTTTGGCTTCTTCGTCGTCAATGGAAATGAAGGTTCCATCGGCCGCCGGTGTCATACATGACATCACCAAACGGCCGCGCGTATCTTCCGCGTTTTGGTATTGCTTTACCGCACATTGGCGGCAAGCGCCGACGCTTCCCAGCGCCGGATGCCAGCAAAAGTAAGGAATATCGAGGCCGAGGGAGAGACACGCCTGCAACAGGTTGTCGGCTCCATCTACGTCGTATTCTTTGCCGTCTACATGAATCGTAGCCATAGTCAGCATGCTTCCAATTTGCCTGAAATAACCTTCATCCTTTACGCCGCTGCCGTGTTGGCTGTCCTCGTTCACACCGGTCATTGCAATAAAACTTCCGGTGCTTCTCTCGGTTGCCGCCTTGCCGCAACGCAAATGCTTAGATTATTTCCAAGCGTTAATTATAAAATTCTGCTTAATCAACAAGCCGAGAGGCTCTGTTCGACGCCCCTCATCCTGCCAAAATAGTTACCAGCGCTGTTTCAACAAGTTGTTCGCCTGGATGCCGCCAATGGCGTGTGCATTGCTAAATTGCTGCACTTTGATCCCGGCTTCGAACTCGTCACGGAAATATTTAATTGCGCTTTGCAGTGGCTCTACGGCACCCGGCGCATGGGCGCAGAAGGTTTTGCCCGGGCCAAGGAAACGGCACAGCTGTTCAAGGGTTTCAATATCCCCCGGCTGGCCTTCGCCGTTTTCCAATGCGCGCAGGATCTTCACGCTCCACGGCAGGCCGTCGCGGCACGGCGTACACCAGCCACAGGACTCGCGGGCGAAGAACTCTTCCAGGTTGCGCACCAGAGGCACCATGCCGATTTCGTGATCCACCGCCATCGCCAGCGCGGTACCCAGACGGCTGCCAGCCTTGCCGATGTTCTCGAAGTCCATCGGCAGATCGAGGTGGTCAGCGGTCAGGAAGTCGGTTCCTGCGCCACCCGGTTGCCAGGCCTTGAACTTCAGGCCATCACGCATACCGCCGGCGTAATCTTCCAGAATCTCGCGCGCGGTGGTGCCAAACGGCAGCTCCCAGACGCCCGGATTTTTCACCCGGCCGGAGAAGCCCATCAGTTTGGTACCGGCGTCGTTGCTCTTGCCGGCGGAAATACCCTTGTACCAGTCCACGCCGTTCGCCAGGATCGCCGGGACGTTGCACAGGGTTTCCACGTTGTTGACGCAGGTCGGCTTGCCCCATACGCCAGCAGAGGCCGGGAACGGTGGCTTGGAGCGCGGGTTGGCGCGGCGGCCTTCCAGCGAGTTGATCAGCGCGGTTTCTTCACCGCAGATATAGCGGCCGGCGCCGGTGTGCACGAACAGCTCAAAGTCGAATCCGCTGCCCATGATGTTTTTGCCCAGCAGGCCGGCTTCGGTCGCTTCGGCGATGGCGCGACGCAGGTGCACCGCCGCTTCGACGTATTCGCCACGCAGGAAGATATAGCCACGATAGGCTTTCAGCGCAAAGGCCGAAATCAGCATGCCTTCCACCAGCAGGTGCGGCAGCTGTTCCATCAACAGGCGATCCTTGTAGGTGCCCGGCTCCATTTCATCGGCGTTACACAGCAGGTAACGGATGTTCATGGATTCGTCTTTTGGCATCAGGCTCCACTTCAGACCGGTGGAAAAGCCCGCGCCGCCACGGCCTTTCAATCCGGCGTCTTTCACCAGGTTGACTATCTCGTCGGGTGCCAGCCCCTTGATGGCCTTTTCTGCCCCCGCGTAGCCGTTTTTGCTGCGGTACTCATCCAGCCATACCGGCTGTTTGTCATCGCGCAGTCGCCAGGTCAGCGGGTGCATCTCGGGAGTGCGTACAATGTCTTTGATCATTGATACTGCTCCAGTAGATTTTCGATGTCTTCAGGCTTCAGCTGACTGTGAGTATCCTCATCAATCATCATGGTCGGCCCTTTGTCGCAGTTGCCCAGGCAGCAGGTTGGCAGCAGGGTGAAACGGCCATCGCCGGTGGTTTGGCCCGGCTTGATGTTCAGTTTCTTTTCGATGGCGGCCTGAATGCCCTGATACCCGGTGATGTGGCAGACCACGCTGTCACAATAACGGATAACGTGACGCCCTACCGGCTGACGGAAAATCTGGCTGTAGAACGTGGCCACGCCTTCTACGTCGCTGGCAGGTATGCCCAGCACGTCTGCGATGGCGTAAATCGCCCCATCGGGAACCCAACCGCGTTTCTTCTGCACGATTTTCAGTGCTTCGATAGACGCGGCGCGTGGATCCTCGTAATGGTGCTTTTCGTGCTCGATCGCATCACGTTCTTCAGCGCTCAATTCGAATGCATCAGCGCCGCTCTGGGGAGCGGCTGCATTGATCGGCTCTAGAGCATCGTTGCTCACGTGACTGTCTTTTTGAAAGTGCATAGTTAGCGGTCCACATCTGACATTACAAAGTCGATACTACCCAGATAGACGATCAGGTCAGAGACCAGGCTGCCACGGATAACCGCCGGGATTTGCTGCAGGTGAGCAAAACTTGGTGTACGTACCCGGGTACGGTAGCTCATGGTGCTGCCGTCGCTGGTCAGGTAGTAGCTGTTGATCCCTTTGGTGGCTTCAATCATCTGGAATGATTCGTTGGCTGGCATCACCGGGCCCCAGGAAACCTGAAGGAAGTGGGTGATCAGCGTTTCAATGTGCTGCAGCGTGCGCTCTTTCGGCGGTGGCGTAGTCAGCGGGTGATCGGCCTTGAACGGGCCTTCCGGCATGTTGTTCAGGCACTGCTCCAGGATACGCAGACTCTGGCGCAGCTCTTCCACCTTCAGCATTACGCGGGTATAGCAGTCGCTGTTACCGTCGCCGATCGGCACATCGAAATCGAAGTTTTCATAGCCTGAATACGGGCGCCATTTACGTACGTCGAACTCGACGCCAGTAGCGCGCAGGCCGGCGCCGGTGACGCCCCACTCCAACGCCTCTTTGGCATTGTAAGACGCCACGCCGACCGAACGCCCCTTCAGAATGGTGTTCTGCAACGCGGCCTTGACGTAGGAATCCAGACGCTTTGGCATCCATTCGAGGAATTCACGCAGCAGGCGATCCCAGCCGCGTGGCAGGTCATGCGCTACGCCACCGATGCGGAACCAGGCCGGGTGCATGCGGAAACCGGTAATCGCTTCCACCAGATCGTAGATTTTCTGACGGTCGGTAAAGGCGAAGAACACCGGGGTCATGGCGCCGACGTCTTGAATAAAGGTACTGATGTACAGCAGATGGCTGTTGATGCGGAACAGTTCGGACAGCATCACGCGGATGACGTCAACACGCTCCGGCACCTTGATACCGGCCAGTTTTTCCACTGCCAGTACGTAAGGCATTTCATTGACGCAGCCACCGAGGTATTCGATACGGTCGGTGTACGGAATATAGCTGTGCCATGACTGGCGCTCGCCCATTTTCTCCGCGCCGCGGTGGTGATAGCCGATATCCGGTACGCAGTCGACGATCTCTTCACCGTCCAGTTGCAAAATGATGCGGAAGGCACCGTGCGCCGACGGGTGGTTCGGGCCGAGGTTAAGGAACATGAAGTCCTCGTTCTCGGTGCCGCGTTTCATGCCCCACTCTTCCGGCTTGAAGGTCAGCGACTCCATCTCCAGATCTTCTTTCTGTTTGGTCAACACAAACGGATCGAATTCGGTGGCGCGCGCCGGATAATCCTTGCGCAGCGGATGGCCTTCCCAGGTCTGCGGCATCATGATGCGCGACAGGTGCGGGTGACCGTCAAAGGTAATGCCGAACATTTCCCACGTCTCGCGCTCGTACCAGTTGGCGTTCGGGAACACCTTGGTCGCGGTCGGCACGTGCAAATCTTTTTCAGACAGCGCCACCTTCAGCATGATATCGCGGTTGCGTTCGATGGAAATCAGATGATAGAAAACAGAAAAATCCGCGGCAGGCAGACCCTGGCGGTGGGTGCGAAGACGTTCGTCGACGCCATGCAGATCGAACAGCATGACGTACGGCTTCGGCTGTTTTCTCAAAAACGTCATTACTTCCAGGAGCTGCTCGGCCTTGACCCATACCACGGGCATTCCGGTACGGGTGGGTTGAACAGTAAAGGCTTCCGGCCCAAAACGGTTGCGCAGTTCGCCAATCACCGGATCGTCAAGATGATCGCGGGTGTGCCAGGCTGGCAAAGCGTCGTGCGTCGTTAAATCTGTCATAATATTTTTCACCACACTAAAGGGTCAAATCGCTGCAAGCTTAACTTTCGCTGTGTTAACCAATAGCGCATCAAGATGGACGTAACATGACCGTCTTAAATCTCGTCAGGCGTCCGCAGGTTGGTCACTGCGATACGTTCGCCGTGTTTACGTTCTCTTTCCGACTGCATATTGGCCCGGTAGACGCCTTGATCGCCCACGACCCACGACAGTGGACGGCGTTCTTTACCGATGGATTCTTGCAGCAGCAGCAGCGCCTGCATATAAGCTTCTGGGCGCGGTGGGCAGCCAGGAATGTACACGTCGACCGGCAGGAACTTGTCCACGCCCTGTACCACGGAATAAATATCGTACATGCCGCCGGAATTGGCACAGGCTCCCATGGAAATAACCCACTTCGGCTCCAGCATTTGTTCATACAAACGCTGAATGACTGGGGCCATTTTGGTAAAGCAGGTACCTGCGACCACCATAAAGTCAGCCTGACGTGGCGACGCACGCAGAACTTCCGCACCGAAACGCGCCACGTCATGAACGGCGGTAAACGAGGTCACCATTTCCACATAACAGCACGAAAGGCCGAAGTTATACGGCCAGAGAGAGTTTTTACGCCCCCAGTTCACCATGTCATGCAATGCATGTTCGAGTTTACCCATGTAAACCGTGCGGTGAACCTGCTGTTCCAGAGGATCGGCGACGATCTCCTGTTGTTGCAGGGGGTAACGGTCGTTCTCACCGTTCGGGTCTATGCGGGTGAGCGTATAGTCCATCTTAATGCCTCGTTTTAAACCACAAATGAATTACTGCGGATGACTGTTGGCGGCTTTAGTAATTTTGCCCGGCTTGCTCTGACCGCGGGAACGCGACGGAGTCCAATCCAATGCGCCAATACGCACCAGATAAACCAAACCTGCCAATAGCACCAAAATGAAAATGGCGGCTTCGATAAAGCCAATCCAGCCGGTTTCGCGGATCGCGACGGACCAGGCGTAGAGATATAAGGCTTCTACATCGAAAATGACGAAGAACATGGCCACCAGATAGAACTTGGCGGAAAGGCGCATGCGCGCCGTACCGACCGAGTCGATACCGGATTCAAACGGGGTGTTTTTGGCGCGCGCCCGGGCTCTCCCGCCCAGGAAGAACGCACCGAGCAGCATTAAGCCGCACAGCCCGATGGCCATGACAAGAAATACGGCGAACGCCCAGTGATGAGCGATAACTTCAGTGGTTGTTGACATACTCTATGCTTACTCATCAAAAGTGGCGTCGATTGCTCTGCTCTTGTGACGGCAGATGTAGCACCACATCGATTTAAGGGAAGGATAAATAACCACACAAAACAGACTGCTTTTACAGTAAGTTAGGCAACGTTTTTACTGTGGGCTTTTTACTCCTTTCTATAACCTTTTGTCAACTTTGACAAAAGTATCTACACATTAGTTTACATACGTATCATTTGATTAACATTTGATGCGCCGGGCTTAGGCTAAATCGTGTCAGTCTTTTGCCGTGTAGAATCAGATAGATATAAACCAAGATGCACATTTCAGTTTTACTATACCATTCTCGCAGGAAATACCTGTTGTTCCACTCACTACCTAGGGGTATTTTTTTGATCCAGGACACGTTTTCGACAGAAATCCTCAACAAAAGTGTGGCTCTTTCACAAAATCGCTCAATTCTGGTGCAAAAAAAGACCGTGCAAAAAATAACAAAATAACCTTATAAACTCCAGGCAATTATACCCTCAGCCTATGGGTTAAAAAATATACAAATCAGGTTTTTATGGTTGAATAGACCGGTTTAACCCCAAGAAAAGCGAATCAAATAACCGCTTCGTAAGAAATTACTTTCGAAATCGCGATAAACCTTACTTTCCTGCTTTAGCGTCCAAAAAAAAACCTCTGCCGAAGCAGAGGTTTTATGCGTGACGTCGGCGCTATTCAGCCGTTATTCATCTTCATCTACCGACACGGCGTCATCTTGTGCCGACGACGCGGGCCCGGCAAAACTGTAGCTTTCGTTGCCGTTTTGCACCGCGCTGAAAATCGCCATCGCCAATTCGTTTTCACACTGCATATCCTTGCACAGCGCGTACTGGGTATCCGGCAACGCCGGTAATCCTTCCACGGCGCCAAGCACCCGCAGATCCGGACTCATCATTTCAATCGGCCGCGCGGTAATGCCCAAACCGGCCTTGCATGCCGCTCGCACCGCCGACAGCGTGGAAGCCACGTAGGCTATGCGCCACGGAATGCCGGCCTCGTCCAGATGCTTGATGGCCATCGACCGGAACGGGCTTGGCTCGTCCAGCACCACCAGCGGAATCGGCTCGCCTTGCTGATAGTGATAATCGGCAGCGCAATACCATAACGTCGGCGAGGTACGCAGAACGATATGCGGATGCCCGGCGGTATCAACGGTGGTAATCGCCAAATCGACTTCGCCGTTCTTCAGCATGTCGATCATGAACGGGCTGCGTTTTACCCGGACGTCAATCGCCAGCTTTGGATAGACCGAAGTCACACGATTAAGCAGGAAAGGCAGGATGGTATCGGCGGTATCATCAGAAGCACCGATAGTCAGAACGCCCTTGATGTTGTTGTACATCAGTGAGGTGCAGGCTTCGTCGTTGAAACGCAGGATTTTCCTGGCGTAGCCGAGCAGCTGGATACCGTGTTCGGTCAGCAACTTATTACGCCCATGACGGGCGAACAACTCTTTACCAACCAATTGCTCTAACCGTTGCATTTGCTGACTGACCGCTGACTGTGTGCGACAAACGGCGACTGCCGCTGCGGCAAAGGTATTCAGATCGGCGACAGCTACAAAGGTTCTCAGCAGATCGAGGTCGAGATTAAGTATCGGACGATTTGCATTAGTCATAGTGTTTTTCTTCACTTTTTAAATTCTATATTTGAAACTACCCTGGTGTATTTCTAAGGCGTCGTTTAAAAGGGACGATGCCTGTTATGACAGTACCCCACTCATAAGTGGAGGGCAAAAAAATTACTTATATTTCGTTACCTCTATCGCTTTTTACCTGGTGACCTATTGCTGATGCTTATCTAACAAGGCGTTAGATCACCACCCAATGTGTTTAATACTGACAGGATCGGCAATTTTACTCGTTGACACCCGGTAATTACCACACTAAACGTGCTGCTTAATTACCCTTTGGTGGCCAAAAACACGGCCGATGCGGATGAAAACATTACGGCTACGTCATGTAGCAAACGGTTCGTTATTAAAGTCTTTAATAAATTCAATTGGTAATAAAAACCCTTGGCGAAACGGCCCGCCGAACGGTAAAAATGTATTAATCGTATTAAGTAAAGCATTTCTAATGTAATTAACGTTTCACCTGCAGTTTGGTGTCGAACGCCGCGCTGCGCTATCAGACTACTCCGGTATTCCCGCCCACTGTTTTTTGCGCCTGGTACACCGGCAACCGGTGCCAGCGTTACCTGTCAATGGGGCAAAAAAACTTTACGCCGCCTGGCGGCGAGTTAGTTTAAAACACCAATGATAGATAATTTTACGAAACTTTATACCACCCAGTGGTTTTACCTGGTTTTATCGTCGTCAAAAACCGCCTTTTGGCCGATCATTTACACCAAAGGCGTCGCCAACCCTTCAAAAGCGCCGGCACCAGGAGTACATTGAACAGGTTGCGGTGTTCCACGGTAGGAGCGCCCTATCCCAGCAAAAGGCTCAACTTTTTATGTCCCCCATTGAGAAATCCAGCAAACTGGACAACGTCTGTTACGACATTCGCGGCCCGGTGCTCAAAGAAGCCAAACGTCTTGAAGAAGAAGGCAACAAAGTCCTTAAATTGAACATCGGCAATCCGGCGCCGTTCGGTTTCGAGGCCCCTGACGAAATTCTGGTCGACGTGATCCGCAACCTGCCAACCGCGCAAGGCTATAGCGATTCCAAAGGGCTCTTCTCGGCGCGTAAAGCGATCATGCAGCACTATCAGGCGCAGGGCATGCGCGACGTTACCGTTGAGGATATCTACATTGGCAATGGCGTTTCCGAACTGATCGTGCAGTCAATGCAGGCGCTGCTCAACAGCGGCGACGAGATGCTGGTGCCAGCACCGGATTACCCACTGTGGACCGCAGCGGTGTCGCTGTCCAGCGGCAAGGCGGTGCATTATCTGTGCGATGAAGAGTCCGGCTGGTTCCCCGATCTTGACGATATCCGCAGCAAAATTACCCCGCGCACCCGTGGTATCGTGATCATCAACCCGAACAACCCGACCGGTGCGGTATACAGCAAAGAGTTGCTACTGCAGATCGTCGAGATCGCCCGCCAGCATAATCTGATCATCTTCGCCGATGAAATCTATGACAAAATCCTGTACGACGCCGCCGAACATATCAGTATCGCTGCGCTGGCGCCGGATCTGCTGACGGTGACCTTTAACGGTCTGTCCAAAACCTACCGCGTCGCCGGCTTCCGCCAGGGCTGGATGGTGCTAAATGGGCCAAAGCAACACGCCAAAGGCTATATTGAAGGGCTGGAAATGCTGGCCTCGATGCGCTTGTGTGCCAACGTGCCGATGCAGCATGCCATTCAAACGGCGCTGGGCGGCTACCAGAGCATCAACGAGTTTATTCTGCCAGGCGGCCGTTTGTACGAACAGCGCAACCGCACCTGGGAATTGCTCAACGACATCCCGGGCGTGAGCTGTGTGAAACCCCAGGGTGCGCTGTATATGTTCCCGCGTATCGATGCCAAGCGCTTTAATATTCACGACGACCAGAAACTGGTGCTGGACCTGCTGCTGCAGGAAAAGGTGCTGCTGGTGCAAGGCAGCGCCTTCAACTGGCCATACCCGGATCATGTGCGTATCGTAACCCTGCCACGGGTTGATGAACTGGAAATGGCGGTCGGAAAACTGGGGCGTTTCCTGGAAGGTTATCGTCAGTAGTGATGATGGGCGCAGCATGCTGCGCCCTTCTCCCCCACCGGCGCACAGCCCGGGTTGCATAACCTGCCATCACTGCTCACAATGGAACCCTCATTTGCCGCTGTAGAGAGAGCACCATGAGCCAGAGCCATTTTTTTGCCCATCTGTCCCGTCTCAAATTGATCAACCGCTGGCCGCTGATGCGCAATGTACGTACCGAAAACGTATCCGAACACAGCTTGCAGGTGGCGTTTGTCGCCCATGCCCTGGCGGTGATTAAAAACCGCAAGTTCAACGGCAATCTCAGCGCCGATCGCGTGGCGTTGCTGGCCATGTATCACGACGCCAGCGAAGTGATCACCGGCGACATGCCGACGCCGATCAAGTATTACAACCCGCAGATCGCCCACGAATACAAAAAAATAGAAAAGGTAGCCCAGCAAAAGCTGCTGGATATGATCCCGGCGGAACTGCGTAACGATTTTCGCTCGATCCTCGACGAACACTATTATACCGAGGATGAGAAACAGGTAGTGAAGCAGGCGGATGCCTTGTGCGCCTATCTCAAATGTCTGGAAGAGCTGTCCGCCGGCAACAATGAATTCAAACTGGCAAAGGCCCGCCTGGAAAAGACCTTGCAGCTGCGCAACAGCCCGGAAATGGAATACTTTATGGCGGTGTTCATCCCGAGCTTCAGCCTGTCGCTGGATGAAATCAGCCTGGATTCAACGCTTTGATCAAACGCCCCTGGCCGGTTCAGAACGCATACAGCCAGGGCACCACCACCACGCTGACCAGCATCACCAACAGGGTGAACGGCACCCCCATGCGAACAAAATCGCCGAATCGGTAATTCCCCGGCCCCAGCACCAGCGTGTTGACCGGTGAAGAAACCGGCGTCATAAAGGCGGCCGATGCGGCAATGGCAATAATCATCGCGAAGGGATAGGGAGACACCCCCATCTCGCGCGCAGCGGCGATGGCGATCGGTGCCATCAATACCGCAGTGGCGGTATTGGAAATAAACAGGCCGATACCGGCACACAACACGAACAGACAGACCAGCATCACGCGTGGCCCCATGCCGCCGGCGACATCCATCAACCCACGGACGATCAGATCCACCCCGCCGGTCTTTTGCAGCGCCTGGGCAAAGGGCATCATACCGACAATCAGGATAATGCTCGGCCAATGGATGGATTTATAAGCGCTTTCCATGTCGATACAGCGGAACTTGCCCATCAGCAGGCAGGCGATCAGCGCCGCAATCGGGTTGGGAATTTCATCGGTCAACATCATCGCCACCATCAGGGCCAGACAAAATAGCGCGTGCGGTGCCTGTGTGACCGCGGGAGCCACTTCATCGACCTCGGCCGGCAGGTTGAACACGATGAAATCACGGGTTTTGGACTGGAGTTGGCGAATCGCCTTCCAGTCGCCGATCACCAGCAGAATATCCCCCAGCGCCAACGGCTCATCCACCAATTTACCCGACAGGGTTTCACCGTTGCGCCGAATGCCCACCACGTTGAGGTCATAACGGCTGCGAAACGCCGCGTCGCGCAGGCTTTGCCCCAGCAGCGCGGAATCGGGGATCAGCGACACTTCCGCCATACCGACGTTACGTGACTGTTCAGAAAAGTAATCGCCGCGCAGTACCATCGGCTCCAGCTGTTGCTCGCTGCAAAACTCGCGCAGATCCACTTCGCTGTCGGACATGTCGATCAACAGTACGTCGCGCTCGCGCAGCTCGGTGCTGCCCGACGCGCTGACCATCACTCGCCGAAAGCGCTTCCAACGTTCGATACCCACCACATTGGCGCCGTAACGCGCACGCAAATGCAGCTCGTCCAGCGCGCGGCCAATCAACGGCGAGCCGCTGCGGATCGCCAGCCGCCGCGCGCGACCGGTCAACCTGTAGTCACGAATCAAATCCCGCAGGGTGCGCCGCTGCCAGCCCTCTTTGTTGCTGCTGGCGCCGGCATCGCCGAGCCAGCGGCGCGCCACCAGCATATAGCCCACGCCCAGCGCCAGAACGATAATGCCGATCGGCGTAACGCCAAAAAAGCCGAAACCGTGAATGCCCTCCCGCACCAGCTCGCTGTTGACCACCATGTTCGGCGGCGTCGCCACCAGGGTCATCATGCCGCTGATCAACCCGGCAAAACTCAGCGGCATCATCAGCCGCCCCGGAGCGGTTTTCATGCGCGCCGCCACGCTCAGCACCACTGGGATAAAAATCGCCACCACGCCGGTCGAACTCATAAAGGCCCCCAGCCCGGCAACGGTCACCATCAGCAGCGCCAGCATTCTGGTTTCGCTGCTGCCAGCCACCTTCACCAGCCAGTCACCGACCTGATAGGCCACGCCGGTTCGCACCAGCCCTTCGCCAATGACAAACAGCGCGGCGATCAAAATCACGTTCGGATCGCTAAAACCGACCGTCGCCTCCTGCAGGTTCAAGGTGCCGCTCAGCACAAAGGCGATGATCACCAACAACGCCACGACATCCATGCGTAATTTATTGGTAGTGAACAGGACGATGGCAACCAGCAACAGGCACAGCACCCACAGTAATTCGCTGTTCAAAACGGCCTCTTTGGTCAGGGATTCAGGGAGTTAAAAATTAGCATAAAAAAACCCCGCGCATGCGGGGTCGAATCAATTTGCCGGCAGAAAACGGCAATTAGCCGATCGTTTCAATGCGTGCGCCCTGCTCCGTCCTGTTCACCGCAATCTGTTCCAGCGACGTCAGGCGCAGGCTTACGCGATCGAGCTGCGGCGCATCTGCCGGTGCATTGACGGCGATCACCTGACAGCCTGCCGCCAGCCCGGACAGGATACCGGCGGCGGCATCTTCAACCACCATGCAGTGCTGCGGCGCCAGACCGAGGCGTTCGGCACCCAGTAAATATGCGTCTGGCTGCGGTTTGCCGTGTTCGACCTGCTCGGCGGTAATGAACACTTCCGGCTGCGGCAAGCCTGCTGCAGCGCGGCGGGCGGTGGCGACCGGAATCGAACCGGACGTCACGATGGCCCATGGCATGCCCAACTGGTTCAAGCGCGCCAGCAGCGCCACCGCGCCCGGCAATGCCCGCACGCCTTCGGTATCCTGTGCTTCCACCTGCTCCAGCAGGTCATGTTCGTGCTGGATTTCTGCTTCGCGTGCGCCGGGCATGAAATGGCGTAAAGAAGTAATCGCCTGTTTACCGTGAATAAATGCCAGTACGTCCTGCGGGTTCACCCCACGCCGCATGGCCCACTGGGTCCAGGCGCGCTCCACGGCCGGCAATGAATCGACTAACGTACCATCCAGGTCAAACAGAAAACCTTTACACTCCACAGGAAACCTCTTTTTAATCAAGCGTTAATAATTTGCGCAATCTCAACGGCGCTCAAGTGATACTGCCGTGGGCAAGACAGCCAGACCGCCAGCATACGCTGGTACTTATCCCACATTTTGGTTTGGGCATTGAAGCCGTGGCTGCCGGAGTCGAAATGAGTATAACGTCCTTCGGTGCTGACCAGGAAACGCACATAACTCAGGTAACGCGCTTCGGTGGCGGCGTCGAAGCCAAGAAACGCCATACGGCGCAGCTCGAGCCCCTGCTTCTCTTTCAGATTTTCCCACGACACCTGCAATGCGTGATGCATTTCCATGATGTTGATGATGGTGCGGCAGACCTCTTCGCTCATTTCACCAAAATCACGGTCCAGTTCGCGCAATTGCAGACCGAAGCCGCGCTCGATAATGGTTTGCAAACGACGATAGCGCTCCGCGTTGTCCGGATCGAGCATGGTCATCATCTTGTATTGGTTTGACAGGATCAAACGTTGGGCGTTGGTCATTTCCATCAGGATTTCCTCGTTTCTGTATGATGGCGAGAGCATCGCACAGCGCAAAATTGCAGGAAATCACAACTCGACCGTTCTTTGATTTAAACCGGGGTTATTGGCCGAAACGCGTAACGGGCCGCGATAAAACGGCCCGTTCGGCTTTACAGATCGTCAAGAAAGGCTTTATCCAACTGCTTGAAGGCGCGCTTGAGCAAATCCGCCAGCGACTGGTAAGTCGGCGTGCCTTCAACCGGTGCCAGCGCCTGCCCGGCTTCCGCCAGCTTGTTGCGTACCTCGTGGAACCACGACAGCAGCGTCGGCGGTAACGGCGTCACCGACCGACGGCCCAGCCACCACAACCCCTGCATTGGCAGGCTACAGGCGAACAGCGCGGTGGCGATAGCCGGCCCGAGTTGCCCACCCAGCGCGATTTGCCAGGTCAGGGTGAAGATCGCCAACGGCGGCATGAAACGAATGGCAAAACGGGTGGCGCGCGCAACGCGATTCTCCGGAAACACCGGGGCCAGACGCTTATCTGCCGGCCAGGTTTTCATATAATGCTGCCCGCGTTGGAATACCTGAAACCAACTTACGGAACCGGACGGTTTGCTCGTCATCGCGTACCTCAACGTCACAGAAAATGGGATCTCAGACAAACACACTACTAAAAAAGTTGAAGCTTTAAATTTATTTTGTGTTTGCTGCGGGCTATCGGTATCCTAAGCCGGCCTTTTGGCCGCTAGAAGATGACGGTAAAACTGTCAACTTTTAGCCCTATAAAAATCAAGATTATTTAAGCCGAGAGAAAACATCGGTTTTTTCATCATCATGTAATTTATGTCTCTCACATGATGTTAATCATAAATGTCAACGGCATTATGCGCTACGCTTGTTGTCTGATTGACGATTAATTCACCACGTGTTTGGTCTTCCTTTAACAACACGAACATATTAAGTAGGTACTTCCATGTCGAGTAAGCTAGTACTGGTTCTTAACTGCGGCAGTTCTTCCCTGAAATTCGCCATCATTGATGCTGCCAACGGTGAAGAACACCTTTCCGGTTTGGCCGAATGCTTCCACCTGCCTGAAGCCCGCATCAAGTGGAAAATGGACGGCGGCAAACAAGAAGCGGCACTCGGTGCCGGTGCAGCCCACAGCGAAGCGCTGAACTTTATCGTTAATACCATTCTGGCACAAAAGCCGGAACTTTCCGCACAGCTGACCGCCATTGGCCACCGCATCGTACACGGCGGCGAGAAGTTCACCGCTTCTGCGCTTATCAACGATGAAGTGCTTCAGGGTATCAAAGATTCGGTGCCTTTTGCACCACTGCATAACCCGGCGCACCTGATCGGCATCGCCGAAGCACTGAAATCCTTCCCGAACCTGGCAGACAAAAACGTGGCGGTCTTCGACACGGCATTCCATCAGACCATGCCGGAAGAATCCTACCTGTACGCCCTGCCGTACAGCCTGTATCGTGACCACGGCGTGCGTCGCTACGGCGCGCACGGCACCAGCCACTTCTATGTCACGCAAGAAGCGGCAAAAATGCTGAACAAGCCGGTGGAACAGCTCAACGTCATTACCTGCCACCTGGGCAACGGCGGCTCCGTAACCGCAGTGCGCAACGGCAAGTGCGTCGATACCTCCATGGGTCTGACCCCACTGGAAGGCCTGGTGATGGGCACCCGCAGCGGCGATATCGACCCTGCCATCATCTTCCACCTGCACGATGCGCTCGGCATGAGCGTTGATCAAATCAACAAGATGCTGACCAAGGAATCCGGCCTGCTGGGTCTGACCGAAGTCACCAGCGACTGCCGTTATGTCGAAGACAACTACAGTACCAAGGCCGATGCCAAACGTGCCATGGACGTATTCTGCCACCGCCTGGCCAAGTATATCGGTGCCTATAGCGCATTGATGGACGGCCGCCTGGACGCGGTGATCTTCACCGGCGGCATCGGCGAAAACGCCGGCATGGTGCGCGAAATGACCCTGGACAAACTGGGTCTGCTGGGCTTTGAAGTCGACCATGAGCGTAACCTGGCAGCCCGCTTCGGCAAATCCGGCGCCATCACCAAAGACGGCAGCCGCCTGGCGCTGGTTATCCCGACCAACGAAGAGTTGGTCATCGCGCAAGACGCGGCCCGTCTGACCGCATAATGCTCTGCACACCGTCAGCTCCGGCTGGCGGTGTCGTTTTAGCCTCACATCAATCGTGAAGAGGACTATTCTGTGTCACGTACAATCATGTTGATCCCGACAGGCACCAGCGTCGGCCTGACCAGCGTCAGCCTGGGTGTCATTCGCTCCATGGAGCAAAAAGGCGTTCGCCTGAGCGTATTCAAACCTATCGCCCAGCCGCGTACCGGCGGTGATACCCTCGATCAGACCACCACCATCATCCGCAGCAACTCCACCATCCCCGCAGCCGAACCGCTGCGCATGAGCTACGTCGAGGGGCTGCTGAGCTCCAACCAGCAGGACGTGCTGATGGAAGAGATCGTGGCCCGCTACCACGAGAACACCAAAGATGCAGAAGTGGTGCTGATCGAAGGCCTGGTGCCGACCCGCAAGCATCAGTTCGCCAACGCGCTGAACTACGAAATCGCCAAGACCCTGAACGCCGAAATCGTCTTTGTACTGGCGCTGGGCAATGATTCTCCGGCCCAGTTGAAAGAGCGCATCGAACTGGCGCGCAGCAGCTTCGGCGGCAGCAAGAACAAGAACATCACCGGCGTGATCATCAACAAGCTGAACGCCCCGGTTGATGAACAGGGCCGCACGCGTCCCGATCTGTCCGAAATCTTTGACGACTCCACCAAGGCCAGCGTTGCCAACGTCGATCCTGCGCAACTGTTTGCCAACAGCCCGCTGCCGGTACTGGGCTGCGTGCCGTGGAGCTTCGATCTGATCGCCACCCGCGCCATCGATATGGCTCGCCACCTGAAAGCTCGCGTGATCAACGAAGGCGACATCATGACGCGCCGCGTCAAGTCGGTGACCTTCTGTGCTCGCAGCATTCCACACATGCTGGAACACTTCCGTCCGGGTTCACTGCTGGTAACCTCCGCAGACCGTCCGGACGTGTTGGTATCGGCCTGCCTGGCTGCGATGAACGGCGTAGAAATCGGCGCCATTCTGCTGACCGGCGGCTACGAAATCGACGAACCTATCAGAAAGCTGTGCGACCGCGCCTTCGGCACCGGGCTGCCGGTATTTATGGTAGAGACCAACACCTGGCAAACCTCGCTGAGCCTGCAAAGCTTTAACCTCGAAGTGCCGTCTGACGACCATCAGCGCATCGAAAAAGTGCAGAACTACGTCGCCAGCCATATCAATGCCGACTGGATCGAGTCCCTGACCGCCACCTCTGAACGCTCACGTCGCCTGTCTCCTCCGGCGTTTCGTTATGAGCTGACCGAACTGGCGCGCAAAGCCGGTAAACGCATCGTGCTGCCGGAAGGCGACGAACCCCGTACCGTGAAGGCCGCAGCCATCTGCGCCGAGCGCGGCATTGCCGAATGCGTGCTGCTGGGCAACCCGGATGAAATTCAGCGCGTTGCGGCAGCCCAGGGCGTTGAGCTGGGCAAGGGCATCGAAATTGTCGATCCGGTCAAGGTGCGTGAAAACTACGTACCGCGTCTGGTTGAGCTGCGCAAAAGCAAGGGCATGACCGAAGTAGTGGCACGCGAGCAACTGGAAGACAACGTGGTGCTCGGTACCCTGATGCTGGAAAAAGGCGAAGTCGACGGACTGGTATCCGGTGCGGTACATACCACCGCCAATACCATCCGCCCACCGTTGCAGTTGATCAAAACCGCACCGGGCAGCTCGCTGGTGTCTTCGGTGTTCTTCATGCTGCTGCCCGATCAGGTGCTGGTCTACGGCGACTGCGCGATCAACCCGGATCCTAGCGCTGAGCAACTGTCTGAGATCGCCATCCAGTCGGCGGATTCCGCCGCGGCGTTCGGTATTGAACCGCGTGTGGCGATGATTTCCTACTCCACCGGCACTTCCGGCGCCGGCAGCGACGTAGAAAAAGTACGTGAAGCAACCCGCCTGGCGCAGGAAAAACGCCCTGACCTGATCATCGACGGCCCGTTGCAGTACGACGCCGCCATCATGGCTGACGTTGCCAAGTCGAAGGCGCCGAACTCACCGGTGGCCGGCCAGGCAACGGTATTTATCTTCCCGGATCTGAACACCGGCAACACCACCTACAAAGCGGTACAGCGTTCTGCCGATCTGGTGTCCATCGGGCCAATGCTGCAAGGTATGCGCAAACCGGTGAACGACCTGTCGCGTGGCGCACTGGTTGACGATATCGTCTACACCGTGGCATTGACGGCCATTCAGTCCTCACAGGCTGACGCAACGGCCAACGCCTAAGCGCAGGTCGCTTAACCGTCAACGAGCAAAAGCCGGTCATAGACCGGCTTTTTTATCGGCTGAATATCAAATGGTTATGCCAGCAATTGCTTAGCCGCCTCCAGAATATGCTCAGCCGTCAGGCCATACTCCTGTTGCAGAAACTCCTGCGTTCCCACCTGGCCATAACGTTCTTTCACCCCGACGCGGCGCATCGGCACCGGGCATTCCTCTACCAGCACCTCCGCCACCGCCGACCCCAGGCCGTTATGAATGCTGTGATTTTCGCAGGTGACAATACGCCCGGTTTTCGCGGCATAGGCTTTTATGATATCGCGGTCTATCGGTTTGAGGGTAAACATGTCGATGACCGCCGCATCGATCCCTTCTCGCACCAGCATTTGCGCCGCTTTCAACGCTTCCGCCACCATGATGCCGTTGGCGATCAGCGTAATGTCAGCCCCGTCACGCAGCACATTGGCCTTGCCAATGGTAAAGCGCGTCCCCTGCGGGTAGATCTTGGTCGCCTGTTTACGGATGGTGCGCACCCAATAGAACCCCTGCAAATCCATCAGCTGCTGCAAGATATCGGCAAACATTACCGCGTCGGTCACTTCCAGCACCACCGAATGCGCCAGGCCGCGCACAATCCCCATATCTTCGAACGACATATGGGTGCCGCCGTTATGACAAGCAGTCACCCCGGCATCCGACGCAATGACCTTGACGTTGTTGCGCTGATAGTCCAGTGACATGAAGAGCTGATCAAAACAGCGTCGACTGGCAAACGCGGTGAAGGTGTGCACGAACGGAATACGCCCGGTCAGCGACAGTCCGGCGGAAACGCCAATCACATTGGCCTCCATGATGCCGCAGTTGATCACATGCTGCGGATAGTCCTTATGCACCGAATCCATCGCCATCGAGCTCATCAGATCCGCTTCCAGCGCGATGATCGGCCGTTCGGCCTCGATCTGGCGGCGTACCATAGCGGCATACACCTTGCGCATTTCTACGTCGTCTTTTTCCAACTGCGTTGCCAGGTTAAACATCAGCTGCCTCCATATCGGCGATGGCTTGTTCGATTTCCCGCTTAACGTCCGGCGTCAAACGCAGGTGGTGCGAATTCGCCAACCGCTCAAGATAGGCCACGCCCTGCCCTTTGATACTGTCGAGGATCACCACCAGCGGCCGTTGCTCTCCGTTGCGCACCGGGGCCACCGCGGCACAAATGGCGTTGATATCGTCACCTTTGACGGTTGCCACCTCGAAGCCAAAGGCGCGGAATTTTCCGGCCAGGTCAAACGGCTTGATCACCTCGTCCAGCAGACCGTCCAACTGCTGTTTGTTGTAATCGATAAACAGCGTCAGGTTGTTGAGATTATGATGAGCGATAAACTGAAATGCCTCCCAGCACTGACCTTCGTTCAGTTCACCATCCCCCAAAATGCTGAATACCCGATTGCGGCGCCCGCCCAGATGGTGTGACAGCGCCATACCGGCGGCAATCGACACGCCCTGCCCGAGCGAACCGGTGGTGGCGTCGACCCCGCGGGTACGCAACCGATCAGGGTGACTTGGCAAACGCGTGCCGTTCTGGTTGAGCGTGGCCAGTTCCGCCAGCGGGAAATAGCCCTTGATCGCCAGCGTGCTGTACAGCGCCGGGCCGGCGTGGCCCTTCGACAGCACCAGGTAATCGCGCTCCGGCCAGTCCGGATCGGCAGGGTCGATGCGCATCACATCGCCGTATAGCACCGCCAGCGTTTCCACCACGGACATGCACCCGCCATAATGGCCAAAGCCCAGCCCGGTTAACGCCTTTAGCGTTTCCAGACGTATGTTATGCGCCAGCCGGCGTATTTCCCCGATATCTGAAGTTGTCATTAGACGGTCCTCGCTTATTTTTCAACGTGATCACCGGCAGCAGCGCTGCCTTTGCGTTTACCCAGGAAGTTGTGCGCGACCAGCAGCGCAAAGATGGCAATCACCACCACCATAATCATTTCCTTATTGAGGAAGCGCGCCATATTGCCCAGCACAATGCCCAGCACGCCGAAGTCGGCATCGGAGAAAGTGGTATTGGCAAAGCCCAGCGCACCCAGCACCGGCAGCAGCATCATTGGCAGGAAGGTGATAAGCAGACCATTGGCGAAGGCGCCAAGCATGGCGCCGCGTCGCCCGCCGGTGGCATTGCCGAACACCCCGGCGGTGGCGCCGGTAAAGAAGTGTGGCACTACGCCCGGCAGGATCAGCACCAGCTTCATCTGGCCAAGCAGGAACAGACCAACCAGACCACCGAGGAAGCTGAACAGGAAACCAATCAGCACCGCGTTGGGGGCGTATGGATACACCACCGGGCAGTCCAGCGCCGGCCGCGCGTTCGGCACCAGTTTTTCCGAAAAGCCGGTAAACGCCGGCACGATTTCCGCCAGAATCAGTCGCACCCCTTGCAGGATGATAAACACCCCGGCAGCAAAGGTGATCGCTTGAATAATCGAATACACCAGGTAGTTCTGACCGCCGCTGAGTTCGCCTTCCACGTACGCCTGGCCAGCGCTGATCGCCATGATCAGATAGATAACAATCATGGTCATCGAAATCGAAATCGAGCTATCGCGCAGGAAGCTGAGGTTTTTCGGCAGGTTCATTTCCTCGGTGGAACGCGAGTTTTTACCGACACGCGCGCCAATCCAGCCGGAAAGTACATAGCCCAGCGTGCCAAAATGACCAAAGGCAATGTCATCATTACCGGTTATGCGCCGCATATAACGCTGCGCGATAGCCGGGAAAAACGCCATCACCAGGCCCAGCGTCAATGCGCCGGTAAATACCAGCTGCACCCCTTCGAAACCGGCGACCGACAGAATAATGCCGATCATGCAGGCCATATAAAACGTATGGTGGCCGGTAAGGAAGATATATTTCAAGCGCGTGAAGCGTGCCACGATAATGTTTGCCACCATGCCGAACGCCATGATAAGCGCCGTGGAGGCGCCATATTTTTCCAACGCGATAGACACGATCGCTTCATTATTGGGTATTATCCCCTGAATATTAAATGCGTGTTCAAACATTCCGCCCAGTGGGTTAAGCGAACTGACCAACACCGTCGCCCCTCCACCGAGCACGATAAAGCCGAGAATGGTTTTAACCGTACCCTTAACGACATCGGAAAAAGATTTTTTCTGCGCCAGCAGGCCAATCAATGCGATTAAACCGACCAATACCGATGGCACCTTTAATATATCGACCACAAATTTAAGCGTTTCCTGGATAAACATATCCACCTCGCCAATAGTTTTGCCTAGATAATGGAATGCGCTTCGAAATAGGCGCGCAGTTTGGTTTCCAGTTCATTGATATCGATAATATTGCTAATCACCACCAGCTGGTCTGCCGGTACGCTGGCGCTATCGGCGATATCCTTCGCCATGACAAAAATATCCGCAGCGCCTGGCGTGGCGGAAGAAAGATCGGAATGTTCCACCTCAGCGTCTATCGCCATTTTCTTCAGCACTTTTTTAATGTTCATTTCCACCATAAAACTGCTGCCGAGGCCGGAACCGCAAATCGCCATGATTTTCATTATTGTCACCTGTCAAATTTTATGCGTAAGGTTAGCTCGCCAGTATTGCAACTGGCGTGATGGGGTGTATTTAAAAAACCTCAGTAGTTAAAATCGGGCAATAATATCCTCTATCTGTTGACGATCGTTGGCATTGAATAATGCATTCATTGCCTGACCGTCTGAAAATAATTCTGCCAGTTGCGCGATTAATTCAATATGGCTATTGCCGTCCGGTGCGGAAAGCATCACCACAATAAATACCGGATCGTTGTCTGCAGAATGAAAACGCACGCCCTGATGCACTTTTAGCAGCGACAACCCTAATGCCCTCGCTCCTTCTTCTGGCCTGGCATGCGGCATGGCGATGCCGGGCGCTAAAACGAAATACGGACCAAGCGCCTGATACTGGCGGAAAATCGCCGTCAGATAATCGGCGGTGATAATGCCACGCTGCAACAACGGCTGGGCGCTCAGCGTTACCGCCTGCTGCCAGTCGTCTACGCATTGGCATAGTTGAATGTGGTCGTATTTTAGCCAGTCGTTAAGCACGCTTCCCCCTTGACCTGATGACTAACGATCTCTTGCCGAGGCAAACCACTGCGGCAACGGCATAAACTTTAATCAACGCCTCGCACTCTCACTGTGAGATCTATCACAAAGATAGCGCTACCAAAATGCGATCGTGCAGAACTGTGATAGCGCTATCAAAACGTTTGCTACTGCCCGGCGTGAGCTACAGATTTTTTCTCGTCACTAACGGTAACGAGTTAGAATGTAATGCATACTGGGATCGTTGAAGCCGCCGATGCGGTTTCGCACTGCCTCTTCACTTTATGCGCACGACGCGCATTTCAGTCAGGATTAACAATGTCGATCGGTAAGAAACGACGCAGCACCGGCAGGGTCACGTTGGCCGACGTGGCGCAGCTGGCGGGCGTGGGTACCATGACGGTTTCACGCGCACTGCGCACTCCGGAACAGGTTTCAGACAAGCTAAGAGAGAAAATCGAAGCGGCGGTCAATGAACTGGGCTATTTGCCCAATCTGGCCGCCAGTTCCCTGGCTTCGGCCTCGTCCTACACCATCGCCATGGTAGTGCCGAGCTTTTCCGAATCCGGCTGCGCCGATATGTTTGCCGGTCTGCAACGGGTGCTACAGCCGGCAGGCTACCAGATCATGCTGGCCGAATCTCAGCATCACCTGGAGCGGGAAGAGCAACTGCTGGAAACGTTGCTGTCTTATAATCTGGCGGCGGCGGTCCTGCTCAGCGTCGAACATTCGCAAAATACCCGTCAGGCGCTGCTGGCCGCCAAGATCCCGGTGGTGGAAATTGGTGCGATGCGCGCCGATCCTATCGATATGAACATCGGCATCGACTATGTGGCGGCGATGTATCAACTGACGCAAACGGTGATTGCCAGCGGCTACCAGAACGTCGGTCTGCTGTGCGCCAATCAGGAACAGTGGATTTTTCAACAGCATCTGCAAGGCTGGCACAAGGCGTTGCTGCGCAACCACATGTCGCCGCACCGGGTGATTAACGCCGCGCAACCGGCCAGTTTTTCCACCGGTGCCCAGCAGTTACCGGAGTTTCTGCTGGCCTGGCCAGAGCTGGACGCGCTGGTTTGCGCCTCGGATGAACTGGCCTGCGGTGCGCTGTATGAGTGTCAACGCCGGCGTATCAAGGTACCCGAGCAGTTGGCGGTGGTCGGTTTCGGTAACAGCGACGTCAGCCAGGTCTGCCAGCCGCCGTTGACCACCATGACGGTGCCGCATAAGGAAATCGGTATTCAGGCCGGCAAGGCGCTGCTGGCGCGGTTGAATGACCAGCCATGGCAGCCGGAAGGTTCGCTGCCGTCCACCCTGTGCCGCCGTGGCAGCTGTTAACCCTGGCAGCCGTCGGCCGTGGTCACCGGCGAGCATGTCGAGCACATTACGCCCACCTGCTGGCGTTTTTCAGATTAATGCCAGCCGATAGGCCGATAAAAAAATGCCGCTCGGCGTTAACCGAACGGCATGGTATCTATTGGCCGGCGCTAGCGACAACCGCAGCGCGCCGCATCAGGCGTGGTCTGCATCGCCGTCGGGTTTGCCTTCTCTTGCCAGCGGCTTGCCATAGTCCTGCTCATTATTGCGCGTCAGCCACAGCGACAGCGCTTTCAGCGAATCAGGAGTGAACTCGTCGCAGCGGGCGGTGATTTCCTCTGGCGTCAGCCAGTTTACTTCCACCACTTCTTCTTCCTGCAAGGCAAACGGGCCGTGCGATACGCAGCTGAACAACGCGCCCCATACGCGGCACTGTTCTTCTTCGAAGTAAAACAGGCCATGCTCAGCGAAGGGGACGCCAGCGATGCCAAGCTCTTCTTCCGCTTCGCGTCGTGCCGAATCCAGCACGTTTTCACCGCTCTGCACCACGCCGCCAGCGGTAGCGTCCAGCCAGCCCGGATAGAAATCCTTGGTATCGGTACGACGTTGAACCAGAATTTTTCCCATCCCGTCATGCACCACAATATAGGTCGCACGATGACGCAGCCGTTCTGCACGCATCTGTTGACGACTGGATTGAGCAATCACTTCGTTTTGCTCGTTGACGATATCAACCCACTCGGTAACTGTAGCCTGATCCTGTTCCGCCATCCTCTAAAACCTTCTATTTTGGCGCGAGGGTCGTCGCGCGCTGGTTGATCAATGAGTCTTGTTCAATGATTCTTATTGTGGGTACAAATTAGTGTGTTAATGCCACCTCTGCAATAGTCTTACCGCTTTGCAACGCGATTACTCGCAAAATGTCGTCTTGCAGCAGCCCGTAGCTTGCCGGAAAGCCGCCCTTGGGCATGCCGATCGAACCCGGATTAAAGCAGTAGATGTCGCCCTGCCGTTCCGCCTGCGGCAGATGCGTGTGGCCATAGGCCAAAACGTCCCCGGCAGATAACGGCGGCGGTGCGGAGGGATGATAAAGGTGACCGTGGGTCAAAAACAATCGTCTTTTTTGCCAGATCGCCTGTTGCCATGGTGTATCGATCGGAAATGACAGCAGCATCTGATCCACTTCGCTGTCGCAATTGCCTCGAACGGCGATGATCCTGTCGGCAAGGCGATTCAATTGTTCGGCAACCTGCGCCGGTTGATAGTTATCCGGCAAGGCGTTGCGCGGCCCGTGATTCAGCAAATCGCCCAACAGAATCAGCCAATCGGCGCCTGACTGTGCAAAGCGTTGCACCAGCTGCTCGGTGGCCGACAGTGAACCGTGCAAATCCGCAGCGAACATCAGCTTCATGGTTTTTCTCCCTTAACATTACTACGGTTATTTTATCGCACAATCGCCACGCCACAAGCCGCCAGCCTCGCCCCTGGCCGAGGGTACTGACGCGCGTCATATTTTGCCTTGATAGCATCGGACGAATCCCACATTGCCTGCTATTCTTAGCTGCTATTGTTGGTGTCCTTTTAGCTGGATCGTAATAACCTTGTGCGGCGCAGACCGCCACAACGTGTAATGATTTACAGATCACTTTACCGCAGGAGGCAATATGATTGACCTGTATTACGCGCCTACTCCCAATGGTCACAAAATCACTCTGTTTCTGGAGGAGGTCGGCTTACCCTACCGTATCCATCGCGTAAACATCAGTGCCGGCGAGCAGTTCAAACCGGAGTTCCTCGCCATCTCACCCAATAATAAAATTCCGGCCATCGTCGACCAACAGCCGGTTGATGGCGGTGCGCCCATTGCGCTGTTCGAATCCGGGGAAATCCTGCTGTATCTGGCGGAAAAAACCGGCAAGCTGCTGAGCAAGGGGCTACGCGAGCGCGCCGCCACGCTGCAGTGGCTGTTTTGGCAAGTGGCCGGTTTCGGGCCGATGCTCGGACAAAACCATCACTTCAATCACTATGCACCGCAGCCGGTTCCGTACGCCATCGAGCGTTACCACCTGGAAACCCGGCGGCTGTACGGCGTGCTCGACGCCGAACTGCAAAAACACCCTTACCTTGGCGGCGACAACTACAGCATCGCCGACATTGCCACCTATCCCTGGGTAGTGTCCCACCCGCGCCAACGCATCGATCTGGCTGATTATCCGGCGGTACGCAACTGGTTCGAGCGTATCAGCAACCGTCCGGCTACCGAGCGCGCCTACAAACTGGCTGAGCCGGCATAACCCGTCCTGCCGGCAGCGCCCAAGGCCTGCCGGCAGCGTTTGTTGTTAGCGCGTTATCATTTCCCTACTTTCCGTGTATTCTGGGCAAAATAATCAAAAGCCTGGAGAACCTCGGATGTCATTCAATCAACCCGACGCCATTATTCGCATCAAAAACCTGCGGTTACGCACTTTCATCGGCATCAAGGAAGAAGAAATCAACAACCGTCAGGACATTTTGATCAACGTCGCCATTCACTATCCGGCCGATCGGGCACGCAACAGCGAAGACATCGACGATGCGCTCAACTACCGAACCATCACCAAGGCGATTATTCGCCACGTTGAGGATAACCGCTTCGCGCTATTGGAAAAATTAACCCAGGATGTGCTCGATATCGTGAAACAACATCCTTGGGTAACCTATGCTGAAGTAGAAATAGATAAACTGCTCGCCCTGCGTTATGCCGACTCGGTATCCATGACCATGAGCTATCGCCAGAGCTGAGCCTGCCTTCAGGGAGCCAGACCATGCGTATCTTGATCACCGGCGCAACAGGATTGATAGGAAGCAGCCTGACACGGCGGCTAGCGGCCCTTTCTCACCAGATTACCGTGCTGACGCGTAACGTCGAACGCGCGCGTGGTCGACTCGGCGATAACGACATTCGCTACTGGTCAACCTTGCAGGATAAACAGAATCTGGATGATATTGACGCGGTTATCAACCTGGCGGGCGAGCCGATTGCCGACAAGCGCTGGAGCAAAGCGCAAAAAGAGCGTTTATGCCGTAGCCGTTGGGAACTGACCGAAAAATTGGCCAGCTTGATCAACGCCAGCGCCACCCCGCCGGCGGTGCTGATTTCCGGTTCCGCGGTTGGCTATTACGGCGATCAGGATCAGGCGGTAGTGACCGAGGACGAAGCGCCGCAGGACGAGTTCACCCACCAGCTCTGCCAGCGCTGGGAATCGCTGGCGCTGCGCGCACAAAGCGACGCCACCCGCGTCTGCCTGCTGCGAACCGGCGTAGTGCTGGCACCCAACGGTGGCGCGTTGGCCAAAATGCTGCCGCCGTTCAGATTCGGCCTTGGCGGCCCGATCGGCAATGGCCGGCAGTATCTGCCCTGGATCCATCTGGATGACATGGTCAACGGCATTATCTTCCTGCTCGAACACCCCACGCTGCATGGCCCCTTCAACATGGTCGCGCCCTATCCGGTGCATAACGAACAGTTTGCCGCGACGCTGGCCAGGGTGCTGGATCGGCCGGCATTTCTACGGCTGCCGGCTTTGGCGATCACGCTGATGATGGGCGAAGCAGCCGTTCTGGTGCTCGGCGGGCAGCGAGCGGTGCCAAAACGGCTGGAAGAAGCAGGATTCAGCTTCCAGTATTTTGAACTGGAACAGGCGCTAGAAGCGGTGATTAACCACCAGACCTAAAACGCGGGCGCCGTCACGCGCCCGCCTGTCGTGTTACCTCATTTCAACGCGCCGGACAGGAACTGCTGCAAACGCGGGCTTTTCGGACTGCCGAAGACCTCCGCCGGAGGTCCCTGTTCTTCAATCAGCCCCTGGTGCAGGAAAATCACGTGGTTGGAAACGTGGCGGGCAAACTCCATTTCGTGCGTGACCACCACCATGGTGATGCCCTCTTCCGCCAGCTTTTGCATGATGCGCAGCACTTCACCCACCAGCTCAGGATCGAGCGCCGAGGTCGGCTCATCGAACAACAGCACTTCCGGCTCCATCGCCAGCGCGCGGGCAATGGATACGCGCTGCTGTTGTCCACCGGACAGGTGCACCGGGTATTTGCCTCGCGCGCGTTCATCGATGCCCACTTTATCCAGATAGCGCACTGCGCGGTCACGCGCGTCGGCCTTGCTCAGCCCCAGGACCTGGATCGGGGCTTCCATCACGTTTTCCAACACCGTCATGTGGCTCCACAGGTTGAAATGCTGAAACACCATGGTCAGGCGGGTACGCAGCAGCTGCAGCTGCTTTTTGTCGGCCACCTTGAGCTGCCCGTCCTTGTCGCGCACCATGCGGATATTTTCATTGTTCAGGCTGATAGAGCCTTCGCTAGGCTTTTCCAAGAAGTTGATACAGCGCAGAAAGGTACTCTTGCCGGAACCGGAGGATCCGATGATGCTGATCACATCCCCGGCATTGGCCGCCAGTGAGACCCCTTTCAGTACTTCGTGTTCACCATAACGTTTATGCAGTTCAGTGACGGCTAATTTGTTTTCAGACATGGTTTTAATCCCGTCATTCATCGTTGGGTAACGTGTCCCATCCAGCGCTTTTCCGCTAGCCGGAACAGGCTGATCAGCGCATACGAAATGGCCAGATACAGCACTGCGGCAATACCGAAGGCATAAAACGGCTGATAGGTTGCCGCATTGATATCACGAGCGACCTTCAGCAAATCCGGTACGGTGGCGGTGAATGCCAGCGCGGTGGAGTGCAGCATCAGGATCACTTCGTTGCTGTAGGCCGGCAGCGCGCTTCGCAACGCCGAAGGTAAAATGATGCAGCGATACATTTTAAAGCGTGAAAAACCGTAGGCGTTGGCCGCTTCGATTTCACCGTGCGGCACCGAACGAATCGCACCGGCGAAAATTTCGGTGGTGTAGGCACAGGTATTGAGCGTCAGCGCCAAAATGGTGCAATTGAGCCCGCTGCGGAAAAACGCGTTAAGCAACTCGGTACCGCGCACCATTTCCAGACTGTACATGCCGGAGTAGAACACCAGCAGCTGCACATACAGAGGCGTACCGCGAAATACATAGGTATACAGCCACACCGGAAAACGCAGCCAGCGCAACGAAGACACCCGCGCCACCGCCATGGGGATCGCCAGCAAGCCGCCCATTACCACCGAGGCAATCAGCAGCCACAATGTGACCGCGACGCCGGTGAAGCGGTAACCGTCGCTCCACAACAGCGACTGCCAGTACTGTTGTAAAATTTCGATCATAGCTCGGCCCTCTTGACGCCCAATGAATAACGCCGTTCGAGCCACAGCAGCACGCCGTTGGAAACGGTGGTGAAAATCAGGTACACCGCGCCGGCGACAATCGCATAAAAGAACGGTTGGTAGGTGCCCTTGCCGGCCAACTGGGTGGCCTTGACCACGTCATTCAGGCCCAAAATCGACACCAGCGCCGTCGCCTTCAGGATCACCTGCCAGTTGTTGCCGATGCCCGGCAAGGCAAAACGCATCATCGCCGGGAACAGAATGCGACGAAAAGTCTGCCCACCGCTGAAGCCGAAGGCGGTCGCCGCTTCAATCTGCCCACGCGGAACCGCCATATAGGCGCCGCGGAAGGTTTCGGTGAAATAGGCGCCGTAAATGAACCCCAGGGTGATTATACCGGCGCTGAGTGGGTCAATATCGAACTGCGCCACGCCCAGCGCTTCGGTCACGCCGTTGAGGGCAATTTGCAGACCGTAGAAAATCAGCAGCATCAACACCAGATCGGGCACGCCACGAATCAGCGTGGTGTAGGCACCAAAAACGCTGGCAATAACGCGGTTATGGGAGAGTTTGCCGCCGGCGCCGATCAGGCCAATCACCACCGCCAGCAGTACGGAACTGAGCGCCAGCTCCAGCGTAACCAGAGCGCCCTCGAATATCAGTTGGGAATAGCCTTGCAGCATCTACTTCATCCTGTCGTCATTGAGCATTACCTGGGGGCATGCCCCCAGGATGGATGCGGTGGTGCGCGGGATTAGCCGCCGTAGACGTCAAAATCGAAGTATTTTTTCGCAAACTTGTCGTAGGTACCGTCTTTACGCATCTCGGCGAACGCCTTGTCCAACGCCGCCTTCAGCTCGGTATCGGTCTTGCGCAGACCCATGCCGGTGCCGACGCCAAAGAACTTGTCGTCTTTTACCGCTTCACCGGCAAAGGCGTAATCCTTGCCCGGCGGTTGTTTCAGGAAGCCGTCGCTGCCCGCCACTTCATCCTGGAACGCAGCGTCGATACGGCCGGAAGCCAGATCGGCATACACCAGATCCTGGTTCTGGTAAGGCACCACGGTCACCCCTTTCGGCTGCCAGTTGGCATTGGCATAGGCTTCCTGGGTGGTGCCTTGCAATACGCCCACGCTCTTGCCCTTCAGCGAGTCGACGCTAGGCAGGATTTTCGCGCCTTTCGGTGCGATTAGACGCGCATTGGCGGCATACAGTTTGTCGGTGAAGGCAATTTCCTGTTGGCGTTTTTCAGTGATCGACAGCGACGAGATGATGGCGTCGATTTTCTTGGCTTTCAGTGAAGGGATCAGGGCGTCGAAATCGCTTTCGACAAAGGTGCATTGGGTGTTGATGCGTTTGCACAGCTCGGTGGCCAGATCGATGTCAAAGCCCACCAGTTCGCCCTTGGCGTTCTTGGATTCAAACGGCGCATAGGTTGGATCGGTGCCGATCTTGAGCGTAGTCGGAATGGCGGCAAAAGCGCTGCTGGCGGCAGCCAGGGCCATCACTAAAGGAACAACCAAAAACCGCTTTTTCATACATTACCCTCAAATTGATTTTTTTTGATGCCACTGCGGGCATTATTCCCACCAAATCAATTTGCAGTAATCGTGCCACATTGCTTGCGACAGGCGGAGGGAACGACTCCGCACTGCGCAAAACTGTTTCCCGGGACGATAACCGCAAAATTAAATCGGCCATTCAGGGCCGCGCTACGGGCGGCAACGCTGTGCCAGCGCCATGAAACAGTGTGCGTGGTGTTGAGGGATCATTATGGTGCAGCTATCGCCCTAATACAGTGCGGTGTTGCACAAATGTGCAATTTTGGATGTCAACTTGTTAATTAGCGCCTTGCCAGCGGACAAACAGATCTTGCGGCAGTTGTATATCAAACTGATCGATAACGCGATTCACCGTCTGGTCAACAATGTCTTGCACCGTTTGCGGCTGATGGTAAAACGCCGGCACCGGCGGCATGATCAGCGCCCCCATTTCCGCCGCCTGGGTCATCAAGCGCAAATGGCCGAGGTGCAACGGCGTTTCACGCACGCACAGCACCAGGCGGCGACGCTCTTTTAACACCACGTCGGCGGCACGGGTCAGCAGACCGTCACTGTAACTGTTGACGATGCCGGATAACGTTTTGATGGAACAGGGTAAAATGGCCATCCCCAGCGTTTTGAACGAGCCGGAGGAGATGCTGGCGGCAATGTCGCGCGCATCATGCACCACGTTGGCCAGCGCCTGGACTTCACGCAGGCTGTAGCGGGTTTCCAGTGCCAGGGTCTGCCGCGCCGCGTTGCTCATCACCAAATGGGTTTCCACCTCGGCGACGTCGCGCAAAACCTGCAACAAACGCACGCCGTAGATAGCGCCGCTGGCACCGGAAATGCCGATGATGAGTCGTTTCATAAGGGAGTCTCTGCCAGAAAATTAGGGGAACAGGCAGACTTTGCCGCAACGGGGGCGGATAAGCAAGTTAACCAGGCGGGAAAGCACCGCAGCAGATGCTGCGGTGCTCTGTTACAGCGCGGGCTTAGCCCTCGTTGTGCATTTCCAGATTTTCAGCTTCGGTCTGGCCACGCATCGCTTTGGCATCGTCGTTGCGCAGCGACTCCAGATATTCCAGATAGCTCTGATCGACGTCTTTGGTGACGTAGACACCATTGAATACCGAGCATTCAAACTGGGCGATATCCGGGTTCTCTTCACGCACCGCTTCGATCAGATCGTCCAGATTCTGGAAGATCAGGCCGTCAGCGCCGATGATCTGGCGGATTTCGTCCACTTCACGACCGTGGGCAATCAGCTCATTGGCGCTTGGCATATCAATGCCATACACGTTCGGGAAGCGGATTTCCGGCGCGGCGGAAGCCAGATAGACACGCTTGGCACCGGCGTCACGCGCCATTTCGACGATCTGCTCAGAGGTGGTGCCGCGCACGATGGAATCATCCACCAGCAACACGTTCTTGTCGCGGAACTCCGCACGGTTGGCGTTCAGCTTGCGGCGTACCGACTGGCGACGCGCCTGCTGGCCCGGCATGATAAAGGTGCGGCCAACGTAGCGGTTCTTGACGAAGCCCTGGCGATATGGCTTGTCCAGAATGCGTGCGATTTCCAACGCAATGTCACAGGAGGTTTCCGGGATCGGGATCACCACGTCGATGTCCAGATCTTCCCATTCGCGAGCGATCTTTTCACCCAGCTTCTGCCCCATGCGCACGCGGGCGCTGTAGACCGAAATCTTGTCCATAAAGGAATCCGGACGGGCAAAATAGACGTATTCGAACAGGCATGGATTGGTTTTCGGGTTTTCTGCACACTGGCGTGTGAACAGCTGGCCCTTTTCAGTGATGTATACCGCTTCGCCCGGCGCCACGTCGCGCAGGAACTCAAAGCCCAGCGTATCCAGCGCTACGCTCTCGGAGGCCACCATATATTCGTTGCGGCCGTCCTCCAGGGTGCGTTTGCCGATCACCAGCGGACGGATGCCGTTAGGATCGCGGAACGCCACCAGACCATGGCCGATAATCATCGCCACGCAGGCATAGGCGCCGCGCAGTTGCTGATGCATCGCCGCCACGGCGGTAAAGATGTTGTCGGATTCCAGCGGATAGTGCGGAAAACGGTCCAGCTCGGCGGCCAGCACGTTGAGCAGGATCTCAGAATCGGAGGTGGTGTTGATATGACGACGGCCGCTTTCGAACAGCGACTGGCGCAGTTCATGGGCGTTGGTCAGGTTGCCGTTATGGGCCAGCGTGATGCCGAACGGCGAGTTGACATAAAAAGGTTGAGCCTCTGAGGCACTGGAGCTGCCAGCCGTCGGGTAGCGAACGTGGCCAATCCCCATGTTGCCCTGCAAGCGCTGCATATGCCGTGCTTCAAATACATCTTTTACCAGGCCGTTTGCCTTACGCAGACGGAACCCGTTATGGGCATCAATGGTGACGATGCCGGCGGCATCCTGTCCACGGTGCTGGAGCACCGTCAACGCATCATAAATCGACTGGTTTACCGGCATAAAACCGGCGATACCGACAATACCGCACATGTTGTCTTTTCCTCATCAGCGCTACCGCCCCGGTAAATGGGTCGGTAAGAAACTCGACGTGCTCTGCAGGTAGTCAAAGAACCACCTGATGATATAACTGAACTGGGGGATCAGCTGTGACTGTTTCCAGTCCTCACTCTGCGAAAAGCCGGTAAAGGTGTCGAGGAAAAACAGTATCGCTGCGACAATCAACACACCGCGCAATGCCCCGAAACAGATACCCAGCACCCTGTCGGTACCCGACAGGCCGGTTTTTTCGACCAGCGAGCTGATCACATAGTTAACAATAGCCCCAACGATCAGCGTCGCGATAAACAAAATGGCAATCGCGATGCCGTTTCGCACCAGTTCATCGTCAAAACGTGTGAAATAGACTGCAAGGTAAGAGTAGAAATGGCTGGCGACAAAGAACGCGCATCCCCATGTCACAAGTGACAATGCTTCGCGAACAAACCCTCGGATCAGGCTCACCAGAGCCGAAAATCCAATCACCGCTATAATGACGTAATCAATCCAGACCATGACCATTCCAATAACGAACCGCCCCGCATCCAATTCGCGGCGAATTCTAACAGAAAAAGAAAACGTTTGCGTAGGGGATTTCCCTACCACGTTACAAATAAAAAGCGGCGATAAAAAAATCTTAATCGCCGCGCCTACATAGCCGCTGAACCACCGTTCGCCCCGCTGCCGGGACGAACGGATCGGATCAACGCACGCTGTACGGCTTCACCTGCCCGTTCAGACCGCTGAGCGAGTTGAGTGATGACAGCGATGATTGCAGTTTTTGCTTCGAGGCATCCGGTCCGACATAAATACGGGTGATCTGCCCCTGTACCGGCGTGGACGGCACGGTGAACGCCCGGTAACCCGACAGGCGCAGCGTCGCGACAATCTCGTTGACCTTGGCGGCGTTTTTCAGCGCCCCCAACTGCACCACATAGGCTTGACCGGCCGGCGTTTTTTCTTCCGCCGGTTTGGTTTCCTGCTTCGGCGTCGGCTGCGGTTTCACCTCAGGTTTTGGCTGCGGTTTCGGCTTCACCTCCACCGGCCGGGTTTCCACCGGTTTCGGTTTTGGCTGCGGCGCCGGGGTGTTTTCAATCGGCGGCGGCGTGATCGCGGTATTCTGCTGTTGCTGCTGGGCAGACTGACGCGCCGCCTGCTGCGTTGCCGCTTCGTTGGCCGCCTGTTGTTCAACCAGGGCGCCAGCCCCTTCCGGCGGCTGGGCCGGCAACGGCTGACTTACCGGCGGCAGAACGTCGTTTTCCTGCGCATCGCCCGGTTTCGGTACCAGCGGGATCGCGGCGAATTCATCTTCGTAATGCTTCTTTTTTCCATCCAGCAGACCTGGCAGGATAATTACCCCCAGTGCCACCAGAATCACGGTTCCAACCAGTCGGTTCTGAAATTTACTTGCCACTCACACTCCCCGCATCTCGTCTAACGCCGCCATCACCTGCGCAACGGTGTGGAACGATCCACAGACGATCACAATATCCTGAATATCTGCATCCTGCATAGCCTGACGCCAGGCAGTTTCGACATCGGCAAAGCAGCGTGGTTCCGCCAGATGTTGCGCCAACAGTTCAACGCTGGCGCCACGCGGGCCATCCAGCGGTGCGCAGTACCATTCATCAACCTGGTCGCGCAGACAGGCCAGCGTGCCGGCGATGTCCTTGTCCGACAACATGCCCACCACCGCCCGTACCTTGCCGCCGCTGCGGGGCAAGGCCGCCAGCCGGCCGGCGAGATAGCCGGCGGCATGCGGGTTATGCGCCACGTCGAGTATCAGCAGCGGTTGCTGCTGCACCACCTGGAAACGCCCCGGCAGCGTCGCCTGTTGCAAACCGGTAAATATCGCCCGCTCGTCGATTTCCAGCGCCGAGTAGTGCAGCGCCGCCAGCGCCGTTGCGGCATTCGGTAGCGGCACGTTTGGCGTTGGTAAATCAGTCAACAGCGTGCCGCCACTTTGCCACTGCCAGCGATCGCCCTGTTCGTTGAAGCTCCAGTCATCACCCCGGCGGTACAGCTGCGCGCCCAGCGTTTCGGCCACCTGGCGGATCGACGCCGGCATCTCCGGCTCGCCAACCACCGCCGGTTTGCCGGCGCGGAAAATGCCGGCCTTCTCACGGCCAATGCTTTCGCGGTCATTGCCCAGCCAGTCGGTATGATCCAGTGCGATACTGGTGATCACCGCCACGTCCGGATTGACGATGTTGGTGGCATCCAGACGCCCGCCGAGGCCGACTTCCAGAATCACCACGTCGAGTTTGGCCTGGCGAAACAGATGCAGCGCCGACAGCGTACCGAACTCAAAATAGGTCAGCGACGTTTCGCCACGGCCGGCTTCGATAGCGGCAAAGGCTCGGCTGTGTTCCGCTTCGCTCAGCTCTTCGCCCTGAACGCGCACCCGCTCGGTGTAACGCACCAGATGCGGCGAACTGTAGACGCCGACGCGCAAGCCGGCCGCCAGTAAAATGGCTTCCAGCGTGCGACAGGTGGTGCCTTTGCCGTTAGTACCGGCAACGGTGAATACCGTGGGGGCGGGAGTCAGTAACTCAAGGTGCGCGGCAACGCGCTGTACGCGTTCCAGACCGAGTTCAATCGCCTGACTGTGCAGACGTTCCAGATAGTAAAGCCACGAGCTCAGGGGCGAGGTGGCTTGAGGAATTTGGTGGTTTTGCATGAGTCCCGTCACTGAACTTGGGTTCATTAATCCATCAGGGCACCACCCTCACCGCGGTAAAGGCGATGCGCTACGTTCCAACTATCGCTTAGCCACAAAACGACGGTTGAGCGCCGCTACGGATGATACCCGCAGCGGCGCGGCCAACGGCTTAGGCGCCTGGCTGATTTTCCGGCGCGATGGTCTGCGCGTCGTCATCAATGGCCGGCTGCGGCTGATTGGTCAGCTTGGACAGAATACTGGCCAGTCGCTGGCGCATTTCCGGGCGGCGAACGATCATGTCAATCGCGCCTTTTTCGATCAGGAACTCACTGCGCTGGAAGCCCGGCGGCAGTTTTTCGCGTACGGTCTGTTCGATAACGCGGGGGCCGGCAAAGCCGATCAGCGCCTTTGGCTCGGCAACGTTGATGTCGCCCAGCATCGCCAGACTGGCGGAAACGCCCCCCATGGTCGGGTCAGTCAGCACCGAAATATACGGCAGACCGCGCTCTTGCATCTTGGCCAGCGCCGCGCTGGTTTTCGCCATTTGCATCAGCGACATCAGCGCTTCTTGCATACGCGCGCCACCGCTGGCGGAGAAACAGACCAGCGGGCAGTTGTCTTCCAGCGCCTGCTCGACCGCACGGACAAAACGCGCACCGACCACCGAAGACATCGAACCGCCGATAAAGGCGAATTCGAAAGCAGCGGCGACCACCGGCATGCCATACAGCGTGCCTTTCATCACCACCAGCGCGTCTTTTTCGCCAGTGGCTTTCTGAGCTGCCACCAGACGATCCTTATACTTCTTGGAATCCTTGAACTTCAGAACGTCTTTTGGTTCCAGTTCGCTGCCCAGTTCCACTTCACTGCCTTCGTCCAGCAGAGTATGCAGACGCATACGCGCAGACATGCGCATGTGGTGGTCGCACTTTGGGCAGACTTCCAGATTACGTTCCAGCTCGGCGCGGTAGAGAACCTGACCGCAGCTGTCACATTTGGTCCAAACGCCTTCGGGAATGCTCGCCTTACGGGTTTGGGTGATATTGCTCTTGTTAAGAATTCGTTCAATCCAGCTCATCGATGACCTTTCTGTTTGAACCTGGCAGACGCCAGTCCGCAGTTCATGCTTTAACAATCCTCCCGCAGCAACACCCAATGAAAAAGTGCCCGAGCCAAGCGCGGCATGCGCGCGACCGAGGCACTGGCTTCAGGGTTGTTCGCAGGAACAGACCATAAATGTCGCTCATTAAACCATATCGGCTCGGCGCTGTGGATAAAAAACTGGTCGAACCGATAGGTTAAGCGATGTTTTTACTGTTTTTGCTGGCGGGCAGCCGCACGCTTATGCCGCCAGATTTCAATGATGCCCGGCAAAATTGACACAATGATAATAGCAACAATCAGCAATTTCAGGTTTTCCTGTACCACCGGCACGTTACCAAACAGATAACCCGCATAGGTGAACAGCAGCACCCAGAGCAGCGCGCCGATCACGTTATAAGCGGCAAAATGGCGATAGGACATATGCCCCATACCGGCCACGAACGGCGCAAAGGTGCGAACGATCGGCACAAAACGCGCCAGAATAATGGTTTTCCCACCGTGCTTTTCATAGAACTGATGGGTTTTGTCCAGGTAGCTGCGGCGGAAAATCTTCGAATTCGGATTGCTGAACAACCGCTCGCCGAACAGCCGGCCGATAGTGTAGTTGACCGCATCCCCAATAATTGCCGCCACCACCATCAACGCGACCATGGTATGCACGTTCAGATCGTTGGTCGGCAGCGCCGCCAGCGCACCGGCGACGAACAGCAGAGAATCGCCAGGCAGGAACGGGGTAACGACCAAACCGGTTTCACAAAACAGAATCAGGAACAGAATAGCGTAAATCCACATACCGTATTGCGCCACCAGCTCCGCCAGGTGCACATCGATATGCAGAATGAAATCAATAATAAACTTGATGATGTCCATAAGTTCTCTCTTGGTGCCAGGTGTCTCACCCACCCGGCAGATTAATCAGGGAGTACGGTAAAATAACGCTCAGTCATCGGCCAAAAACAGCGGGCCCATCGGTGCGTGTGGTAAACCGAAATGCTCGGGATAATCCACGGCAACCAGATACAGGCCGTCCGCCTTTGCCGTTGCCGCCGCCAGGTTACGATCCTTCAGCGCCAGCAGTTCGGCCATCCAGTTTTCATCCTGATTGCCGCAGCCGATTTCCATCAGGCTACCGACAATGTTGCGAACCATATGATGCACAAAGGCATTCGCCTTAATATCTACCACGATATATTGCCCGTGGCGCGTGACCTTAACGTGTTTTACATTCCGCCACGGCGTGCGCGACTGACACTGTACCGCGCGGAACGACGTGAAATCGTTTTCACCCAGCAGGGCCTGCGCCGCGCGCTGCATGCGATCGGCATCCAGCGGATGGTAGAAATGCGTCATCCCCTGCTGCAACACCGCCGGACGGTAGCGATGGTTGAAAATCAGGTAGCGATAGCGGCGAGCCGTGGCGCTGAAACGCGCGTGGAAATCCTCGCGTACTTCGCTCACCCAGCGTACCGCAATGTCCGGTGGCAAATGGGTATTGACCCCCATGGTCCAGGCGGCGTCCTTGCGCCGGGCGGTGGTTTCAAAGTGCACCACCTGGCCAGTAGCATGTACCCCGGCGTCGGTTCGGCCGGCGCAAAACACAACGACTGGCGCGTCGGCCACCTTGCTCAATGCCTGTTCCAGACAGCCTTGCACGCTGGCCACTTCCTGCTGACGCTGCCAGCCGTAATAACGGCTGCCGTCATACTCAATCCCCAGTGCGATCTTCAATACCGGTACTGCAACCTCGGACATCAGTGAAATTGCTCCTGCACCAGGCGCTCTGCGGTTTCAATCGCCATCAGCGCGCCGCCGAAACGCACGTTGTCCGCTACCGACCAGAACTGCAACACTTCCGGAATACCGTAGTCGTTGCGCAGGCAACCCATGCTCAGCACATCGCTGCCGGAAGCGTCGGTAACCTGGGTCGGGTAGTCGTCTTCTTCGCTAAGCTGGATGTCGTCGATATGTTCCAGTTCGGCACGCGCTTCTTCGGCGGCCATCGGACGCAGCGCTTCCAGATGCACCACCTGCGCATGGCCGTAAAACACCGGCGACTGCACGCAGCTGACGGAGATCGGCAGGCCTTCGTCCTGCAGCACTTTACGTACCTGATCGACAATCAGACGCTCTTCGCGCACGCTGCCCTGTTCATCTGCCACCAACGGCAACAGGTTGAAGGCCAACTGCTTGGCGAAGACGCCGGCCTCGGCCGGAATGCCGTTCAGCAAACGCGCACTTTGACCGGCCAGATCGTCTACCGCCGCCTTGCCCTGCGAAGAAACCGACATCAGCGTGGTGACATGCAGACGCGACAGCCCGGCCTGTTCGGTCAACGGTCTGATCGCGGTCAGCAACTGGCTGACCATACTGTCGGCCACCGCGACAATGTTACGGTTGCGGTAATCTGCCAGTACCTGCGGGTTAACGCCCGGCACCACCAGTGGCACGTCCGGTTCCAGTGCAAACAGGCCGCTGGTGTCGATCACCAGACACCCCATGTCACCGGCCTCGACGGCGTAGCGAGCGGATGCTTCGCTACCGGCGACGAAGAACGCCAGCTGCGCCTGCGACCAGTCGAACTGTTCCGCGTTTTCCACCATCAGCGATTTGCCATTGAATCGCACCGTCTCGCCGGCACCGCGCTCGCTGGCCAAAGGATAGAGTTCGCCCACCGGGAACTGGCGTTCCTGCAAAAGTTCCAGCAACGCTTCACCTACCGCGCCAGTGGCGCCGAGCAGAGCGATATTCCAGCCGTCAGACATTGGGTTTCTCCAAAATATTTCATGTAAAAGCAGACGGGCAGTGTCACCACCGCCCGATAATTCCGGGCCGGTAAAACCGACCCGAGGAACGATAACGCTCGCGGCTTATCGCACGCTGAAGCCCAACCGGTGCAACAGCTCTGTGCTGGCGCTGTCGTCGCACAGTACGCACAGTGACGACCACTCACGACGTTCCTGATAATGCTTGCGCAGACGATCGAATTCGCCCGCCTGCCCCGCCACCTTGCGCAGGGGCGCATCATCGCGGCGCACATCATACACCAAGTGCATCAATCGTTTTAACTTGCCTTCGTCCAGCACGCCGTTAAGTCGGATTTCGCTGAATTCCGGTACCGGCAGCAGCGAGGACAGTTCGATGTGTTGCGGATTGCCCAAATGCCGACTGTAGGCCTCGAACACCTGGGTGGTGCCGCGCGCCTTGCCTTCCAGCGTGTAACCGGCGATGTGCGCGGTACCGATGTCCACCCGCGCCAGCAGTGGCAGTGACAGATCCGGTTCCGGTTCCCACACGTCCAGCACGGTGCTGAGTTTTTTCCCCTGTTGCAGCGCCTGCAACAACGCGGCGTTGTCCACCACCTCGCCGCGGCAGGCGTTAATCAGGATGCGGTTGTCCGGCAACGCCGCCAACAGCTGCGCATCCGCCATATGCAGCGAGGCGTAAGGACCGCTTTTATTCAACGGCGTATGGAAGGTCAGTACGTCAGCTTCCGCCACCAGTTTTTCCAGCGGCCAGAACTCACCGGCATCGCCACGATCGGCGCGTGGCGGATCGCACAGCAGGGTACGCACTCCCAGCGCTTTCAAGCGTGCATCCAGGCGCGAACCGACGTTACCAACGCCAATAATTCCCACGGTTTTATCCCGCAGATGGAAGCCGTCGCGCTCCGCCAACAGCATCAACGCAGCAAACACGTATTCCACTACCGCAATAGCGTTACAGCCCGGTGCGGCAGAAAAGCCGATACCGGCCTGCTGCAACCAGCGCTCGTCGACGTGATCGGTGCCGGCGGTCGCGGTGCCGACAAACCCGACGCGGGTGCCGGCCAGCAACGCCTCATTCACCTTGGTCACCGAACGCACCATCAGCGCATCGGCGTCCGCCAGCGCGGCCTGCGGGATAGGGCGTCCCGGCACCGCCTGTACCTCGCCCAAACGGCTGAACAGGTCAAGCGCATAGGGCATGTTTTCATCAACCAGTATTTTCACAGCTTTCTCCGACAGCATACGGCGATTTGACTGCGCACAGTTTGCCACCGAATCCACCAGAAACCCAACGTTGTTAGCCCGCCGCTGCGCTAGGCGCGGCGAAAACGCTCAGGGGTGGTGCCGGCGATCTGCTGGAACATCACAATAAAGGCCGACGCCGAGCTGTAGCCCACTTCCAGTGCCACCTCTTGCACCGTGTGCCCCTTTTCCAGCAACGAAATGGCATGCAAAAAGCGCAGTCGCTGCCGCCATTCGCTGAACGACATCCCCAGTTGCTGCTGACAACGTCGTGACAACGTTCGCTCAGTGGTGTAGACCCGGCTCGCCCAGACCGCCAGCGACGTATTGTCCGACGGGCAGCGCTCCAGCGCCTGCAACACCGGCCCGAGAAATTTGTCCTGCGAGATCGGCAGATAAGTTTGCTGGATGGGCGCCTGATGCAGTTGATCGATCAGTACCCGGCACAGCCGTAGCTCGGTTTTATTCTGCGGGGCCAGCATTTTGCGCGCCAGACACTGGTCAACGATAGCTTTGAATACCGGCGACACATTGAGCAGACACGCCTGCTGCGGCAGATTCTGACACAAAGGGCGGGCGATGTTGATGGTACGAAACAGCGCCGGTTTACGGTTATAGCTGGCATGCTCGATGCCCGGCGGCAGCCAGACGGCAAACTCCGGCGGCGCCAGAAAGCGCTGGCCGGCGATGCTCAGCGCCACCACCCCGCTCTTGACGCAAATCACCTGGCCCCATGCATGGCTGTGCGGCAAATATTCGGTATCTGCATTGGTTTCTTCAGTGCGGAAGAACAGCGTGCGCGGCGCATCCACGCCGCTGGTCGGATAGTTACGCGTTTCGGCCATCGTTAAGGTTGTCTTGATTTCGCTAAAGGGTGTCTGATTTTCGCTATATATAATAAACCAGACACAGGTAGACTAGCCAGCAATCGGTTTGTTATTGAGAATAATTATCATGAACGTATTGTTTCCCCTGCTGGCGGTGCTGATTTGGTCAATCAACGCCGTAGTCAGCAAAGCCTCGGCTAGCGCTATCGATCCGGCGGCGATCTCCTTTTACCGCTGGCTGCTGGCATTGGTTACGCTGACGCCGTTTGTATTGCCGGGGGTGATCCGCAACTGGCAAACGGTGCGCACCCATTGGTGGAAGTTGCTGATCCTCGGCCTGTTGGGCATGGTGTTGTATCAGAGCCTGGCGTATTACGCCGCCCACAGCGTCAGTGCGCTCTTTATGGGCATCCTCAACTCGCTGATCCCGCTGTTGACGGTGTTGCTCGGTGTCTGGCTGCTGCGCGTAGCGCCCACGGTCGGCATTGCCATCGGCAGCCTGCTGTCGCTGGGTGGGTTGGTATGGCTGGTCAGCAGCGGCCAACCGGGGCAACTGCTGCAACACGGCATCGGCAAAGGTGAATTGATGATGTTCGCCGCCTCGGCGTCCTACGCGCTGTATGGCGTGCTGACCAAGCGCTGGGCAATCGCCATACCGAACTGGCAGGCACTGTACGTGCAGATTCTGTTCGGCGTGCTGTTGCTGCTGCCGAATTTCCTGCTGGCGCAGGACGTGGCGCTGAATGGCCACAATATTCCACTGGTGCTGTTTGCCGGTATTCCGGCATCCATTATCGCACCGTATCTGTGGATCCAGGGCGTGATGCGCCTCGGCGCCAATACCGCATCGGTTTTTATGAATCTGGCTCCGGTATTTACCGCCATTATCGCCATGCTGTTCCTGCATGAGCAGTTGCACAGTTACCACCTGATTGGCGGCGGCATCACCTTATTGGGGGTGGTACTCTCGCAGCGCCTGCGTACGCCGCTAGGCCGCAAGGCACCGGCAACCGTGCCGAACGCCGACCTCAAGAAGTAATAACCGCCTGCCCTATCCGGGCGACGGCGTAAAGCGCACCCGCACCAGCAGGCCGCCGAGCTCGGACGAAGGCAACAGCTGCGGGCGGGTGCCGTGATAGGCCAAAATATCCTTTACCAACGCCAGTCCCAATCCGGCCCCCGGCTGGCTGCCAACGTTGTCGAGTCGGTGGAACGGTAGCAGCGCCTGCAAGGCATCTTCCTGCGCAATGCCCGGTCCGCTGTCTTCTATTTCCAGCAGGCAGTCGCCTGCCCCTTGATCGCACAGCACCCGCGCGGTTACCACGCCGTTACGCGGCGTGTATTTCAGCGCGTTATCCAGCAAATTGGCACACATTTCGGTCAATAACAGCGCTTCGCCGTTAATCCAGCAGGCCGCCAGTCCCTCATAGCCCAGATCGATCTGCTTGCTACGCGCCTGGGGTAAACGCGAAAAACAGGCATCGCGCAGCAGTTGCGCTAGGTCCACCGGCTGCAACCTGCGCTCGGCGCTATGCTCATGCGCTTTCAAGCGCGACAGATGCAACAACCGATCGGTGAGTGCCACGGTATTGTCCAGGGTGGTACTCATCGCCAGCAGGCTTTCACGCCACTGTTCCGGCCGGTCACTGGCCAGAGCAACGCCAACCTGGGTTTTCAGTACTGCCAACGGCGTACGCAACTGGTGCGACGCATCGGCGCTGAACCGCTCCTGCCGCGCTACCATCACCCGCAGCCGTTCAATGTAGCGGTTAAACGCCAGCAGCAGCGGCTGCATTTCCGACCAGGGCAACACCATCGGTAACGGCGTCAGCTCACCCGGATCGCGCCGCATCATCAGGCTTGACAGCTTGCGCAGCGGTTTGAGCAGTTTCTTCAGCAATACGAAGGCCAGCAGCAGCGTCAGTACCACCACCGTCCCCTGACTGGCCAACGCCGCCAGCATCATCTGTCGCGCCAGGTACTTGCGTGACTCCAGCGTTTCCGCCACCAGAATCACCGCCATCCCCATTACGCCGGATTCATTGATCGGCTGATACAGCGCCGCAACGCGGATTGGCCGGCCATAGTAGCTGGCGTCATAAAAATGCACCAATGCCGGGTAAAGGTTGGAACGTGGGATATTCTTCGGCGGCAATGGCAGATCGTCATAGCCGGAAATGCTGATGCCCTCGGGCGAAATCACTTCGTAATACAGTTGGTCGTTCATGTTGCGCTCAAAACTGTCGAGCACCACATATGGCACATCCACTTCCAACCGGCCGCCGCGTACGATCAGCCGCTCGGCCACGGTACGCGCCGACGCCAGCAGGGTGCGGTCATAGGCCAGCGTTGCGGCGCTCATGGCACTAAAATAGTGGGTGTAAATCGAGATACCACCCAGCACCATCAGCGGCAGACCAAAGAACAGTAACAGTTGATTGAACAGTGAACGCGGCGGGTTAAACCATTTCATTGCACAGCTCCAGGCTGTAGCCCAGGCCGCGCAGCGTCACAATCGCCACATTACTGCCATGCAGTTTTTTACGCACCCGGTGGACATACAGCTCGATGCTTTCCGGGTTCGCCTCGTCCGACAGGGTAAATACCTGCTCAAACAGCTGCTGTTTAGCCACCGGCCGCCCACGTCGGTGGATCAGGGTGGTCAGCACCGCCAGTTCGCGCGGTGTCAATGCCAGCGGTTTGTCATCCAGCAGAAAATAGCCTTCGTCATGGTAGGTCAATGCACCGAACTGCAACGCCTGCTGAGTCACGCCCACGCTGCGGCGCAGCAACGCCCGGATGCGTGCCTCCAGCTCATCCAGTTCGAACGGCTTGGTGAGGTAGTCGTCAGCGCCGAGATTCAGCCCCTTGACGCGATCGGCGACGTCGGTTCTGGCCGTCAACAACAATACCGGCATATTTTGCCCGCGCTTGCGCAGGCGGGCCAGCAGATCCAGCCCGTTCAAACGCGGCAGTGCCACGTCCAGCACCACCAGCACATAGTTTTCATTCAGCAGCATATGATCGGCCGCCACGCCATCCGCAGCAACGTCGACGGCAAATCCAGCGCCGGTCAGCGCCTTTTGCAGCCAATGTGACAGTTCGGGATGGTCTTCAACCAGTAACAAACGCATTTGCCCATTCCATTGATGATTCGATCAACCCGGCGTCATTGCGACACCGTTAACAAGTTTATAACGAAGAATGGCATGGAAGAGAAACAGAGAGAAGAGCAGCGCCGCCGCCATTTTGAGAGCTGGCACACAATTACGGCGCACGGCAGCGTAACGTTTTATCTTAACGCGATCTCACTGCCCGCCAGGGCAATGGCAAACACCGGGCGCAGTTTAGCCGGGGTGAACGGCGGAGAAACCAGTACGTTGCGGTTGTTGGTGGCAAACACCAGATCCACCCCGGTGACACAGGCGGTCATCTGGCAGACATGGCTAACGCCGCTGGCAGAGGAAAAGTGCAGTTCAAAGACGCCGATGCTTGGCCGCAAGTGTTTGACGCGACACTGGCCGGCGTCGCCGACCATTTCGGCATAAGCCTGTGGCAACATCTTGATCGCCTTGGTTCTGGCGCAGTCTTTGCCGGCAAATAACTTACTCAGAGAAAACATGGTGGTGCACCCGAAATCATTTTGTTTTTGCCATTTTATCGCAGGACGAATGTGGCAAAGGTGACATTACGCATGTTATTTGCAGAGTTTGCCGGCGGTTATCGCCGGACATTCTGTGCTAATGCCGATAAATCCACGCTGGATTTACCGCTGATTTGTCCAATCCAGGAGACGCGTATCACACCCTGCAAACTTTCCCACCGGCTGAAAGGTAAATGAAAGGTTGTTGTTTTAACAATTCAGCAACCTCGCACCCGCGAGGAGTTTCACCGTCTGAAGACAAATACCTAGGGGAAGGCAATGAAAAAAATAATTACCCGTACTCTGACCGCAACCGCGCTGCTGCTGGCAGCCAATCAGGCATTTGCCATCGATGCACCCAAGCGTACCGAATGTATCGCCCCGGCCAAACCCGGCGGCGGTTTCGATCTGACCTGCAAACTGATCCAGGTTTCGCTGCAGGAAACCAAGGCCATCGACAAACCGATGCGCGTTACCTACATGCCCGGCGGCGTCGGCGCGGTAGCCTATAACGCCATCGTCGCGCAACGTCCGGCCGAGTTCGGTACCGTCGTGGCGTTTTCCGGCGGTTCGCTGCTCAACCTGTCGCAGGGCAAATTCGGCCGTTACAGCGTCGACGACGTGAAATGGCTGGCGGCGGTCGGCACCGATTATGGCATGATCGCCGTGCGCGCAGACTCACCGTATAAGTCATTGAAAGATCTGATGGAGGCCTTCAAGAAGGATCCGAACAGCGTGGTATTCGGCGCCGGTGCCTCGATTGGCAGTCAGGACTGGATGAAAACGGCACTGTTGGCGCGCGAAGTCGGGGTCGATCCGCACAAGATGCGCTACGTCGCGTTTGAAGGCGGCGGCGAGCCGGTGACGGCGCTGCTGGGTAACCACATTCAGGCGGTTTCCGGCGACTTGAGCGAAATGGTGCCCTACCTGCAAGGCGACAAGATTCGCGTACTGGCGGTATACGCCGACCAGCGTCTGCCGGGTCAGTTGGCCGACGTGCCGACCGCCAAAGAACAGGGCTACAACCTGGTATGGCCAATCATCCGTGGGTTCTACGTTGGGCCTAAGGTCAGCGACGCAGAGTACCAATGGTGGCAAGACACCTTCGCCAAGATGATGCAAACCGAGGAGTTCAAAAAGCAGCGGGATATGCGCGGCCTGTTTGAATTCAACCTGACCGGCAAAGAGCTGGATAGCTACGTGAAAAATCAGGTCAATCAATACCGTGAACAGGCGAAAGCCTTCGGTCTGGCCAAGTAATCCCGGGGGCATACCATGAGCGATCGTATCTTTGCCGGACTGTGGCTGCTGCTGTGCATCGGCGGCCTGATCGTCGGCTGGGGCATTCAGAGCGAATACAGCTATGAACCGCTGGGGCCTCGCCCCTTCCCACTGGCCATTCTCAGCCTGATGGCGCTGTGCGCCGCGCTGTTACTGCTGCGCCGTCCGCAAGTGGTCGAATGGCCGCATCACAAAATCCTGCAGCGGCTTATCGTCCTGACGATCGCGCTGGTGTTGTATGCCTGGGGTTTTGAATGGCTGGGCTTTCCGCTGGCCACCGCCCTGCTGACCTTCAGCATTGCCTTGCTGTTCCAGGCAAGCGTGCTGGCGGCGGGTATTTCCGGTGTGGTGATGGGCGTAGCGCTGTATTACGCCTTTGACCGCTTGCTTGATGTCACACTGCCGCTCGGCGTCTGGCTGAGTTAACGGGGGCGATAATGGAAACCTGGATGTATTTATCTCAAGGGTTCGAGGTAGCATTAATACCGCAGAACCTGGTGATCGCCCTGATCGGCTGTTTTGTCGGCACCATCGTCGGCCTGTTGCCGGGGTTGGGGCCGATCAACGGCGTGGCGATCCTGCTGCCGTTAGCCTTCGCGCTGAAGTTGCCAGCTGAATCGGCACTGATTTTGCTGGCGACGGTGTATATCGGCTGTGAATACGGCGGACGCATCTCTTCAATATTACTTAACGTGCCGGGTGATGCTGCGGCGATCATGACCGCGCTGGACGGCTACCCGATGGCGCAGCAAGGGCGCGCCGGCGTGGCGCTGTCAATCTCGGCGGTCAGTTCGTTCGTCGGCTCAATGATCGCCATCGGCGGCATTATCCTGTTTGCCCCGCTGTTGGCACGCTGGTCACTGGCATTTGGTCCAGCGGAATACTTCGCGCTGATGGTGTTCGCCATTGCCTGTCTGGGCAGCATGATGAGCCAGAACCCGCTGAAGTCGCTGTTGGCGGCGCTGATCGGGTTGGGTCTGGCAACGGTTGGCGTGGATGCCAACACCGGCGTTTACCGCTTTACCTTTGACAGCGTGCACCTCTCCGATGGCATTCAGTTTATCGTGGTGGTGATCGGCCTGTTCTCGGTCAGTGAAATTCTGTTGATGCTGGAAAGCACCAGCACCGGCCAGAAACTGGTACGCAAGACCGGCCGTCTGCTGTTTAATCGCCAGGAAGCTGCGCAGTGCGTCGGTCCAACCCTGCGTTCATCGGTGGTCGGCTTCTTCGTCGGCATTTTGCCCGGTGCCGGCGCCACCATCGCCAGCGCCCTGACCTATATGACCGAGAAAAAAATCAGCGGCAACAGCGATACCTTCGGCAAGGGCGATATTCGCGGCGTTGCGGCACCAGAGGCGGCCAACAACGCTTCGGCCTGCGGATCGTTCATTCCAATGCTGACGCTGGGCGTACCCGGTTCCGGCACCACCGCGGTGATGATGGGCGCACTGACGCTGTACAACATCACGCCGGGACCGGCGATGTTCACCGAGCAACCAGACATCGTCTGGGGGCTGATTGCCGCGCTGCTGATTGCCAACGTGATGCTGTTAATCATGAACATTCCATTGATTGGTTTGTTCACCCGCATGCTGACCATTCCGTTATGGTTCCTGGTGCCGGCCATTGCGGCGGTATCGGCGGTTGGCGTCTACGCGGTGCACAGCACCACCTTTGATCTGCTGTTAATGGTCGGACTGGGGGTATTCGGTTACATCTTGCGGAAAATGCACTTCCCGATGTCACCGCTGATCCTCGGCTTCGTACTGGGGGAAATGCTGGAGCAGAACCTGCGTCGCGCACTGTCGATCAGCAACGGCGAGTTCGGCATTCTGTGGGGCAGTTCTATCGCGCAATGCCTGCTGGTGCTGGCGGTGGCGGTGCTGGTGCTGCCACCAATCCTGCGTAAACTGCGCAAGCGCCGCAGCCATACGGTAGAAGCAGCCAAGGTCGAGTAAGCATTAGCGGCATTGACACCTGGGGCCGGATTATCCGGCCCCTTTTTTATCGTTTGCTTTAGGTAAATAATTTTATATATGCAGCAAATAAGGCGTTCAAAATCAGGAAAAATAAAATTGATAAATAAAACAAACCCGACTGCCAATTCTATTTTTCACGTGTGACGTCATAAAAAACCATACGCATCACTTGTTCTTGGTAGGAACAATGCTTTCCTTCCTGTCTTTATCATCATAAAGAAATAGCAAATCGCCACCGCCCCGAAAATCCCCGTCTGACAATGAAATGAATAAGGAAAAGGGCATTCATATTTCTCAGGGGAACAGCGGCAATCGTATAAAAAGCCCGATACTGTCATAACAGTATCGGAAGATATTTAAAATGGAGAGCCAAGGTCATTTAATTTCAACACAAGCAATAAATTAGATTTTTATCGTGTGTTCTTATATCGACGACCTTCGCTCTCCTGATGTGACCAGCTACCAGGCCGCCCACCACAGGCGCAGTTTCATCCCCCAGTAGCTGGTCCAACCGGTGGTGCTCTGCACCACCTTGCCCTTATCAATGATGACCAAGGTCGGCGTGACGCCAATCTGCCACTGCGCCGCCAACGCCCCGTTCGGGTCATTGACTACCGGTAGCGATAATCGCTTGCCCGCCAGCCATTCGGCAACCTGCACATCGTCACCGGAACGCAACGCCACGCTCAGCACGTTGTCACCCAGCGCTGCCAGTTTGGCCACGCTGGGGGTGGTGTAACGGCAGACGCCACACCACGAAGCCCAAAAATAGACCAGCAATGGCCGTTGCTGGCTGAGTTGTGCCAGCGAAACCGCCGAACCATCGAGCGTGGCTAACTGCTGCTCAGCGAAAGCGTCCGGTGCCTGCGGCGCGCGCAGCGTATCCATCAGCCACACGATGCCGCCAGTTATCAGCAGTAACAACAGTATTTCGCGCGCCCAGCGCTTTAACCTAGCCATTGTTCGCCTTCGCCAGCTGTTGCTTCACCATGCTTTCAAGTTCTTGATACGAGACCGCTCCCGCCAGCATCCGATCGCCGATCAGCGTGGCAGGCGTTCCCTGTACTCCCAACTGTTCCGCCAACTGCATGTTGGTACGCAACGTTTCCATGCTGCGATCGCTTGGCGCAACCGGCTTGACGTTGGTCTTCTGCTGCGCGGCGGCGATGCTGGCATCGTCGTGGAAACCCTTTTTCGCCATCAGCCGCTGGTGCAGCGCCCAGAACTGTTCCGGGTGCTGTTGCCAGGCGGTCAGCGCAATACGCGCCGAACTGACCGAACTTTCCCCCTTGAACGGCAGTAGTTTCACCACCAGCGCCACCTGCGGATACTGCTTGACGATTTTCTCCAGCATCGGATCAAAGCGTTTGCAGTAAGGGCAGTTGTAATCGGTAAAGGTCACCAGCGTCAGTTTGGCGTTTTTCGCCCCCATGCGCGGGCTGGCCGGATCGTCATACAGCGTTTTGGCATTGGCCGCGATAACCTGACTGACCTGCTGGCTGGCGGTCTGCTGCTGCCAGGCATCCACCGCCTGTGCCAATATATCCGGGTTGGATACCATGGTTTCACGCACAATCTCCTTGATGCGCGCCTCCTGTTCAGGGGTAAACGGCGCAGCGGCCCACACCGGCGAAACCAGCATCATCAATACAATCAGTAATTTTTTCATTTTTCAGTTCCTTGAGCGGCACTAAGGGTTTGCAACACGGCATCGCGGGTCAATAATGCTGACAGCACCGTACCGTTTGGCTTAGCTGGGCCATAAATCTGGTTAAACGGCACGGCGACACTGCCGCGACGTTGCAGGAAAACGGTAATCTCCGCAGAAGGACGGCTCCAGTCGCCGCGCAGCGCCACCACGTCATCGGCGCTCAGCGCCTGTTGCACGTCATCACGCAGCAGTACATTGAATTTATTGGCTTTACAGGTCACACACCAGTCTGCGGTAACGTCCACGAACACCCGTTTATGCTGCGCCAACGCCTGCTCGATCGCCTGTTCCGACAAGGGTTGCCAGTTGATGCGATCCACCAGCGGCTGCCGCCACAGCGAGGCGCTCAGCGAACCGGCCAACAGCGCCACGCCGGCCAACACCAGCACGCCGGCACTGACCATGGCCGCCAGCCGCGCACCGTGTCGATACCAGACCGCCAGCAACAAACAGCACAACAGCACAGCGGCAATAATCCAGGTCGGCACGGCGCCAATATGGTTGGTCATCAGACTAAGCAGCCACAGCGAAGAGGCCAACATCAGCAGGCCGAGAACCAGGCGTAGCGTATTCATCCAGCGGCCCGGACGCGGCAGGCGCAGCGCCAATGCCGGCCAGGCGGCAATCATCAGCCACGGCAGGCTCATCCCGACGCCCAGCGCCACAAACATGCCCCACAGCACCGGCAGCGGCGCGGCCAGCGCAAACGCGACCGCCGTGCCAAGGAACGGTGCAGAGCACGGCGTCGCCAGCAGCGTGGCAAAGGCCCCCTGCCAGAAATGCCCGCTCATCCCCTGCCCGCCCTGCGTCGCCAGGCGGGTATTGAGGCCGGAGGAGAGCTGCAGATGAAACAGGCCAAACAGATTGGCACTGAACAACAGCGTAATCAGCACCATAAAACCGATAAACCACGGGTTCTGAAACTGGATGCCCCAGCCAAGCGCATGGTTGCTCAGCCGCAGCACGGTCATCAATAGCGCCAACGCCATAAACGACGCCACAATGCCGGCGCTGGAAAGCAAAAACTGCATCCGCACGCTGCGTCGGTCACGTTGCTCCACCTGCAAGATAGCGCTCAGCTTGATGCCCAGTACCGGCAGCACGCACGGCATCAGGTTCAGGATCAAGCCGCCGACCAATGCCATCAACACCGCCTGCCACAACGGGAAAGCGGCCGAATCGGCAGCGGCCAACGGTTCGCCGATGGTCAGCGTTGCCTGCTGCGCGACGCCGCCGTCGCCGATCACCAGCGTCAGGGTTTTGCCTCGCAGATCGGGGGCGCTATCACCCCAGCCGTCGCTGACCGGCACTCGCGCCAGCAGTTGCGTACCGTCGCTGCTGATGCTCGGTTTACCGATATCGACGTCGTCCAGGCTGTCGAAGAACAGCGCCGGCTGTTGCCAGCCTGTGCTACGTTCGGCGCCGATCTGCAGCTCACCGTTCTGGTAACCGGCGCGCAGGTTTTCCGCCAGGCCGCGCTCAATCGGCACCTGCCCCATCGCCTGGGCAAAGTCATGGTTGAACTGCGCATCGTTTGGCGCACTCATATCGAGGCTAAACGGATAGTCGGTCAGAATGCAGACGTTGCTGCAGGTGGAAAGCGTCAGCGTCCCCGCCAGCCGGGTGGGAACCTCACCCTGCATGACGATCGGCAGGCTGACCTGCTGGTGATAGCCCTGGGTGGAAATCCCGGCAACGTCAAACCGTTGCGGCGTCGGCCAGTACCATTTGGCCGGCGGCGGATTGCCTTGCCAACGGATTGCCGGCGCAATGCCGCCCTCGCCGGGCGAACGCCAATAGGTTTTCCAGCCGTTTTGCAGTTCGACCGACAGCAGCAGGCGAGTTTCGCCAGCTTGCGAAGTATCGGCCCGCAGCCGCACTTTAGCATGATCGTTGGTCGGATTTTGCAGCCAGCCGCTGTCCGCCGCCTGAGCGGCAGGCAGCCACAGCAGTAACAGACAGGCCACGGCCAGTCTGATGATATTCAACATGTTGTTTCTCCATCAATGAGTCAGTAATCGTCCAAAACGGGCGATCGGCTCATTCACGGAACACGCATAATCGGAGATGTACCCTGAGGGTCGGCGGGGAAATGGCGCGCGGAGGCGGAATGCGCAGCCGGGCGGAGAGCGTCGGAGCCAGCAATGCCAGTAACAGACCCAGCCCTAGCAGCACGGTTTCAAACATCACCGGCGGCGCGGCCAACAACGACTTGGCGCTCAGCTCGCACGGCGAACTCCCCGGCGCTTCGGCATGATCATCGCTGCTGGCTGCGGCGCTTACCGTGGGAACGCCAAGCATGATTTGCAACGCATGCAAGCCCGCCATGCGCTGAGTGATGCAGGTCAGCACCACCAGGCAAGCCAGGCATAAAAACCATTTTGCAATTCGTTGCCGTTTGAACATCGCATCCTCGGTTCGGTAATGCGCTTATCTTAGTGGCAACGGAATTATTCGCAACGTTTTGCCTGTAAAGAAATGTCTGACAGACGGTATTGATGGCATCAATTAACAGGTATCATAGGCAGCGTACGTTTTCTTGCACCTGTGCTTTTCGCCGGGTTTGACTTTATTTCTGCACAGCGAAGGACGGGTGATATGCAACCTTTGAGTGGCCCCGGTACCCACAACGTTTCCGATCGTCCTCCGACCGGGGGAAAAACCACTGCCGCTGACGATCAGCCACTCTCGCCGGCACAACGCACCCGGCTGGAAAAACTGATCGTGAAAATCATGGCGCTCAGTCCGGCAAAATCGGCCGAAATATGGGCCACGCTGCGCCACGATCTTGGGGCAAACCGCCCTGCGGCCAACCAGGAGTTGCAGGCTCGCCACTTTGAACCGGCTGAACGGCTGTTGCAGAATCGTCTGGATCAGGCGCAGCGCAGTCATGCCAATCGCCAGCTGTTGCAGCAGCTCACCGAACTGCTGCCGCAGGGCAATAATCGCCAGGCGGTCAGCGACTTCATTCGCCAGCAATTTGGTCATACCGTGCTGAGCAAGCTTAGCCATGAACAGCTGCAACAGGTGTTTAACCTGCTGCAAACCGGCGAACTGACCATTCCGCATCCACAGCAGAGTGCCACCAGCGATCGTCCACTGTTGCCGGCCGAGCACCAAAACCTGCAACAGCAGGTTACCCGGCTCAGCGCCGCCACCGGCGAATCACCGGCGAAAATCTGGCAGAGCCTGCTTGATTTGACCGGCGTTAAAACCAGTGAGCCACTGCCGGCACGGCATTTCCAACTGCTCAGCCAATACCTGCAGGCCAGGGTGGCGCTCAGCTCGCAAAGCGCACCAACGCTGAACAACCTGCTGGCACTGCTAAAACAGCCGGCGGACCCGCAAGAGCAGCAGCAGCTGTTCGACTATTGCCAGTCGCGCTTTCACTGCGTTGCTAACGCCCCGCTGACCCACACGCAGATCAACAACCTGATTAACCAGCTGTTTGCCCGCCGGCTGGAAAAAGCCGGTGCCGCACCGGCCATTCACAGCGACTCACCAACGCCGTTGCTCAACCCGTTGATCGCTGCGCTACCGCAACCGTGGCAAGCGGCGCTCGGTAAACGCATGCTGGCATTTGCCGCACTGATCGTGGTGCTGCTGCTGGTGCTGGTGCTGGCGATGATGTTTTAACTTCAGCCGCAGCCGCAATCTTGCGGCGCCGCCCAATCCAGCAACGAACCGCTGGACTCACCGATGGCCAACGGATGGCCGTCGCGCAACCAGAAGTCCAGCCCGCCAATCAACTCCTTAACCCTGAAACCGTGCCTGGCCAGCTTATAAGCCCCCTTGGTGGAGCCGTTGCAGCCAATACCGTCGCAATAGGTGACATATACCTTGTCACGTGACAACTGCCGGGTACTGACCTCATCCATCAACCGATGCGGAAAACTGATCGCACCGGGGATATGCCCGGCGGCATATTGCTGTGCCGAGCGGGTATCAATCACCACGATACTATCAATCGCCTGGCGTAAATCTTCTGCTACATCCCATGCATCGGCGTAATAGCCGAGCTTGGCCGTCAAATAGGCCAGACTGTCGGCCGGATCGGCCGCCGGAAAGGCTAAAACCTGTGAATCCTGTACCATTGCGTTATCCTGTTGTCGGTATCGTCAGGTGACAATCATGCCCGAATTTGGTCTTATAATTGATACCCATTTCGTCATCTGGACAAGACCGATTATGCCGCAAACGCTGCTTACGCTGTTCCAACAGCCGCAACAGGCCGCCACCACCCTGCGCGATCGGGTGTGCAGCACGCTACGCCGCGCCATTCATGGCGGTACGCTGGTCAGCGGCCAGCGCTTGCCCTCCTCGCGCCTGCTGGCCGCCGATTTGGGCATTTCACGCGTTACCGCCGAAGCGGCCTATGGGCAACTGGAAGCCGAAGGTTATTTGCAACGCCGCGTCGGCCAGGGCACCTTTGTGGCGATTACCGTCACCCGGTCGCCCCCCTCCCGGCTGCCGCACCGTCGCCCCCGACTATCGCAGCGCGGCGAGCAGATTCTCCACACCGGTGGCTGTCGCGATTCACAACAACCGCTGCCTTTCGCCGCCGGTTCGCCCGATCTGCGCGCCTTTCCGCTGAAACTGTGGCAGCAACTCAGTGCTCAGCAGCTGCGATTGCATGGCGAAAAACTGCTGCGCTATGGCGATCCGCAAGGCTATCTGCCGCTGCGTGAAGCCATTGCCGGTCACGTCAGTCAAACCCGCGGCGTGAACTGCGATGCACGGCAGGTGGTGGTACTGACCAGTTCTCAGCAGGCGTTGCAGCTGATCGCCACTCTGCTGCTCGACGCCGGCGATCGGGTGTGGATGGAAGAACCCGGCTATGCCGGGGCGCGTAACGCCTTTGTCAGCGCAGGGGCGCAATTGATACCCGTGGCGGTTGACGATGCCGGACTCGCGCCGTCGCCGGGGTTACCGACGCCGCGCCTGATCTATCTGACGCCGTCGCACCACTACCCGACCGGCGTGGCGCTCAGTCTGGAACGCAGGCTGGCCCTGCTGGCATTGGCGCAACGGCAGCAGACGTGGATCGTCGAGGACGACTACGACAGCGAGTTTCATTACGACGGCCAGCCGATGCCCGCCATGCAAGGTCTGGATCGTCATGGCAACGTGTTGTATCTCGGAACCTTTTCCAAAGCGCTGTTCCCTTCGCTGCGGCTGGCGTATCTGGTGCTACCGCCGGCGCTGGTGGATGCCTTCGTCACCGCACGTACGGTTTATGACGGCCACTGCGCCCAGTTGGCGCAGGCGACGACCGCCGAATTTATCCGTCAAGGCCACTTCGCTGCCCATATTCGCTATATGCGTCAGCTGTACCGTAGCCGTCGCGATTGTCTGCAACAGCAGATTCAGCGGCACTGGGTGCACTTTGCCGTGCCGCAACCCACGCCTGGCGGGTTGCAGCTGTGCGTCTGGCTACCGACCGGGCAAGAAGCCGACCTGAGCCGCCAGGCGCAGCAAGCCGGTGCGATCGCGCCTGGGCTGGCGGAGCTGTACGCCAGTCCGTCAAACCGACGAGACGGCTGGCTGCTGGGCTTTGCTGCCCTGACCCCGGGGGAAATCAGTAACGCGGTTGAGCGGCTGGCACGGCTCAAGCCCCGCGATTGAATGGACAACGCCGCCGTTTCGCTTTAAAACCATAATACATCCACAGCGAGGACCTCTCATGACCCGTGCCATTGCCGACCAACTGACCGAACGTTTTTTCCGTTATCTGGCCATTTCCAGCCAGAGCGATGCCGCCGCAACCACCTTGCCGAGCAGCCCGGGTCAGCATCATATGGCGCAGCTGCTGGCGGAAGAACTGACGCAACTGGGGTTGGAACAGGTGCAGATCGACCAGCATGCCACCGTGACCGCGCGCAAACCCGGCAATCAGCCCGGCGCGCCGCGCATCGGTTTCATTACGCATATTGATACCGTGGATGTCGGCCTGTCGCCGGACATTCACCCGCAGGTGCTGCGCTTCACCGGTGACGATTTGTGCCTCAACGCCACGCAGGACATCTGGCTGCGTACCGCCGAACACCCTGAAATTCTGCCCTATCGCGATCAGCAGATCATTTTCAGCGACGGCACCAGCGTGCTGGGTGCCGACAATAAGGCTGCGGTGACGGTAGTGATGACGCTACTGGCAAATCTGACCAGCGCCGATCGTCACGGCGATATCGTGGTGGCGTTTGTGCCCGACGAGGAGATCGGCCTGCGCGGTGCCAAGGCGTTGGATCTGGCGCGATTTGAAGTGGATTTCGCCTATACCATAGACTGCTGTGAACTGGGTGAAGTGGTGTATGAGAACTTTAATGCCGCCGCGGCGGTGATTGATATCGAAGGGGTCCCGGCCCACCCGATGTCGGCCAAAAACGTGCTGATTAACCCGATCCGCGTCGCAACCGACATCATCAATCACTTTGACAGCAAAGACACGCCGGAGCATACCGACGGCCGCGAAGGCTACTTCTGGTTCAACGATATTACCGCCAATGCCAACCACGCCACGCTGAAAGTCTCGATCCGCGACTTTGATTTAATCGCCTTCAACGCCCGCAAAGCGAAACTCGCCGCAGTAGTAAAGCAGGTGGCGGCCAATTACCCGCGCGCCAAAGTCAGCTGTGTCGTTAGCGATATCTACAGCAACATCAGCAATTCGATTGGCGAGGATAAACGGGCGATAAACCTGATTTTTGGCGCGTTGGCGGCCCACGGCATCCCGCCCAAGGTGATCCCGATGCGTGGCGGTACCGACGGCGCGGCGCTGTCCAGCCGTGGCGTGCTGACGCCGAACTACTTTACCGGTGCACACAATTTCCATTCGCGCTTCGAATTCCTGCCGGTCAACGCGTTCGTGAAATCCTATCAGGTCACCCGCAGCATTTGCCTGCTGGCAGCCAGGTAGTCCAGGACGCTCGGCGGCACCGCTGGTGATGCCAAAAGACATTTTTTGCCGCCAGCCCTTTTCATTTGCCATGCTTTGCTCTATTTGTAGCGCCCTTATTTACGTTAAAGGATTTTCCGATGGCCAACTTTTTTGCCAAAGGCCTGTTATTGAGCGTCGCATTTGGCCTGCTGACTGCCTGTAACGACACCGAAACCCGCCCGCAGCTCGATATTGACGGCAAAACGATGGGTACATTTTACAGCGTCAAAATCAGCGGTCAGTTGAGCGAAAGCCGCCAGCAGTTGCAACAGGAAATCGACGCCCTGCTGGAACAGGCCAACGACGACATCTCCACCTATCGTGCCAATTCGGTGCTGTCGCGCTTTAACCAGTCACGCAGCGCCGAGCCTCAGCCGATCCCCCGAGGGATGGCCGACATCATTCTCACCGCCCAGCGTATCGGCCGTGACACCGGCGGCGCAATGGATATCACCGTCGGCCCGCTGGTGAATCTGTGGGGCTTCGGCCCGGACAAGCGACCGGTAACCATCCCCAGCCAACGGCAAATCGATGCGGCGAAGAACGACATCGGGCTGCAACACCTGAAACTGATCGCTGACCAGCGCGGCGAATGGCTGCAAAAGGATTTGCCGGATCTCTACGTTGACCTTTCCACTCTCGGCGAAGGCTACGGCGTTGACCAGTTGGTCAAATTGATGGCGCGCAAGGGCATTACCAATTATCTGGTGTCCGTGGGTGGTGCGGTATCGTCTCGCGGGGTGAACGGCCAGGGTAAGCCGTGGCGGGTGGCGATCCAGAAGCCGACCGATCGCGAAAACGCGGTGCAGGCGCTGGTGGACTTGCACGGTTACGGCATCAGTACCGCCGGCAGTTACCGCAACTATTTCGAGCAGAAAGGCCAGCGTTATTCGCACGTCATCGATCCGACTACCGGCCGGCCAATCGTTCATCAACTAGTGTCAGCCACGGTGATTGCACCGACCGCGCTGGAAGCCGACGGCTGGGATACCGGCTTGATGGTACTGGGAACGGAAAAAGCGCTGAAACTGGCGCAAGAGAAAGGTCTGGCGGTGTATTTGATCGGTAAAACCGATAACGGCTTCACTGCCGTGATGACGCCGCAGTTCAAGGCGTTCCTGGTGCAGTAGTCTGGTATATCGCCTGGCGCGCCGTCTATCTCGCTTTTTGGCAACGATGGACATGCCGCGGTGGCGATAACGCAGCGTTCAATCCTGCGATGCCGGATTGAACGCTGCTGACAGCCCTTATTTGGTCAACGCAATAATACCCAGCGTCAGACCGGCAACGGCCGCGGCACCACCGGCGATTGCGCCCGCGGTTTCCCAGTTGTCCTGCGTGGTGCCCTTCATGCAGGTGTTGGTATGCACCAGTCGCCCCTGATCGTCATAAACCGGGACGCACGGTGAGTTGGTGGCGCAACCGGCCAAAACGGCCGACAGTAACCCAACCGCAATTAACTTTTTCATACTTTTTTGCCTCAATGTTCGATCACTAGTAAACGCTACGCCGAGCGATAATCACGCTACCTGCCTATTGTATGCGCAAATATGACGGGAACGAATCGATGATGTGGCTAGCGCGGTGATTTGGGAAAACTCTGAACCGCCCGCCAACGGGGGGAAAAAGTAAAAAGCCCGCGTTATCGCGGGCTTGATCGGCAATTGATGCTGTAACGGCTTATTTAGCCAGTTTACGCATCACCAGCGTGGCGTTGGTACCACCAAAACCGAAGCTGTTAGACATGACGGTAGTCAGCGCACGCTCGGTTGGCTGAGTCACGATGTCCATGCCAGCCGCTTTTTCGTCCAGATTATCGATGTTGATGCTAGGCGCAATAAAGCCATGCTCAACCATCAACAGGCTGTAGATGGCTTCCTGCACGCCTGCCGCACCCAGCGAGTGACCGGTCATCGCCTTGGTGGACGAGATGGCCGGGGTGGTGTCGCCGAACACTTCACGGATCGCGCCCAGTTCCTTGACATCGCCAACCGGCGTAGAGGTGCCGTGTACGTTGATGTAATCGATCGGCGTGTCCAGATCCTGCATTGCCATGCGCATGCAACGCACCGCGCCTTCGCCTGATGGAGCAACCATGTCGGCGCCATCGGAGGTCGCGCCATAGCCGACGATTTCCGCATAGATATGCGCACCGCGCGCCAGAGCGTGTTCCAGTTCTTCAACCACTACCATGCCGCCGCCGCCGGCGATGACGAAACCGTCACGCGCTGCGTCGTAGGTACGGGAGGCTTTTTCTGGCGTGTCGTTGTAGCTGGTGGACAGTGCGCCCATCGCATCGAACTCACAAGCCATTTCCCAGCACAGTTCTTCACCGCCGCCGGCAAACACCACGTCCTGCTTGCCCAGTTGAATCAGTTCAACCGCATGGCCGATACAGTGTGCCGAAGTGGCGCAGGCAGAGCTGATCGAGTAGTTAACGCCACGGATTTTGAACGGCGTCGCCAGACAGGCAGAAACGCCGGATGCCATGGCCTTGGTCACCATATACGGCCCCACGCCGCGCAGCCCCTTGGCGCGCATACCGTCGGAACCGGCAACCTGGTTACGTGGCGAACCACCGCCAGAACCTACTACCAGACCGGTGCGTTCGTTAGAAACCTGATCGGCGGCCAGGCCGGAATCCTTGATGGCTTCTTCCATGGAAAGAAAGGCATAAACTGACGCATCGCTCATGAAGCGCATCACTTTACGATCGATAAGACCGGTCGTGTCCAGTTTAACATCACCCCATACGTGACTACGCATGCCGGAATCTTTCAGTTCCTGGGAGAAAGTGATCCCAGAACGTCCTTCCCGCAGGCTCGCCAGGACCTCCTGCTGGTTGTTACCAATGCTGGAGACGATTCCCAGGCCAGTAATCACTGCACGTTTCATTCAATACCTCTTCCACAATTGTTGCTTTCGGGATTTTGCATCGCACTCTAGCGTACAGTTGTACGCCGAACAAGTCCGATCAGCGTTTTTCAGTGTAATTCTGATCCAGTTTGCGCCGCAGCGCCAGCGCCGTTAGAATCGCGTCACCCCCTTGAATTATGAGCAACTGACCGTGAGCCACGCCCCCATCCAAACCGCCGCATTATCCTGGAACGAACAAGGTACACCTGTTTCGAAACAGTTTGATGACGTCTATTTTTCCAATCAGGATGGGCTGGAAGAAACCCGTTACGTCTTTCTTAACGGCAATCGGCTGCCTGCCCGTTTCGCCGAGCACCCGCGCGCGCTGTTTATCGTTGCGGAAACCGGCTTTGGCACCGGGCTTAATTTCCTGACGCTGTGGCAGGCATTCGACCGCTTCCACCGCGCCGCGCCGGACGCCACGCTGCAACGTCTGCACTTCATCAGTTTTGAAAAGTTCCCGCTGCAACCGGCGGATCTCGCCGCGGCACACGCGCGCTGGCCGGAGTTGGCGCCGTATGCCGAGCAATTGCGCGCCCAGTGGCCGCTGCCGTTGCCCGGCTGTCACCGGCTGCTGCTGGCCGACGGCCGCGTTACGCTCGATCTGTGGTTTGGCGACGTCAACGCGCTGCTGCCGCATTTTGACCACAGCATGGACAATCAGGTAGACGCCTGGTTCCTTGATGGCTTCGCGCCGGCCAAAAACCCGGAGATGTGGAGCGAGCAACTGTTTGATGCCATGGCGCGTTTTGCCCGCCCGCAGGGCAGTTTCGCCACGTTCACCGCCGCCGGGTTTGTGCGCCGCGGTTTGCAACAGGCCGGGTTTGAAGTGACGCGCAGCAAGGGCTTTGGCCAAAAACGCGAAATGCTGATCGGCACACTGGCGGCCGAAACGCCCCCCGCCAGCAACCCGACGCCCTGGTACAGTCGCCCCGCAGCCGCAAGGGTCGACGACGTTGCGCTGATCGGCGGCGGCATCGCCAGCGCCCTCATCGCGCTGGCCCTGCTGCGCCGCGGTGCCAGGGTCACGCTGTACTGCGCCGACGACGCGCCGGCGGCAGGTGCCTCCGGCAATCGCCAGGGTGCGCTGTACCCATTGCTCAATGGCCGCAATGACCCACTGGAGCGTTTTTTCAGCGCCGCTTTCCCATTCGCACGCCGACTGTATGACATGCTGGCCAAACAGGGCATTGAATTCGATCATCACTGGTGCGGCGTCACCCAGTTGGGCTATGACGACAAAAGCGCCGGCAAAATCGCCAACATGCTGGCGACCGAGTGGCCAGACGCACTGGCATTTGCCGCCGACCGCGCCACGCTCAGCGCATTGTGCGGCGTGGATAGCGGGTTTGCCGGTATCAACTATCCGCAAGGCGGCTGGCTGTGCCCGGCCGAACTGACCCGCAACGCCATTGCCTTTGCCGAGCAGCAGGGGCTGGTGTGTCACTATCGCCACCGGCTCGACGGTCTGACGCCGTCCAGCGTCGGCTGGCAACTGGCCTTCGGTAACGGCGTGACGTCGCAGCATGCCAGCGTGATCCTGGCCAACGGTCATCAACTGCCCAATTTGCCGTTTACCGCCGCGCTGCCGGTTGTCGCCGTACGTGGACAGGTGTCGCATATCCCCACTGCGCCAGCGCTCGGTCAATTGAAACAGGTACTGTGTTATGAGGGCTATCTGACACCGCTGAACCCGCGTAATCAGCAACATTGCATCGGCGCCAGTTATCAACGCGGCGACACTGCCAGCGACTATCGTGAAACGGAACAACAGGAAAATCGCGCACGTCTGCTGCGCTGTCTGCCCGAACAAAGCTGGACGCAACAGGTAGACGTCAGCGATCGACAGGCACGTTGCGGGGTACGCTGCGCGTCACGCGATCATTTGCCAATGGTCGGCGCGGTGCCGGATTATGCGCAAACGCTGACCCAGTATCAGCATTTGCAACGCCAGCGCCAACGCGCAGAAAGTATTGCCGAAGCACCGAGCTACCCAAATCTGTTTATGCTGGGCGCTTTGGGTTCACGGGGATTGTGTTCCGCACCGCTGGCGGCGGAGATTCTGGTGGCGCAGATGTTTGGCGAACCGTTGCCGGGTGAGGGTGACGTGCTGGCGGCGTTGAATCCAAACCGCATGTGGGTGAGAAAATTACTGAAGGGGCGTCCGGTATAAGGGCTATTGTCTCCCCTTCCTCTCACGCCCTGGCAGACCGGGCGTGAGAGGAAAGCGCCGGTCAGGCGTTGGCCAGCGCGGTCTGGTACAGGTTTTCCCACATGCCTTCAACCAGCGCCTGATCCGGTGGCGAAAGCTCACCGGCACGAATCGCCTGGTGCAGGCTGTGCTCCACCCGGACTTTCAGCCCTTCGGCGCTATGCTCACCGTTTTCTTCCGCTTCAGCCACCGCCAGGGTCAGATGACCGCGCAGGTAGCCACCGGCAAACAGTTCATCGTCACTGGCGTGGTCTACCATGTCATCAATCAGCGCCAAAATGCGCGCTTCAAATTCAGCGATCATTGCTTTTCCTCATTAAATTAAAGCGGCAACATCAGTTGAGATCTTCCGGATACGGAAAATGCTCTGCCACCAGCGGTGGCGTATTGTAAAACGATTGTAACGCCTGAATAAAGCGCGCCGGTCGTGTGGGTATGCCTTTTTCCAGCAGTTCCAGCACCCGTTGACGCACTTTTCGCTGGAACGCGATCCGATCCGGCTCGCAATCACCGTTCAGATTGTCGCAGCTGACGTTGAACGGAAAGCCTGCGGCGACGCAGAACATCCATTCCAATGCCTGTGGCTTGACTTCTACCGCTTCAAATTCGCTTTGCGTCTGCGCGTCGCGCCCATCAGGGCAATACCAATAGCCGAAATCCACCTGTTTGCGCCGCTCGTCACCGGCAATACACCAGTGGGAAATCTCGTGCAGGCCGCTGGCGTAAAAGCCGTGGGCAAATACGATACGGTGATACGGCAACTGCTGGTCCGCCGGCAGATAGATCGGCTCGTCGTCGCCCTTGACCAGGCGCGTTTGATAATCGTCGCTGAAACAGCGGTTAAAAATATCAATCAGGTCAGTATATTGGTGTGTGTTTTGTACGTCTGACATAGGTAAAACCCGATAACCACAAAAATAGAGTGGTAATTATTCCACTTCAGTGCTGTTTTGGCTTGTTAAAAATGCATCGACAACCAGCGCTGGATTTCCACGCCGTGATTATCGTACAGCAATTTCAGGCTCATAATCAGCGAAACGATAACGATCATTGGCCGAATCAGCTTCTGCCCGCGCGTCAGTACCATATGTGCGCCAATGCGCGCGCCCAGCACCTGCCCGACCAGCATCACCAGGCCGATCCCCCACAGTACTTTGCCGCCCATGATAAAAAATATCAGGCTGCCGAAGTTGGAGGTGAAATTAAGCACTTTGGCATGTGCGGTGGATTTCGCCAGATTGAAACCACACAGCGTGACGTAAGCCAGCGCGTAGAACGAGCCGGCGCCAGGGCCGAAAAAGCCGTCGTAAAAACCGACGCAGCCGCCCGCCACCAGCCCAAACGGCAGCGCACTCAGGCGGCGCTGACGATCGCTTTCCCCCAAACGTGGCGTCAGCAGGAAATACAGCCCGATGCCAATCACCAACAGTGGCAACATCTGGCGCAGCAGATCGGCACGCATATGCTGTACCAGGATCGCGCCCGCTATCGAACCGAGCAGCGTCAGCAGAATGGTCAGTTTCTGATCGTTCAGATTGACCGCTTTGCGGCGGATGAAATACAAACTGGCGGAGAACGACCCGCCCACCGACTGCAATTTATTGGTGGCCAGCGCTTCCGCCGGGGGAACCCCCACCGCCAGCAACACCGGTACGGTCAGCAGACCGCCACCGCCGGCGATGGAGTCAATAAACCCTGCCAGTAATGCCACGGCAAACAACGCCCCGAGCATTTCGGGGCCGACCATAAACCAATCCATTTTTTATTCCGCAGCGAAATGATTATCCAACAACGCCTGACAAGACGGCGGCAACGGCGGCACTACCGGTTTACCCGGCTTCGCGCTCGGCTGATGCGGCTCGAACCAACTGGCTAATTCAGCGCCGCAGCCATCTCCGGCCGGTGGCGGATCCTGATCCTTGCATTCCAGACTGTCCGGCGGGCAACTCAAGCGCACGTGCATATGCGCACGATGGCCGAACCACGGACGCACTTTGTGCAGCCAGGCGCGATCGCTGCCCGCGTCGTCGCACAACCGCTGCTTGATCGCCGGGTTGACGAAGATGCGCGTCACTTCTCTGTCCTGCGCCGCCAGTTTAATCAACGAGGCGATTTGCGGCTGCCACTGGCTGTCGCGTACGCGCTTGCCGTCACCGCTCACCAAATCGATCGGTTGCGGTTTGAGCAGTTGCTGCGAACTCCAGCGCTGGCGTGGCAATTGCAGCCAGATATCGACGTCCAGTCCCGACTGATGGCTGGCATGGCCGCTGCTGAAGCGCCCGCCGGCCGGCATCGCCATGTCGCCGATCAATACCGTGCCCAGCCGTTGCTGGCTGGCCTGATTACCGAGACGCTGGATAAACGCCAGCAGATCCGGGTGACCGAAATAACGTCGCTGGTCCTGACGCATGACCTGATAATCCGCCGCGTTCAACGGCAACGGCTGCGCGCCGATAATGCACCCATTGGCAAAGCCGCCGATCGCCTGCGCCGAACCGGCCACCGGATGCGAGATTTGCTGCCACGGTGTCAAGGCCAGCGCGGACCCCGATGCCATCAGGGCCGCCAGGCCCAACATCCATTTTTTCATTGTTATCGTCACCCGATTGCGAAATCCCGTGTTACCAACGCGGTACGTCGGACACCACGTCACCGTTTTGCGCCCGCTGGCGCAGCAGATGGTCCATCAGCACGATCGCCATCATCGCCTCGGCGATCGGCACCGCCCGGATACCGACACAGGGATCGTGGCGACCGCGAGTCACCATTTCGACCGCTTCACCCTGGCGGTTGATGGTGCGGCCCGGCACCATAATGCTGGAGGTGGGTTTCAACGCCAGATGCGCGATAACCGGTTGACCGCTGCTGATGCCGCCGAGGATGCCGCCGGCATGGTTGCTCTGGAAGCCTTGCGGGGTAATTTCATCGCGGTTTTCACTGCCGCGCTTGCTGACCACGGCAAACCCGTCGCCGATTTCGACGCCTTTCACCGCGTTGATGCTCATTAGCGCATGCGCCAGATCGGCATCCAGACGGTCAAACACCGGCTCGCCAAGGCCGACAGGCACGTTTTCGGCCATTACGCTGACTTTGGCGCCGATGGAGTCCCCCTCTTTCTTCAGTGCGCGCATCAGTTCGTCCAACGCTTCCAGCTTGTCCGGGTCCGGGCAGAAGAACGGGTTCTGCTCAACCTGCTCCCAATCTTTCAGCTCGCAGGTTACGTCACCGATCTGCGCCAGATAGCCGCGAACTTTTACGCCAAACTTCAGTTCGAGGTATTTTTTGGCGATCGCCCCTGCCGCCACGCGCATCGCGGTTTCTCGTGCCGAAGAACGGCCGCCGCCACGATAGTCGCGCACGCCATATTTTTGTTCATAGGTATAATCCGCATGCCCCGGACGGAACAGATCCTTGATAGCACCGTAATCCTGCGAGCGTTGGTCGGTATTTTCGATCAGCAGCCCAATGCTGGTGCCGGTGGTGACTCCGTCGAACACGCCGGAAAGAATGCGCACCCGATCCGGCTCGCGACGTTGGGTGGTATAGCGCGAGGTGCCCGGACGGCGGCGGTCCAGGTCATGCTGCAAATCTTCTTCGGTCAGCGGAATGCCCGGTGGCACGCCGTCAACGATACATCCCAGCGCCACACCGTGCGATTCACCGAATGTAGTGACGCGGAATAACTGTCCAATACTGTTGCCTGCCATCACGGCTCCTTACTTCCCTGCCGCTTTCACGCCGCCTGGCGAGGGGCGGTTCAGGCTCGTCCGTGGGTCCGGCAAACCCGACGCCCGGCGGCGACGTGAAAACGCTGAGGGATACTCATTTTTATTATCAGGCCCGCTGGGCAGGCCTGGGGAAATCATCAGCTGCGGTACATGCTGAAATGGTCTTTACAGTCAACCAACTGCTGTTTGGTCAGCATGAACACGCCGTCACCGCCGTTTTCGAACTCCAGCCAGGTGAAGGGAATATCCGGATACTGCTCCATCAGATGTACCATGCTGTTGCCCACTTCACAAATCAGCACGCCGTCGTCGCTGAGGAAATCCGGCGCACAGGCCAGAATGCGACGCACCAGTTTCAGGCCGTCACTGCCCGCAGCCAGGCCCAGTTCCGGCTCGAAGCGGAACTCCTGTGGCAGATCGGACATGTCTTCGGCATCGACGTATGGCGGGTTGGTGACGATCAGATCGTACTGGATCGGCGGGACTTCACGGAACAGATCGGAGCGGATCGGGATCACCTGATGCTCGACGCCGTGCGCCTGAATATTGCGCTCGGTAACCGCCAGCACCTCGCTGGAGATATCAACCGCGTCCACTTCCGCTTCTGGGAAGGCGTAACCGCAGGCGATGGCGATGCAGCCGCTGCCGGTGCACATATCCAGGATATGGCGTGGTGGGTGTGGGATCAACGCGCTGAAACGGTCGTTGATCAATTCGCCGATTGGCGAGCGTGGCACCAATACGCGTTCATCGACGTAAAACTCCATGCCGCAGAACCAGGCCTTATTGGTCAGATAAGCGACAGGAATACGCTCGTTGACGCGGCGAATCACGCGCTCAACGATACGGTGGCGCTCGCTGGAGGTCAGGCGCGCTGAACGCATGTCTTCAGGAATATCCAGCGGCAGGTACAAACTCGGCAGAACCAGCTGCACCGCTTCGTCCCACGGATTATCGGTTCCGTGACCATAATAGATATTGGCGGCGTTAAAACGGCTTACGGTCCAACGCAGCATATCCTGAATGGTATGCAGTTCGTTCACTGCTTCGTCGACGAAAATTTTGTCCAATGTGCCCTCCGGCAGGCGGCTGTGATTCATGAGATAGCCGCATAGTTTGCCATGAAGCCCGCGACAAATCAGCTTCGATACCCTAAATAATTGGCGCAACATCCGGCGGCAGGCAAACGCCCTGTCGCCGCCGCTCTGGCGGAGCGCATGCGCCGCCAACGGCGAGATGGCAGGCAGCATATCGGCCTACGTCACTACCGATGACGGTTTTGCTTCGCCAGACCACGGGCACAGGCTAAACTGTCGCGATGAATAATTTCCGGTGAATGAATTAATGAAAAACAGACACCCTCTGAGCAAAGATGAATTGCAGCTCTTCAGAGAGTCGGTGACAGGCGCCAAGAAGCTGCGTCAGGACACCATCGTCCACCGGCAGCCCAAACCTACCGCCAGGCAGGCCGCACCGCAGCGGCTGATGCAGGAGCAGGTCGATGCCAGTTTTTATTTTTCTGATGAATTCCAGCCGCAGTTGGATGACGAAGGCCCAGCGCGCTACGTGCGCCCCGGCTATAGCCATTTTGAATTGAAAAAACTGCGGCGTGGCGATTACCTGCCAGATCTGTTCCTCGATCTGCACGGTTTGACGCAGCTGCAGGCCAAACAGGAACTGGGGGCGCTCATCGCCGCCTGTAAACGCGAGCATGTGCACTGCGCCTGTGTGATGCACGGCCACGGTAAGCATATTCTCAAGCAGCAGACGCCGTTATGGCTGGCACAGCACCCAGACGTGCTGGCGTTCCATCAGGCACCGAAAGAATGGGGTGGCAGCGCGGCGCTGCTGGTGTTGGTCGAGCTGGCTGAATAATTCAGCGCAAGAATGACAAAGGGCGATGTTTAGCATCGCCCTTGGGGTTCATCGTCGCATTGTCCGCGTCAGACTTTCGCCATCAGCTGCGACGGGCTGACCTGCCATTCCAGTTTCCCCTGGCTGCCGTCGGCGGCCAGTTCAACGTTGGCAATCGCCGACGTGGCAAACATTGGCGGGCATTCGCCCGGGCAGAGTTCCGCCACCAGGTAGCCCACCAGCGGCAGATGCGAGACGATCAACACCGCGCCTACCCCTTGTTGCGCCAGCAGTTGCAGATAACTCCCCACCAGTGAGGCATCGCCACCTGGGGTGAGTTCCGGCAGCACTTCTTCGCCTTCCGGCAGCGTCAACGCTTCACGCACCGTTGTCAGCGTCTGTTCGGCTCGCAGGTAAGGGCTGACCAGCACGCGTTCAATATCCACTGACTTGGCATTTAGCCAGGCCGCCATCTGACGAGACTCATCACGGCCACAAACGGTAAGAGGCCTTACCGCATCGCTGGCCGCCTCGAGTGCCGCCTCTCCGTGACGCATAATCAAAACTTGCATATTGCACCGCTGTTGTTGACAAAATAACGCTATACAGAAACGCAGAGCGTGCTGTATCGCCGAATACCTATAGCTCAAGAGCACAAGTGCTTCAAAACGATAACGCGCCGTCTCTCTATGGCGGCCGGGCATTTTGCCTGAAAGTTCACGTAAAGAAAACGCTGTTTTTTGCACCAACGGCAGCGTAGCGTGAATCCATCGCTCACTTGACAACCAATTCAACGGGTTGAATTTTAGCCAACCCCTGATAAAAGTTTTTTATCGTGATGCCACATTCACCACCACGCGGTTACGTTACCTCGCCCTAATCTCCCTGTACAGCGTCCGGAATTGACGCTGTTGCAAGGAGTGATGAGGATCACATTGCAGCCTTATTGCTACTGTAGTGCAAATCGGGCGGCCATGCCGTTAACCGCCGGGTATTTTAGCGCGGATAAAAGCGCTCTCCCTGCTGTGCCATACGCTGCAAGCGCTCGCAGGGCGCAAAATGTTCGCCGTATTGCTGTTGCAGATAGTGCAGGGTTTTCACCACCTTTTCCGCGCCAAGCCGATCGATATAACGGAACGGCCCGCCAAGGAATGGCGGGAAGCCAATGCCGAACACCGCACCAATATCGCCGTCGCGCGCGCTGCGAATCACCCCTTCGTCCAGGCATCGCGCCGCCTCGTTCAGCATCATCATCACGCAGCGCTGGGCAATCAGCGCCGGTTCGAGATGCGCCTTTGGCGTCACGCCCAGCAGGGAATACACCTCGCTGTCGGCGCGTTTGCCGCGCTGCCGCTGCTGGCCTTTGCTCGGGTAGAGATAAAAACCACGCCCATTTTTGCGCCCTTTGCGGCCGTCCTTCAATAGCGCATCAAACGCCGCCGGCGCGGCAAAACGCGGGCCCAGTTCGTTGACCAGCACCGGGATGATTTTGGTGCCGACATCGATGCCGACCTCATCAAGCAGCGTAATCGGCCCAACCGGGAAACCGAAATCCACCAGCGCCTTATCCAGGGATTCCATCGGCTCGCCGGCCAGCAGGCAACGGGCAGCTTCATTGATATAGGGCGCCAGAATGCGGTTGACGTAAAATCCGGCCCGATCGGCCACCACTATCGCCGTTTTGCCCTGTTTGTGCGCCAGGGCAACGGTGGTGGCAATGGTTTCCTCACGGGTACCGGCATGCGGGATCACTTCCACCAGCGGCATTTTATCCACCGGACTGAAATAATGCAGGCCGACCACCTGCTGCGGCCGCTGCGCCTTGGCGGCAATCTGGCCAATCGGCAGTGACGAGGTATTGGAGGCAAATACCGTGTGCGGTGCGGTGTGCTGTTCTACTTCGGCCACCATGCGCTGTTTCAGTTCCAGATCCTCGAACACCGCTTCCACTACGATATCCACCCGGTCAAAACCGCTGTAATCGGTGGTGCCGGAAATCAGCATCATCTGCTTTTGCCGTTCGGCTGAGCGCATGCGCTTGCTGCGTACCCGTTTGCCAAGCACCTGCCAACTGTACTTCAGCGCATGGTTGATGCCCTGCTCGTTGATATCCTTGATGCGCACCGGCAAACCGCCGCGCATGGCGGTAACGCAGGCAATGCCACCGCCCATCAAGCCACCGCCCAAAATACCTACGCGCTGCAGTTCACGCGGCTGTGCGTCGCCGCCACGCTCTTTTTTCAACGCGGTAGAAGCAAAGAACAGGCTGCGCAACGCGGCGGACTGCGGCGTCATCGCCAGTTCGCCGAACGCGCGCGCCTCGGCCTGATAGCCATGGCCGCTGCCCTGCTCCAGACCAGCGCGCACCACCTGAATAATGCGCTCCGCCGCCGGGTAATTACCGTGGGTTTTTGCCAGCGTTTTCTTACGCACCACGCTGAAGAGCAGGCTTCGCCCCAGCGGCCCGTTCATCAGACGCTCCTGCCATGGCAGCGTCGGCTTGCTCTTCCAGCCCTGTTTGACCCGTGCGATCGCCGCATCAAGCAAGATAGCCTGCGGCACCGCATCATCGACCAGCCCCATGCGCAACGCCTGGCGCGCTCGAATGTGTTTACCGGTCAGCATCATGTCCAGCGCCTTGCTGGCGCCAATCAACCGCGGTAAACGCTGAGTACCACCAGAGCCGGGCAGCAGCCCCAGCTGCACTTCCGGCAGACCCAGCGCGGTTTTGTCGTCCAACGAACAGACACGGCTGTGGCATGCCAACGCCAGTTCCAGGCCACCGCCGAGACAGGCGCCGTGAATGGCCGCCACCACCGGCACCGGGAATGCGGCAATTTTCGCCAGCGTACTTTGACCTTTGCGCGCCAGATCCTCCGCCTCCTTGGCGTTGCTGCACGCGGCGATCATGGTGATATCTGCGCCGGCAATGAACGAATCCGGCTTGCCTGACACGATCACCAGCCCCTCCAGTGCGGCATATTGCTGCGCCTTGTTCAGCACCTCATTGACCTGATCGACAAATTCCGCCTTCAGCGTATTCACCTTTTCGTCCGGGACGTCGATGGTGATCACACCAATATGGTCCGGTCGCAGCGTCAGCCGAAAAGCCGACGGCGTGGCACGCTGTTCATGCAAGGCATTTGTGACGCTCATTGTTCCACCTCCACCACCATCGCTGCGCCCAAACCGCCGGCCGCACAGGCGGTAGCCAACCCCAAGCCACCGCCGCGGCGCTTCAGCTCGTACAGCGTCTGGGTAATCATGCGTGCGCCGGTTGCGGCAAACGGATGCCCGTAAGCAATCGAGCCGCCCAGCACGTTGAATTTATCCATATCGACCACGCCAATCGCTTCATTGCGCCCCAGTTTTTGCTGGGCGAACTCGCGGCTGGCGAACATTTTCAGGTTGGCCAGCGTCTGCGCCGCAAAGGCTTCATGCATATCGATTAACGCCAGATCCGCCAGGGTAATACCCGCGCGATCGAGCGCCAGCGGCGTGGCATAGGAGGGGCCAAGCAGCATATCCTGCCAGACATCGATGGCGGCAAAAGCAAAACTGCGCAAATAACCCAGCGGCTGCAGCCCCAATTCTTTGGCACGCGATTCACTCATCATCAGCACCGCGGCGGCGCCGTCGGTCAATGGCGTACTATTGGCGGCAGTAACGCTGCCATGCTGGCGATCGAACGCCGGCTTCAATCGGGCGTATGACGCCAGGCTGGAATCCTTGCGCACGTTGTTGTCTTCGGCAATGTGCGCCTGGTACGGCGGCACATAGGCGGTCATCACCTCGGCGCGCAGCAGCCCCTGCTCCCACGCCCTGGCGGCCAACTGGTGCGAACGATGCGCCAGCGCGTCCTGGTCCTCACGGCTGATGGCATGCGACTTGGCCATCTGCTCGGCGGTATCGCCCATGCGCAGGCCGGTAGAATACTCCGCCACCGCCGGCGGCACCGGCAGCAGGTCGCGGAATCTGAGCTTGCTGAACAGCTTGAGGCGTTGCGACAGCGTACGCGCTTTGTTGAGATCGACCAGAGTGCGCGCCAGCGCTTTGCTGACGCCTATCGGCAGCACCGAAGAGGAGTCTGCACCGCCGGCAATACCAATACCGATACTGCCGGCGACGATGCTTTCCGCCACGTTGGCTATGGCCTGGAAACTGGTGGCGCAGGCACGGGAAACGCTGTAGGCGTCGGTGTGCACGCTCATGCCGGTACCCAGCACGATTTCACGCGCGATGTTTGGCGCTTCCGGCATTTGCACCACCTGGCCAAACACCAGTTGATCGATTAATTCCGGGTCAATACCGCTGCGCGCCAATAATTCACTTACCGCCATTTTGCCAAGATCCACCGCCGGAATACCGTGATAAGCGGTCGCCTGCTTGGCGAAGGGGGTACGCAGTCCATTTACAATTGCAATACGGTCACCCTGTCGGGTAACCAGCGGCAGTGCCTTACTCATAAACGCTCCTGAAGGAAAAGACGTCAGCGCAACCATCAAAACAGGTCTGACCTGATGAGGCCATTGTTAACCAGATGTTGATATTTGGCAAACCGGCAGAGGTGAAATCTGCGAGCAGGAGCAACTTTCTAACGGTAACCCAGGAGAGGCTGGAGGCAGGAAAAGCTGCGCGGCAGACCCGCGCAGCGACGTCGACTCGCGCTGTTTAACGCAAGCCAAGCTGAAAGATCAGGGTTTCCGCCTGGCAGCAGAAGATAAAGTCGACATCCAGTTGGAAGCCGCCGTCAACCGGATTAATGCTACTGTTGATGTCACAGGGATCGGATTCCACCGCGCGGGCCTTGTCGGTCAATGCCGCCAGCGCTTGTTGTGCCTGTTGTTGATCTGTAAAGACCTGGCTATAGGATGCGGTGCAATCGGTGTTATCCATCACGGTGCCGACATCCACACAGCAGCAGGCTGCCGTTTCTTGCGCACTGCATTTGTTTATTGCATCTGACATGTTCAATTCTCCTCACCGGGCAGCGTCAATACCGCCTAAAGTGCCAAATTTGATCGGGCGCATAATCACAATAATCTGAGGGCTATTTTACTCCCCCGTGGCGCGCAGCACTAGCACTTACTGTTAGTAGGTGTTTTAAGCGATGGAAATCACAAACGAAAATGGTTGCCTGCTAATGAAGCGTCAGAATTTTGTTATTTACCGTCGGTGTTTTGTTAAGCAGATCTCTTTTTTGATATCAATTTTGAAATATCTGAAAAACATAGTTGCAACATTTTCACAGGTCAGACCTATAATTCAGCCACTGGTCTGATTTGTCTGATGGATAACGGACCCTACAATCCCGCGCTCCTTGTTACCTTGTGTAACATAGTTTAAATAATAAACACATAATGAGGTTTTGGTCATGAGCCAGAAAAACCTATTTACTAAATCAGCTCTCGCAGCTGCAGTGGCAATTATTTCATCAAACGTGTATGCCGCAGGATTCCAGCTGAATGAGTACTCTTCATCTGGTTTAGGCCGTTCTTTCTCTGGCGAAGGCGCAGTCGCGGATAATGCCACGGCGGCAAGCCGCAACCCTGCTACCATGATGATGTTTGATAGCCCAGCGCTTTCCGTCGGTGCGATCTTCGTCGATCCGGACGTTGATATTTCCGGCACGTCATCTTCCGGTGCCAGCCTTAACTCGAAAAACATTGCACCAGCCCAGTGGATCCCGAACCTGCATTATATTCACCCATTGAACGATCAATGGGCAGTTGGCGGTTCCGTGACCAGTAACTATGGCCTGGCAACCGAATTCAACGATGGTTATACCGCAGGCCCGTACGGCGGTAAAACCGATCTGACCACGGTCAACCTCAACCTGAGTGCCGCCTACCGCTTGAATCAACACTTCAGCTTCGGTCTGGGTTTTGACGCGGTTTATGCCAAGGCCAAACTGGAACGTTACGCCGGTGAAAGCGGTCCTGCTCTCGGCATGCCGGCCGATACCCAGATCTCGCACCTGAAAGGCGACGAGTGGGGCTACGGTTGGAACGCTGGCCTGTTGTACGAAGTTGACGACAATAACCGTTATAGCCTCACCTACCGCTCTGAAATCAAAATCGACTTCGACGGCGATTACAAAAGCAGCATTCCTTCACAGTACAATCCGCTGCAGGGCAGAACCGGCCTGCCGTGGGGTACCGACGGCAATACCATTCCGGGCTCTCTGACTCTGCACCTGCCGGAAATGTGGGAAATTTCAGGGTATAACAAGGTTGCGCCGCAGTGGGCTATCCACTACAGCCTGGCCTATACCAGTTGGAGCCAGTTCCAGGAGCTGCGCGCTACCGGCAGCAATGGCCAGACGCTGTTCGAAAAACATGAAGGCTTCAAAGACGCTTACCGCATCGCGTTGGGTACCACTTATTACTACGATGATAACTGGACCTTCCGTACCGGTATTGCCTTCGATGACAGCCCGGTTCCAGCACAGAACCGCTCGATTTCCATTCCGGATCAGGACCGCTTCTGGCTGAGCGCCGGTACCACCTACGCGTTCAACAAAAATGCCTCGGTTGATGTCGGCGTGTCCTACATGCACGGCCAGCATGTCACGGTCAAGGAAGGCCCATATACCTTCGAATCCGAAGGCAAGGCCTGGCTGTACGGCGCCAACTTCAACTATACCTTCTGATCGCTGGCGCGAACGGCATAAAAAACCCGCCAATCGGCGGGTTTTTCTTTATTCGTTCGACACTCAATTGGCTGAATCGATTTCATCCAGATCGCCCTGAATCGCCTTGGCGTTCGGGTTTTCTTCCGGCTTGAGTACGCCACCGTTGGCCAGGAAGTCGTGACGCTGGAAGTAGGCTTCACGCATCATCAGGTACGGATCGGAAGAGTTGCGCAGCAGGCCGTCAGAATCCAACAGCTGAGCACGCGTTTCGATGCCTTCGACTACCCATTTACCGGCCGACATCCAGAAGGTCAGATAGCTCAGCATCGGATAGAGCTTATCAACCCATTCGCCGCCGTCTTCACGCAGGGTCCAACTGCCGTATCCCGGCAACTGCACGTAAGGGCCGTAACCAACGTCGTAATAACCCAGCGTACTGCCGAAGCGACGCGGCTCTTCACGCGCCAGTTTCGGGTTGGCCATGCCAGCCACGTCAATCAACCCACCCATGCCAAGCAGGGTATTGAGGAAGAAGCGGTTAAAGTGAATCATGGCTCGGTACGGTTCGCCACGCAGGAATTCGTTGACCATACTGGCCGGTTCTTCAAGGTTCGACGTGAAGTTGCTCAGACCGTTACGCGCCGGCATCGGCAGGTAATCACGCCAGGCGACCGCCACTGGACGCAGCAGATAAGGATCCAGTACGTTGTAGTTAAAATCGAACATGGTGCGGTTGAACCCTTCCAGAGGATCGGAACGCCCTTGAGGTTCATTCTCAGGGGTGCTGGCGCACCCGACGAGCAATACCGTTGCGAAAGCCAGCCCAGTCAGGCGAAAGTTCATACTTTTCTCCATAAACACAAATACGTTCAGTCTTCTTATCAAGGAACTTGCTTGTCTATCTGAACGCCAACCTGCCCTTTACCGCTAAAGCCCTGCACGGCGCTTTCACCAAACCAGTCTCCGGCCTGCGGCGTCGCCAGACCGTCGTGAGAGATGCGTACGCGTACCTTCACCTGCTGCAACGCCGAAAGCAGACGTTCCGGCATCATGGCATTACTGTCATCCAGCGAGAATGACAGCGGGAAGCGGCTCAGGGGCAATTGTTTTACGGCAACCGGTACCGGGCTGTTGCCGTCGGTAACCGAAATAATCAGCGTTCCTTGTTGTGGTAATGCCTTCGCTGCCTCTGGAGACAACGTCACATTGACAGCAAGTTTAACAGTTTCCTCGCCTGCCTGTATTTTTGCTTGTTCAATACTGCGCTTTAACACTTCGACACGTCGATCGTCGGCAGGCATCAATTTGAGCATCACCTGCCAGGCACCTATCGCCTGTTTATAATCACCCTGTTCAAAGGCATTAAACGCCAGCAGGCTCAGTACGCGCAGATCGGTATGATCTTCGGCGATCATCTTGCGTAACATTGCGGTCGCCTGTTTGTTATCCTCCGGATCGCTGGAGCGCGTCAAGACCTCGGCATAACCGAGCCGTACTTCCAGATTATTCGGATCCAACCGGTAAGCATGAGCAAATGCCTGCGTCGCGGTGGTGGCGTTATTCAGCGCCATGCCGACCCGACCAAGCATCATCCAGTCATGGATATTGCGATCGTCCTGTTGCAGCGCGGTACGCAGCCCCAAGCCCAGGCGGGCGATCTCTTCCATGCTCAGCGGCTTGGCGCGCTCATTCGCCACCCGCTCACGCAACTCCGGCATCTGCGCTTCGACCTGGTGCCAGGCAGCCACCTGCGCCAACCCGCCGGTTTTCAGATAAAAACCAACCGCCACCACCACTAATACCACCACGCCCGGTACCAGCGCCCAACGATTAATCGGCCGCGTCTGCGCGTCTTGCTGGCCGGGAATGTCGTCCAGCAAATTCTGCTGCAGTTCTTTGACCAGCTCCGGCCGCTCGGCTACCACGCCCTGTTGCTCGTCTCTTTCCAGTTCACCAAGACGATCGCGATAAAATACCGCGTTCAAGGCATCACGGCTGGTGACGGCATCCGCCTTGCCCTGCCGCATCGCCGGCACCACCAGCAACGCCGCGGCGCCGATCAGTAGTGCAATTATAATCAGCCAAAAAGCCATTAGGGTTTCTTCCTGTCAGTCTCTTTCAGCAGCGCCGCCAGACGCCGTTGCTCCTGCTCGGAGAATTGCTCATTGCTCCCGACGCCGCCCCGACGACGGCTGCGCATAATCACCACCGCGCCGCCAATCAGCACAAACAACAACGGCCCTAGCCACAGGATCAGCGTTGCCGGCGTCACCGGCGGTTTATAGGTGACGAAATTGCCATAGCGAGCCACCATATAATCAATGATTTGCTGTTTGCTTTGCCCTTGCATCATCAATTCATACACTTTGGTACGCATATCCGCCGCGATGATGGCGTTGGAATCGGCAATGCTGTTGTTCTGGCACTTCGGGCAGCGCAGCTGTTCGGTCAACTCGCGATACTGCTGCTCCTGCTCTACCGAATTGAATCTGTAGGTATCAATGGCCGCCGCGGCGCTGTAACTGAATAACGCGACCAATATCAGCATCACAATCCTCATGCGTCCCCTCCGTACTTACGGTACAGCGGCAACACTTCCTGCTGCCAAACGCGTTGATTCATGTCACCGGCGTGGCGATAGCGAATGATGCCGTCGCCGTCGATCAGGAAAGTCTCAGGTGCGCCGTAGACCCCCAGATCCAGGCCCAGCATGCCGTTGCCGTCGAACAGGCTGAGCGCATACGGGTTACCCAGCGTGTTCAGCCAGGTCACCGCTTTGGCGCGATCGTCCTTGTAGTTCAAGCCAATCACCCGCACACCCTTGGCGGCCAGCGTATTGAGATACTGATGTTCGGCGCGGCAGGTCGGGCACCAGGTGGCCCATACGTTCAGCAGCATCGGTTTGCCGTTGCGCAGCACCGCCTGATCGTAGGTTTTGCCTGGCTGCTCGAGCGATTCCAACGTAAAGGTCGGCACCGGCTTACCGATCAGCGCCGACTCCAACATAGTCGGGTCCTCACCGCCGGCATTGCGCGTTAGCTGCACCATAAAGGCCGCTACCAGCAGCAGAAACAGAATCAGAGGAATAAACAGCAGTTTGCGCTTCATGCCTGCGCCTCCCGTTTGCCTTCACGCGCCAATTTCTTCTTCATGCGGTAACGTGGATCGACAATGCACAGCAGGCCGCCAATCGCCATAAACACCCCGCCGAACCAGATCCAGCGAACAAACGGTTTGTAGTACAGACGCACCGCCCATGAGCCATCGTCCAGCTCTTCGCCGAGTGCGGCATACAGATCGCGGCTAAAGCCGCCGTCAATTGCCGCCTCGGTCATCATGCTGCGCGCCACGCTGTAATAGCGTTTTTCGGCGTGCAGCGTGGCTTCCGGCTTGCCGTTGCGCGTGACATCGATGATACCGACGCCACCCGTGTAGTTCGGCCCGCGAATGTCATACACATCGCGGAATACAAAGTGGTAGTTGTGGATGTCCACGCTATCGCCAGCCTTCATGCGCACATCGCGCTCAACGCTGTAATTCTGGCTGAAGGCGATGCCGATCACCGTCACCGCCACCCCGAGATGGCCAAGCACCATCCCCCAGTGGCTGCGGGAAAGCTGCGCCAGACCGCGCCAGAAACCGTGACGGTGAGTGGCGCGCTCATGCAACTCCATCAACGTCAGCACGATGACCCAAATGGCCATGATCAGCCCGACCACCGTCATGCCGGCGATGCTGTCCTGCAGCAACCACGGCAGCGCGATCGACAGCACCAATGTGACCAGCAGCGCCATGCCCAGGCGGCGCCACAGTTTGCTCGGCTCATCGCGACGCCAGCGCACCAACGGCCCAATCCCCAGCAGTAGCGCCAGCGGCGCCATCAGCCAGGTGAACATGGTGTTGAAGAACGGTTCGCCGATCGAAATACTGCCTAGCCCCAGTTGCTTGTGCACCAACGGCAACAACGTACCGAGCAGCACCACCAGCATTGCGGCGATCAGCAATACGTTGTTGCCCAGCAGGAAGGTCTCGCGTGAAAACGTCTCATGCTGTACCCGGCTGCGCACCTGCCCGCCCTTGAAGGCGTACAGCAGCAGCGAACCGCCAATAACGATCACCAGATAGGCAAGGATAAACATGCCGCGCGCCGGATCCGATGCGAACGAATGCACCGAGACCAGCACGCCGGAGCGTACCAGGAAGGTGCCCAGCAGGCAGAGTGAGAATGCGGTAATCGCCAGCAGCACGGTCCAGGCCTTGAAGGTGCCGCGTTTTTCGGTCACCGCCAGCGAGTGAATCAGCGCGGTGCCGGCCAGCCAAGGCATGAACGAGGCGTTTTCCACCGGGTCCCAGAACCACCAGCCGCCCCAGCCCAGTTCGTAATAGGCCCAGGCGGAGCCCAGCACGATACCGAGGGTCAGGAATACCCACGCCGCGGTAGTCCACGGACGTGACCAACGTGCCCAGGCGGTGTCTAGCCGCCCGGCCATCAGCGAGGCAATGGCAAAGGCGAACGCCACCGAGAAACCGACGTAACCCATATACAGCAACGGCGGGTGGAAAATCAGCCCGATATCCTGCAACAGCGGATTGAGGTCGCGCCCGTCAATCGGGAAGTCTGGCAAGGTGCGCGTGAAGGGGTTCGAGGTCATGATGATAAACAGCAGGAAACCGGCGGTAATCATCCCCATCACCGACAGCACGCGCGCCACCGCATCCTGCGGCATCGAACGGCTGAACAGTGCCACCGCCAGTGACCAGCAGCTCAGCAGCAGCACCCACAATAGCAGTGAACCTTCGTGCGCCCCCCAGGTGGCGGCGATGCGGTAATACACCGGCAACTGGCTGTTGGAGTTGGCCGCGACATAGGCGACGGTAAAGTCATTCACCACAAACGCGTAAACCAGGCAGAAGAACGCCAGACCGATGGCGACAAACATGCCATAGGTCAGTGGACGAGCCACCGCCATCATGCGCCGATCCTGCCGCGACGCCCCCCACTGTGGATAAATACTCAGCAGCAGCGATACCGCCAGCGCCAGACATAACAGAAAACTCCCGATTTCCGGCATCATGACTTGCTGCCCTCCTGGGGAGCGGCGTAGGCCGAAGCCGGGCCCTGGTGATTTTCTTTCATCGCGTCTGCCACTTCTGGCGGCGTGTATTTTTCATCATGCTTCGCCAGCACCTCTTTAGCTTGCACCACGTTGCCCGCAGCCAGCACTCCTTGAGCCACTACGCCCTGCCCTTCACGGAACAGATCCGGCAAGATGCCGACGTAGGTGACGTCGATAGCGCCGCGCGCGTCGTAGATTTTAAAACTGACCTGTAGCGTTTGCTGATCGCGTTTAACCGAGCCCGGCATCACCATACCGCCGATACGCAGGCGCTGGCCGACCTCCGGCTTCTGGTGGTTTTCACCCTTGCCCTGCAAAATTTCGCTCGGGGTATAAAACAGATCGATATTCGATCGCAGCGCATACAGCGCCAGCGCTGCGGTCAACGCAACGCCGATCAGGACGACAATCGCCAGATACAGGCGACTTTTACGACGTGGATTCACAATGATTTCTCCCGCGGCTTGGCGGATGGCACGATGGCGTTGTTATGCTGCTGTTGCGATTGGCGAATGCGGCGCTCACGCGCCTGACGACGGCTGACATCCTCCAGCAGTTGCCGACGCTGCCACCAGGTATGCAGCATCAGCGCCAATAGCGGGATCAGGGTGGCGGCCACCGCCAGCCAGACGTAGAAGGCATAGCCGCCCATGGCGAAGAAGGCCTGCCAGGAATCGAATGCGCTATAACTCATGGCTGACGCTCCTTGTTCACCAGGTTGGCGACCCATGGACGGTGGCGTTCCTGCAGCAGAATCAGGTTACGCAGGCGCATCAGCGTCAGGGTCACGAAGAACAGCAGATAACCGAGGATCGCCCAGCGCAGCGGGGTGCGCATACTGGGTGCGATGCTTTGCTGCATATTGGTCGAACCCTGGTGGAGCGTGTTCCACCATTCGACAGAGAAATGGATAATCGGAATATTGACCACGCCGACCAACACCAGGATTCCGGCTGCCCGGCCTGCCAGACGGCGGTCTTCAAAGGCGTTATACAGGGCAATGATACCCATATAAAGGAACAGCAACACCAGTTCCGAGGTCAGGCGCGCGTCCCAGACCCACCAGGTGCCCCACATCGGCTTGCCCCAGGCGGAGCCGGTGACCAGGGCAATAAAGGTGAACACCGCGCCCACCGGCGCCATCGCCGCCACCACGCTGTCCGACATCTTCATCTGCCATACCAGGCCAATAAATGCCGCCACCGCCATTGAGGCATAGATGCCCATCGACCACATGGCGGCGGGTACGTGAATGTACATGATGCGAAAGCTGTCGCCCTGCTGATAGTCTTTGGGCGCAAAGCCAAAGCCCCACACCCAGCCAATCAGCAGACATGCCGCGCCGGCCATGCCCAGCCAGGGGACAAAGCGCCCGCAGACATGGTAGAGCCGCTCAGGCCTGGCAAATTGATGTAACCATTTCCACATTGTTGTCATTGCTCACGATAAATGAAAATCCGGTCCGCCTTGCGCCGGCAAAGCGGTGAAAAAGCATCTTGGCTGCAACGTTCTTGGCGACGTTATTCAGCGCATCATACGGTTGGCTAGTGCACGCTAACCCGAAGCGCCGCCGCCGTGGCAAAAGGCGCCAACGTCATGCTGCCCGCCAGTATCGCACCGAGGATCGCCAGATAACCGTCAATCGGCATGTTCATCGCAGCGGCATCAATAGCGCCGGTGGCAAAAATCAGCACCGGAATATATAACGGCAGCACCAGCAGGCTGAGCAGCACTCCTCCCTTACGCAAGCCCACGGTCAGGCCTACGCCAATGGCGCCGATCAGGCTGAGCGTCGGGGTGCCCAACAACAAAGTCAAGGCCACCGCCAGCCAACTATTGAAGTCCAGCGACAGCAGTAACGCCACCAAGGGCGACAAAATCAACAATGGCAGGCCGGTCACTACCCAGTGAGCACATACTTTGCCTAACACCGCGATCGGCAGCGGCGTCGGCAACAGCAACAGTTGCTCTAGTGAACCATCCAGCAGGTCATCACGAAACAGCCTTTCCAGCGACAGCAGCGAAGCCAGCAATGCCGCCACCCAGATGATCCCCGGGGCAATCCGCGCCAGCAACTGTGGTTCGGGGCCAACGCCCAGCGGAAACAGCGTAATGACGATCAAAAAGAACCACAGCGGGTTAACTATTTCCGCGCCTTTGCGAAAGGCGATTTTCAATTCGCGGCGTACCAGGGTCAAAAACATCAGACGTGCTCCCCGCCCGCATCAACCAGTCGAATTTTCTCTACCGCCTGGGTAGTACCGACCACATCCTGATGGGAGGTCAACAATACCATGCCCCCCTGCTGCGCATGTTGATCAAAAAGGCGAATCAATTCAGTTACACCCTGCTTGTCGATAGCCGTCAGCGGCTCATCGAGGATCCACAACGGGCAGTCGCTCAACCACAGTCGCGCCAGCGCGACTCGCCGTTGCTGACCGGCAGAAAGCTGCCCAACCGGCAAGTCTTCGTACCCCACCAAGCCGACCTGCTCCAGCGCCTGCCAGATAGCCTGGCCGTCGGTAGCGCGCCGTACCTGCTGATAAAAACGCAGGTTTTCAAACGGCGTCAGCATGGCATTGATGCCGGGATGGTGCCCCAGATACAGCAGCTCCCAGTGATAACGTTCGCGGCTGCGCAGCGTGCTTTCACCGCGCCACAGCACCTCACCGCCGTCAGGCCGCGCCAACCCGGCGAGAATACGCAACAGGCTGGTTTTGCCCGCGCCGTTGGCACCTTCAATCTGGACAATTTCTCCCGAACTTAGCGAAAAACTCAGCCCGCTAAACAGAACGCGTTCATCGCGGACACAACTCAGGTTTCTGACTTCCAGCATCAGGTGACTCGACAGTTTTCGTTGGGAATGCGAATCATAGCATAAGCGACAGAGCGCACGTAGTCTGCCAAAGCCCGCTCAACTACTCCAATGGGGGTAATATCCTGTACCAGATCAATAATGCGTAGAAAAAAACGCCTCGGTTAAAATCTTGTTACTTTTTATTGCAATAGCGACTGTCACTTTCAGCCGCACGCAACGGCAACTACGCTTGAATCATCAACGTGATTTTTGCTGCCTGAGGGAACTGAAGATGAGCGATAAACCGAATCTCGGATTGGATGATGAGAAACGCGGCGACAAAGGTGAGGTCAAGGTCGAAAGCAAAGAACAGGAACAGGGCAAGGCAGAAATAGAAGTCGATGAGGAAAAACTGCCGTCACGCGCTGCGGCCGTGCATGAGCAAATCCGCATGGAAGGGGAAAAGGAGCTGGAGCGCGATTGGCTGGCGCTGTTATGGTCAGCGGTGGCGGCCGGACTGTCGATGGGGGCGTCGTTAATGGCCAAGGGCATCTTCCACGCCCGATTGCCGGACGATCCCAGTCGATTTTTCATCGAGAATATCGGTTACACCTTCGGTTTTGTCATCGTGATCATGGCGCGCCAGCAGCTGTTCACTGAAAATACCGTCACCGCGGTGTTGCCAATCATGCATAAACCCACGCCGAAAAACTTCCTGATCCTGTTCCGGTTATGGAGCGTGGTGCTGCTGGGCAACCTGATTGGCACCGGGCTGGCCGCTGAAGCGTTTATCCAGCTTCCGCTGTTCGACGACGCCACGCGTCAGGCGTTTACCGACCTCGCCAAGGAGGTAATGCAAAATAGTCCCGAAGAAATGTTTGCCAACGGCATTTTGGCCGGCTGGATCATCGCCACCATGGTCTGGATGTTTCCGTCGTCTGGCGCCGCCAAGATCTGGGTGATCGTGCTGATGACCTATCTGGTCGCCATCGCCGATCTGACGCACATTGTGGTGGGCTCGGTGGAGATACTGTATCTGGTGTTCAGCGGCGCTCTCCCCTGGCAGGATTTTTTCTATCCGTTCGCGATCCCGACGCTGGCGGGCAACATCATCGGCGGATCGTTTATCTTTGCGCTGATCAGCCACGCGCAGATCCGTAACGACATGAGCAACAAAGCCAAAGCCAGGCGTGAAGCCGAACGGGCAAAGGCACAGCGAGACGCCGACCCGGCCAACAAACCCTGACGCCCTCCCTCGCCAAGCGGCAAAAACATGGCCAATTGGTGAGGGATTGAGCAAACGAACCGCTAAGCGCTTATTCTGCGACGAAAAAAGGGTATAATACTCCCGCTCGCGGCGTCTCCGTAGTTAAACGGATATAACAAGCCCCTCCTAAGGGCTAGTTACTGGTTCGATTCCAGTCGGGGACACCATTTTCTGCTTTACCAATCTTTGCCGCCGACTCCCCCTGTTGAGCCACCGCCTGCGGCAACGGTCTTCTGGCCCATACCAGTCATCAATTGCAAGCGGGATTTATTGACGGCAAGCGCTGCCCCGGAGAACTACAGGTCGTCGAATGAGTACCGGTAATCACTGACGTTCACGCCGACCCGCGATAAAAAATGCCGCTCATGAGTCAACCGCAGTAGCCTGTGCGTCGGGCACCAAACATTGTGCTGTTTACTGCTCCCTAGTCACTCTTATCTGTAGCCAGCAGGCCGGACTGCCGTATCCATTCATTTAGTTTATCGCCATCCGTTTGAGATACCATCTGACTCTCTGCCAATGCTTTTACTATCAAGACATATCTGTGTACGTCAGCGGAAAATATCGCTTTATTGATCTGATAAAGAGCCAACAGGCCTTTTACCAAGCGGAGTTGTACCTCGATAAGCGCCGCCCCGTCACGTGCTACAGGATTAAAAATGTCATCGAACAGGTCTGCGGTCAAAATCGGCTTTACGTAGATGTTCGGATAGATGACCTCTTCCCGTTGTGGCGTTTTATCACCCCACATCGCTAACAGCCTCACGGCACGGCCAATGACATCAATTGCTGTTCCAGGGTCATTAACCGCTGGGGACAATGCTCTTGAGGCTATTTCGGCCAACACCGACAAACCAAAGCGGGGATCTTGATCAAATGAACGCTCCGTACTGATAGTGATGGCGCGCAATAATGCTTCCGTCTCGATGTTTCGATGAGACGAGCACAGCAAAGCCACCGGTTGCCCCGGATGCACAAACGCCCCGGTCTGACATGCTAAATAGAGTTCACCTTCAATACTCTGAACGTAATCATCAAGTATCTGCATATCAATATGTTGTATATAGCCGATGTCCTGCGGATATATCGCCAGTGCATCCTGAGGGAGGTGAATATGTGAAGACCAGGGATTGGCACCCAGATATGGTATGTTTATACGGCTTTCAAGTGCTTTTCGCGTAGCATCTTCTACCCGTGAAGTCGTTTCACCAACGCGTCCAAGCAGCGAGAGATGCTGGATCCAGCGTAATAGCGTGATGATGATCAGAGCGATAACGGCCAGTGTCACCACAAAGAGAACCACACGGCCCTGCTCTCCATAGGCTCCCATGCTGAGTGCAATAATGCCCACCAGGCTGAATAAGAAGGAGCCTATAAAGGTCGCCAGTACGTTTTGCGTGGTGCTGTCTTCCATCACCAAACGTGTCGCACGAGGCGTAACGCTGGTGGTTGCCGAACTGTATGCTGATACCATGATATTCAGTGAGAACGTGGTTACCGCCAGCATACTGGACGCCAATATGTTGAGAATATTATCAACCGCATCGGCTCCAACCACCCCACCGATACTGGCGGGAATAATCGGTTTAAGCACAATGGAAACTAATGCCGAAATCACGGCAAGCAGAGCAAATAAGCAGGTACGGAACCATAACTTGCGCGTTAACTGGCTAAATAACCAATGCCACTTCGACATTATTCGCATTCCTTTGTCCGATCGTGTTACCTACTATAGCTTATGTATTTATGCATTTTCTGAATTCCATTCCCATCGTTACATCACTTCCTGTACCCTAATGCCAACATGTCACGCGGTCGCCGCACCGTCCTTTCAGCCGCAGTTTCCCATTTGGATACGCCATGACCCATGATTACCCTGCCAGCTACGCCTTCGACGACGAAAGCGATGCCTGGCACATTACCTTTCGCGATTTCCCACAGCAGCAGACGGCTTGCTATAGCCATGATGACATTGAGCTGGAGGCGCAAGAAAGCCTGCTGATCGCCATCGCCAACGAAATGGCCGAGCGCCGCCCGTTACCGCCAGCCTCCCCCCCACGGCTCGACGAGATCGCCATTCATCTGCCGGTGCTGGTGGCGCTGAAACTGGAACTGCACAATATCATGCTGGCGCAAACGACCTCCAAAGCCGATCTGGCGCGCAAACTGGGTTACAACGCGGCGCAGATCGATCGCCTGCTGGATATTAGCTACGCCTCCAAGGTGGAAGCGCTGGAGCAAGCGCTGTACCTGCTGGGCCATGAAGTCCGGCTGGCGGTAACCGCAATCAGCGGAAAATAAATATTCTCGCGGCGGGCTAAATATTCTCCGTTTTACGCCGATGTAATCGCTACCCAATAACAATAAAGGTAGTTAAGGCCAAAATGGAGTGGAGCCGCCGTAATATCTGGTGCGTTATTCTGCTGACGTGCCTTGTCTTCTGGGTCATGCTGCTGGTCGGCCTCAACGCCGTCGCCTAAGCCTTCCCCACCCAATCTGCAAACATGACAAAGCCCGCATTGCGGGCTTTATTGCCTGTGGTTGAAAAAAGCGGATAAAAATAAAAAGCGTTTAAAAACAGCAAGAAGTGGTTAAATAATGCGCAAAAAGTGTGATCAAAAACACAGTATTGAAATCAAGCGTGAATTGGGAGTACATTAGCGCCGATCCTGTCGTGGTTGCTGCCCTGTCTGCAGCAAGAGAAACGCGACGACCGGGATGCCGCTAATTCAAGCCGTTGTTGTTATTGATAAACAACCCGCTGATGCTGATTGGCATTCCTTATAATACTCAGCACAACAATCGGGATCGTTGGCTTGCGAGGAACTCCATAGGGGAGTGATTTGTGAAATATTTTCTGATGGGTGTATCATTCATGCTGGTTGCATGGGTCGGCACTTTCATGCTGATGGTTGCCTAACGGTAACCGTACCGGGAACATAGACAAAGGGGCGCTGATGCGCCCCTTTGTTGTTTTACCGCCGCCTGGCGGTTTATTTCACTACGCTTTTCGCCGCCTTGACCGATGGCGCAATCAGCCCATCGGCACGGAACATCGCTTTGATGCCCCGCACCGCCTGCCGGATCCGATCCTGATTTTCGATCAGGGCAAACCGCACGTGATCGTCGCCGTAGTCGCCGAAACCAATGCCCGGCGATACGCAGACTTTGGCCTCCGCCAGCAGGCGCTTGGCAAATTCCAGCGATCCGAGGTGCGCATAAGGCTGCGGGATTTTCGCCCACACGTACATGGACGCTTTCGGATTAGCCACCATCCAGCCCGCTTCGTGCAGGCCTTTGACCAGTACATTGCGACGCTGACGATATTGTTCGGCAATATCGCGCACGCATTGCTGATCGCCTTCCAGCGCGGCAATCGCCGCCACCTGCAGTGGCGTAAAGGTGCCGTAGTCGTGATAACTCTTGATACGCGCCAGCGCACTCACCAATTCCGGGTTGCCGACCATAAAGCCGATACGCCAACCGGCCATGTTGTAACTTTTCGACAGGGTAAAGAACTCCACCGCAATGTCCTTGGCGCCGGGCACCTGCATGATCGATGGCGCTTTCCAACCGTCATAAACGATGTCGGCGTAGGCCAGATCGTGGATCACCAGCACGTTGTACTGCTTCGCCAGTTCCACCACCCGCTCAAAGAAATCCAGCTCCACGCACTGCGCGGTCGGGTTGGAGGGGAAACCGAGGATCATCATTTTTGGCCGTGGAATGGTTTCGCGGATCGCGCGTTCCAGCTCGCCAAAGAAATCGCCGCCCTCCACCAGCGGCACCGAACGCACCTGCGCGCCGGCGATCACCGCACCGTAAATATGGATCGGATAGCTTGGGTTCGGCACCAGCACGGTATCGCCGTGATCGAGCGTCGCCAGCATCAGGTGCGCCAGCCCCTCTTTCGAGCCAATGGTAACAATGGCTTCGTCTTCCGGATCGATTTCCACCTGATAGCGTTCGGCATACCAGCGTGAAATAGCACGGCGCAGACGCGGAATGCCGCGCGACGTTGAATAACCATGGGTATCGTCACGCTGCGCCACGGTACACAGTTTCTCAACGATGTGCGGCGGCGTCGGGCCATCGGGGTTGCCCATGCTGAAATCGATAATATCCTCGCCGCGACGGCGTGCGGCCATCTTTAATTCGGCGGTGATGTTGAATACATAAGGGGGAAGACGTTCAATACGCGTAAAGCGGCGTGGACTGTTATTGTCAGCCATAGGATCCTCGAAGATACGTTAGCGCCCGGACCGTCCGAGCGACGCTGGCCAATTTTTGGCCTGACGACGAACATATCGCAGCGCCGACAGGCTGTCGAGTCTCCTTGCGCAATTTTTTTACTTTTTGGCAACGGCGTATTCGCTGGCCAGCAAGCCCAGTTGCCAGTCGTTATACCATTGCCCTGCCAGACGGAAATTATCACGCAGCGTGCCTTCAAGCTGAAAACCACAGCTTTCCAGCAGACGTCGTGACGCCATGTTGCCTTCGGTTACCGTGGCGTTGAGCTTGTGAAAGCCACAGGCGTTGAACGCAAAGTCCATCAGCTTGCGCAGCGATTCCTTACCGTAGCCTTTGCCCTGACCCGCCGGCAGGCTGGCAAAGCCCACCTCCGCCTGCTGAAACGGCAACCATTCGGCACGAAAGCCGGTCAGCCCCAGCGCAGCGCCGCTGGCCTTTTCACGCATCACCAGACACAGCCAGTGTTGGCTGTGTTTGTTCCAGGCCGGTAATCGGCCGGCAAAGCGCGCATGGATTTCCGCCTCATCCAGCGGATCGGCCAAATAACGAATCACCTGTGGATCACGATACAGCTGCAAGAACAGCGGCCAGTCCTCTTCAGTCAGGCTGTGCAGCGTCAGCCGTTCTGTTTCCAATTTCATACTATACCTCCGAAATGCGAAAAAGAGGAAGTTACGAATGAAAGCCAACCCTTTATTTTCCGCAATTAAATTTAGATAATCGTTAACGTCAAAACAACAAAACCATAACCCTTTACCCCGGTATCCGACAATACCTGTCGCCGTCGCTGGCGACATGAGGAGAACATCATGGCAACACTGGTCATTGACGATATTCCAACCGCCATTAAACACGTCAAACAGCAATTGCGTCAGGCTTTGCCCAACTATCACGAGGTTTTCCTGACGCTGGAGGATAACATCCGCCAACAGGTGGAACAGATTCGCAGTGAACTGGCCGCCGGGCAGAATCCGGTACCGCAGCTAGACGCGGAAGACATTCTGCAACAGCGCGTCAGCCAACGGCAGATAGCCTTGATCAAGCAACGCGGCGCCTGCGCCATTCGCGGCGTTTTTCCTCGCGAGCAGGCCGCTGGGTGGAACCGCGACATTGGTGACTATCTCGAGCACAATAACTTCGTCGAACGACTGAAAAACGCCGCCGAAGACAACTACTTTGGCAAGCTGGCCGCCAGTAAACCGCAAATTTACGGCATTTACTGGTCGAAGCCGCAGGTCGAAGCACGTCAGGATCAACGTATGCATGCGGTGCAAGTGTTCCTCAACAGCCTGTGGGAAACCGAAAGCAACGGCAAACAACATTTTGATCCGCAGCGCGTCGTTACCTACGCCGATCGCACGCGCCGCCGCCCACCCAATTCGTCCTCACTCGGCCTGTCGCCGCACGTCGACAGCGGCACTATCGAACGCTGGCTGGATGAAAATTTCCGCTACGTTTACCGCCACGTTTTTTCCGGCGATTGGCAACAATACGATCCGTTTGCCGCCGACGGCCGCACCGCAGTGCGTGAAATCGCCTCGCCGGCGGTCTGTTCGATGTTCCGCACCTTCCAGGGCTGGACCGCGCTGACACCGCAGCGCACCAATGCCGGCACGCTGAATCTGGTGCCGATCGCCAATGCCATGGCCTATATCTTGCTGCGCGCCCTGCAAGATGACGTCGCCGACGACGATCTGTGCGACGCCGCGCCGGGCCGTGCCTTGTCGATTGCCGAAAAATGGCATCCCCTTTTACTGCAAGGGATTTCCCCTATTCCCGATTTAGAGCCCGGTGATACGGTATTCTGGCACTGTGACGTGATCCATGCGGTGGAAAACCAGCACAACGGTGAATTCGACAGCAACGTGATGTATATCGCCGCCGCGCCAGGCTGTGAGAAAAACGACGCCTATCTGCAACGCCAGTTGCCAAGCTTTCTGGCGGGCCGCACGCCTCCAGACTTTGCCCCGGATGATTTCGAGGTGGACTTTGTCGGTCGGGCAACCGAGGCATTGCTCACGCCGTTGGGCAGAGCGCAACTGGGCTTCAAATAACCGCACCCGCGCGCTGACTGCCAGCCGGCGCGCGGTTTCCCCCTCTGGCGGCCGGCCGCGTATCCACCCGCTGCGGCACGTGCCGCTTCAGCCCTGACAGGCCGTGGCGGTTCTGGGCGTCGCCCGCGCTGTGATATACTTGCCGCATCTTTTCGCCGCAGCGAGTACCCGTTGTGCACTCAGTTTTTGAAATGCTGTTAGCGGTGTTCGATCGCGCCGCGCTGATGTTGATTTGCCTGTTTTTCCTCACCCGCACCCGGCAGTTCCGGCAATTGCTGCAAAAAGAGGACCATACGCCGCTGGAACTGGCGGCGGTCACCGCCATCTTTTCGCTGTTCGCCATTTTCAGCACCTATTCCGGTATTAACGTCGAAGGATCGCTGGTCAACGTGCGCGTTATCGCCATCATGGCGGGCGGCATCCTGTTCGGCCCCTGGGTGGGGATCGTCACCGGCATCATCGCCGGCACCCACCGCTATCTGATCGATATCGACGGCATTACCTCGGTTCCCTGCCTGATCACCAGCATCATCGCCGGTATCTGCGCGGCGTACATTCACTTGAAGATCAACAAGCAACAGCGTTGGCGGGTGGGTATCCTCGGCGGCATGCTGTGCGAAAGTCTGACCATGCTGTTGATCGTGCTGTGGGCCAGACCCACCGAGCTCGGGCTGGATATCGTGGCGAAAATCGCCCTGCCGATGATCCTCGGCACCGTCTGTATTGGTCTGATCGTGCTGCTGGTGCAAAGCGTCGAAGATGAAAAAGAGGTGATCGCCGCGCGGCAGGCCAAGCTGGCGCTGGATATCGCCCGTAAAACTCTGCCGTACTTTCGTAATTTCAACAGTGAATCGCTGACCACCATCTGTGAAATCATCCGCCGCGATATTCAGGCTGATGCGGTGGCGATGACCGATACCCAACGCGTGCTGGCCTACGTTGGCATTGGCGAAGAACATTATCCGGTTGGCCGTGAGAGCCTGAGCCGCGTCACGCGTGAAAGCCTGCGCCACGGCAAGATCATCATAAAAAACAACCTGGAGAACCCGGCGACGCCGCAGATACATTCACAGTTGGTGATCCCGCTCTGGGAAAAGGGCGAGGTCAGCGGCACGTTGAAAATCTACTACTGCCACGCCCACCAGATCACCAACACGCTGAAGGTGATGGCGGTCGGGCTATCGCAGATTATCTCGACCCAAATGGAAGTATCACGCATTGAACAGCTGCGCCAAATGGCCGACAAAGCCGAAATGCGCGCACTGCAAAGCAAGATCAACCCGCACTTTCTGTTTAACGCGCTGAACGCCATTTCGTCATCGATTCGCATCAACCCGGACATCGCGCGTCAGTTGATCATCAACCTGTCGCGCTATCTGCGTTACAATCTGGAGCTCAGCGACGAACTGATTGATATCCGCAAGGAACTGCACCAGATCCAGGATTATATCGCCATCGAGCAGGCGCGTTTCGGCAGCAAGCTGACGGTGATTTATGACGTGGACGACGATATTGCGGTGCGCATCCCCAGCCTGCTGATCCAGCCATTGGTGGAAAATGCCATTGTGCACGGCATACAGCCCTGCAAAGGCAAGGGTGTGGTGGTGATCGCGGTAAAAGATTTGGCTGACCGAGTCAGGATTTCGGTAAAGGATACCGGTAACGGCATCAGTCAGGAGGTCATCGACCGCGTGGCGCGCAACGAAATGCCTGGCCATAATATCGGCCTGCTCAACGTACATCATCGCGTATCGCTGCTGTATGGCGCAGGCTTGCAGATCCGGCGTCTGGAGCCGGGCACCGAAATTTCGTTTGTCATCACTAAAAACGGCAACAAGCTGCATCACGACGCTGCCGTATTACCGGCCGGGGAACATTGATGAAAGCCATAATTGTCGAAGATGAGTTTCTGGCACAGGAAGAGCTGCATTATCTGATCAAGAAACACAGCAACATCAGCATCGAAGCGACCTTCGAGGACGGGCTGGACGTGCTGAAATACCTGCAGAATCACCAGGTGGACGCCATTTTCCTCGACATCAACATTCCGTCGCTCGACGGTGTGCTGCTGGCGCAAAACATCAGCAAATTCGCGCACCGCCCCTCGATTATTTTCATCACCGCCTACAAGGAACACGCGGTAGAAGCGTTTGAGATCGAGGCCTTTGACTATATTCTCAAGCCCTATCACGAAGCGCGCATCATTACCATGCTGCAAAAACTCGAAGCCTTGCATCAGCGCCCCGCGGCGGTAACGACGCCGGAACAGACAGCGCCGGCCGGGCGCAGCAATTCCAGCATCAATCTGATCAAAGACGAGCGGATTATCGTCACCGATATTAACGAGATTTACTACGCCGCCGCCGATGAGAAAGTGACGCGCGTCTACACTCGTCGCGAAGAGTTCGTGATGCCGATGAACATTACCGAATTTTACAGCAGGTTGCCGGAAGAGCACTTCTTCCGTTGCCACCGTTCCTATTGCGTCAATCTGTCGAAGATCCGCGAAATCGTGCCGTGGTTTAACAACACCTATATTTTGCGGCTGAGCGATCTGGAATTTGAAGTTCCGGTCAGCCGCAGCAAGGTCAAGGAATTCCGCAAACTGATGCGTCTTTGATGTTTGCCGGCGCAGCCGCCTCGACGCTGCGCTGGTCTCCCCGCGGCCAATCCCCCCTGTAGCCCCTGTCGCCAGCGTGCTGGTCGACAAAAATCGTCGCGATGTTTGATGTAGATCACATTACAAACGCGGCATTTCACCCCCTTTTGGGCGCTAAATCGGCAACTCAAGCATCTCCTGGTGCATTTCATTCCTTTGCTGGTGCAACTCATTCCCGATCCGCCAACCCGAGATATTGCCAGACTTATACTAAGCCCATTCCGCGGGAGCACAGCATACCCGCAAATTTACGGGCAACGCACACAGGAGAAACCGGCCATGACCAACAAACCGGTAAATCGCAGCTTCATCGTTTTTGGCACCATCGTTTGCCAAATGGGCCTTGGCACCATCTACACCTGGAGTTTATTCAACCAGCCGCTGGTCGATAAGTTCCACTGGGGCCTGGCCGATGTCGCCACCACCTTCTCCATCACCAGTTTCTTTCTGGCGTTTGCCACTCTGTTCGCCGGTAAATTGCAGGAACGCTTCGGCATTCGCAACCTGACGCTGGCGTCCGGCATCCTGGTAGGGCTGGGTCTGATTGCCAGCGCTCACGTCAGCTCGCTGGACATGATTTATCTGCTGGCCGGGGTCGTGGTGGGTTTCGCGGTCGGTATTGCCTATATTTCCACGCTGTCGAATCTGATCAAATGGTTCCCGGCCAACAAAGGGTTGATTTCCGGTATTTCAGTCGGCGCTTTCGGCAGCGGCAGCCTGCTGTTCAAATACGTCAACGCCACGTTGATCGCTGACGTTGGCGTGTCTGCCGCCTTCTTCTACTGGGGTGCGATCGTCATGGCGCTGATCGTGTTCGGCTCAATGTTGCTCAAAGAACCCGCCGCCAGCACATCGACCAATACCGCCGCCGGCCTGGGTAACGATTACAGCGTGCGCCAGATGCTGGCCACCAAAGAAGCCTACCTGCTGTTCGCGATTTTCTTCTCTGCCTGCATGAGCGGCCTGTATCTGATTGGCATCGTCAAGGACATGGGAGTGCAATTGGCGGGGATGGATTTGGCTACCGCCGCCAACACCGTTTCCGCCGTGGCTATCTTTAACACCGCAGGCCGCATCATTCTGGGCACCCTGTCGGATAAAGTTGGCCGCATGCGCGTTATCAGCTTCACCATGTTGGTTACCGTGCTGGCGATTGTCGCACTGAGCTTCTTTACCCTGAGCCACACCCTGTTCTTCCTGTGCGTCGGCGCGGTTGCCTTCTGTTTCGGCGGCAATATTACCGTCTTCCCAGCGATTGTCGGCGACTTCTTCGGTCTGAAAAACCACAGCAAAAACTACGGCATCATCTATCAGGGCTTTGGTCTGGGTGCGCTGGCCGGTTCGTTTATCGCCAAATACTTTGGCGGCTTCCATGCCACCTTCATGGTGATTGGCGTACTGTCGCTGGTATCGCTGCTGATTACGCTGTTTATCAGCGCGCCGCAGACGGCAACAGCAACAACCGACGACACCGCAACGCCGGAGCTGGCAAAAGCAGAACACGCCTGATTCATATCAACAGCAAACAGCCGGTCAGTGATGCTGACCGGCTGTTTGCTGATAGAGGATAACACCAGGAGGAACCTGTCAGCCCCTGTGACTACAGACGCATCCCCAGCGTTTGCCGCAGGTGAGCGCCAGCACCCAGCAACCCCGGCTGTGCGTGGGTGATCATAAACACCGGAATGTCGTGCACATAGTCCTTAAAGCGCCCCTTATCCTCAAACGCCGTACGGAAGCCGGACGCTTTGAAAAATTCCATAAAGCGCGGCACGATACCGCCGGCGATATACACGCCGCCAAAGGTGCCAAGACTCAATGCCAGGTTGCCGCCAAAGCGCCCAAGGATCACGCAAAACAGCGACAACGCGCGGCGGCAATCCGTGCAGCTGTCGGCTAACGCGCGCTCGGTCACGTCCTTCGGCGCCAGATTTTCCGGCATACGATCGTCCGCCTTGACGATCGCGCGGTACAAATTGACCAGCCCCGGTCCAGACAGCACCCGTTCGGCAGAAACATGGCCCACTTCGGCACGCAATACCTCCAGAATGATGTCTTCCTCTTCGCTGTTGGGCGCAAAGTCGACATGGCCGCCCTCACCCGGCAGGCTCAGCCAACGGCGGTCAACCTGTACCAGGTGCGCCACGCCCAGCCCGGTACCGGCACCGTACACCGCAATCGGCTTGTCCTGCTGCGCCTGACCGCCGCCAAATTGCATCACGTCGTCGGCGGTCAGCATCGGGATCGCCATGGAGACTGCGGTAAAATCGTTGATCACTTCCAGATGGTTCAGCCCCAGATTGGCCTTCATCTCTTTGATGGAAAACGCCCAGCTATGGTTGGTCATCGCCACCCAATCGTCGGTCACCGGGCAGGCTATGGCGATGCAGGCATCCTGTACTTCGGCCTGGTGTTCGACCAGATATTGGCGAATCACCGCTTCGAGGCTGTCGAACTCCAGGCCGGAATAGGTTTTCGCCTGGGTAATTTCACCCGTCGCGACAGTGCACAGCGCCAGGCGGGCATTGGTACCGCCAACATCACCTACGAGGGCATAGGTCATCAGTGTTTTCTCCGCAAAATTTAAGGGCAAATAGCAAACTGCACTCACTGTAAAATCCCGCCGAGAAAACAACAATCGTCATCGTTACGCTAACCGGCCAATAGCGATCTTGATCACAAAAAACGTTTCAGCCAGGCCGTTTGGCCGATTTTCCTGCACGTTGAAACAAATTGCGGCAAAAAACGCGTCTTGGCGGCTGTTCAGCGGCGACCGGGGTTGGCAAAATGCCTGAAAACAGCCTATATAACCATCCGCTGACGCTGCTTGCTGCGCACAGCGAAGGCTGGTGCACTCAATCATCACCCAATCATCTCCCCCTGCGACGCAGGGTTTATTGACAAGGGATCCCTGCATGCTGCATCCGCGCGCCACGACAATGCTGACCTTTGCTCTGCCTGCCATTATTATCGGCTCTGCCGCCAGTCTGGTGCTTATTCTGGTGATGAGAGTGGCCGCCGCGCTACAAAATACCCTGTGGTCACGGCTGCCCGCCCTGCTTAACGTGGATGTGCATTCGCCATGGTGGACCCTTGGCGTACTGACGCTCACCGGCGTTGCCGTCGGGTTGATTATTCGCTATATGCCCGGCCATGCCGGCCCGGATCCGGCCACCGAATCGCTGATCGGCTTGCCGATCCCGTTGTCGGCCATTCCCGGGCTGCTATTGGCGTTGCTGGCGGGTTTGGCCGGCGGCGTCAGTCTGGGGCCGGAAAACCCGATCACCGCCATCAATATTGCACTGGCAGCGGCACTCGGCGCTCGCCTGCTGCCAAAAGTCCCGCAGGTGGACTGGATTATCCTGGCGGCGGCCGGCACTATCGGCGCCCTGTTCGGCACGCCAGTGGCGGCGGCGCTGGTTTTCTCGCAAATGTTGGCCAGCAGCGGCGATGTTCCGTTGTGGGATCGGCTGTTCGCCCCGCTAATGGCGGCAGCGGCCGGCGCAGTGACTACGCAACTGTTCTTCACCCCCGATTTTTCTCTGCAATTGGCACCCTATGACGTCACGCGCCTGGCGGATATCTTCAGCGGCGCAGTGGTGGCGCTGATCGCCATCGCGCTCGGTATGGCGGCGCTATGGTGCTTCCCGCATCTGCATCGGATGTTCCATTCGTTGAAGCACCCGGTATTGGCGCTGGGATTGGCTGGCTTTCTGCTGGGCATGCTGGGACTGATCGGCGGCGACGTTACGCTGTTCAAAGGGGTAGACGAAATGAAGCGTCTGGCGGCCGGCGACGATGTTACCGTCAGCACGCTGCTGATCGTCACTCTGACCAAGCTGGCGGCGTTGGTGATTGCCGCAGCCAGCGGTTTTCGCGGCGGACGGATCTTCCCCGCGGTGTTTATCGGCGTTGCGCTTGGCCTGATGCTGCATCAACACGTACCGGCGGTGCCGGCGGCCATCACCGTTTCCTGCGCTATTATGGGGCTGGTGCTGGTGGTTTCACGTGACGGATGGCTCAGCCTGTTTATGGCTGCGGCAGTGGTACCGGATCTGCATCTGCTGCCGGTGTTGTGCATGGTTATGCTGCCCGCCTGGCTGATACTGGCGGGCAAGCCGCTGATGCTGATCTCGCAGCCGCGCCCGCCGCGCGAGCACGATGAATAGGTGCGCTCAGGCCAGCGCGTAATCCGCCGCCGCGCGGGCATGAATTTCCGTGGTGTCGAATACCGGCACCGAGGCGTCCTGTGCATTAACCAGCAGGCCGATTTCGGTACAGCCGAAGATAATGCCCTGTGCGCCCTGAAGCTCCAGATTGCCGATGATCCGCCGGTATTCGTCACGCGAAGCGGCGCTGATTTTCCCCAAACACAGTTCGTCGTAAATAATACGGTGGATAATGTCGCGATCGGCGGACACCGGCGTCACCACCTCGATGCCAAAGCGCGCCTGCAGGCGCCCACGATAAAAATCCTGTTCCATGGTAAAGCGCGTGCCCAACAGCCCGACGCGGCGCATATCTTGTTGACGTACCTGCAATGCGGTGGCATCGGCGATGTGGATCAGCGGTAAGCCGCTGGCCTGCTCAATGACATCTGCCACTTTGTGCATGGTGTTGGTACAGATGACGATGGCTTCTGCGCCAGCAGCACGCAGCGAGACTGCCGCCGCCGCCAACAGTTGCCCGGCGCCTTGCCAGTCTCCCTGATGTTGCAGACGTTCAATCTCATGGAAATCGACGCTGTACAGCACCAGCCTGGCTGAATGCAGGCCGCCCAGTTGCTGCTTGACCTGCTCGTTGATCATCCGGTAGTACGGAATGGTGGATTCCCAGCTCATTCCTCCCAGCAAACCCAGCACTTTCATTGGTTTCTCCTCACGGCTACGCGCTACATGTGACCAACCTTATCCGCGCGGCAGCGCGTTGACGATAGCTTATTTCACCGCCAGACGAGTGTCGACCCAACGCTGACGCAAAGTGTCATACAACCAGTTATAGGCCATGGTATACGGCAGGAAGAACAGGAAAAAACCCAGTTCCAGCATAAATGCCTGGACCAGCGTCAGGTTTAGCATAAACGCGGCAATCGGCACGCCAATCAGCACAAAGCCGGCTTCGAACCCGAACGCGTGCAATGCACGCACCTTCAGAGTACGCAGCACCCGGTTTACCGGCCACAGACGGTCAAAGACGGTGTTATAAATCATATTCCACAGCATGGCGACGCTGGACAGCATCACCGCCAGCGCCCCTACCTGCATCATCGAACGGTTCATCAACCATGCACCGATCGGCGCGCAAATCATCACCGCGATCGCCTCAAACCCTACCGCATGCACCACGCGTTCAGCGAAAGACTTGTTTTGCAATTGCATATATCACCTGACATTGATTGTTTATGAAAAAGTCAGGTGATTATCATCGACTTTTACCGTAGATTAAAAATAGGTTCCATCGATAAAATAGATACTTCATGCATTATTCACCGGAAGCATTACAGGCATTTGTCGAAGCAGCCGCGCTGGGGTCGTTTTCCGCCGCTGCGCGCAAGCTGCGCAAAAGCCAGTCCACCATCAGCACCGCGATCGCCAATCTGGAAGCTGACCTTGGCCTGACGCTGTTCGACAGGCAGGCTCGTCAGCCGGTGCTTACCGCCGCCGGGCGTAAAGTGCTGGGTCACGTGCAAGAGATCCTCGCCGCCAGCGAACGGTTGGATGCGTTAAGTATCCGCCTGGCCGATCGCATTGAACCCCGCTTGACGATCGTCTTTTCCGACACTTATCAACCCAATCATCACGACAGTTTGATGCGGCATTTTGAGCGTCGTTATCAGGACATTGAGCTGGAGTGCATGATTGCCGAAGGCGGTGACGTACTGGAGCTGTTACAGAGCGGCCGGGCGCATCTTGGCATGCTGGCGGTACAGCCGGCCTACCCGCCGGATATCGCGGTAGCCCGCCTGCCAGAGCAAACCGAAATGGGGATTTTTGTCGCTCGCGATCACCCCTTGGCACAGCTTGAGACGGTTTCGCAGGAACAATTGGCCAGCGACCGCCAGCTGTATCTCAACACCTATTCTGCCAATGCCAACAAACCGCAGGGACGCGTGTGGTCGGCGCCAAGTTATCTGATGCTGCTGGAAATGGCGGAGCAAGGCTTCGGCTGGGCGATTTTGCCGCACTGGCTGGTCAGGCAGTACGGTCAGGAGCGTTTGCAGCCGTTGCCGTTGCGCGGCTGGCCAATGCGCATTTCGGTCGACGCGGTGTGGTCACGTCTTACCCCACCGGGACCGGCGGGGTTTTGGCTACTGGAGCGCCTGCAGGAAAGCGCCGAAGATCAGGCGGCGGCATTACGCACCTGAATGGCCCGTGACACGCTGTCGAGCAGTTCCGGGATGTCCATCTTCGGCAATATCACCTCGATGAATGCCAGCCGATCGCAGTCGTTCACCTCACTCAGCGCAGCGCGTAACGACTCTGGTTCACTAACGCGCAACGTCTTCACGCGCTGCCCATCGCCCATCGCCTGCGGTAACAACGTCCAGTTCCAGGCGGCGATATCGTTATAACGCTGCTCTGGCCCATGAATGGCGCGCTCGACGGTATAACCATCATTATTCAGCAGGAAGACGATCGGCTTTTGCCCATCACGCAGCATCGACCCCAACTCCTGAGCCGTCAACTGGGCTGAACCATCGCCTATCAGCAATATTACTCGACGCTCCGGCTCCGCAGTCTGCGCGCCAAACGCCGCCGGCAGGGTATAGCCGATCGAGCCCCACAGCGGCTGCACGATAAAATGGCAACCCTGTGGCAACGTCAGCGCCGCAGCGCCAAAACTGGCGGTGCCCTGTTCCGCCAGCACGATATCGCCGGGACGCAGAAAATCCTGCACCTGCTGCCAGAAACCATGCTGATCGAGCCCGCCGCCATGCGATTGTGGCAATGGCGTGCGCGCAATGACGGGTAATGTCCAGTGCCGACACAGCGACAGCGTTAACTGATGCAGCGCGATCACCGCATCGCGCATCGGGATCTGACTGAATACCTGCTGGCCGACGCGTGCTTCAAACGGTTGGATATCAATGCATTTGTCCGCTGGCAAACTGTGGCTAAATCCGGCGGTAATGGTGTCAGTTAAACGCACACCAATACTGATGATCGCATCAGCGCCTTCGATCAACTGCTTGACCGGCGGGGCACTGGCTGCACCGGCATAGGTGCCGGTAAAAGCGGCGTGGGTTTCATCCAACACGCTTTTGCCCATTAGCAGCGTGGCATGAGGAATTGAAACTTCCTGCATCCATTGGCTCAGAGCTTGCTGCGCGCCAAAACGATCGGCGAGAAAATCCGCCAACAGCGATACCCGCTGTGCGGCTTGCAACTGTACGCGCGCCGCCTTGACAAAGGCCTGCAACGATGCGGCGGACAGATTGGGCTGTCGCAGCATCAACGGCGCCGGGCGTGAAGCCAGCGGTGCCTGCGCCACATCGCTTGGCAAGAGCAGATACACCGGCCGACGCTCAAACAGCGCGGTGGTCAGCAGCCGATCGATTTCTGCTTCGGCATTGGCCGCCGTCAGGCTGGCCTGCGCAATGGTGACCTCTTTGGCCATGCGGGCAAAATGGCCAAAATCGCCGTCACCCAGCGAATGATGCAACAGTTCCCCACTGCGCTGGCAACGCAGCGTGGGGGCGCCGACAATATGAATCACCGGCAGATATTCCGCATAACTGCCGGCAACGCCGTTGACCGCGCTGAGTTCACCCACGCCAAAAGTAGTCAGCATCGCGGCAGCGGGTTTGCAGCGGGCATAACCATCCGCTGCATATGCCGCATTAAGCTCGTTGGCGCAACCAACCCAGGTCACCTGCGGATGATCGATCACATGATCGAGAAACTGTAAATTGTAATCACCGGGCACGCCAAACAAATGGCGAATACCCATCTGCGCCAATCGGTCGAGAAGATAGTTAGCCACCGTATAATTCTTACTCATGATATTTACCTGCCCGATGATAGGAATATTAGTATTTAGTATTGAATATCCCGGCGAAATTTCGAGCTTTATGGCAAATAACCACTTGGAAACCCTACTTTACATGGTTGCACCGGCATCAGGCAGCGCGACCTGACCATTAATCCACGTTATCTCCGCGCAAGTTAACGTGATCCGGACCGCAGGCAATCGTGGTGAAAACGCATACACTAAAACATGTCCCCCTCCCTTCAAGGCAGAGATTGATATGGTTTATCAGGCAGATGCTTCCCGTTATCACACCATGGAATACCGACGCTGCGGACGCAGCGGACTGAAATTGCCAGCGATATCATTGGGCTTATGGCATAACTTTGGCGATAACTCGCTGTATGACAACGCTCGCAACCTGGTGCGCCGCGCGTTCGATCTGGGCATTACCCATTTTGATCTGGCTAATAACTACGGGCCGCCCCCCGGCTCTGCCGAAGCGGTTTTTGGCCGCATCCTGCATGCCGATCTACGCGCCTATCGCGATGAACTGATCGTGTCATCAAAAGCCGGTTACACCATGTGGCCAGGCCCGTATGGCGACTGGGGTTCAAAAAAATACCTGGTCGCCAGCCTCGATCAAAGCCTGCAACGGCTGGGGCTGGATTATGTGGATATCTTTTATCATCACCGACCGGATCCCGATACGCCGCTGGAAGAAACCATGGCGGCGCTGGATTTACTGGTGCGGCAAGGCAAGGCGCTGTATGTCGGCCTGTCGAATTATCCGGCTGAACGGGCACGCGAGGCATTCGCCCTGCTGCAACAGCTTGGCACGCCCTGTGTGATCCACCAGCCCAGATACTCAATGTTCGAGCGCAGTATTGAAGCGGAGCTGCTGGACACGCTGGCTGACCATGGCGTGGGGTCCATTGCCTTTTCTCCGCTGGCGGGCGGCGTGCTGACCGACCGCTATTTGCACGGCATACCGCAAGATTCTCGGGCTGCCGGCGACAGCAAGTTCCTCCAGCCAGAGCAACTGACCGAAGAAAAGCTGGCAAAAGTGCGCCGTCTCAATGCATTGGCCGAGCAGCGTGGACAAAAGCTGTCTCAGATGGCGCTGGCCTGGGTGCTGCGTAACGATCGTGTGACCTCGGTGTTGATCGGCGCCAGTAAAACCAGCCAAATAGAAGATGCGGTCGGCATGCTGGCCAATCGCAACTTCAGCCCACAGGAAATCGCCGCAATCGACGCCATTCTTCTGTAAGCGATTACACCCCGTCGTTCCAACGCCTGTCGGGGTGTGATTTTACTTTAGATAAATCTTAATTCGTTGCCACAGCGTGGTTTTCAGAATCTCCCTCAGATTCTTTATACGTCGATAGCGATAACATGCTGACAGATTAACTATAAGGCCGGTTTACCTCCCCGCAGGGCATCAAGCGAGCACAGGCTACGCGTGACGGGCATACGGGAATTTTTGCACGGTGAGCCGCCAACAGGAGAAAGCATGTTTAAACCTCTGCTACTGGCCGCTATCTTAGTGGCAACCACAGCCCCACTGGCGCAACAGGCGCAGGCCGAAGGCCTCAACATTGATTTGATGCCCGGCGTTTCATTACGCATAGGCGATCAGGATCGACGCGGCAATTATTGGGATGGCCATGACTGGCGCGATCGTGACTGGTGGGAAAACCACCGTGGGCGTTATCAGGGCGAACGCAGCCGCCGGGGATATTACTGGGACGGCTATCGCTGGCGTGACGGCGACTACTGGCGCAAAAATTACTATTACCATGATGGTCGCTATCGCAAATACGATAAGCACCATTATAAAAAGCATCATAAACACAAGCACCGTCATCACGACCACGACGACGATTAAATGCAAAAGGGCGCGATTTCGCGCCCTTTCAGCTAGCGCCAAGCGGTTAGAACAGACTGCTTACCAGCAGATAGCCATTCAGCCCCACCACGATCAATACGATCAGCCACCCGATATTCTGTATGGATCTACTGTTAACCAGATCCCCCATCAGTTCCCGGTTACCGGTGAAACGCAGCAGTGGTACCAACGCTAACGCGATACCAAAGCTCAACAACACCTGGCTGAGCACCAGGATACGCGTAGCATCCATACCCAGCAGGATCACGATAAACGACGGCAGCATGGTCACCACGCGCCGCACCCACAGTGGAATATAGAAACGCACGAACCCCTGCATGACCACCTGCCCCGCCAACGTGCCAACCACGGTGGAAGAGAGTCCCGCCGCCACCAGGCTAAGACCGAATACCGTTGCAGCGGCGTGCCCCAGCAACGGTTGCAAGGTCAGGTAGGCTTGATCAAGATCGGCGATGCCGCTATGGCCGCTAAAGTGGAATGCCGCAGCGGCGGTAGCCATCATCGCCAGGTTGACAAAACCGGCGATGGTCATGGCAATCGCCACGTCTACCTTGGTTGATGCATAACGTTCCGCCTGCGAATTTTTACCGGCGGTTTGCGTCAACGAAGAGTGCAGATAGATCACGTGCGGCATAATGGTGGCGCCAAGCACGCCGGCCGCCAGAAACACCGCATCGCCGTTAGGCAGGTCGGGAATGGCCATGCCTTTGATAAGCCCGCTCAACTGCGGCTGCGAGAATACCAGCTCGACGATGTAGGCGGCGGCAACGAACAGCAGCAGGCCGCCGATCACCAGTTCCAGCGGTTTCTGCCCACGTTTTTGCAGCATCAGGATCAGGAAGGTGGCGATACCGGTCAGCACCGCGCCTTCAAGCAGGGTGACGCCGAGCAGCAGTTTAAAGCCGATCGCCGCACCGATAAATTCGGCCAAATCCGTAGCCATGGCGATGATTTCCGCCTGAACCCAATAGGCCCATACTGCCGGCCGCGGAAAACGGTCGCGGATATGTTCGGCCAGGTTCTTGCCAGTGGCGATGCCGAGCTTGGCAGACAATAGCTGGATTAACATCGCCATGATGTTGGCCCACACCACTACCCACAACAGTTTGTAGCCAAAGGAAGCGCCGGATTGGATGTTGGTGGCAAAGTTACCGGGATCGATATAGCCGATGGCGGCGATAAACGCCGGGCCCATCAAAGAAAGTTTGATCTTCCTGGACGGGCGGTTGGTGGAGGTAGAAGTAACCGCACGGCTGTTCAACATATCGTTTAGCCCTTACTCATATTAAGCTTACCGTAATCATAGCAAAATGATAATAATTATCAATTGCATTTAGAGAGGTGATGCTTATCCCTGTGATAGACGGCGACGAAGGCTTTACGAACATATCGCAGCTATTTCAACAAGTTTCTTGCCGCTGGCGTTGGCCAGAAACAGAACGAAGTACGCCTGATAATCAAATTAGCACAAAAATGCTACCAATGGGTGAAATTATTAACATCTTGATTTGGAGTGCTTTACTGGACTACTTTAAGAAGAATCCCACTCTCAGTTTCTATATTTGCAATCGAAGTCTCGTTTTTAAACGCAGCGTTACATAGAATGACAACCGAAATTCAGCCTGCCTCAAATTTGGAGCAAACATGTCCCATATTGCGCACTTTGCGTTGGCGTTAGTGGTGGTAACGATTTTGGCATTGCTGGTATGCCGCGATCGCAAAAGCATCCGCATTCGCTATGTTATTCAATTATTGGTTATCGAAGTATTATTGGCCTACTTTTTCCTGCATTCGGAAGCGGGCCTGGGCTTCGTCAAAGGGTTCGCCGCCCTGTTTGATAAACTCCTCGGATTTGCAGGACAAGGGACTGATTTTGTCTTCGGCGGTATGGGCGACAAAGGGTTGGCGTTCTTCTTCCTGAAGGTACTGTGCCCTATCGTGTTCATTTCTGCGCTGATTGGCATACTGCAATACATCAAGGTGCTGCCATTTGTGATCCGCATCATCGGTACCGTCCTGTCCAAGGTAAACGGTATGGGCAGGCTGGAGTCATTCAACGCCGTCAGCTCACTGATTCTCGGTCAGTCGGAAAACTTTATTGCCTATAAAGACATTCTGGGCAAGATGTCGGAAAAGCGCATGTACACCATGGCGGCAACCGCGATGTCGACGGTCTCCATGTCGATCGTCGGCGCCTACATGACCATGCTGGATGCCAAATTCGTGGTAGCGGCGCTGGTGCTCAACATGTTCAGTACCTTTATCGTGCTGTCGTTGGTCAACCCGTACGACACCAGTAGCGAAGAAGAACTGCACCTCGGCAATCTACATGAAGGCCAAAGCTTCTTTGAAATGCTGGGTGAATATATTCTGGCAGGTTTTAAAGTTGCAATAATCGTTGCCGCAATGCTGATCGGCTTTATCGCCCTGATCGCCGCACTCAACGGCCTGTTCAGCGCCATCTTCGGTCTGAGCTTCCAGGAGATCCTCGGCTACTTCTTCTATCCATTTGCCTGGATTATGGGTATCCCTAAACACGAAGCGCTGCAGGTTGGCAGCATCATGGCGACCAAACTGGTTTCCAACGAATTCGTGGCGATGATGGAATTGCAGAAAGTCTCGGCTGAACTGTCGCCACGCAGTCTGGGCATTCTGTCGGTATTCCTGGTGTCCTTCGCCAACTTCTCTTCTATCGGTATCGTTGCCGGTGCGATTAAGGGCTTGAACGAGCATCAGGGCAACGTGGTTTCGCGCTTCGGCCTGAAACTGGTGTACGGCTCTACGCTGGTGAGCATTCTGTCCGCGTCGATCGCCGGCCTGGTTCTGGGCTAAGCCTAGCCCACCGTCAAGCCTCCCATGCCGCTCAGTTGACGCTGAGCGGCATTTTTTATGCCTGTCGCAGAGGATTGAGATTCCTGAACCGTTCGGCAGGCAATGGCGCGTGATGCCATCGCGTTCCGCCAGCGTCGTGAGTCAGACAGCAGAAAAGCAAAAAGCCGACCTAGAGGTCGGCTTTTTAAATGGTGGTGGAGCTAAGCGGGATCGAACCGCTGACCTCTTGCATGCCATGCAAGCGCTCTCCCAGCTGAGCTATAGCCCCACAAAATGTGGTACGCATTAACCGGCGTTACGGTATCAACCAACCTTACTGAGATAAAGGTTGGTGGAGCTAGACGGGATCGAACCGTCGACCTCTTGCATGCCATGCAAGCGCTCTCCCAGCTGAGCTATAGCCCCATTCCACAAACACTTTGTGCCGTGAACGGGGCGCATAATATGAAACCCGGCAAACCCTGTCAACGGCTAATTTGCATTACTCGATCAAGCGCTGAAAAAGCCGCCAAATCAGCACGTTTATCGTTACAAAACGCCCTGAAGCGCTGAAAAACTCGGCAATCATCCGGCATAAAAAAACCCCGCGAATCTCCTCGCGGGGCTGTGTATGGACGAGCAATCGCAGGCTAGACGTCTGATTACTGCCAGCTCACCCGGCCGAAAGGCCTGAGCAAAAGGCAACCCAATCGCTGCCTGGCACCAGATACGGCTATCAGGCCTGTGCTTCGCGCTCGGCAATATAGGCCAGTGCCTGATCGATACGCTTCAGGCTGCGCGCCTGGCCGATGGCATGAACGGTAACGTCCATGCCCGGCGACTGACCGGCGCCGGTGACGGCCACGCGTAATGGCATGCCCACTTTGCCCATGCCAACACCCAGTTGATCTGCCGTGCCCTGAATGGCGTTATGCACATTTTCCGGCGTCCATTCGGTGATGGCAGCCAGATTGATGCGCACCGCTTCCAACGGCTGGCGAGCCACCGGCCGCAAATGTTTCTTCGCCGCATCGGCATCAAACTCGCTGAAGTCTTCGTAGAAATAGCGGCAGGCAGCGGCCATTTCCTTCAGCGTCTTGCAACGCTCGCCCAGCAGTTTGACGATATCCTTCAGTTCCGGTCCGTTGCGCGTTTCGATGCCCTGCTGTTCAACGTGCCATGCCAGATGCACTGCCACCTGTTCCGCCGGCATATGATTAATGTAGTGATGGTTTAACCATTGCAGCTTTTCGGTGTTGAAGGCGCTGGCGGACTTGCTGATGTCATTCAGCGAGAAGAACTGCTTCATTTCATCAATGGTGAAGATTTCCTGATCGCCATGGGACCAGCCCAGACGCACCAGATAGTTCAGCAACGCTTCAGGCAGGTAGCCATCATCGCGGTATTGCATTACGCCGACCGCGCCGTGACGTTTGGACAGCTTTTTGCCGTCATCACCCAGGATCATCGATACGTGCGCGTATTCCGGCACTGGCGCACCCAGCGCCTTCAGGATGTTGATCTGGCGCGGCGTGTTATTGATATGGTCTTCGCCACGGATCACGTGAGTGATTTCCATATCCCAGTCGTCGACCACCACGCAGAAATTGTAGGTCGGTGAACCGTCGGTACGCCGGATGATCAAATCATCCAGTTCCTGGTTGCTGAATTCGATTGGCCCGCGGATTTGATCGTCGAAAATCACCGCACCATCTTGCGGGTTACGGAAACGCACCACGTGTGGCTCATCGGCGGTGTGGCTGCACTGGCTGTCGCGGCAGTGACCGTCGTAACGCGGCTTTTCGCCGTTTTCCATCTGTTTTTCGCGCAGCGCTTCCAAACGCTCTTTGGAGCAGTAGCAACGGTAAGCGGTGCCCTGCTCGAGCATCTCGTCAATCACGCCGTTGTAGCGATCGAAACGTTTGGTCTGATAATACGGGCCTTCATCCCAATCCAGGTTCAGCCAGTTCATCCCATCCATAATGGCGTCGATAGCATCCTGGGTGGAACGCTCCAGATCGGTATCTTCGATGCGCAGAACGAACTCGCCGCCGGCGTGGCGACTGAACAGCCAGGAATAAAGCGCAGTACGCGCGCCGCCGACGTGCAGGTAGCCGGTTGGGCTCGGTGCAAAACGGGTTTTGATTTTCATTGGGATCACTGCCTTATTACGCAACGCGTGTCAGCGGGTGCCGACGATTGCTCGGAATTGAAAAAAGTGGGCAACATTGTATCACCACGTGCTAATTCCTCAACGCCGACACGGCATCAGCCGGTGCTATTTCATCAATGTTACGCCGTTTTTCACATAACAATGGGCAAAGAAACGGCAGCGCTGGCGATAAATATCGCATCCTGTTTAAATTTGCGGCGAACGATTGAAATCATTTTAAAAACCGTTGACTCACTTTCAACTATCCCTATAATGCGACTCCAACAAGACGGGGCGATTAGCTCAGTTGGTAGAGCATCTCCTTTACACGGAGGGGGTCGGCGGTTCGAGCCCGTCATCGCCCACCATCTTGTTAAGCAGTGAGAAAAATGAGGGTGATTAGCTCAGTTGGTAGAGCATCTCCTTTACACGGAGGGGGTCGGCGGTTCGAGCCCGTCATCACCCACCATCATTCTCTCGCTGATGCAGTATCCGGAAGTCCTGAAGTGGGTGATTAGCTCAGTTGGTAGAGCATCTCCTTTACACGGAGGGGGTCGGCGGTTCGAGCCCGTCATCACCCACCACTTCTGCGGGTCGTTAGCTCAGTTGGTAGAGCAGTTGACTTTTAATCAATTGGTCGCAGGTTCGAATCCTGCACGACCCACCAATTAAGAAAAAAGCGCCTTTAGGCGCTTTTTTTGCATTTGAGCTCGGCGTAATCTCGAACGCCGACCTACTAGCCGCTCTCTTTAGGCGCTTCTTTTCATTTATACACCAGACAACAATAAGGCGCTGCACGCAGCGCCTTGATCATCCCATCACCACGCCGGCATCAGGCCGCCAGCGTTGCGCCACCGTCAATCACAATATCCTGCATGGTAATATGGCTGGCCAGATCCGACGCCAGAAACAGAATCGCGTTAGAGACTTCCTGCGGCTGCGCTATTTTCCCCAGCGGAATACCGAGTTTAAACTGCTGCGGGAAGCCTTGAATGGTCTTCTGCTCGCCGGTTTCATCCTGCCACATGCCGCGCTGCATCGGCGTATTGGTTGAACCCGGCGATACCATGTTCGATCGCACGCCGAACTCGGCCATTTCCAGACCCACGGTTTGGCACAGGCTGCGCAATGCGGCCTTTGAGGCGCAATATGCCGCCATGCCTACGCGCGGTACATGCGCCGCATTGGAAGCAATGCTGACGATCGCGCCGCGCCGCTGACGGCGAAATACCGGCAATGCATGGCGGAACATGTTAAACGCCCCGCCGGCATTGACATTGAGGCATGCCATCCAGTCCGCCGAACTGGTTGCATCGGTCAGCCCCATACGCAAAATACCCGCGCCGTTGACCAACACATCCAACTCCCCCTGCTCTGCCAACAGGCGGGTACAAACGCCATCCACCGCCTCACCGTCGGCAATATCCAGCACTTCGCAGCGGAACGGATACTCCCGCTGATCAAACCGCAGGTCAAACCCCACCACCTCCGCCCCGGCAGCAACAAAGTCCAGCGCGGTTTGCAGACCGATACCGGCACCGGCGCCGGTTACCCACACCCGTTTGCCGTTAAAATCCCACCCGCTCATCACGCCTTCTCCCCGGAAAGCAACGCCCACCAACTGTCGATGGTTGGGCTTTTCGCCAGCGCGATAAAATCGATATCGCTGCGGATCTTGCGCCAGCGGGTCGCCAGTTCCATGATACGCACCGAATCCAGACCATAGTCGATCAGGTTTTCGTCGTTGGCCATATCGTCACTGTCTTCGTCCAATAGCGGCAGTATCTGCTGACGCAGCGCATCCTTGCTGGCGATGCCCGGCAGCAGATCGGCGGTAGCCACCACCCGCCCGCAGCGACCGGCAGTGTAGCGCAGCGCCATTAAGTGTTCATCGCGGGAAAAGTCCGCCAACCCATCGGCCACCATAAATGGCTTGATGTTGCGCATAAAGGCGTCAATTGCCGTTGTCAGGCAGCCGATGTGCGCATACACACCGCAAATAATCAGTTGATCGCGGCCTGACTCCTGCAAAATGTCTTGCAGCGGCGAGCGATGGAAGGCGCTGTAACGCCATTTCACCAATACGGTATCGTCAGCGTCTGGCGCCAGCGCGGCCACCACCGCCTGCTGTTCCGGATGTTTGTTCAGCCCCGGCCCCCACATGTCATTCAACAATGCGCGATCTTCGGCGCTCTGCTCATTGGGTTGTGCGGTATAAAACACTGGAATACCTTGTGCCTTGCAATAGCGACGCAGGTTGGCGATGTTGTCCACCACCTGCTTGATCAGCGCGCTGTCCTCGCCCCAAAAATTCAGGAAATACTGCTGCATATCGTGGATCAGCAGCGCGGCGCGTTGTGGTTCGAACGCCCAGTTGACCTTGTTGGCCGGCATTTCAGCTGCCGTTGGCAGCGCATAATCATTAAGTTTAGGAATGGCCATCGTTCAATCTCCCTGGACCTGAGTCGGTTGCTGCGCCTCCAGGCGCTGGCGCAGCAGTTTTTTGTCTACTTTGCCGACCGGCGTCAGCGGCAGGCTTTCCACCTGGACAAAACGGTCTGGCAATTTAAATTCCGCCACGCCCTGCGCACGCAGATGGCGCCGCAGCGCCACCGGCTTAAGCGTCTCGCTGGCAATAACGTAGGCGCAACTTTTCTCGCCCATCAGCGCATCCGGCATGGAAACCAGCGCGGCGTTAATCACCGCCGGATGACGTAGCAGCAGGTTTTCGATTTCTTCGGCGGCAATTTTCTCGCCGCCGCGATTGATCTGGTCCTTCTGCCGACCTTCGACGCAAAGATAGCCGTCTTCGGTCAGGCGAATCAGATCGCCGGAACAGTAAAAACCGTTCTCGTCGAAGGCTTCGGCATTGTGCTGCGGGCTTTGATAGTAGCCGCGGAAAGTATAAGGGCCGCGCGTCATCAGGCGACCAGTCTGCCCAACCGGCAACGGATTGCCGTCGTCGTCCGCCACCCAGACCTCATCATCGGGCGACATCGGGCAGCCCTGGGTAGTAAGAATGTGCTGCCGATCGTCATCCAGTCGGGTGTAGTTAACCAGCCCTTCCGCCATGCCGAACACCTGCTGCAACTGGCAGCCGATTTCAGCGGGAATGCGTGCCGCCAGCGTTTCACCCAGTTTGGCGCCGCCAACCTGCAACAGTTTCAAGCTGGTCAACTGCTGGTTGCCGCCCCACTCTTCGATCGCCTGCAGCCACAGCGTGACCGCCGGAGGCACCAGCGCAGTAACGTTGATCCGGTGCTGTTCAATCAGCGTGAAGCACTGGGCCGCATCCGGATCGGCGGCAAACACCGCCACCCCACCGGCATACAACACCCCCAGCACGCCGGGTGAACTCATCGGATAGTTGTGCGCCACCGGCAGCGCGCACAGATAGCGCGTGTGCCGATCAAAATGGCAGATTTCCACGCTGCGGCGGATGCTGTAGTAATAATCGTTGTGAGTACGCGGGATCAGTTTCGGCGTGCCGGTACTGCCGCCGGAAAGCTGGAAAAACGCCACCCGATCGGCGGCAGACGGCGTGGCGCAAAAGCCTGCGCTGTCTTCGGCCAGCATCTGCGACAACGCCTGCGCGCCGTGCGGCTGATTACGCAACGCCACCACGCGCAGCGACGGATGCTGCTGACGGAACTCGGCCAGGAAATCATCGTTGGCGAACAGACCGTGCAGGCGATCGGCGATCAACACTGCCGGCTTGATCTGCGACGCATAGGCATGCAGCTCGCTGCGCTGATGGCTGAACAGCGCATTTACCGGCGCCACGCCGATTTTCAGCAGGGCAAAGAAGGTGACGTAAAATTCAACCACGTTGCCCAACTGCACCAGCGCGGTTTCGCCGGGTTGTACGCCACGGCGCAGCAGTGCCGCCGCCAGACGATCCGACCGCTGGTGCAATTGGCGATAGCTGAGGCTGGCGACCGCATCCACCAACGCGATATCGTCGTTATCAGCCTGGCGGGCGAGGATGTCGGTCAGGGGCAGATCAAGCCAATAACCGCGCTCACGATAACGCCGGGCAAAGACCTCCGGCCAGGGCGTAAAAGCAATGCTCATGTTTCTTATCCTTGATTCAGGCCAAAGGCGCGCAGAATGGTGCTGAGCTTGGTGCCGGTTTCATGCCATTCGGACTCTGGTGAAGAGTCCTGCACAATGCCGGCACCGGCAAATAGGCGTACCTGATTGCCGCTGACGGTTCCGCAGCGGATGGTCACCACCCATTCACCGTTGCCCTCGGCGTCACACCAGCCAACGATGCCGCCAAATACGCCGCGATCAAACGGCTCCAGCTCGGCAATCAGGTCACGCGCCACCCGGGTCGGCGTGCCGCACAGCGCCGGCGTCGGATGCAGCAGACAGGCCAGCGACAGCGCGTTTTCCTGCCGCGGATCCACTTCGCCGTCAATCGGCGTCGACAGGTGCCACAGCGTCGTGGTACTCAACAGTTCCGGCGCGTTGGGAATATGCAGGTAACGGCAACGGCCGCTTAACGCTGCGCGCATGCCTTCGGTAACAAAACGGTGCTCTTTATGGTCTTTAGTGGAGCTCAGTAACTGCTGGCTGACCTCGCGATCGCGCTGTGGATCGGCCTCGCGGCGGGCGGAGCCGGCCAGCGGATTGGAATAAAATTGCGCGCCGGTCTTACGCAGCAGCAGCTCGGGGCTGGCTCCCAGCAATGCGCCGTCTGCCAGCGGTACGTGGAAGTGAAAACCGTTCGGGTTCTGCGCAATGATGCGCGTCATCAGCGCATGGCGATCGACCGGCTGGCAGGTTTCAATCTCCAACAGGCGCGACAGCACCACCTTATCCAGCGTGCCTGCACGGGTTGCCGTCACCGCATCGCTGACCATTTGCATAAATGCTGCCTGTGCCGGCACTTCGGTTTTATGCGCGATATCCGGTGCCGCAGCGTGCTCTATCCCTTGCGCGGCCATAAAGGCATTACGATCGAACCAGCGGGTTTGGCGAGGGATAAACAACGACGACGGCTGTCGGGTATCGAACGGGATGGCGCCACACAGCACCGGCTGCTTGATGCCCGCCAGCCGAGCTTCGTCAAAGGCATGGCGCACCACCTGCTGAAATTCGCCGTTCACGTCGTCGCCACCCACCGCCGGCAAACTGACTTTGGCAAAACACCCCTGAGTGCTCAGGCTGCGGAAAGGAGAAGTGAAAAAGAAACCGGCAGCGAGATCCGGCGGTAGGTAACCCCCTTCACTGCTGTGCGATTGCATGTTTTTGGCACCATTCATGGCTGTATCCATCGGTACGCCCTCTATTGTTTGCTAATAATAACCAATATAATAATGATTATCATTTATGTTTACGGGCGCTAAATTACCCTCCGAATTTTACTATGTCAATAAACGTAAACACTTCTTTCCCATCACAATCATGGTATAAACAGTGTGGCATTAGCTAGATAAATGATAAGCATTAGTATTTAATCGACAGGAACACGCCGACATGAAGAATATCCTGCTTTTGGGGCTGGCCTTATTCGCCTTCACCGCTGCGCACGCCGCCTCTCCCCAGTGGCCGCGCACCATTGACACTGCCCATGGCGTCGTCACTCTCTCACAGGCACCAACGCGCATTGTCTCGACCAGCGTTACGGTCACCGGTACCCTGCTGGCGATTGGCGCGCCGGTGATCGCCAGTGGCGCCACCAGCCCCAACGGTAAGCTGGCCGACCAACAAGGCTTCTTCCGGCAATGGGGGGATATCGCCGCACAGCGCGGTGTCAAACGCCTGTATATCGGCGAACCCAACGCCGAAGCGATAGCCGGCGAAGCGCCGGATCTGATCGTGATGTCCGCCACCGGCGGCGATTCCGCCCTGCGCTTATACGATCAGTTATCGGCCATCGCGCCGGTGCTGGTGGTCAATTATGATGACAAAAGCTGGCAGCAACTGGCTACAGACCTGGGCTATGCCACCGGGCGCGACGCCGAGGCTGCCAAGCTGACCGCCGATTTCGCCGCGCGCGAGCAAGCGCTGAAACAGCAGATGACCTTGCCGCCGCAGCCGGTCAGCGCATTGGTGTTTCGCCACGACGGCAAGGCCGCCAACCTGTGGACCGCCGAGTCATCGCAGGGTGAAATGCTGCAACAACTGGGCTTCACGCTGGCACAGCCACCGTCCAACGTCCACGGCAGCACCAGCCAGGGCGTGCGCAAGGACATTATTCAACTGAGCGGGGAAAATTTGGCGGGTAGTCTTAACGGCCAAACGCTGTTGCTGTTCGCCAACGATGACGGCGACGCCGAGCGCTTGATGGCAAATACCTTCCTGACGCACCTGCCGGCGGTGCAAAACAAGCGGGTCTACGCGCTGGGCAATGATACCTTTCGTCTGGATTACTACAGCGCCAGCAACTTGCTGACGCGATTAGAAAAACTGTTCATCCACTCACGTTAGCCAGACTGGCGGGTAGCGCCCGAATCGCCTTGCCGTCAGGCGATTCGGGCTATCCGGCGCAGCTTGAGCTCGCTGACATCAGGCTTGCGTCACCTGCGGTTTGTCGAGCGTCACCAGACGTAATCCACGCATGGCGAACACCAGCAGCACGCCGAGCACCGCGGCGCCAAAGCCAAAGCTGGTCGAGGTCATCGCCGGCAACATATACGCTCCCATCGCCCCCAGCAGCAACGCGCCCAGGGCATCACCCACCACGTTCTGCGCGGTCCACAGCCCATTGATGCGCCCGAGGAAGGCGTCCGGCGTCAGGCTCTGGATCAGCCCGTATTGCAGCAGCGAATTCACCGCGCTCAGGTAACCGAATGCCACCAGGCACGCCAGCGCCGCCCCGTACCACGGCATCAAACCAAACAAACCAATGGCGACGAACGCCGCTATCGCAGTCATCAGCATCATCCAGCCAGGCCGTGCCAGATGCGCCACCCGACCGCTGGTAAAGGCGCCAATCGCCGCGCCGAGCGGTACCGCCGCATACATCAGGCCCAGGCTGGAAGCGCCGACCAGCCAGTCGCCCGCCAGCGCCGGGTAGAGGATACGCACCGCACTGGCCATGGTCAGCAGCGCGCCGATCAGCGCCACCATACCGATCACTTTATTCTGGAACAGAAAGGCAAAGCCACCTGCCAGCGCTTTCAGCGGGTGCTCGCGCGGCTGTGGCGGCGGCATCAGCTGCGGCAGACGTAGCAGTGGCACCAGCGTCAGCAAGGTGCCCAACGCTGCCAGACCGTAGTTCCACGCCACGCCGGCATGGGCTATCACCAACCCGCCCACCGCCGGCGACAGGATCGATCCAAAACGCACCGTCAGCATACTGATGGCGCCGGCCTGGACAATGTTTTCCCGCCCAACCAACGCCGGTGTCGCAGCCAGCAGCGCCGTCACGCCGACGGCGCCAAAGAAGCCATCCCACACCGATAACAGATAGATCGCCACCAGCGATGGGGTTGGCAATGCGGCATTGATGCACATGCCGACAAAGCCGATGCCACAGGTTGAACGCGCAAACAGGATCAGGCGACGGCGTTCGTAGCGATCCGCCAGTACACCGCCCATCAACAGCCCGGCAAACATGCCGCTGCCGGCCAAGGTAACCGCCAGACCGACCAGCAGCGTTGAGCCGGTCAACGCCTGAATCTGCACCGGTATCGCGATGGCCATCAATCCCAACGCCAAAATGGAAATAAAACGTGCGCAGAACACGGCACGGAACGCCCGATTGGTCTTGAGCAGACCAAAATCAAGCAAAATCGAGGGCTTACTCATTTGTCTATCACCACAACTTTTAAAAGGGATTGCGTGCTTGCTGCTGCATTGCGCCAGCGAGTCATGCTACCATAGATGAATACAATCAATAATGATAATAAATATCATTTATATTCAATTGAATAATGGGTTGCCATGTTCCGGCTTACACACAATGGTTCGCACTCCTCACATCCCTCGCAGGAGCGCCTGATATTCGGCACCACACGCGCTTTCCGCCGCAGGCTGTACGGCCTGGTACTGGCATTACTGACGCTATTGCTGATGATGGCGCTCAGCCTGTCGCTGGGCGCAAAGCCAATTCCCTTCACTACCGTGCTGCAGGCCCTCAATGGCCAATGCAGCGGCGTCGACTGCACGATCGTCACCAATGCACGACTGCCGCGCACGCTGGTGGGGCTGTTGGCCGGTATCGCGCTCGGGCTGGCCGGCGCGCTGATGCAAACCCTGACGCGCAACCCGCTGGCCGACCCTGGCATTCTCGGCGTTAATGCCGGTGCCGGCTTTGCCGTGGTGCTCGGCATTACGCTGTTTGGCGCCGCCGACATCGACCAATACCTGTGGTTCGCCTTTGCCGGCGCGCTGGGCGCGACGCTCTTGGTGGCGCTGGTCGGCGCGCTGGGGCGTAGTACATTGAACCCGATTCGCCTGACGCTGGCAGGCGTCGCGCTCGGCGCGGTGCTGGAAGGCATGACCTCCGGCATTGCGCTGCTCAACCCTCAAACGTTCGATCAACTGCGCTTCTGGCAGGCCGGTTCGCTGGATATCCAGAACATGCAGGTGGTACGCACCGTCACCCTGCCAATTGTGCTCGGTACGCTGATCGCCCTGTGGATGACCAAGGCGCTCAACAGCCTGAGCATGGGTAGCGAACTGGCCACCGCGCTGGGCACCGGTATCGTGCGCACCCAATTGCTCGGCCTGCTGGCGATCACCCTGCTGTGCGGCAGCGCCACCGCCGCCGTCGGGCCAATCGCCTTCGTCGGCCTGATGATGCCGCACGTCGCGCGCCGTCTGGCCGGTTCGGAACTGCACTGGATCCTGCCGTGGACGCTGGTACTGACCCCCATTCTGCTTCTCGGCGCCGACTTGCTCGGTCGCTTCCTGGTGGCCGGCGAACTGCGGGTCTCGATCGTAACCGCATTGCTCGGCGCCCCGGTGTTGATCGCCCTGGTTCGCCAGCGCCACATGTTCCGCAGGAGTTGCTGATGTCGCTGCATGCTACCCGTCTGATGCGCCCGTCGCACCCTGCCCGCCTGTCACGCGCGACGCTGACCCCGCTGGCGCTGCTGTTCGCTTGCGCCAGCCTGGCCATTTACGCGCTCGGTTCCGGTACCCTGTCGCTCAGCGCGTTACAGGTGATCGACGCACTGCGCGGCGAAGGACCGGCCAATTTAACGGTGATCGTCAGCCAATGGCGCTTGCCACGCGTAGCGATGGCGCTGATATTGGGCGCCGCACTCGGCATCAGCGGCGCCATTTTCCAGTCGTTGCTGCGCAATCCGCTCGGCAGCCCGGATGTTATCGGTTTCAATACCGGTGCCTACAGCGGCGTGCTGGTAGCGGTGGTGCTGTTCAACGGTGGCGTACTTGGCATCACCTCCGGCGCGTTGATCGGTGGCCTGTTAACCGCGGCGCTGATTTACCTGTTGGCATGGCGCAATGGCATCGAGGCCTTCCGGCTGATTATCGTCGGCATTGCGGTGCGCGCGCTGCTGGTGGGCGCCAATACCTGGTTGATTATCACCGCCTCGCTGGAATCGGCGATGACCGCCGGATTATGGAGCGCCGGTTCGCTTAACGGCGTCACCTGGGCCAAAAGCCAGCCGGTGATGTTGGTGATCGCCGTCTGTGCACTGCTGCTGATGGCGTTGTCACGCCGCATGCGCCTGCTGGAAATGGGCGATGACGCCGCCTGCGCGCTTGGCGTGGCGGTTGAACGTTCACGCATTTTACTGCTGCTGATTGCGGTATTGCTGACCGCTGCGGCCACCGCCGTCGCCGGTCCGATCTCCTTTATTGCGCTGGTGGCGCCGCAAATTGCCCGCCGCCTGTGCGCCAACCGTCAGGTGCTGCTGTTAACCGCGCTGACCGGCGCGCTGCTGCTGCTGGCGGCCGACGTAACCGCACAGCGGCTGTTTATGCCGTATCAACTGCCGGTCGGCGCACTGACCGTCAGCATCGGCGGCATCTATCTGATTTGGCTATTAATCCGTGAGTCGCGAAAAAAATGAATGCTGAAACGCCTTTATCCGCGCCGCTGCGCGCCGAAAACCTGACGCTGGGCTATGACAAAAAAACCGTGGCGCATAACCTTTCAGTGTCCATCCCGCAGGGGGAACTGACGGTGATTATCGGCCCAAACGCCTGCGGGAAATCCACGCTGCTGCGTACCCTCAGCCGTCTGTTGCAACCACAGGCTGGCGCTGTATGGCTGAACGGCAAACTGATTGGCGAGTACGCCACCAAAGAGGTAGCCCGCCAGTTGGGATTGCTGCCGCAAAGCTCGATCGCGCCTGGCGATATCACGGTGTTCGATCTGGTGGCGCGCGGCCGTTATCCGCACCAGCGTCTGTTCAGCCGTTGGCGGGCGGAAGATCAGCAGGCGGTCACCGAGGCGATGCAGGCAACCGGCGTGGCCGAACTGGCCGAACTGGCGGTCGATACCCTGTCTGGCGGCCAACGCCAGCGCGTCTGGATCGCCATGGTGCTGGCCCAACAGACGCCACTGCTGTTGCTGGACGAACCGACCACCTGGCTGGACATCGCGCATCAGATCGATCTGCTGGAATTGATGCGTCGCTTGAACCGCGACAATGGCCATACCCTGGTGGTCGTGCTGCATGATTTGAACCACGCCTGTCGCTATGCAACGCACTTGATTGCCATGCGCGGCGGCAAGGTGATCGCAGAAGGCGCGCCAAAAGACATTGTCACGCCGGAACTGATCGAAGACGTGTACGGACTGAAATGCATGATCATTGACGATCCGGTGTCGCACACGCCGCTGGTGGTGCCGTTGGGCAAATAAGCCAGCACAGACGCAAAAAAGGGCTGAATATACTTCAGCCCTTTTTACCGGTCGGCGGGCACCCGCTTCACTCAGCGCGTACGGGCGTTATAATGCCCGTAGCACGCGGTTGAGCAACGGCCCCAACACCTTGAACGATGCCGGCGATACGATGTCGACGTGCGCGCAGTCCAGTTCGTGTACCTGCAGCGCATCCACGTAGCGCGCCCAGGTTTGTTGCACATCCATCCCCTGCTGCAAAGTGCGCTTGGCGACAAACAGCGTCGCCTGCCCGCTGAAACTGGCGGTATGGGTATGGGACAGCAGGCGCACCGAATCCGCGTAGTTGGCCTCGATATTGTCAAACATCGCTACCCGGGCGTCCCCCAGCGCCGGATCCAGCGTGTCTTGCGATACCGCCAGGAACTGCTCGCGTTCGCGCTGGACTTCTTTCAGCACATTGTCGTCCAGCATCACATCCCAGTTCTGGGTTTCCGGTGGATAGGTGTCCAGCAGGCCGAGAAATGCCACTTGTTCGCCACGCGCCTGCAGCCGCGCGGCAATACCCTGCGCCAGCGTGCCCCCCAGCGAATAACCGATAAAGTGGTACGGGCCATGTGGTTGCACCGCCAACACCGTGGCCAGATGCGCATCGCAAACCTGATCCATGTCTTCGCTCACCGCCAGCGGGCCGTCCGGCCGTGGCGATTGAATGCCGACCAGTGACCAGTGCTGGTCGATATAGCGTGGCAGCACGCTGAACTGCCAGGAAAAACCGGAGGCCGGATGCAGACAGAACAGCGTCGGGCCATCGGTAATGCGCAGGGGCAGCACGCGTTCGAAACCACAGCGGTCGGCCTCTTCCTGCGTGCGCTCTTCCGCCAGCAGTTGCGCCAGCTGTTCCACTCTCGACGCCACCATCACCTGGCCGACCGACACCGCTTTGCCGAGATCGCGCCGCAATTCCGCCGCCAGACGCATCGCCAGCAACGAGTGGCCGCCCAATGCGAAGAAATCATCATCGGCAAAAACCTGTTCGCGTTGCAGCAAACGAGCGAAGACCGCGGCAATGGCGCTTTCCAACCCCGGTTCCGCGTCACGGCCGGCGCTGCGGCAACCGCTTTGCGGCTGTGGCAACGCCTTGCGCTCCAGCTTGCCGTTGGCGCTCAGCGGCAATTCGGCCAGCTCTACCAGCGCAACCGGTACCATATGCGCGGGTAACCGCTCGCTCAACGCGCTGCGCAACGCATCCAGCGCCAGGCTAACGCCCGGCTGCGCCACCAGGTAGCCTACCAGCTGACGCGCATCGCCGCCGGTATCCGTCGGCGTACCGTCCAGCACCAGCGCATGGGCGACCGCCTGCCGTACCCCCGGCAGCGACAGCAACGCATGGTCGATCTCGCTGAGTTCGATGCGCTGTCCGCGGATTTTCAACTGGTCATCGCTACGGCCCAGATATTCCACCGCGCCATTCGGCAGCCAGCGGGCCACGTCGCCGGTGCGGTACATGCGACCGCCATCACCGAACGGATCGGCGACAAAACGGCTGGCGGTCAATTCAGGCCGCCCCAGATAGCCGTGCGCCAACTGCACGCCGGTCAGATACAGATCGCCAGCCACGCCAGGTGGCACCGGCCGCAGACGCGCATCGAGGATGCGCAAACCGGTATTCCACACCGGCAGGCCAATCGGCACGTTGGCACCGCTCACCGCCGCCAGGGACTCGCCCCAGGCCGGGTGCCAACTGACGTCCACCGCCGCCTCGGTCGGGCCATACAGATTGTGCAGCGGCACGCCGGTACGACTTTGCCACAGACGGCACAGCTCGGCCGGCAGCGCCTCACCGCTGCAAAATACCTGGCGCAGCCGAGCGCACTGGGCAACCGCCTGGTCACTGTCCAGCGCGCTGACGAACGCCGCCAGCATCGACGGTACGAAATGCAGAGTCGTGACGCCATGACGTGCAATCAACTGCTGCAAGCGTTGTGGATCGCGGTGCGCTTCCGGCGGCGCCATCACTAACTGCGCGCCCACCATCAGCGGCCAGAAGAATTCCCATACCGACACGTCGAAACTGCACGGCGTTTTCTGCAATACCACGTCATCCGCCGTCAACGGATAGTGGTTTTGCATCCACAACAGGCGGTTGACGATAGCCTGATGACCGACCAAGACCCCCTTCGGCCGCCCGGTAGACCCCGAGGTAAAGATAATATAAGCCGGATGATGTGGCGTCGGCCCGTTCACCATCACGTCGGCCGCATGGTCGGCCGCCAGCGGCGCATCGTACAGCAGGATCTCGCCCTGACCGGTAAAGCGCGCCTGCTGTGCCGGATTAGTGACGATCAGCCGCGGCGCGGCGTCTTCCAGCATCATGCGCAGACGCTCGTCCGGGTAACCGGTATCCAGCGGCAGGTAGGCGGCGCCGGCTTCGACAATCGCCATCAGCGCCAGCGACAGGAACACCGAACGCGGCAACGCCACGGCAACGATGTCGCCCGGCCGCACGCCCTGTGCGCTCAACTGGCGCGCCAGCGCGCTGACCTGTTGGCGGGTTTCACGGTAATTGAAGCGGAAATGTGCGTCAGACAGCGCTGGTGCGTCCGGCGTCTGGCGCGCCTGTTGCGCCAGCAGGCCGCTCAACGTCTGTGTCGGTAGCGGATGTGCGGTATCGTTGACGCGGCTCAGCAGCGCACGATCGTCGGCGGTCAGCAAATCCGCCTCGCCGACCGGCAACTGCGGCTGCTCGCCAAACTGACGCATCAGCAGCGGCAGTCGCTGCAAATGCGCCGCCAACTCATCGCGCTGGTAACGTTCGGCATTCGCCAGCAACTCCACTTTCAATTGGCCGTCCTGGTCGATAAACAGGGCAATTTCCAGATCGCGTACCGGCCCGGAAGCCAGATCGTGGGTGATGCCGGCAATACCGTCAAAGTCGAGCTGGTAATCGAACATCTTAAAGTTGAACACCGTGCCATACAGCGGCTGGGCATCGCCTACGTGCCCCAGATCGCGCTGTACCTGCTCCGCGTCATAACGCTGGTGACGACGCAGCGTTTTCAGTTCGCGACTGATTTTCGCCGCCGCATCCGCCAAGGTGGCTTGCGGATCGAGGTGCAGTTCCATCGGCAAGACGTTAATCACCGGCCCGGTGGCGCACAGCGCGGCCGAGCCGGTACGGCGCATAAAGATAAATCCGGCGCTGAAGCTCGGCTGACCGCTAAGGCGCGACACCCACAGCGCCAACAGGGCGATCGCCATATCCGCCGCATTCAGCTGTTGCTCGCGCCCGGCATCCACCAGCGGCGCGAACGCCGCCGCCGTGCAGATCTGACTCAGACGATGAATGCGGGTGGTCGGCACCTGCCCCGCCAGCGGTTGCGCGCACAGCGTGGCCGCCGGCGGCAGTTGGCGCGCATTATTACGCCAGAAATCGGCATCACGCTGCCAGCCGGCAGACTGACGGTAAGCCTGGTATTCAGCCACCACGTCACCAAATGGCGTAAACGGCGTAGGTTCCAGCGGTTGGTCATGGCGCAAACGGCTATAGATATTGGCGATGCGCCGGGCAATGGCGGTAAAGCTAAAGCCATCCACCAGCAGGTGGTGATAGCGCTGATACCAGTACCAGCGGCGCTCTGCCACCCGCATCAGCAGGTGACGATACAGTGGTTTTCCACTGCTGACGCGCAGTTCGCCGGCAAGATCGCGCTGCATCAGCGCTGTGGCAGCGGCGGCGGGATCCGCCGAAGCGGTCAGATCGAGATATTCCGGCGCGTCAATCGCCATGTCCGCATCAAACGATTGCCGCGGTACCCCGTCGCACTCGTCAAAACGCAGTCGCAGGGTGTCCACTTCGTTCAATCCCAATGCGATGGCGCGCAGCAGACAGTTCGGGTCCAGCTCGCCGTTAAGCTCAATATAATGCGCTACCGCATAGGCATTGCCATGCGGTGAAATCTGATCGGCAACCCAAATACCCGGTTGCGCCGCGACCAACGGCATGTCGACGCACAGCGCGTGGTCGGCCGGTAAAGTTGATGTTTCTGACACCGTACTGATTCCTATGGTTGGTATACCCTGACGACTGCGGGCAGCATCGAGACGGCAATGAAAGCCATCCTTATCCAGATGCAAACTGTCGCTGAACGGGGCAACGCCGGCAGGCAGCCCGTGATACGACGGGCATCAGCCCGTCACGCCTGACGCTGTGATGCGGGCCGCATGTCCTGCCAATTATCTTCCAGCCAGCTGACGCACTGCGCGCGCGGTGCCGGGCCGAATACGCTGTTCCAGCCGGGCGGCAGTGCGCAGAAATCCGGCCATAGGCTGTATTGCTGTTCGGCGTTGCGCACGATCAGGCAGCATTGTTGTGGATCATCGAACGGGTTGAGGGTTTCCATCACGGGCTCCTTGCATCATCCCAGAAGTGGCAATTGGTGTGGCCTGATGGCCGGTGACAAACGGCTCGCGCCAGTGGGCCTGCAAACCGTCGAGCAAGCCGCCGCGCCAGCACAGCGCGTCGTGGCCGCCGGCCACCGCCCGATACTGCACCCGATGCCCAGCCTGGCTCAGCAGCGTCGCCATCTGGCCGCTGACCTGATGCACCAGCGGTTCATGCACGCCAGCCTCCATAAACACCTTCAGCGCGCCATGATTGCCGAGGCCGCTTTCAACCTGGCGAGTCAGCCAGCAGGCGTCTTCCGGCGGCGTAGGCAGTTGCAACATATCGCGTCGCGGCCACCAGAAAGAACCGGACTGGCTGATCACCGCACCAAAACGCTGTGGCCAGTTCAACCCGGCATACAGGGAAGCAAGACCGCCAAAACTCTGACCGGCAACCACGGTACTGGCGGCATCCGCGCGGTGCGGCGCCCATTCGGCCAGCTGCGGCATCAGCTCTTCCTGCAACGCCAGCCAGAACTGCGAATTGCAGCCAAGCTCGCGACTGCGGTGCGGCAAATCGATAATGTCGATCAGCACATATACCGCGGCCGGCAACTGGCCCTGCTGCGTCAGTTTCATCAGCGGATCCCAGACCGGCATCTGCTGCGCCCAAAACTGACCGTCGAGCAATATCGCCAGCGGCCGCTGCGCCGGGTTGCTGTCGCCGGTGGTGTAGACCCAGACGTTACGGCTATTGCCGAGACGCTGGCTATGCCAGGTATGACGCTGCAGACGCGCCGGCGGCGCCGGCACGCAGCGGGCGCTGGTTACCTCATAATTGTCGAAATCGTGCCAGGCCGACTGCGGCGGCGCTGACGGCATATGCAGCCCGGAAACCACATTGCCGCCGGCGCTGCACCAGGAACGGTAGGGATTCAACAGATCGTGCGTGGCACTGGCAAATACCTGATGCCACCAGTGGCGCATCGCGTGCATCATGGCGTACGCATCGCCGCCCTCTGCCCGCAGCGGGCGATGATCCAGACAGGGAATAAAACAGTAGCTGCCGCGCCAGTCGGCGCTCAATTCGGTTTGCCAGTACCATACGTCGCTGCCGCTCAGGCGTTGCAGACTCTGCGGCGGATTCGGCTGATGGTGATCGGTCAGGCAATTGATGTTGATCCAGACGCGCTGGTGGGCTGAAGTCATCTCGCATCCCTGGGGATCGCGCCACAAAAACGTTACCTTCCATCGGCCATTGTCGCTCGGCTCCACCAGCGGCGTACCGCGTCGGGCAATCTCCAGCCACCAGCCATGGCTCCCTGCTTGTTTGCTTGCTAATAACGTACTGCTTGCTGACTGCTGTTCAGTTTTCAAGACACCCACTCACTTGGTAGTTGGCATAACGGGTGAGGCAGCAGCGGATAGCGGCTGACGCTCTCCCGAATGCAAACGAACGGTAGAACGAATACTATTGATAATTATTTTCATTTGCAATAGTGTGTAAAGGCTCGTAAAGAAGGCAGGTATTCTTCAACAGGGACGGGTACCTGAATTCGCATCGGATCGGCTGCTGGTCGCGTCTCCGGCGTAGTCAGATCCACACCATTAATGACGATATAAAAACGACAACCGGCTCCCCCTGCCGGCTTCAGCGCTGGCGCACGGGGGCGACAACACGGTAGGAAATTAAAAATGACTCGCAAGTTATCTCGTTATTCCCTAGCCACAGTCATCGGGTTGGGATTAGGCACGTCCGCAATTGCACATGCCGCACAGCAAACCAGCCCCAGCGCCGAAGCGGAAGCGGAAGCCACCAGCGTCGGCAACAATAATCAGGCAAAACCCGCCGAAGACACCATTCTGGTCACCGCCGCCAAGCAGAACCTGCAGGCCCCCGGTGTTTCCACCATCACCGCCGCCGAAATCAAAAAACGTCCCCCGGCGCGCGACATCAACGAACTGATCCGCACCATGCCGGGCGTTAACCTGACCGGCAACTCCACCAGCGGGCAGCGCGGCAACAACCGCCAGATCGATATCCGCGGCATGGGACCGGAAAACACCCTGATCCTGATCGACGGCAAGCCGGCCTCAAGCCGCAACTCGGTACGCCAGGGGTGGCGCGGCGAGCGTGACACCCGTGGCGACACCGCCTGGGTGCCGCCGGAAATGATCGAGCGCATCGAAGTGCTGCGCGGCCCGGCGGCGGCGCGTTACGGTAATGGCGCGGCGGGTGGCGTGGTCAACATCATCACCAAGAAACAGACTCAGGAGTTGCACGGTGCGTTGAATGCCTATTTCAACGTGCCGCAACACAAGCAGGAAGGTTCCACCAAACGTACCGACTTTAGCCTCTCCGGCCCGCTGAGCGACACCCTGAGCTTTCGCCTGTTCGGCGGCTACAGCAAAACGCAGGCCGACGCCTGGGATATCAACCAGGGTCACCAGTCCGAGCGCGTCGGTATTTATTCCGACAGCCTGCCAGCTGGCCGCGAAGGGGTGATCGACAAAAATATCGACGCCCTGCTGCACTGGGATTTCGCCTACCTGCAATCGCTGGAGTTTGAGTACGGCTATGGTCGTCAGGGCAACCTGTACGCCGGCGATACCCAGAACACCAATAGCAATAATTTGGTAAAAAGCATGTACGGCGAAGAGACCAACCGCATGTACCGTGAAACCTACTCCGTGAAATATCAGGGGGCCTGGGACAACGGGGTCAGCACCAACAACTACGTACAATACGAGAACACCCGTAATTCGCGCTTGAACGAAGGTCTGGCCGGCGGTACCGAGGGGATCTTCAATGAAAGTGATGCCGGTTATAGCAACAGCGATCTGGATGATGTGCTGTTGCACAGTGAAATCAGCCTGCCTTTCGATATGTGGGTACCACAAACCGCCACCTTCGGTGCCGAGTGGAACCAGCAGAAGATGAAGAGCAGCTCGGTAGTCAGCCAGGCGCTGCAAGGCGGCGACATTGACGGCATCAGCAGTGCGGATCGTAGCCCCTACTCTTCTGCGCGTATTTTCTCGCTGTTTGCCGAAGACAATATCGAACTGACCGACACCACCATGCTGACGCCAGGCATGCGCTACGATCGTCACTCGGTTTCCGGCGATAACTGGAGCCCGTCGCTCAACCTGTCGCAGGAATTGGGCGAGTACTTCACGCTGAAAATGGGCATTGCGCGCGCTTACAAAGCACCTAACCTGTTCCAGACCAATGAAAATTACGTGTTGTACAGCAAGGGTCAGGGTTGTGCCAACAGTTCCACGGGCATCGGCTGCTACCTGGTCGGCAACGATGACCTGAAAGCGGAAAACAGCGTTAACAAAGAGATCGGGCTGGAGTTCCATAACGGCGGCTGGCTGGCCGGCGTGACCTACTTCCGTAACGACTACCGCAACAAGATTGAAGCCGGTTACACGCCGGTCGGCCAGACCAGCAACGGTAAAACCGATATCTATCGCTGGGAAAACGTGCCCAAGGCGGTAGTTCAAGGGTTGGAAGGTACGCTGAACATCCCGGTCAGCGATACCATAGCCTGGACCAACAACGCCACTTACATGATCGAGAACGAGAACAAAACCACCGGTGATTACCTGTCGGTGATCCCGAAGTTCACCATCAACTCGACCCTGAGCTGGCAGGCCACGGAAGATCTGTCGATGCAGTCGACCCTGACCTGGTACGGTCGCCAGAAGCCGAAGAAGTACAACTATAAAGGGGAACCGACCACCGGCACGGAAACCCGAGAGGTCAGCCCGTATGCCATCGTTGGCGCCAGCGCCACCTATACGCTGAGCAAAAACGTTGACGTCACCGCCGGCATCGAAAACCTGTTCGACAAACGTCAGTTCCGTGCTGGCAACGCGCAAAACGTCGGCAACCCGACCACCGGCGCGATCAATATTGCCGGCGCCGGCGCCGCGACCTATAACGAACCGGGTCGCACCTACTATTTAAGCGTCAATACCCATTTCTGACGGTTGATTGAAAAGGGTAAAAAGTAAAAGCCGGTCGGGCCTCCGACCGGCTTTTTTACGGGCTAATGCACCCCATCAGGATAACCGACAACCGGCGTGACCCCTTGCGGCGCAACGATTGGCAAGCACGTCGTCAACCCGCGCTGGCTTCACTGCCCCAGCGATACCTGCTTGAAAATATGCTTGCCGAACGGATCGATTTCATACCCTTTCACCTCGTTGCGCACGGGTTCAAAAATGGTCGAATGCGCAATCATCAGCGCTGGCATCTGCTGATGCATCATTACCTGCGCCTGCTGGTACATCGCTAGCCGTTTGGCATGGTCGGTTTCTTTACGCGCCTGCAAGATCAGCCGATCAAACGGCGGGTAACACCATTTGGCCGAGTTTGAACCGCCGTTGGCGGAAACGCAGGTAAACAGCGGGCCGAAGAAGTTGTCCGGGTCACCGTTGGCGGTGGTCCAGCCCATCAACGCGGTCTGGTGTTCACCATTCTTGATACGCTGCAGATACTCCCCCCATTCGAAGGTCACAATCGTGGCACGCACGCCGATTTTCGCCCAGTCTGACTGGATCATCTCCGCCATGCGCTTGGCATTCGGATTGTAGGGGCGCTGCACCGGCATCGCCCATAAATCAATGGCGAACCCCTGCCCCAAACCGGCTTCCTGCAGGAGTTGTCTGGCCTTTTGCGGCGAGTAAGGATAATCCTCAAGCGCGGTATTGCTGCCCCACTGGGTCGGCGGCAGCAGGTTTTTTGCCGGCTGGCCGGCACCGTGGAATACCGCCTCGAGGATCGCCGGTTTGTTCACCGCCAACGCCAGCGCCTGGCGAACCTTGACGTTATCCAGCGGTTTTTTCTGGGTGTTAAATGCCAGAAAACCGATGTTCAACCCTGACTTTTCCATCAGCGTAATGTTGTTATCCGCCCGCATGCGCGCCAGATCGGCCGGGTTTGGGAACGGCATCACCTGGCATTCGTTCTTCTGCAATTTGGCATAGCGCACCGCCGCATCCGGGGTGATCGAAAACACCAACCGGTCGATCTGCGGCCTGCCTTCCCAGTAGCCGTCAAACGCTTTATAGAGGATTTTGGCGTCATGCTGGTATTGCTGCAACTGGAACGGCCCGGTGCCGATGGGATCGTTATCCACCCGCTGCGGGGTGCCGGCCTTTAGCATCGCATCGGCATATTCGGCGGAGAGAATGGTGGCAAAATACATGCCCAAATCGGCAATAAACGGCGCTTCGGCGCGCGAAAGCTCAAAGCGTACCGTATGCTCGTCAACCTTGACGATCGCGTTGATCAGACTGCCAAACTCCATCGATTCAAAGTTGGTGTAAGCGCCGTTGGATACCTTGTGATAAGGATGTTGGGGATCTTTTTGCCGCATGAACGAAAAGATCACGTCATCGGCGTTGAAATCGCGGGTCGGCGTAAAGTACTTATTGCTGTGGAACTTGACCCCCTGACGCAGATGGAAGGTGTAGTTTTTGCCGTCAGCACTGACCTCCCAACGTTCTGCCAGGCTGGGCTGCAATTCCACGGTGCCGGTTTTAAAGTCCACCAGCCGGTTGTAAATCGCCGCCGAACTGGCGTCTACCGTGGTGCCAGAAGTAAACAACTGCGGATTGAAACCTTCCGGCGATCCTTCAGAACAAAACACCAGCGTTTTGGCCTGTATGCTGCCGGCGGTCGCCAGCGCCAACAGAGCCAAGGTAAATCTTACTTTTATGCTCGTCATCTCATTTCCCCAGTGGTATCCCAATGGATACCAATAAAACAGGGAGTTAGCGAAGTAAAGAATAAATATTGAGCAAGCAAAACTGCGCAAAAAGACGGGATAATGCCCTCACCGCGCTGGAGAGGGCATCGTGCGGGTTATATCAGCTGACTGAAGTTCATTTGTTCCATCAGCCGGTAGTTATCAGCATAATCCACCGGGATCGCCACCACCACCGGCCCCTGAATTTCCATTGCCTTACGCAACATCGGCCGCAGTTCCTCAACCTTCTGCACCGCAAAGCCTACCGCACCACAGGATTCCGCATAGGCTTTGAAATCGATCGGGCCAAATTCCACGCCGGATTTGCGCCGATACTTGTTCAACTCCTGCATTTCAACCATGTTATAGGCATTGTCGACCCAGATAACGTGCACGATATTGGCATTAAGCCGTACCGCGGTTTCCAGCTCCATGCTCGACTGCATAAACCCCCCGTCACCGGAAATCGACAGCACTTTATCGCCCGGCCGCACCAGCGCGGTGCCAATCGCCCATGGTAACGCGACGCCCATCGTTTGCTGACCGTTGGAAATCAGCAGCTGTCGCGCGCGGAAGCTGTAAAGATAACGCGCGATCCAGATATGAAAACTGCCCATATCGACGCACAGCGTGACGTCGTCGCTGACGATATCCTGCAACTCCTTGACGATGCGCAGCGGATGGATCGGCATACCGTCCCGACGCGCCGCGCGCTCCGCCAGCTCGGTGCGCTGACGCCCCAGATCGGTCAGAATGGTTTCTACCGCCGGCGGAATCAACAGTGCGCCGGCAAACCTTTCGGTCATCGCATTAATGGTGGCGCTGATGTTGCCGATCAGTTCGATGTCGGGGCGATAACAGCTATCGATATCCGCCGGTTGCACGTCGATGTGCACCAGTTTTAACCGACGCTGGCTGTTCCACATGCAGGGATCGTACTCAATCGGGCCATAGCCGACACTTATCACCAAATCCGCCTGCTGCAACAGCTGGTCCGCCGGCTGGTTGTTGAACAGCCCGACACGACCGGCAAAACGCGCAAAGTGGTTAACGTCGATCACCCCGGCGGCCTGATAGGTACCGACCACCGGCATACGGGTGCGAGACAGCAGTTGGCGCACCGCGTCGCTGTTTTCCGGCCGGCTGGCCTGCAGGCCAAGCAGCAGCACCGGGCATTTGGCCTGCTGAATCAGCGTTACCGCCTCCTGAATGTCGTCACTCGCTGCCGCCCCCAGGTGGGGAACCCGACAGCCTGCCAATACCGGCGCGCTGACCGGTTCATTGACGATATCCATCGGCAGGCTGACAAACGCCGCCCCCGGACGGCCAAATTCGGCGGTACGAAACGCGTTGGCAATCACTTCTGAAATCGCCGAACCGGCATGCACTTCGGCGCAGTATTTGGTCACCGGCCGGAACATGCTGACGGTGTCCATGCTCTGGTGAGTCTGCTTCAGGTTATCGGCGCGTTTGACCGCGCCACCGAATGCCACCACCGCATCGCCTTCGGAGGTGGCGGTCGCCAGCCCGGTGATCAGGTTGGAACTGCCCGGCCCGGAAGTGACCAGCGCCACTCCGGCCTTACCGGTCAGGCGCCCCACCGCCGCCGCCATAAACGCAGCGTTGGCCTCATGCCGCACCACCACGGTCTGAATCGACGGCGCGTCTTCCAGCGAGTCAAACACTCGGTCAATTTTGGCACCCGGGATGCCAAAAACGTGTTTCACCCCCTGTGCCTCAAGATTTTTCACCACCAGATCGGCGCCGCATTGCCAGTTCTCGTCCGTATTTAGCTTACTCATGGTTCCACCTCATCAATAAAAAAATCGACTACCGTAAAATCGACCGCCAGCACGGCGGCGGGCCTGTTTAGCCTTCGGCAGAACGAATGGCGCGATCCAGATCCTCGGGACAGAGGTTGGTGCGCAGAAAATCCGCATCGTGCGGCAATTGGAGATTGAGACGCGTGATAACGCCAAATTGCAGGCGACCGTGGTCGAGCTGGTAGTCCAGCACATGTCCGCCACCGCTGCGATCGTCGGTGACGAAGTGCTCGTGGTAACCGGCTACGCCAATGCCCTGCATATAGTCCGGCGAACGAAAACCGACCAGCGTGCCGCGACGCCGCCGAAAGGCGAAGGTCGGCTGCGCTTCAATGGCTTCGAGCATCGGTTTGTAAGGCCGCTGCTGACGCGGTACGGTGCGGGTTTCCAGGTGGTTGAATTCGCCGTCGACGCGCAGTGCACAGAACAGGTTTGGCGATGCCACCTGTTCGTCAATGCACTGGTGTAGCTGGGCTTTGCTGATCGGTCGGTCGAAGTGTTGGGTCACGCTCGGAGTGAAAAAGGTCACCACCGCAAACGGCGTTTTTTGATCCGGGCTGGCTGGGCGAGCGCTGCCGTCGGCGCGCAGTTGGTGAATTTCTCGATCGAAAGCGATCAGTTCACCGTCCAGATGGTTGAAGGTACCGAGGCCGAAATCACCGTGGCGCAACAGTTCGGCAATGGTGACGTCTCCCTCGTACACCCCGCCAATCAGCGCGCTCATCAGTGAAATCTGGTAAATTTCCCCCTCGCCGATGCTCGCCGACTGTCTGGCAAAGCCCTGCGCCAGATGCTGCGCACAGGCACACTCTTGGTTCTGGTTCATGCAATACTCCTCCACCAACGCGAATTGACTGCCTTCGCGCATGCAAAAATGTTGCCGTTGATGTTTCGTGTTGTAACGATTCAGCTAATAGCAACAAAAAACCGGTCATCAGGACCGGGACAGTGGCAAAAGAAACAATGAGTTAGCAAGGCTAATCATTATTATCACGCCACCGTCAATTCGAACGCAATGTCTGGTGTTGGAGCAATCACGACCGCGTGCAAGACACAGGGTCAAAAATGACTGGATGCACAGGGTATTTATCTATTTTCATCACGGTGCACCCGGCAGGACAATCGCCAAAACGACCGCTTGCAAGCCAAAGAGTATCGCCAGTGCGCTAAACAGAGAACCTGGTATTCATAAGAAACGCTTTTGCATATAATGCAAAGATGAATGATGCCCAATACGTCGAACACTTGCCGATTTTCCTTGAGATCGCTCAGCAAGGCAGCTTTTCTGCCGCCGCCCGCAAACTGGGTATGGTGCCCTCGTCGCTGGTACGGCATATCGATACGCTGGAGCAGCAGCTCGGCGTGGTGCTGTTTATCCGCTCCACCCGTGGTCTGATATTGACCGACGCCGGTGACATGCTGAAAAACCGCGCAATTGCCTTGCAGGCGGACATTATTGCCGTGCGGGCCGAACTGACGTCACTGAACACAGCGCCACAGGGAGTGCTACGCCTCAGCTGTTTACCGACCTTCGGCAAAACCACCCTGCTACCACTGCTGCCGACGCTGACCCAGCGCCATCCGAAACTGTCGGTAGAACTGGATCTCACCGAACGGCAGACCGATCCGAAACGCGAACTGCTGGACGCCGCCGTACGTATCGGTGAACAGAAGGACAGCACGTTGTACGCCAGCCGCATCGGCACTCAGCGCTGGATGATGTGCGCCAGTGCGGACTACGTCGCGCGTTTCGGCCGGCCGGACAGCCTGGCGGCGTTGACGCAACATCGGCTGATTGGCCGTTTCCACAAGCAACAACCGGCCTGCTGGGCACAGATTCTCGATGCGCCATTACTGAACCAGTGCAACATCGTGCTGCGCTGCGATGATTTTAGCGCCCAGCGTCAGGCGACGCTCAGCGGGATGGGCATTGCCTTTCTGCCCAACTGGGTGGTTGGCGACGACGTGCAGGCCAACCGCCTGCTGGCACTGATGGGCGATCCGCGTGGCGAGGAACAGGCCATTTATCTGATGCGACCGGTGGCAAAAATCTCTGCCAAGCTGGCGGCGCTGATTTCTTTATTGCCCAAAAATATCGGACAGTAGCCTGAGGCCGATCACGTGGTAGAGTAGCGCCAGCAAAGGAGGCGCTATGAGCCAGCAACAACAGATTATCGATTGGTTACAACAGGATGTGCAACGTATGGCCGCACTGCGCACCGTACGCCGTCTCGGCCTCAACGACTGGTGTCTGGGTGCCGGTTTTGTGCGCAATCTGGTATGGGACTGGCGACACAGTCATGCCGCCGCCACGCCGCTGAATGATATCGACGTGATTCATTTCGACGCCGCGCGCCCGCAGGCGGAACGCGACAGAATGCTGGAGGCCCGCTTGCAGCAATGGCTGCCGCAACCATGGTCGGTAAAAAATCAGGCGCGGATGCATCAGCGCTGCGGCCGGGCGCCGTATCGCGACAGCGAAGACGCCATCAGCTTCTGGATCGAAATAGAAACGGCGGTTGGCGCACGGCTAAACGCCGATGACAGCATCACGTTGATCGCCCCCTTTGGCCTGCAGGCATTGTTCAGCGACAGCGTGACCTTCAATGCCAAAAGCGGCGATGCCGCGGCGTTTCAACAGCGGCTGGCGGCCAAACGCTGGCTGCAGCTGTGGCCTCGGCTACGGGTGATTGACTAAGCCTGCTCTGGGTTGGCCGTTCTTGCGCCCTCATGTCGCCAATGTTTTATCCGGCCGGCTCCCCGCGCAGCTGTTGCAACAACGCCGCCTGTTGATGTACTACCTGCCAGATGGCATCGGCCGCCGGCGACAGCGAACGATTTTTGCGCCGTACCAGCATCAGCGCACGATTGATCTCCGGCTCCATCCGCTTGACCCGCAGCCGGCCGCCTTCCGGCAGCGGTAACGCCAGGGCGGGAAAAATACTGATGCCAATCCCCGCCGCCACCATCGGGAACAGCGTGGCCGGGTGGCCAATTTCCTGTACCACCTCAACGCCAATCCCTTGCTGGCGAAGCGCACTGTCGATCAGCGGTCGGCTGCCGGAAGCATAATCCTGCAACACCAGCCGGCAGCCGTTTAACGCCGTCCACGGCACCGACGTCAAGTCGGCAAAGGGATGATCGTCACGGCACAGCAATAAAAATGGCTCGTGCAGAATCGGCTCACACTGCAGATCCACCGCCTGTAGCGGATCAACCACGATGCCAAAATCCACTTCGGCGTTGCGCACGCTGTGCAATACCGATTGCTGCGCCTGATCGCGCAACAGAATGCGGATCTCCGGATACTGCCGTTCACCGGCGGCGATGCATTGTGGCATCAGGTGCGCCGAAATGGTTTGGCTCGAGGCCACGCGCACCGTACCGCTGCGCTGCACACCAAAACTGCGCGCATCCAGCAGCGACGCCTGCAAATCATCCAGCAGGCGTTCAACCCGGTTCGCCAAGCGCTGCCCGGCGTCGGTCAACAACACTTCCCGCGTAGTACGATCGAGCAGGCGCACGCCGATTTCCGCCTCGAGCTCTTTTACGCTGTGGCTGACGGCCGACTGCGTCAGGCCGATCGCCTCCCCGGCACGGCTAAAACTGCGGTGGTGAGCAATGGCGACAAATACCTTGAGCTGCTTGAGTGAATAATTCATGCGTAATATTCATAAATGAATTAAATAAATCAATTTTATTATTATATGTCGCCGCGCGAGAATATCCCCCATGATATTTATCGCGAGAACACCGAGATGAGATTTTTACCCGATCGTTTTACCCTAACGCTGATCGCCACCGTGCTGCTGGCATCGTTTCTGCCGGCTCGCGGCGAGTTTGTCGGTTGGTTGAACAGCCTGACGGTTGCCGCCATTGCGCTGTTGTTTTTCATGCATGGGGCCAAGCTGTCACGCGAGGCGATCCTCGCCGGCAGCAGCAACTGGCGTTTGCATCTGTGGGTGATGTTCAGCACCTTCATTATCTTCCCGCTGCTCGGCGTGCTGTTCAAATGGTGGTCGCCGGTCGACGTCAGCCCGCAACTGTACGATGGCTTTATCTATCTGTGCATCTTGCCGGCCACCGTGCAGTCGGCCATCGCCTTCACCTCACTGGCCGGCGGCAACGTCGCGGCAGCGGTGTGCAGCGCATCGGCTTCCAGCCTGTTGGGGATTTTCGTTTCGCCGCTGTTGGTTGGCCTGTTGATGAACGTACATGGTGAAACCGGCAGCCTGCAACAGGTCGGTACCATTGTGCTGCAGCTGCTGGTGCCGTTCGTTGTCGGCCATCTGTCGCGGCCGCTGATTGGCAAGTGGATTGAACGCAACCGTAAGCTGATCGGCAAGACTGACCAAACCTCGATCCTGCTGGTGGTATATGCCGCCTTCAGCGAGGCGGTGACGCACGGCATATGGCAGCAGGTGGGGATCGGTTCGCTGGCATTTATCGTCGCCGTCAGTATCATCCTGCTGACCATGGTGCTGGTGATGAATATCGCCATGGCGCGCTGGCTGGGGTTCAGCAAGGCGGATGAAGTGACGATCGTATTCTGCGGTTCGAAAAAGAGCCTGGCCAATGGCATTCCAATGGCCAACATCCTGTTCCCGGCGGCCACGGTGGGCATTATGGTGCTGCCGCTGATGGTGTTCCATCAGGTGCAGTTGATGACCTGCGCGGTACTGGCGCGCCGGTATCAGAAAAAGCAGCAACGGCTACAGCAGGCGCAAACCGCCTGACGCGACCAGCGGTGGAGGCCACCCCACCGCGTTCAACTGCGCTTTAACGGCTTGACCAACGAGTCCAACCCTTCGATTTTAATCGCCAGCGTCATTTCCATCAGCATCCCCAATTTGCCGTTGGGGAATTCCCCCTTACGAGCGAACCACAGCAGATATTCTTCCGGCAAGTCGATCAGCACCCGGCCCTGGTATTTGCCAAACGGCATCACGGTGTTGGCAATTTCGATCAGGTTTTCCTTTTCCATCATTGCCCCAACAGGCGGATCATTTCCGCCTCGTCGATCACCGCAATCCCCAGTTCTTGTGCCTTCACCAGCTTGGAACCGGCGGCTTCGCCGGCAATCACCAGATCGGTCTTCTTCGACACGCTGCCGCTGACCTTTGCCCCCAGCGCCGTCAGGCGATCTTTGGCTTCATCGCGCGACAGCTGGCTCAGCGAGCCGGTCAACACCACGGTCTTGCCGGCAAACGGGCTGTCGATCTCTTCGACTGCCACCACCACCGGCGCTGGCCAGTGAATGCCGATATCATCGCTGACCAGTTCGTCAATCACCTGCTGGTTTAGCGCTTCGGCGAAGAAGTTCACTACGTGTTTGGCGACCACTTCCCCCACGTCCGGCACCTGTTTCAGCGCCTCGACGTCCGCTGCACGCAGCTTGTCCAGCGAGCCGAAATGCGCCGCCAGGTTGGCGGCGGTGGATTCACCCACCTCGCGGATGCCCAACGCGTACAAGAAACGGGCAAAGGTCGTCTGCTTAGCCTTTTCCAACGCACTGGCCAGATTCTGCGCCGACTTCGGACCCATGCGATCCAGCCCGGTCAACATGCCGGCGGTCAGGCGGAACAGACCCGCCGGATTTTTGACATACTCTTTTTCTACCAGCTGTTCGATGATCTTGTCGCCCATGCCGTCGACATCCATCGCCCGGCGTGAAACAAAATGCTTTAACGCCTCTTTGCGCTGGGCACCGCAGATCAGGCCGCCGGTGCAGCGTGCTACCGCTTCGCCTTCAACCCGTTCCACGTCGGAACCGCACACCGGGCAGTGCTGCGGGAACACCACTTCACGCGCATCTGGCGGGCGGCGATCCTCCACCACCCCGACCACCTGCGGGATCACATCACCGGCACGGCGCACGATCACCGTATCGCCGATCCGCAGGCCAAGACGTTCGATCTCGTCGGCGTTATGCAAGGTCGCGTTGCTGACGGTTACGCCAGCCACCAGCACCGGCTCCAGTCGTGCTACCGGGGTAATTGCCCCGGTACGGCCGACCTGAAACTCTACCTCCCGCACTACGGTGATTTGCTCTTGTGCCGGGAACTTGAAGGCGGTGGCCCAACGCGGCGCACGCGCCACAAAGCCCAAACGCTCCTGCAGGTCGATGTCGTCGATTTTCACCACTACGCCGTCAATATCAAACCTAAGCTGGCTGCGCTCCTGTTCCACCTGCCGGTAGAAAGCCAGCACCTGGTCACTGCCGGTGCATAACCGGACGCGATCGCTGACCGGCAATCCCCAGGCTTTGAACTGCATCAGACGTTGGTAATGGCTGCGCGGCAGTTCGCCGCCCTCCAGCAGACCGACGCCGTAACAGAAGAAGGTCAGCGGGCGTTTCGCCGTAATGCGCGGATCGAGCTGACGCAGCGAGCCGGCGGCGGCGTTGCGCGGGTTGGCGAATACCTTGCCGCCCTTGCGGCGCGCTTCGTCGTTCATTTTTTCAAACCCGGCCTGCGGCATAAACACTTCACCACGCACTTCGACGCGACGCGGGATATTGTCGCCGATCAGGCGCAGCGGAATGGCGCGGATGGTGCGCACGTTGGCGGTGATGTTTTCACCGGTGGTACCGTCGCCGCGCGTTGCCGCGCGTACCAGTTCACCGTCTTCGTACAACAGGCTGACCGCCAAACCATCCAGCTTCAGTTCACAACAAAACGTCAGCGGCTCGCTGCTTTTCAGCCGGTCCTGCACCCGTTTGTAAAACGCCAGGTAGCTGTCTTCGTCGAACACGTTGTCCAGTGACAGCATCGGCACTTCATGCCGTACCTGGTCGAAGGCCGTCAACGGTGCCGCCCCTACCCGCTGCGTAGGGGAATCGGCGGTGATCAGCTCCGGATGCGCCTCTTCGAGCGTGCGCAGCTCGCGCATCAGACGATCGTATTCGGCATCCGGAATTTCAGGTGCGTCGAGCACATGATAGAGGTATTCATGATGGCGCAGTGAGGTACGCAGTTGATTGATTTTTTTGTTGTTTGGTTCCATGGCTCACCATCAAAGAGAAAAACCCCCGGCAAGCGGGGGTCTTGAGAGACTATTCGGTCAGCGCTACCGATAACCGTCAGGCGTTGTTTTCCAACACTTCACGGATGCGCGCTTTATAGGTTTCCAGCTTTTGCGGAGTCATCATACGACGCTCGTCGTCCAGCACCACACCACCCACGTCATCGGCGATACGCTGGGCCGATTGCAGCATCAGTTTGAAGTTCTGATTGGCGTCGCCGTAGGACGGCACCATCATGAACATCGACACGCCAGGGGTGGAGAAATCGGACATGGTATCAGGATCGAACGACCCCGGTTTGACCATGTTCGCCAGGCTGAACAACACCGGGCCGCTGCCTGCAGGGCTGATATGGCGATGGAAGATGCCCATTTCACCAAACTGGAAGCCCGCTTGCAGCACGCTTTGCAGCAGAACTTCGCCGCCAATCACGCCACCCTGATGCGCCGCAACGTGCAGTACCAATACGGTTTCCTTCAACCTGGCCGGTTCGGCAGCAACGGGCTGAACAGGTTCTTCAGGCTGTGGTTCCGACGTGGTCTGCGGCTGTGGGGCCGGTTCTGCATGCTGGAAGGTCGGCTCTACCGGCGGCAGATCGTCAACGCGCGGTTCACGACGTGGCGCAGGCTGTTGCTGTGGCTGCTCCTCTTCCTGATCCTGCGCGTAGTTGTCCAACAGGATGTCATCATAGTCCGGACGCTGAGACAGCGGCGGCGGCTGATGAGCAGCCGGTTGAACGGCTCGTGGCGCGGGTTCGACTGCCGAAGCAGGCGTTGGCGCAACCACGGGTTCTTCGCGAGCGGCATCAAGATGACCAAACGACGGCTCGTCCTGCGGGTGAGCGGAGCGCACACGCACTTCTCCCACGCCTTCATCGAGATCGTCGATCGGGGTTGTTTCACGTTCTTTTTTAGAACGTTTGGCTGGGCGATCGCGGAAAAGCGAAGAGCGTTCTTTACGACTGGTCCAAAGACCATGTAATAACAACGCTATTATGGCGATCGCGCCAACAACGATTAATATCAGACGCAAATCCTGCATCATTGCTATCTCTGTTGTTCCAATACATTGCCACCGCGGCAAACATTCACTCTTTAACTCTATTTGCCCAGGCAGACAAGTGCAAGTCCGTGCTGAACTTTATGACAATAAAGATGATTATACTGCCTTTTTTTGTCGTTTTTTCAGCCAACAGCACGCTAGCCAGCAGAAAATCATCCCGATATGATAACGATGCCTGTTCTGACAAAGAGATAACTTAAGATATGTCCTATTCGCAGCAAACTTCTCGACCCGCCAGCGGCGTGCACTATTTTGCCGAAGGGTGGCGACTGATTTCGCGCCCGGGGATCAAGCGTTACGTGGTATTGCCGTTGCTGGTAAACGTGTTACTGATGGGTTCGGCCTTTTGGTGGCTGTTCAGCAAGCTCGGCGACTGGATCCCGCTGATGATGGGATACGTACCGGACTGGCTGCAGTGGCTCAGCTATATTCTGTGGCCAATCACCGTTATTTCCGTGGTGCTGGTGGCCGGCTACCTGTTCAGCACCATCACCAATCTGATCGCGGCGCCGTTTTGCGGCTTGCTGGCCGAACAGCTGGAAGGCAGCCTGACCGGCAAACCGCTGCCGGACACCGGTATTTTCGGCGTGGTGAAAGACCTACCGCGCATCATGGCACGTGAATGGCGCAAACTGGCCTATTACCTGCCGCGAGCGATAGTGCTGTTTATGCTGTATTTTGTGCCGGGCGTCGGCCAGACCATCGCGCCGGTGCTATGGTTCCTGTTCAGCGCCTGGATGTTGGCGATTCAATATTGCGACTACCCTTTCGACAACCATAAGGTCAGCTTTGCCGATATGCGTCGCGCGCTGCGTCAGCACAAAACCCATAATCTGCAATTCGGCGCGCTGGTCAGTCTGTTTACCATGATACCGATCCTCAATCTGGTGATTCTGCCGGTGGCAGTGTGCGGCGCGACCGCCATGTGGGTCGATCGCTATCGCGGTCAGTTTGTACAGCATTGATCGCGTCATATTCGCTGTTTTGTTCGACGGGGCGCGCATTTCGCGCCCTTGTTGTTGTGCTTAAAACTTATTTCCTAATAACATATAGATATACCAATTCCTTACTTCCCTGCCGGAGCCGTTAGCGTATGCTTTCGATGTTCCCTACATTTTCATAGAGTTAAAGGACGGGCTATGAGCAAGATATATGAAGACAACTCATTAACAATCGGCCATACGCCGCTGGTTCGTCTGAATCGAATCGGCAACGGACGTATTCTCGCCAAGGTTGAATCACGCAACCCAAGCTTCAGCGTCAAATGCCGTATCGGTGCCAATATGATTTGGGACGCAGAAAAACGCGGTATCCTCACCGCTGGCAAGGAACTGGTTGAACCGACCAGCGGCAACACCGGCATCGCGTTGGCCTACGTGGCGGCAGCTCGCGGTTACAAGCTGACGCTGACCATGCCGGAAACCATGAGCATCGAGCGGCGCAAACTGCTGAAAGCGCTGGGCGCCAATCTGGTGCTGACCGAAGGTGCCAAAGGCATGAAGGGCGCCATTGCCAAGGCGGAAGAAATCGTCGCCACCGATCCGAATCGCTATATTATCCTGCAGCAGTTCAGCAACCCGTCCAACCCGGAAATTCACGAAAAAACCACCGGCCCGGAAATCTGGGAAGACACCGATGGCGACGTTGACGTGTTTGTCTCCGGCGTAGGTACCGGCGGTACGCTGACCGGCGTCAGCCGTTACATCAAGAAAATCAAGGGCAAGGCCATCGTCAGCGTGGCGGTTGAACCTACCGATTCGCCGGTTATCACCCAGGCATTGGCCGGTGAAGAACTGAAGCCGGGTCCGCACAAGATTCAAGGCATCGGCGCGGGCTTTATTCCCGGCAACCTGGATCTGGATCTGGTCGACCGCGTGGTGCAAATCACCAACGACGAGGCCATCAGCATGGCGCGCCGCCTGATGGAAGAAGAAGGCATTCTGGCCGGCATCTCCTCCGGCGCAGCGGTCGAAGCGGCGGTCAAGCTGTCGCAGGAACCCGACTTTACCGACAAAACGATAGTGGTTATCCTGCCTTCTTCCGGTGAACGCTATTTGAGTACTGCCCTGTTTGCAGATCTGTTTACAGAACAGGAATTGCAACAGTAGCGCCAGGCAGTGCACAAAAAGCTAAAAAAGCACCTTGCGGGGTGCTTTTTTGTGGTCTGGATCAAAGTTTATAGCAGTGAAAGATTGATTTTAGCTGCGGGCTTTAGTATTTAACCGGACAATTATTTCGATGCGCAAAATTAATCGCCCTCCACCCCTTGTTTGAGCTGAATCGATTTACTGATTTGTCGCTCGGACATAAAACACGGCATAATGGAGAGCTGATTGAAACGACGCCATTTGGCTACGGTTTTTTGATCTGAAATGGCTAAAACGTCGTTTTCTGTTGCATCAATGCTCGCCCCTGTACCATAGTCAGGCGCTAACCAGACAAGCTAAAGTGCCGCCGGTAGGCTAAACTTTAGCTCCACAACAATCCAATAAGTTGGGGAAACATCAATGTTCCAGCAAGAAGTTACTATTACCGCTCCGAATGGTCTGCACACTCGCCCTGCCGCGCAGTTCGTTAAAGAAGCCAAAGGCTTCGCGTCTGAAATCACCGTGACCTCTAACGGCAAAAGCGCCAGCGCCAAAAGCCTGTTTAAGCTGCAAACTCTGGGGCTGACCCAAGGGACCGTAGTAACCATTTCTGCTGAAGGTGAAGACGAGCAGAAAGCCGTTGAGCACTTGGTTAAACTGATGGCAGAGCTTGAGTAATCGGCCCGTCTTTTTAGTTAACACCAGTCAAGAGTAAGGTAGGGTTATGATTTCAGGCATTTTAGTATCACCGGGTATCGCTTTTGGTAAGGCTCTCCTACTGAAAGAAGATGAGATTGTCATCAACCGGAAGAAAATCTCTGCAGACCTTGTAGAGCAGGAAGTCTCGCGTTTTCTGGAAGGTCGCGCCAAAGCGTCCGAGCAACTGGAAGCGATCAAAACCAAAGCAGGCGAAACCTTCGGTGAAGAGAAAGAAGCGATCTTCGAAGGCCACATCATGCTGCTGGAAGACGAAGAGCTTGAGCAGGAAATCATAGCCCTCATCAAAGACGATCTGGCATCCGCAGACGCCGCAGCCTACACCGTGATCGAAGGTCAGGCAAAAGCGCTGGAAGAGCTGGACGACGAATACCTGAAAGAACGCGCGGCCGACGTACGCGACATCGGCAAGCGCCTGCTGCAAAACATTCTGGGTCTGGCCATCGTCGATCTGAGCTCGATCCAGGACGAAGTGATCCTGGTTGCCTCCGATCTGACGCCGTCCGAGACTGCGCAGCTGAACCTGGACAAGGTGCTGGGCTTTATCACCGACCTCGGCGGCCGGACGTCCCACACCTCGATCATGGCGCGTTCGCTTGAACTGCCGGCCATCGTTGGCACTACCGACGTGACCAAGCAGGTAAAAAACGACGACTACCTGATTCTGGACGCGGTTAACAACAAGATTTACGTTAACCCGACCGCTGACGTTATCGATCAGCTGAAGGCCGCTCAGAACCAGTACATCACCGAGAAAAACGATCTGGCCAAACTGAAAGACCTGCCGGCGATTACCCTCGACGGGCATCAGGTTGAAGTCTGCGCCAACATCGGCACCGTGCGCGACGTCGCAGGCGCCGAACGCAACGGCGCAGAAGGCGTTGGCCTGTACCGTACCGAATTCCTGTTCATGGACCGCGAATCGCTGCCAACCGAAGATGAGCAGTTCCAGGCTTACAAGGCCGTGGCCGAAGCCATGGGCTCGCAGGCGGTTATCGTGCGTACCATGGACATTGGCGGCGACAAGGATCTGCCGTACATGAATCTGCCGAAGGAAGAAAACCCGTTCCTCGGCTGGCGCGCCATCCGTATCGCGATGGATCGCCGTGAAATTCTCCACGCCCAGCTGCGCGCCATCCTGCGTGCCTCCGCCTTCGGCAAACTGCGCATCATGTTCCCGATGATCATTTCGGTAGAAGAAGTGCGCGATCTGAAAGGCGAACTGGAAACCCTGAAGGCCCAGCTGCGTGAAGAAGGCAAGGCATTTGACGAAACAATCGAAGTAGGCGTGATGGTGGAAACACCGGCTGCGGCGGTCATTGCTCACCACCTGGCAAAAGAAGTCGACTTCTTTAGTATTGGGACAAACGATCTAACCCAGTATACTCTGGCGGTAGATCGCGGCAACGAGCTGATTTCTCATCTCTATAACCCGATGTCCCCATCAGTACTTGGCCTGATTAAACAGGTTATTGATGCATCTCACGCAGAAGGCAAGTGGACCGGCATGTGCGGTGAACTGGCTGGCGATGAACGTGCTACACTGTTGTTATTGGGCATGGGGCTGGATGAGTTCAGCATGAGTGCGATTTCAATCCCACGCATCAAGAAAATTATTCGCAACACCAATTTCGAAGATGTGAAGGCGTTGGCAGCGCAGGCCTTGGCTCAGCCAACGGCACAAGATCTGATGAACTGCGTTAATAAGTTCATCGAAGAGAAAACGCTCTGCTAAACTTCCACGACACTGGAACGCCGCCCAATTTAATGCTTAGGAGAAGATCATGGGTTTGTTCGATAAACTGAAATCTCTGGTTTCTGATGACAAGAAAGACACGGGCACCATCGAAATCGTCGCCCCGCTTTCTGGCGAAATCGTCAATATCGAAGATGTGCCGGACGTAGTGTTCGCTGAAAAAATCGTTGGCGACGGTATTGCCATCAAGCCAGCCGGCAACAAAATGGTTGCCCCGGTGGACGGCACTATCGGTAAAATTTTCGAAACCAACCATGCTTTCTCGATCGAATCCGACAGCGGCATCGAGCTGTTCGTCCACTTCGGTATCGATACGGTTGAACTGAAAGGCGAAGGCTTCAAGCGCATCGCCGAAGAAGGCCAGCGCGTCAAGAAAGGCGATGTGGTCATCGAATTCAACCTGCCACTGCTGGAAGAAAAGGCCAAGTCTACCCTGACGCCGGTCGTTATCTCCAACATGGACGAGATCAAAGAGCTGATCAAACTGTCCGGCAGCGTTACCGTCGGTGAAACACCGATCATTCGCATCAAGAAGTAATGCGCACGTCACGCTAACAAGCAACAACGGCGCCACTCGGCGCCGTTTCTTTATCCTATCGTCTTTCATGCCGCCAGTGCTCGCTCCCGTCACTTGCGGAGTAAGCTCTCGAGTTTCACCCGCTTGCTGCCTAGCTGCGGTTTAAAATCCTTTGCTTACACCGCGAGTAATAGGCGTTATCGGCGCAGGCAGTTTGCACATGGACAGCGCGCAGTCCTCGGAGCGTACACGCAGTACCTGACGAGGGAGAGCACTGCCCTCGTGCAACATGGCAACTAAGATAGTCTATGATTGCCAACGCGGGATACGCAGGGTAATCACCAACCCCCCCTGCTCGCCGTTACGCGCTTCCACCTGGCCGCCGTGCGCCAGCACCACTTTACGCGTGATCGCCAGCCCTAGCCCGTAGCCCTTGCCGGACAACGGGGATTTCACCCGCACGAACGGATCGAAAATGCTCGACAGTTTAGACGCTTCTACCCCCGGCCCCCGATCGCTGACCACAATCTGGAACAGCTGATCGGCAGGCGTCAAGCTGACCGTCACGCGCTGACCGGCGCTGGAAAATCGCAGCGCGTTGCGCACGATATTGTCCACCGCGCGACGCATCAGTTCGGCATTGCCCTTGACCGTGTATTCCACTTCGCTGTTGGCCTGCAAGGCGATTTCGACGCCAGGCACCTGCGCTTCATAGCGCGCATCATTCACTACCGCCTCCACCAGCCCATAAAGATCGAAGTACTCTTCGTCCGGCAAAGCGTTGTTTTCCGCCCGCGATAGCGCCAGCAGCTCGCCAATCATCTTATCCAACCGCCCTGCCTCATGCTCGATGCGTTGCAGCGAATTTTCAACGTTATTCGGATTCTGCCGCGCCAGGCCTATCGCCAGTTGCAAACGTGCCAACGGTGAGCGCAGCTCATGGGAAACGTCGTGCAGCAGCTGCTCGCGTGCGCTGACCAGCAGGTCGAGCCGTTCGGCCATCGTATCAAAGTCACGCGCCACGTCCGACAGCTCATCATGCCGGCGCCGCATGGTCGGGAACAGGCGAATGGACAGATCGCCCTGCGCCACGCGATCGAAGCCTGCGCGCAGCTGGCGCATCGGCCGCGTCAGGTTCCACGCCAGCAGCGCGCTGAACAGCAATCCGCCCAATCCACCAATCCACAGCATCGGCGCCGGAATGTGGAAAATATGCCAGCGCTTATCCATGCGATACTGTGCACGCAACCCCTCGACGTCATAGGTCAGTACATACCCCTGTCCATCGGCGCCCTGCACCCATTCGACAATTTTAGTCGGCATGCGACCCGGCTGCAGAGCGCCGTGCAATTGGCCGCTCGGCGGCGCGGCGGCAGGCGTGACCCTCATAAAGCGTCGGTCTTCGTCCGGCCAGTTCTCGCTCATCGCGTCCAGTGCCTGAATACCGCCATTACGCAGCAGGCTGGCTGCCGAGGTGATTTGCATGTTAACCAACCGCCGGGCCAGGGTATTTTCCGGTGGTTCGCGGTTGCCGTAGAGGGCAAATGACACCCACAGCGCCTGCATCATAAAGATGAAAATCAGCCAATAGCCGAGCAGAATCTTCCAGAATAGCCTTCCGCGCATCACCATCAGCGGATCCGATAGCCGATGCTGCGCACCGTTTCGATACTGAGCGTATTACCCGTCAGCGCGGCCAGTTTTTGGCGGATATTGCTGATATGCACGTCTACGCTACGATCGTAGGCCTCACGTGGCCGACCCAGCCCTTTTTCCGACAGTTCGTCCTTTGACACCACCCGTTCCGGCGCGCGCAACAGCAGCTCAAGCAGATTGAATTCAGAGGCGGTAAGATCGAACCCCTGGCCACGCCATTCGCTGCTGCGGGTCGACGGGTTGAGCGCCAGTTCACCGAGCACCAGTGGCGCATCGTCATCGACCGCGGCCGGCTGTTCTTCAAAACGGCGCAGCACCGCGCGCAGGCGTGCCACCAGCTCACGCGGATAACACGGTTTTGGCACATAATCATCGGCGCCCATTTCCAGGCCAATCACTCGGTCAATGTTGTCGCCCTTGGCGGTCAGCATGATGATCGGCAGGCGGCTTTTTTTACGCACATCGCGCAACACGTCAATACCGCTCATGTCCGGCAGCATAATATCCAGGATCATCGCGGTATACTCGCCGGACAGCGCGCCCTCGACCCCGGCTTTGCCGGTCAGCACCAGCGAGGCGTTGAACCCTTCCGCCGTCAGGTATTCACTCAGCATGGTGCCAAGTTCAAGGTCATCATCGACCAGTAAAATCTTCATTTATCGCCCCTTCAGGTATTTGCCCCATTTTCCCGCCTATTTGTCCATTTCGCAGCCGGTTTTACTCAATCCTTACAGTTGCGCCGTCGGCATCAGGCGAATGAGACATAGGCACTGATTCAGCGCGCACAGGCGTTAGCACAACGACTGATGGTTAATCGCGACGGGATAATGGAGATAATAGTCGGATTTCCCGGCGCAGGGCAGCGCCAGGAGGGAAAGGGCAAATAATGCGCCGTGAGACGGCTTAGTTGAAAACGCCAGTCGACAGGTAACGATCGCCGCGATCGCAGATGATTGCCACGATCACGCTACCCGGGTTGGCGGCGGCAACGCGCAATGCGCCGGAAACCGCACCACCGGAACTGACGCCGCAGAAAATACCTTCACGCTGCGCCAACTGGCGCATGGTGTCTTCGGCCTCGCTCTGGCTGATGTCCAATACCTGATCGATCAGTTCCGGTCGGTAGATCCCCGGCAGATAGGCTGGCGACCAGCGACGAATACCCGGAATACTGCTGCCTTCCGCCGGTTGCAGGCCGATGATTTGTATCTGCGGATCCTGACTCTTCAGGTAGCCACCGACGCCGGTGATGGTGCCAGTGGTGCCCATACTGGAGACAAAATGCGTAACGCGCTGTTCGGTCTGCCGCCAGATTTCCGGCCCGGTGGTGGTAAAATGCGCATACGGATTGTCCAGATTATTGAACTGGTCCAGCACCTTGCCCTGCCCCTGCTGCTGCATCGCCAGCGCCAGATCGCGCGCGCCCTCCATGCCCTGCTCACGGCTGACCAGGATCAGCTCGGCACCGTAGGCGCGCATCGCGGCCTGACGTTCCTGACTCATGTTTTCCGGCATCAGCAGCTTCAGCGTATAGCCTTTCATGGCAGCGATCATCGCCAGCGCAATGCCGGTGTTGCCGCTGGTCGCTTCAATCAGCGTATCACCCGGTGCTATCTCGCCGCGCAGCTCTGCCTGTTCGATCATCGCCAGCGCAGCGCGATCCTTGACCGAGCCAGCCGGATTGTTACCTTCCAGCTTCAGCCAGATTTCGCTGTCAAGCCCGGCGGCCAGACGTTGCAGTTTTACCAGTGGGGTATTGCCGATGTAATGTTCCAGCGTTGTCACGATCGTTGCCTGTGTGTTGGTGTGCGTTGCGTAATGTAAAAAGGCAACCCGTGGGTTGCCTCTGGATAATATTTATTGGCTGCTAAAAATTATCAGGCGCTTTTGGCTAATGCAACAGGCTGAAGCAGATGATCGCCGGCATACAGACGCGCATTCAGGCTACCGACATAGTAACGACCGCCGCGCACCGGGGTTTCATTGCCTTCTGCCAGTACCACGGTAATCGGATCCTGATGCCAGCCAATCGGCTGTACCGTCAATTGCCAGAAGTGGCCACGCGGGCTGACTTCCAACACCTGCACCGGCAGCGGGCAACGGGCGCTGCTTTCGCTGCTGACTTCCATTTCCCACGGACGCAAGAACAGCTCGACACTGCCCTGATGCATCGGCTGGAACGCCAACGGCCACTGGTGTGCGCCGACAAACAGCTGAGAACCGCGGATCTCGCCATTCAGGCGATTGACCTCGCCCATAAATTCCAGCACAAAGCGGCTGGCCGGTTCACGCATGATTTGTTCCGGCGAACCGACCTGTTCGATATTACCCTGGCTCATCACCACGATGCGATCGGCGACTTCCATCGCCTCTTCCTGATCGTGCGTCACGAACACGCTGGTGAACTTCAACTCTTCATGCAATTGACGTAGCCAGCGACGCAGTTCTTTGCGTACCTGCGCGTCCAGCGCGCCGAACGGTTCGTCCAACAGTAAAATCTGTGGCTCTACGGCCAACGCGCGCGCCAACGCCACGCGTTGCTTCTGGCCGCCGGACAGCTGCGACGGATAACGGTTGGCCAGATGCGCCAACTGCACCATTTCCAGCAGCTGTTCCACTTTTTGCCTGATTGCCGCCGCGTTGGGCCGCTCGCGGCGCGGCAGCACCGTCAGACCAAAGGCGATGTTGTCGAATACCGTCATATGGCGGAACAACGCATAATGCTGGAAGACAAAGCCGACGCGACGATCGCGGGCGTGTACCCGGCTAACATCGGTGCCGTGGAAACCCAGCGTTCCGCCGCTCTGACTTTCCAGCCCGGCGATAATACGCAGTAACGTGGTTTTGCCGGAGCCCGATGGCCCCAACAGCGCCACCATCTCACCGGAAGGGATATCGAGCGAGATGTCGTTCAGTACCTTGGTACGCCCGAAATACTTGTTGATATTGTTAATCTCAATGCTCATGATTTTCCTCCCGCTCAAGACGTGCGTTCTGTCGTTCCAGACGCCATTGCAGAGCGCTTTTCAAAAATAGGGTCACTATCGCCATGATGGTCAACAGCGCGGCGGCGGTGAAAGAACCGACGGTGTTGTAATCCTGTTGCAGTAATTCCACCTGCAACGGCAGGCTATAGGTTTCACCGCGAATCGAACCAGATACCACCGACACCGCGCCAAATTCGCCGATGGCGCGAGCGTTGGTCAATACCACGCCGTACAGTAGCGCCCAGCGAATGTTCGGCAGCGTCACCCGGCGGAACATCTGCCAGCCGGAAGCACCAAGCAGGATCGCCGCTTCGTCTTCCTGGCTGCCCTGGCTAAGCATCATCGGCACCAGCTCGCGCACCACAAACGGACAGGTCACGAACACCGTCACCAGCACCATGCCGGGCCAGGAAAACATCAGTTGGATATCGTGCGCATCCAGCCAACCACCCAGCAGGCCATTGCTGCCGTAAAACAGCAGATAAATCAGCCCCGCCACCACCGGTGACACGGCAAACGGAATATCGATCAGCGTCAATAACAGCTGGCGGCCCGGGAAGGTAAAGCGCGTTACCAGCCAGGCCAGCAAGGTGCCAAAAATCAGGTTTACCGGCACGGTAATCAACGCAATCAATACCGTCAGCCAAATGGCGTGCAGCATGTCCGGCTCGACCAGATTGCGCCACATTTCGCCAAAGCCCTCGGAAAAGGCGCTGGCAAAGATGGAAATCATCGGGATCACCAACAGCAGCAGCGAGAACAGTGCGCCGATGGCGATCAGTGTCCACTTGCCCCAGTTCACCCGCGGGCGCTCAACGCCGTTGAAGGCAGAGATGTCAGCCATTAGTGCCCCCCAATGCGTTTGCCAAAGCGGCTTTGCACGGTGTTGATGCTAAACAGCAACAGTAGCGACGCCGCCAGAATCACGGAGGCAATCGCGCTCGCCGCCGGGTAATCGAACTCTTGCAGTCGGACGAAGATCATCAGCGAGGTCACTTCGGTTTTCCACGCGATGTTGCCGGCAATGAAGATCACCGCACCGAACTCCCCCAGACTGCGGGTGAAGGAAATCGCCGTACCGGCCAACAGCGCTGGCGCCACTTCCGGCAACACCACGCGGCGAAAGCTCTGCCAGCGGGTTGCACCAAGGGTTTCAGCCGCCTCTTCGTATTCTGGTCCCAGTTCCTCAAGCACCGGTTGCACGGTGCGCACCACGAATGGCAGGCTGGTAAAGGCCATGGCAACGGCGATACCCAGCCAGGTAAACGTCACCTTGATATCAAAATGCGCCAGCCACTGTCCGTACCAACCGGTGGTAGAAAACAGCCCGGCCAACGTCAGGCCGGCCACCGCCGTCGGCAAGGCGAACGGCAGGTCGATCAGACCGTCCAGCAGCGTGCGGCCAGGGAAACGGTAGCGGGTCAGGATCCAGGCCATCAGCATGCCGAACACCGCGTTGAATACGCTGGCAACGCCTGCCGCCAGCAGCGTGACCTTATACGCCGCCACTACCTGCGGGTTGGAGATCACCTGCCAATATTGCGCCAGGCTCATCTGCGCCAGTTGCATTACCAGCGCGCTCAGTGGCAGCAGCAGGATCAGACAGGTATAAAACAGGCTGCTTCCCAGGCTCAAACCAAATCCGGGCAGTACCCGTTTACTGGACAACGACGACAACATTACTTATGCCCTGCTGCTAATAGCCGATCCAGCTCACCGCCGGTCGAGAAGTGCGTTTTCATCACCTGTGGCCAGCCGCCGAACTGATCTTCGACGCGGAACAGTTTGGTCGCCGGGAACTTGTCTTTGGCGGCGTCCATCGCCTGCTGGTCATAAACCCGGTAATAGAAACTGGTGATCACCTGCTGTGCGGCCGGGCTATACAGGTAGTTCAGATAATCTTTGGCCGCCTGCGCCGTGCCGTTGCGCTCGACGTTTTTATCAACCCATGCCACCGGGAACTCGGCCAGAATATCCACCGGTGGTACGATCACCTGATATTTATCTTCGCCGTACTGTTGGCGGATATTGTTAACTTCGGATTCAAAGCTTATCAGCACGTCGCCCAGACCGCGTTCGACGAAGGTGGTCGTGGCGCCACGGCCGCCGGTATCGAACACCACCACATTTTTCAGAAAGCGGGTCATAAACTGACGGGTTTTGGTCTGATCGTTGCCGTCAGCCTGGCTGGCAGCGCCCCAGGCGGCCAGATAGGTATAGCGGCCATTGCCGGAGGTTTTCGGATTCGGGAACACCAATTTGACATCATCACGCACCAGGTCGTCCCAGCTGTGGATACCTTTTGGGTTGTCCTTGCGCACCAGGAACGCCATGGTGGAATAGAAAGGAGAGCTGTTGTTCGGCAGACGCGCCTGCCAGTCGGCCGGGATCAACTTGCCGCGATCGTGCAGGATCTGCACGTCGGTGACCTGATTATAGGTCACCACATCGGCGCGCAAGCCTTGCAGAATGGCCAGCGCCTGCTTGGACGAGCCGGCATGCGACTGTTTGATGGTCAGTTTATCGTTGGGATGCTGCTGGTTCCACAGCTGCTCGAAGCCAGGATTCAACGCGGTGAACAGTTCGCGGGAAACGTCATAGGAGCTGTTGAGTAATTCAGCGGCCGAAACGGTACCGCTGGCCAACAGCGCAGCGGCCAGCCAACCTTTCAGCATGAGATTTTTAACCCGCGTTTGTTTCATTCTGCACCTTCGCTAACTGAGTCATTCCGTCGGGCTTCGCCCTGATGATGACCAGTGTATTTATAACTTGGTGCAGACCTGTAACGCTTTTATATACCGTTTAGTGATTTTCAAGCATCAAATGCTATAAGGCAGGGGCAGCGCGGCGCGCTGGCGGGGTTCGCCGCGGCGCCGGCAAATGCGGCCCCGCGGCGAGACGGCGGCTATCAACAGAGAAGCGGCCTTAAAGTGACAGTAAACGCGTCAGTGAAGGGGCAAAGTAATAACTGCCGGTCACCGCACGGCTGAAACGCAGCATCGCATCACGCTTGCCGTCCAGTTCGCCGAACATGCTCAGCAACTGCTTTTCGATATTGTGCAAGCGCGCGCAATAGGCGATGAAATACAGGCCGTGTTTGCCGCTGGCGGTACCGTATGGCAGGCTCTGGCGCAGGATTTTCAGGCCTTTGCCGTCTTCTTTCAGATCGACGCGACTGACGTGCGAAGTGTCAGGGCGCGCCTCCGGCGGCAGCTCTTCGCTGTCATGCTTGGTGCGGCCGATGATCTGTTGTTGCTGTTCGGTGGTGAAACGCGACCATTGGCGCAGATTGTGTTCGTAACGCTGTACCAGCACGTAGCTGCCGCCGGCGTCCGGATCGCCTTCGGCGATTGCCGCTACTTCGGCGCGCTGTTCGCCCTGCGGGTTTTCGGTGCCGTCGATAAAACCGCTCAGATCGCGTTCTTCAACCCAGCGGAAACCGTGGGTTTCTTCTTCGATCCGGATAGTGTTGCCGAACGCCGCCAGCGCCGCCTGCGCCAGCGTGAAGTTGACATCATGACGCAGGGACTGGATATGGATCAGCAGGTCGCGCTGCGTGGCCGGTGCCAGGCCTTTGCCCAGCGCAGTGAAAGGCTTCAGTTCCGCCGCACCCTGACCGCTGGAAAGATCGTGCCAAACGTCATAACCAAAGGCGATTACCGCCCCCAGGCGCGCGTCGGGGAATTGCTGTTGCAGTTCGCTCAGCGTCTGACAAAACTGTTTGCAGCCCTGACGCAAATCGGCGAACTCGCCCTGAACCATGGCTTCCATATAAATGGCAAAACGGCAATGTTCCAGCAGGATGCCGCTCTGAACCTGTGTCATGTTGTTTTCCTTATTCCTTGATCGGGTGCCCGGCTACGCCCCACGCGCAGATGCCGGTTACTGAATGACTGCGTTGCTGGCTGCAACTGCAACGACGGTGGACATACACCCGGTTATCATACCGTAAGCTGACTCGATTACCTTGCCCGAACGCAAAGAAAATCGGCGAGGCCCGCCTTACCCGGCGGGCGACAGGGTGGCATTATTGCGCTTTGGCGTGCCAGATGATTTTGCTGACCGTCCAGCTTTTCAAGGTGTCATCAGGCGGGATGATGTCCTGCGGTCCGGCCCATTTACCACTGAAAATGTACGTCACGTATTTGCTTTGGCTGGCGACGCACTCCACGTTGCCGGCGTCATCCCCGGTAGCAGGTTTACAGGCACCGAAGGCCTTGCTGTACATATCGCTGAACGGCGTGCCGAGCTTGCTGCCCCATTCGGTGGCAACTTCAGGATCCATGATGTCAACGCGCTGTACGTGCCCTTTCGGTTCGCCGCTGATCACCAGTTTGATGTCATCGCCGTCCATTGCCTGATAGAACGCGACGATCTGCCCGTTGCTGGTTCCCATGCCGCTGCGCAGACGATAGTCGCCGTTCAGGCCGTCATTGACTGCGCTTTCCGACATCGGCGTGCCGGCATTGATCTCGCCAACGCCCTTGCCGCTCACTTCAAGGCTGCTGCCAAACCAGTTAAGAGGCGACAGGCTCGACCATGAGAAATTGGACATCGTCGAACAGCCGGTCAGGATCAGCGGCAGCCCTAATATCAGTGGGCGAATATTCATCTCATAATTCCTTAACTTTAATGGCATAGGCCGGTTCAATTTATAAGCGTCGTGCTGCCAATCAGCCTCTCACAACTGCTCGCACTTCGCCATCGGTTGCCAGCTTGGAGTATGTAAAATGCGAAAAGTGCCGCAAAGCGATAGATCAGTCGCGCTCAACGCCAGGCGCGAAGCAGGCCTTCAACCGAACATTCAGCAGCAGGTAGGCGAACGCCAGCACGTCCAGCAACGCCAGCATGCCGTCCAGCCCCGGCGCATTGCCGTCCTGCTGCCAGACGCCTGTCAGCGAGCCGCCCAGCGCTGCCAACAACGACGCCATCAATACCCAACGCCAGCTACGCCACAGCCGTGGCCACTGCGCGCGTCGCCCACTCAGCAAAAATGCCAGTGCCGCCGGCAGCCCCAGTGCGATGCCGTACCAAAAGCGTTGGGTGTCGGGATAGAACAGTTGCAACATGCTCTCTCCCTGCTGGCGTGACGCGCCAGCCATCACAAACAGCAGCCAGGTACGTGCCTGCAGGATCAACACCCCCCAAAACCACAGCGGCAACCGCAGCAGGCCGTGCTGATCGTAATCGTCGGGGGAAAATATCGGGGCTGACTTCACTGCCGCTTCCTTGTTAATACGTCTATTCTCCACAGATGGGTGCACTGTTTTAGCTTTTCAATGAGCAGGCTTAAGAAGCTCTTAATATCCATGTGCTTTAATTAACCCACTAAGCAAGCAACCCCGGTGCTCGGGGTTAATGATTCACTGACCAAGATAAGGAAGCTTAACGATGAAAAAACTGACTCTGGCGGCATTGATCGCCCTGTGCAGCAACCCGGTACTGGCACAACAAGGTGGTTTCAGCGGCCCAGGTGCACAGCAAACCCAGACGACGGTCAGCCAGCAAGGCGGCTTTTCTGGCCCAAGCGCGGCGCTGACCACGGTGGATAAAGTGAAATCAATGAGCGACGACACCTGGGTGATGTTGCAAGGCAACATTGAACAACGCGTCGGCGACGACACCTACACCTTCCGCGATGCCAGCGGCACGCTGACTGTCGAGATCGACAACAAACGCTGGAACGGTCAAACCATCACCCCGCAAGATAAAGTTCAGTTGGAAGGGAAAGTGGACAAAGACTGGAGCAACGTCGAAGTCGACGTGAAAAGCCTGAAGAAAATACGGTAATCGTTGCGGCGGGCGGTGGCTAATCCGCCCGCATCCCCTCAATATTCCTGATCTTCAATCAGCCGTTTACCCAGGCTGGTAATGCCCTGGATCTCATAGCCCAGCTTTTCGTACATTTCGATCACGGTATCGTTATCTTCACGCACCATCAGCTGAATCTTCGGGCAACCGCGCGCCATCAGTTTCTTTTCCAACCGGTTGATCAGCGCATTGGCAATGCCGCGCCCACGGTAGTCGGGATGCACGCCGAGGTAATAGGCAGAACCACGATGGCCGTCATACCCTCCCATCACCGATCCCACGACTTCACCGCCCACTTCTGCCACCAAAAACAGGTCGGCGTCATGATGCAGCTTGCGCTCGATATCCATTTCCGGATCGTTCCATGGCCGCAGCAAATCACACCGCTCCCAGAGAGTGATGACTTCTTCAAAGTCGTCTTGTCGAAATACGCGAATTTCCATCGTTGTTCGCCGCTGTTAATTAAGATGTTTATCTGATTATCGCGTGATTATTCACTTACGCAATATCAAACTGATAATTCGCGGTAACAATGTTAATAAATGGAAATAGTTATCAAGTCGATAAACGCATTTCAATACGATATAACGTTGCAAAACCATCCCTTCGAAGGAGCGCAACGTAATGAAAAATAGGATGAATCCTTTTCGGCATTTTAAACCGTTAGCCGTTTCCCCGACTCGCCGCCAACTGTTGCTTTCCGGTTTGGCGCTGGCGTTGGTGGGTGCTAAACCTCACGCCAGCCAAGCCGCGGGCTCCCCCGCTGCGCTGCGGCACAATGCGCACGGCAAACCGGCAGCCAAAGCGCCCGGCAGTAAACGGCTGGTGATGATCGACCCCGGCCACGGCGGCATTGACTCCGGCGCGGTGGGGCACGAAGGTTCGCAGGAAAAACACGTGGTGCTGGAGATAGCCAATCACGTACGCCGTTTCCTGCAGCATCGCCAGTTCGACGCGCGTCTGACGCGGGAAGAGGATGAATTTATTCCGCTGTATCAACGGGTGGAGATTGCCCATCAACATCAGGCCGACCTGTTCATTTCCATCCATGCCGACGGCTTCACCAGCCCCAGCGCCAGCGGTGCCTCGGTGTTTGCGCTCTCCAACCGCGGCGCCAGCAGCGCAATGGCCCGCTACCTGTCGAAACGCGAAAACGCCGCCGATGAGGTCGCCGGCGGCAAGTATCGGCAACAGGATAATTATCTACAGCAGGTGCTGTTTGATCTGGTACAGACCGATACCATCAATAACAGCCTGACGCTTGGCCGCCATGTGCTGGGGCAGATTCGCCCGGTACACCATTTACACAGCCCAAGCACCGAGCAGGCGGCGTTTGCAGTATTGAAATCGCCATCAATACCGTCGATCCTGGTGGAAACCTCCTTTATCACCAATCCCGAGGAAGAGCGTCTGCTGGGCACCCACGCATTCCGCGAAAAAATCGCCCGCGCCATTGCCGATGGCATCGTCAATTTCTTCGAATATTACGACGCCCACCAGCCTAAACCTCGCTAGGCGCTGCCAGCGCGGCGAATTGCGGGTATACTTGGCGGCTTATCGGAATTGGTATAAGGCTGTGAACACCCCCTATGAGTTTACCTGACATCGCTGAAGTAAAATCCTTCCTGCTGGCACTGCAAGAGCGCATTTGCCAGCAATTGGCGCAGGCCGACGGCGGCGCCGAGTTTACTGAAGACCGCTGGACACGGGCAGAAGGCGGTGGCGGCCGTAGCCGGGTGCTGACCAACGGTGCGGTGTTCGAACAGGCCGGGGTGAACTTTTCACACGTTTCCGGCGCAATGTTGCCGGCTTCCGCCACCGCGCATCGCCCCGAACTGGCCGGCCGCAGCTTCCAGGCGATGGGCGTGTCGCTGGTGATCCATCCGCTCAACCCCTATATTCCCACCAGTCATGCCAACGTGCGTTTTTTCATCGCCGAAAAGCCGGGCGAAGCGCCGGTCTGGTGGTTTGGCGGCGGTTTTGACCTGACGCCCTATTACGGCTTCAAAGAGGACGCGGTGCACTGGCACCGCACCGCCCAGCAGCTGTGCGCTCCGTTCGGCGAGCAGGTTTATCCGCAATACAAAAAATGGTGCGACGATTATTTCTTTATCAAGCACCGGAATGAAGCGCGCGGCATCGGCGGACTGTTCTATGACGATCTGAATACGCCGGATTTCGACCACTGTTTCGCCTTTACCCGCGCGGTCGGCGACGGCTTCCTCGACGCCTACCTGCCGATCGTCGCCAGACGCAAGTCTATGGCCTGGGGCGAGCAGGAGCGCCAGTTCCAACTCTATCGCCGTGGCCGTTACGTCGAATTCAATCTGGTGTGGGACCGCGGCACGCTGTTTGGCCTGCAAACCGGCGGCCGTACCGAATCCATTTTGATGTCAATGCCGCCACTGGTACGCTGGGAATACAACTACCAACCGGCGGAAGAGAGCCCGGAAGCGGCGCTGTACCGTGATTTTCTGCCGGTACGCGACTGGCTGGAGGAGCAATAAACATGCAGATCTGGGTTGATGCGGACGCCTGTCCGAACGTGATCAAAGAAGTGCTGTTCCGTGCAGCCGATCGTACCGCCACGCTGGTCACGCTGGTGGCCAACCAGCCGCTGCGCACGCCGCCGTCAAAATACCTGCGCACGTTGCAGGTCGCCGCCGGTTTTGACGTGGCGGACAACGAAATCGTCCGCCGTTGCGCCGCCGGCGATCTGGTGATCACTGCCGATATCCCGCTGGCGGCTGAAGTGGTGGAAAAAGGCGCGGTAGCGCTGAATCCGCGCGGGGAACGCTATACGCCGGACACCATTCGCGAGCGGCTTAACATGCGCGACTTTATGGATACCCTGCGCGCCAGCGGCATTCAGACCGGTGGCCCGAATGCCCTGAGCCAGCGCGATCGCCAGCTGTTCGCCAACGAACTGGATAAATGGCTGGTACAGGCCAGGCGCTAATGCGCAGCCGGTAACACCCACTGATAATCCGCGTGGGCCTTGCTCACCTCAGCGCCCGGTTCGACCAGCATCAATACCGCCGGTTTCACCGCCGGCTGCATATCTTCAATGTGCAGCGGCACCCCCACCACTTTTGATGCATGATAGGCACCGACAATCAGCAGGCTCGGAGTGGGCGCCGCCAGCAACCGTTGCGCCATCCGTCGATCGCGCTGTTGCTGGATGGCGACCATCGCCTGCAACTGCGGCGCGTCAAGTTTGCCGCCATGTGCCTGCTCGATGGTGGTCGCCAGCGCCTGGCGCACTGCCGCCGAGGTTGAAACCACCCCTGGCGGCAGTTGAGGATGCTGATAAAACGCCATGATTTCACTGCGATCCAGATTGGCCGACATCAGCGGATACGGCGCCGCCAACGCGGCGGTTACCAATGCGCCATACTGCGACCATGGCCAGCCTGCCTTCCAGCCCAACTGAGCCGGCAAATCGTCGTGCGACGTCGTTTTACCGTTTTGCCATTGCTGCTGTAACGCATCGACCCGCGCCTGCTGGTCGGGATTGATCATCTCCAATAACAGACTGCCCTGCGGCCGCTGCTGAGGCAGGCGTTGTATCAGCCACAGCTCAACGCGATGGTGATCGGGATTGTCGTGCTTCTCGCCGACGATCAATCGCGGCACCGCCGCCAGCCGCTCCAGCAGCTGTGCCGGCGTCAAGCTCTGGCCGGTGTGTAAATCGGTTATTTTTCCCGGCAGCGCCGCTGCATCAATCGGCCTGGCAGGCGAGTTCACCGGTGAATGGCTACAGGCCGCCAGCATCAGCGCCGCAACAAAAACCCACAATTTCATCTTGTCACCTTTTTGCAAAACGTCCGGCCATTATAGATAACAATTATCATTTACAAACAACTATCCGCCCTTACCCGGGCACTATGCATTGATTTCATTACGCAGAGCGGGTATAACGATTAGCCATTTAGCTGCTTAGACGTCTATACGGATACAATATGAAGCAATCACCTACGCCTGCTGAAGGGCAGTTCAAACGCACCATGAAAGCCCGGCATCTGGTGATGCTGTCGCTGGGCGGCGTGATCGGCACCGGGCTGTTTTTCAACACCGGCTATATCATTTCCACCACCGGCGCGCTCGGCACGCTATTGGCCTATATGATCGGTGCGTTGGTGGTTTATCTGGTGATGCTGTGTCTCGGTGAGCTATCCGTTGCCATGCCGGAAACCGGCGCGTTCCACGTTTACGCCTCCCGCTATCTGGGACCGGGCACCGGCTACACCGTGGCGTGGCTGTATTGGCTGACCTGGACGGTGGCACTCGGTTCCAGCCTGACCGCCGCCGGCTTCTGCATGCAGTACTGGTTCCCGCAATCGCCGGTCTGGCTGTGGTGCCTGGTATTCTGTATTGCCATCTTCTTGCTGAACGTAGTGACGACCCGCTTTTTTGCCGAAAGTGAATTCTGGTTTTCGCTGATCAAGGTGATCACTATTTTGGCGTTCATCGTACTCGGTGGGGCGGCGCTGTTCGGCATTATCCCGATGAAGGACGGTACCCCTGCGCCGTTCCTGCACAATCTGACCGCCTCAGGCTGGTTACCCAACGGTACGCTGCCGATCCTGATGACCATGGTGGCCGTCAACTTTGCCTTTTCCGGTACCGAACTTATCGGCATCGCCGCGGGCGAAACCGAAAACCCGGAAAAGGTGGTGCCATGGGCAATCCGCACTACGGTGATCCGCCTGATGGTGTTCTTTATCGGCACGGTATTTGTGCTGGCTGCGCTGCTGCCGATGGAGCAGGCCGGCGTGGCAAAGAGCCCGTTCGTGCTGGTGTTTGAACGCATTGGCGTGCCTTACGCCGCCGATATTTTCAACTTCGTTATCCTGACCGCCATCCTGTCCGCCGCCAACTCCGGTCTATACGCCTCTGGCCGCATGCTGTGGTCATTGGCCAATCAACGCACCCTGCCGGCCTATTTTTCACGCGTCAATCGGCGCGGCATTCCGTTCAATGCCCTGACTTTCAGCATGCTCGGTGGCGTGCTGGCGTTGCTGACCAGCGTGATCGCGCCGGACACGGTGTTCGTTGCCCTGTCGGCCATTTCCGGCTTTGCGGTGGTGGCCGTCTGGCTGAGCATCTGCGCTGCGCATTACGCTTTCCGCCGTGAGTATTTACGCAGCGGCAAACCGATTTCCGGCCTGAAATACCGCGCTCCCGGCTATCCGCTGACGCCAATCGCCGGCTTTACCCTGTGTCTGCTGGCCTGCATCGGTTTGGCATTTGACCCCGAGCAGCGTATCGCACTGTATTGCGGCTTGCCGTTTGTCGCCGTGTGCTACGGCGGGTACTATCTGACCCGCCGCGCCGCCGGGAAAAAATCATTACTGAATGCAGGAGAAGAACATGTCGGTTAATAACCCGCTCGCCCCACTGCTGGCCGATGGCCGCTCGCTGATTTTAGACGGCGCGCTGGCCACCGAGCTGGAAACCCGCGGTTGCGATCTCAGCGATCCGCTGTGGTCTGCCAAGGTGCTGATCGAGAATCCCGAGCTGATTTATCAGGTTCATCTGGACTATTTCAACGCCGGCGCGCAGTGCGCCATCACCGCCAGCTATCAGGCTACGCCGCAGGGATTTTTACGCCGAGGGCTGGATGAACAACAATCATTGGCACTGATTGCCAAAAGCGTGCAGCTGGCGCAACAGGCGCGTCGCGATTATCTGGCACAGCGGCCGCAGGCCGAACCGCTGCTGATTGCCGGTTCGGTTGGGCCGTACGGCGCATTTCTTGCCGACGGCTCGGAATACCGCGGTGACTACCGCTTGCCAGCGGCAGAGATGATCGCCTTCCACCGGCCGCGCATTGCCGCGCTGGCCCAGGCCGGCGTCGATCTGCTGGCGTGCGAAACGCTGCCGTCGTTCGATGAACTGCACGCGCTGCTGACGCTGCTGCGTGATTTCCCGTCGCTCGGCGCCTGGTTCTCCTTTACGCTGCGCGATAGCCATCACCTCAGCGACGGTACGCCGCTGACCGAGGTTATCGCCCTGCTGAACCACAACCCGCAGGTACTGGCGATTGGTGTCAACTGCATCGCACTGGAAAACGTCACGCCTGCGCTGCAGACGCTGGCGACCTTGACCTCACTCCCGCTGTTGGTCTATCCCAATTCCGGCGAACATTATGACGCGGTGAGCAAAACCTGGCACGCCTGTGGCGGCGAGTACGGTAGCCTGAGCGAACAGGCTGGCGACTGGCAGCAGATCGGCGCACGCCTGATCGGCGGCTGTTGCCGTACGACGCCAAAAGATATCCGGGCGATTGCCGAACAGCTGGCTAGCCGCTAAAAAAAACGGGGCAAACCGCCGTTCGCCCCGTCGTTATCTTCACCGTTGTGCTATCACAATGGCGTGGTTTGCGCCTCGACCACCGCCAGCGCCACCATATTGACGATGCGGCGCACCGAGGCGATCGGCGTCAGGATATGCACCGGCTTGGCAACCCCCATCAGCACCGGCCCCACGGTCACCCCTTCCGAAGAAGACACCCGCAGCAGGTTGTAGCTGATGCGCGCGGCTTCCATGTTTGGCATGATCAGCACATTGGCCGCTCCTTTTAACGGGCTGTCCGGCATCAGATCGTGACGAATGCTTTCCACCAGTGCAGCATCACCGTGCATCTCGCCGTCGATTTCCAGCTCCGGCGCCATGGCGTTGACCAGTTCCAGCGTTTTACGCATTTTGCGCGCCGCTGGGCAGTCGGAGGTGCCGAAACTGGAGTGCGACAACAGCGCCACCTTCGGTTCAATGCCGAAGCGGCGTACCGTTTCTGCCGCCATCAGGGTGATTTCCGCCAGCTGCTCCGGCGTAGGATCGTCATTGACGTAGGTATCGGCGATAAAGGTGTTGCCGCTTGGCAGCAGCAAGGCGTTCATCGCCCCGGCGACGTGCGCACCTTCACGGAAGCCGAACACGTTTTTAACCACATCATAATGTTCATGGTAACTGCCAATGGTGCCGCAAATCATCGCGTCAGCCTCACCGCGATGCAGCATAATGGCGGCGATCAGCGTCGGGTTGCCGATCACCGCCCGCCGCGCCTGCTCTTGCGACACGCCACGGCGTTTCATTATCTGGTAGTACTCACCCCAATATTCCTTGAAGCGCGGATCGGATTCGTTGTTGACCACTTCGAAATCCTTGCCCGGGATCATTTGCAGACCCAGTTTCTTCAAGCGCATTTCGATCACGCTCGGGCGCCCAACCAGAATTGGGAACGCCAATCCTTGCGAAATCAGCTCCTGGGTGGCATGCAGTACGCGCTCTTCCTCGCCCTCCGCCAGTACCACGCGTTTCACCTCTTTCTTCGCCTGCGAAAAAATCGGCTTCATGAACAGGTTGGTTTTGTAAACGAACTCGCTGAGTTTCTCAACGTAGGCATCGAAGTCCTCAATCGGCCGCATCGCCACGCCGGACTCCATCGCTGCCTTGGCCACCGCCGGCGCAATCTTGACGATCAGGCGCGGGTCGAACGGTTTGGGAATGATGTATTCCGGCCCGAACGACAGATCCTGATCGCCATAGGCCGACGCTACCACGTCGCTCTGTTCAGCCAGCGCCAAATCGGCGATGGCGTGTACGCAAGCCAACTTCATTTCCTCGTTGATGGTCGTCGCGCCAACGTCCAGCGCGCCGCGGAAAATGAACGGGAAGCACAGGACGTTATTGACCTGGTTGGGATAGTCGGAACGACCGGTACAAATGATGGCGTCCGGACGTACCGCCTTGGCCAATGGCGGCAGGATCTCCGGTTCCGGGTTGGCCAGCGCCATGATCAGCGGATCCCTGGCCATGGTCTTCACCATTTCCTGCGTCAGCACGCCAGGGCCGGAACAGCCAAGGAAGATGTCGGCGTTCGGGATAGCGTCCGCCAGCGTGCGCTGGCCGTTGTCGTCAATCGCATATGCCGCTTTGGTTTCTTCCATTTTGGCGTCGCGACCTTTGTAAATCACGCCCTTAGAGTCGCACACCGTGATGTTCTGCTGACGCAGACCCAGCGCCACCAGCAGGTTGAGGCAGGCGATCGATGCGGCGCCGGCACCAGACACCACCAGCCGCACGTCGGAAATGTTTTTCTTCACCACCCGCAAACCGTTAAGCACCGCCGCGGTGGTAATGATCGCCGTACCGTGCTGATCGTCATGGAAGACCGGGATCTTCATGCGCTCGCGCAGTTTCTTCTCGATATAGAAGCATTCCGGCGCTTTGATATCTTCCAGATTAATACCGCCGAAGGTTGGCTCCAACGCGGCAATCACGTCGATCAGCTTGTCGGGATCGAGCTCATCGACCTCAATGTCAAACACGTCAATGCCGGAAAACTTCTTGAACAGCACGCCCTTGCCTTCCATCACCGGCTTGCCGGCCAGCGCGCCGATATTGCCCAACCCCAGCACCGCCGTCCCGTTGGAGATCACCGCCACCAGATTGCCACGCGCGGTGTATTTGTAGGCCGCCAGTGGATCGGCCGCGATTTCCAGGCAGGGTGCGGCGACGCCCGGCGAATAGGCCAGCGCCAGATCGCGTTGCGTTGCCAGGGGTTTGGTTGGCGATACCTGGATCTTCCCTGGGACCGGAAACTGATGGAAATCAAGAGCACTCTGTTTGAGCTGTTCGTCCATTATGGGTTCCTTTGCTTTTTTACTTTTATGTTGAGGTAAGACTTTTTGGCTAAACCAGTATAGTGAGAGAATCGTCACAAACTTTGAAGCGCGCCATAACCTTGATCGAAATTCTCTTCTAACGGCTAAAAACAAGTAACACAGGACGAAACAGAATAAAACCGTGGTTATTGTGCTGGCAATCCGGTACGCCACAGATTGAGCGCCGCCACCCGGCCGGCGCAGAGCCGCAGCGCCGCCTGCAACGCCAGGGTATAATCCACCGCCTCTCCCCAGGTGTCGCCCGACAGCTGCGGTTGCTCGCATGGGGTAAACACCGCCTCAGGGGGCAACAGCACCACCGGGGATGGCGGCGTTGGCTGGGCGCAAGAGCTCAAGCACAGCGTCAGGCATAGCGCGGCCAGCGCAGGCATCATGTTTAATCGCTTCACGGTATTTCCTCCGATGATTATCGCTTTGCTGGCGCAACTGCTGCTCCTGCTGCTGCAACCTCGCCATCAACGCGCGGTTCTGCGCTTCCTGGGTTTGCAGCGTGGTAATAAGCAACGCCTGCTGCGCCACGGTTTTCCGCTGGTCGGCCAACTGCTGCTGCGCCAGCGCCAACCGGTGCGACTGCAACGAGCCGTATCCCCACAGGCCTGCGGCCAGTAACAACAGGGTCAGCAACGCACCCGGCAGCAGTTTTTGCCACCTGCCGCTCATGCCGGATAATCCTTGACTGCCAGTTGGAAATGCGGCCCGTCCCTCAGCGATTGCCAGGCGCCGCCCCATTCAACCTGGATACCCAACTCGCGCGCGGCGCGGCGTACCGCCACGGCGATCTGCGCATAATAGTCCCACTGCCAAGACACCACGCCCGCCGGCATTGCCACCACATCCACCGCATGCCCGGTCAGATGGCGGCTGTTCAGCGTCTGGCTTTTACCGGTGCGCACCAGCTCACGCTGCCGTTCGATGTTGCGCCGCCCTTCGGTAATGGCAAACGGCACCAGCGAGTAATTGAGCGCCAATCGCATAACGCGAATCAGATCGGCATGAACATCTTGCAGCCGCTGTTCGCTACGGACGGAAAACCGCGTCGGTTGCGCTTCACTTAACATTTTTAACCCCCGTTTTTTTACCAATCAGTTTTTTAATTAACCCGCTGATATAATCCGCACCGAGAAAGCCGATTAATACGCTGGCGATATTCGCCCATTGCAATTCCCAGCCCACCAATGACAATGCATCACGTACCGTCCATGCCAGCAATGCGCACATCCCGGCGTTTAACAAACGCCGGCGGACAGCCACGTTTTTATACGCCCCCTGTAATAACGCCATACTGCCTGCCAATATGGCATTCATTGCCGGCTGCAAATATTCGCACACGTGTAAAATGAATAAGCTAACCCCGTCTGGCTCTAAGCTGGACATTGCTCCCCTCCTGTTTTTATTACACGCCGACCACCGCCAATAGGCCATCACCAATAGGTTAAAACTAATAAACAAACCTCTTACGACGCAAATGAATTAATAACAACATAATTGACGAAAAATATCACAATAAAAAAACAACCAACGTATAAAAACATCAACTTGGCATAATGGTAAATAATGCCGCAACGATATTGACGATTAACTTTTCGGGCAAAACGCCATTGATTACCGCGCCCTGCCCGTAATCAGGTCAGTTATCTTGACGCTGCGGTTAGCTGTGGCACCAAGGGTAACCGCCATCGCGCACCACTTCGCGCCCAATCAGACTGAAGATATCGCTGTTACGCGTCAGCCGCTCATGCCACCAGTTGAACCCGCTCCCTTTACTGGCCGGGTGCCAGGCCAGCCAGATCATCTCGTCGCCCTTTTGCACCTCCACCGGCACCGCAACCAATGCACCGCTGGCCAGCTCTTTTTCGATCAGCGTCGGCGGCAGGAAACCATGCCCGATGCCACGCTTGAGCAACGCCAGTTTGCTTTCCACGTCACACACCGCCAATTGTCGCTGCAACGGCGAAATGCCGATGTTGCGTTTTGGCAATTGATGGCTACTGTCGGCGATGGTGACCACAATATCATTGAGCCGCTGATTCTTGCTGACCGGTTTTTTCTGTGCCGCAAAAGGATGCGAGGGTGAAACACACAGCACAAAGTTCAGCTTGCCGAGCATCAGCGTTTTCGCCTGCACGCTGTCGGGGATTTGGCCAATGGCGACGATCAGGTCGGCGCGGTTATCTTTCAGCGCGTCCCAGGTACCGTTCAGCGCCTCACGTTGCAGTGAAATATTGGCGCCGGGAAAATGGCCAATAAAGTCGCGGATATCCTGGGTGATGGTGTCCAATGGGAACAGTTTGTCCACCACGATGCGAATGTGACTGTCCAGCTTCGGAATATTTCTGACGCGACTTTCCAGATCCTGCACCGCGTTTAATATCCAGCCGCCCTCTTGCAACAGGAACTCCCCTTCATCGGTCAGCGTCACCATCGGGCCATTGCGATGAAAAAGCTTCACGCATAGCTTACTTTCAATATTGGCAACGCGGTACGAGATGGCAGACGGCGTTTTATGCAACGCTTCCGCCGCCATCGAGAACGAACCAGTACTTTTAATGGTGCTGATTATTTTAATCGCATCCAGGGATAATCTAGTCATACAAATTCCTCTTTAAAATAATAACAAGAAAGATGACACTAAATTCCCAAAGGCGTTGGCATGCAAAAAATCGTTCAAATAAAGCAAAAATACCATCACGAGAAATATACCCCACTAACAATCCCGCCATTTGAAAGAGTATTCATTATTTCTGTGAACAAATTTCATCATGGCGCCAATCATCTCACCTTGCCGATAAAATAAACCTGAAGCAGCCAGCAAATAAAATCACCTTAATAAATTTAGTTGATAGCGTATAAAACATTCCTCTCTGGCCGTTTTTAACCAATGGTAAAAATATAACAAGCCGGCCAGTTATCTGCCTTTTTAATTTGTCCATGGCAAAAAACACCGCCGGTGGAAATAAACCCAATTTAAAACACATTCCAACAGGAGTCATTATGAACGCAACTTCCCGTACCCTACTGTCCGTTGGCCTGCTTGGCGCAGCGATGTTTGGCGCCTCCCACCAGGCCAGCGCGCACGGTTATGTCGAGTCGCCAGCCAGCCGTTCGTATCAGTGCAAGCTGCAGCTGAATACCCAGTGCGGCAGCGTACAATATGAACCGCAGAGCGTGGAAGGTCTGAAAGGCTTCCCGCAGAGCGGGCCGGCAGACGGCCACATTGCCAGCGCCGACAAATCCACCTTCTTCGAACTGGATCAGCAAACGCCAACCCGCTGGAACAAGCTGAACCTCCACAGCGGCCCGAACTCCTTCACCTGGAATCTGACCGCACGCCACAGCACCACCAGCTGGCGTTACTTTATTACCCGCCAGGGGTGGGATGCATCACAACCCCTTACCCGTGCCGCGTTTGATCTGACGCCGTTCTGTCAATTCAACGACGGCGGCGCGATCCCGGCGGCCAAGGTGACTCACCAGTGCAACATACCTGCAGATCGCACCGGTTCGCACGTCATCCTTGCCGTGTGGGACGTAGCCGACACCGGCAACGCGTTTTATCAGGCGATTGACGTCAATCTGAGCAAATAATCGGTTGGAAAGGCGACGGGTTCAGCATGACGCTGAACCCTTTTTTTATGCGGGGACGTGCCGCTTATTGCGATATGTTCAGAATGGTGCGGACGTTGAGCGCGCTGCTGGCAATGATATCAATTGCGCCGGTGCGCAGTGCGCCGAGCATTGCCAACGCTTTGGTATTTTCGGCAGCAATGGCAATCACACAGGGGATTTTACGCAGTTCGTCGATGCTCAGGCCAATCACCCGATCGTTCATTACCGTGTCAACGTGCTGCCCCTGCGCATTGAAGAAATCATAACCGGCAATATCGCCGATCACGCCCTGGTTCAGGCTGGCGTCGATAATTTCGTGTGGCGTAAACCACCCCAGCTTGACCATATAGCTGTTTTCGTTCATATCGCCGATTCCGACCAGCGCCACGGTGCCACGACACCTATTCCGCGCAGCGCGCGCGTAAAAGCAACGAGTCCGCGCAGCGCGCGCGTAAAAGCAACGAGGCCCAGATCATCACGTTGGGTGCACGGGTGATCGGCATAGAACTGGCAAAAAGTATCGTCGACGCCTGGCTGAATTCAGAATTTGAAGGTGGCGGCTCCGCCCCCAAAGTGGCTAAAATCGGTGACTACGAACAGGTAAACAGTTCGCGCTGAAAGCGCTGTCGGCATGCAGGCCGGTGTAGCACCACCGCGCCCTGCCTGCCTTTGCTCGGGATTCATTGTTCTTATCCATCGCAACAATCAGAAAAAGCGCATTTTATTTGCCTGTCGTATGATGCAGTGTGTTCACCCTATGATGACAAACGTTCTCATTTCTATCTTATGACGTCGAAACGTAGTCAGGCAGCCAGCGAAGTCCCACCGGAAACCGACAGATAACGCCAAGGCACGCCGTGACCAGGAAAAGCAGGGTTCTCCCGACCTTTCAAGGCACGGCAAAGACGCTAACCAGCGCCTTCCGGACACGGTCAGTGACTCGGAACTGCGGGTAGCCAATGCCGCTACGTTGCGAAATATGCAGGGTAAATCAAGGAGCTATACATGAACCAATTAGACGCACTCAAGCAGCTGACCGTGGTGGTTGCCGACAGTGGCGATATCGAATCCATTCGCCAGTTCGAACCGGAAGATGCCACCACCAACCCTTCGCTGATCCTGAAAGCCGCTGCGCTGCCTCAATATAAGCCACTGATTACCGAAGCACTGGAATATGCCCGCCAACAGGGTGGCAATAAAGAAACGCAACTGATCAACGCCTGCGACAAGCTGGCGGTAAATATCGGCGTGGAGATCTTGAAAAGCGTGCCGGGCCGCATTTCTACCGAAGTGGATGCGCGTCTGTCGTTCGACCGCGGTATGTGCGTCGCCAAAGCGCGCAAACTGATCGCCATGTATCAGGAACAGGGCGTCGACAAATCCCGCATTCTGATCAAGCTGGCCTCCACCTGGGAAGGCATCAAGGCAGCGGAAGAGCTGGAAAAGGAAGGGATCAATACCAACCTGACGCTGCTGTTCTCCTTTGCCCAGGCGCGTGCCTGTGCCGAAGCCGGCGTATACCTGATCTCGCCGTTTGTTGGCCGTATTTACGATTGGTACCAGGCCAAACAACCGGCCAGCGACTATGACGCCGAGCAGGATCCTGGTGTGAAATCCGTGCGCACCATTTATGAATACTACAAACAACACCGTTATCAGACCGTGATCATGGGCGCCAGCTTCCGCAAGGTTGAGCAGATTCTGGCGCTGGCTGGCTGCGATCGTCTGACCATCGCACCGAACCTGCTGGAGCAATTGAAAAACAGCGACCAGCCGATCGAACGCATGCTGACGCCGTCTACCGAAGGCTTCCACCAACCTGCCCCGCTGGCAGAAGCGGAATTCCGCTGGTTACACAACCAGGATGCCATGGCGGTAGAAAAACTGGCCGAGGGCATTCGCCTGTTCGCCGTTGACCAGCAGAAGCTGGAAGACATGCTGGCCGCTGAACTGTAATTTTTTGGGAGCACTTTGTTATGTCTTCGCGTAAAGAACTTGCCAACGCCATCCGCGCACTCAGCATGGACGCCGTGCAAAAAGCAAAATCCGGCCACCCGGGTGCCCCTATGGGAATGGCGGATATCGCCGAAGTCCTGTGGCGTGACTACCTCAACCACAACC